>ERZ1699259.735-NODE-735-length-12387-cov-3.312398_pt1 | contig 12387 bp, 9 predicted proteins | sample MGYA00581525_ERZ1699259 | MGnify/ENA primary metagenome ERZ1699259 (study PRJEB42319, sample SAMD00040332) | human oral metagenome | material: saliva | host: Homo sapiens | study: EMG produced TPA metagenomics assembly of PRJDB4115 data set (Metgenomic analysis of... | reverse complement strand
ATAAGGAGGCTCAGCTTGAAGGACAGACGCAGCTCGAACTTGATGCAATAAATCAACGCAAGGATATAGAGCTTGCACTCCTTGATAATTATAATAAGCAGAAAGCCGATATTACTGAAAGGCAACGACAGGAAGATGCACAAGCGGAGGATGCTTATCAGAATGAACAGATGCAGAAGCAGCAGAAGATTGTAGAGAACGAGATAGCCGAGATGAGTCTTAAAATAGATCGAACGAGAGAAGAGCAGGAAGCAATTCTTGAAGTTAGAAGAGATGCGGACGAGGAATATCTTGAGCAATTACAGGAAAGGGGGCAGATGGAAACTCAGACAGAAGAAGAGTATCAAGCAGAGCTCCTTGCTGCAAGACAGAAATATGCTGAAAGTAAGAAGGCTATTGATGATTACGAAGCAGAGTGTTCAAAAGCAAAACTCGATGCAGAAGCTACAGTGACTAATTCTCTTATAAAGCTCACAGCTGCAATCGGAGAAAGCAATACGGCTTTTGCAAAGATTAGCAAAATAATGACTCTTGCACAGATTGCCATTGATACAGGTAGAGCCATTTCTTCAGGTATTGCCTCAGCATCGTCTCTTCCTTTCCCTGCTAACCTTGCAGCTATAGCCACTACGGTAGCAACTGTGATTGCCAATGTTGCGACAGCCATATCCACTGTAAACTCAGCAAAGTTTGCATCTGGAGGTGTTGTTAATGGGCATGGAACAAAGAATGGCATGGATCAGGTCACCATACGTGTCAATGATGGCGAAATGGTCCTCAACGAAAGACAACAGTCGAATATGCACAAGCAATTGACAGGTAAGACCGGAGCTTTCACGCAAGGTGATCAGCGAGAGCTATTTGGACTGGCAAATGGAACCATCAGTTCGGAAAGGTCGGACTTCTATCCGATAACCTCTGCATTTGGAGATATTGGAGGAAATGCACCATTCGAAGCAAGCAGAATAAATGACCACGTTTCTCAACAGGGAGAATTTGCCGATAGAATCGTGCAAGGTGTAGAGAATATTCCTGCCCCAGTTGTAGCGGTGGAAGATATCAACGAGGGTCAGAGAAGAGTAGAAATAATTAATAATATCGATACATTATGATAGTAGCTGAATTCTTAGAAAAATATGAGGCTGTTGTAAAATTTATGAATGACAACCATATTCTCGCACGTGATGTGGAATTTGTTCCACTATTTAACAAAGCAAAAGAAATGATAGCAAGAGGTGAAAAAGTTGCTTATGTAACGTCCGTTCTGTCGGATGAATACAATATAACAGACAGAACAGTGTATGCTCTCATTAAAAGGCTGGGAACAGATCTGAAATAATATTCTTGTTTAGTTCATTTTTAAGGCGGACTGGCATCATGTAAGGTGTCGGCCCGCCTTCTTTTTAGAATCCTTCTTTCATTGATTTAGGTTTAGCAATGGCTTTCATTAATAGTTCTCTTTTGACAGACAACGCCTCACCAACTTTATCTTTCTTGAATTCCTTATCGTAGAATGATGGAGAAATTTCTATTCTGATTTTCTTTACGCCCTTCTTAATGATATCGTTTAATTGTTCTGGCAAAATCTTAAATGATGGCGTAATGCTGTAGTCGCTATATGTAAAGCCATTTACAGAATGGACATCCCTCACTGTTCCAGATGAAGCAGTAGCAGCATGAAGTTCCATAACGCTATCGTCAGAGAGTTTGAGGAGAATTGTTCCCCCTTTGTTTATTTCCAAAGGCTTTGTAAAGGTTATTTTCGTGCTTAAATACAGAGTCGTATCTTTCTTTTCTTCGGAAATAATAGAGTTTATCCCAACAGAAAGAACCATTTTGTCGGTTACACTGCGGCATACCGTAAAGTCAGTAGCAGTTGAACGAACACCATTCTGTACGTCATCAATGACGATTTCTTGTGCTACCATCGGCAAGGAAGCAAGTAACAATAATGAAGCTATCAGTTTTCTCATAATTATAAATGTTTTTTATTTTATTTGGCAAAAATAATTCTTTTTAATCAATCATGCAAGTATTTACTGAAATACTCTTTCAGTTGTTTTATTTGCGTATTTCTGTTTTCGTATAGCTGTTATTGTAATTTTGGTACAAAATTATTGTTTTATGGCCGTACTTAAAATCTATAATGACATAGTTGATGACCAGGAGAAGCTCGTTTTGCAGGAAGCAGGCACTGATTCAACTACATTTTCAGACATTCGCGACTTCATTAGTAATTTGTCTCCAGACGACCCTGATATTGATATCCGTCTCCACTGTGACGGTGGAGACTGTGTTGAGGGGTGGTCCATTTATGACGCTTTGCGCCAGACAGATAAGAAAATATCAGCAACTGTCGAGGGTAAATGCTCATCTATTGCCACGATAATTCTATTGACGGCACCTTTAGAAAGGCGATACGCATATCGCAATGCGAGCATCTGTATTCACAACCCAGCCCTTGCAGGTTATGAAGTAAGGAACGAACGATTGACATTTGAAGAGCTGGAGCAGCAAGCGGATAAAATGAGAAATCTCGCTTCGCAGCTTCGAGTAGAGACAGGAAAACTTCTTGATCTTTACGTGAACCGTACAGGTTCTGACAGAAAACTCCTTAGTGAGTTGATGGATAAGGATATTTACATAGATATGCAGACAGCAATGGCACTCGGTTTTATCGGGTCCATACTCCCTGAAATGAATGACAGCAAGAAACAGTTCAAATTTAAAAACAACAAAGAAATGACAAAAGGAAAGATTGAGTGCGATGCCAACGCTGTACAGCGTGTGTGCTCGCTGTTTGGCGTTGAAAAGATTGAAGACATCAACGACATTAAGATCATCGATCAGTACATCACATCTTCTTCTGGCGATGGATTTACTGTCGAGAGAGAAGATGGAGACCCACAGGTAGGCGATATCGCTTATCCAGACGGAGACTACGTAATGGATGATGGTTCTCACGTTATTGTGCAGGATGGAGTCATTACCGACATTACACGGGTTGACGATAGTGAACCTTCAGAGCCAGGAGATGAGGGTGGAGACCTTACCCCAGATCAGCAGCAAGCAGTCATCGACAACCTGCAGGCTCAGATTGATGATTTCAAGAAACAAATCGCTTCTAAGGACGACGAGATTTCTGCCTTAAAGGGTAATCAGACAACTGACGAACAGCGAGAGATTCTCACCCTCATTGCTAAGGCTGGCGGAAAGAAATGGCTTGATAAGATTACTTCTATGAAGTCTACCTTTACTACTAAAAATCGTACGTTCGTAGCTCACAAGACTCCAGGTCAGGGTGATGGTAAAGAAACAAAAACGCAGCGAATGATTCGTGAAGCAAAGGAGGCTAATGCGAAGAAGCGTAACCGCAAGATGGAATAATCATCTAATCAACCAATGTTTAATTTAATTAGGAATACAATATGATTAATTGGGAACAATTTACCGTAGACAACGGTGCGATTACCGACCTTCGTGAGTTGATGTTCACATCCACTTTCCAGGACCCGGATCTCGATACCGTTGTAACAACTAAGTCAAAGCAAGAAAATGGAAAGAAGCTTGGTTATGTTGACAAGATTCAGGATGTCGGCTACAAGTCTTCAGGCTGCGACGTTCATTACGAAAAAGTCTCTATTACAGGTGTAGAGAAGACTTGGAAAATTGGTGAGTGGGAAGTTCCATTGGAGCTTTGCTACAAGGATATCGAGGATACCATTGGAAAGAATGGGTTAAAGGGAGGCACAGACCGTGCAGACTTGCAGGATACCCCATATTGGGATCTCGTTCTTATTCCTCTTTTGAAGCAGGCCCTTAACAATATGTATTGGCGTCTCACATGGTTCGGTGACACTGCTGCAAAAGATATTGCTGGTGGTGGTATTATTTCCACAGGTGTTAATACTAAGCTCTTTACAGCTAATGACGGTTTGTGGAAGCAGTTGTTTGCTATCTGTACAGCTAATGAAAAGCAGAGAACAAAAGTTACAGCCAATACGGAGTCTTCATACGATGCTCAGAAACAGGCAGCCAAAGCTTCAGGTTATGCTGTGCAGCTCTTTGATGACTTGCTTTCTGATGCTGATTCTCGCATCTTTGACGACAAGAAGGCTTGTATCATGACTACCAACTCTCTGTTCAAGGCGTTGCGTAATGACCTCGTAGACAAGTACGGTAAGTACACTATGAGTGTTAAACAGATTGCTTCAGGTATCAAGCTCACAGAGTATGATGGCGTGAAGATGATTGTGCTTGATGTTTGGGATCGCATGATCAAGAAGTACGAGGACAATGGTACCAAGCTTAACAATCCTCATCGCGCTCTTGTTTGCTCTCCTAACAACTTGTTCGTTGGAACTGAGGACGACGACAAGATTGCTTCTTTGAGCCTCACATTTAGCGACAAGGAGCGTAAGAATTTCATCTACGCAAGTTCTACACTTGGTACCCTCGTAGGTGAAGACGCACTGATCCAAGCCGCTTACTAACCAATAAAACTTTTGTAAAATGGCTGAATGCGATTTCAAATTAGTTAAGGATATCGAGTTCGATTGCACAAACATGTCTGAGAAAGGTCTCCAGACTACTGGCTACATCATGAATTATGCCGATGTTGTCAAAGGCAAGTGCAATCGCACAGGGAACTCGATTACAGCTCTCGCTCTCGCCACTGGTGCAAAGGGATACAAGATTATCGTACCGGAAGGCTCACCTTTCAATGGTACGACTATCGAAGCTGCTGTAGGTACTTATAGGACAAAATGGAATAAGACCGTTGCGTTCGTAATCCTCAACAGTGGTCCAGAAGTATCTCATGACATCATTGACAAGTTGGCGAATGGTAAATTCGTTGTTGTCCTTGAAAATAAGTTTGCTGGTGCAGGTAGTAAGAATCTTTTTGAAGTTTATGGCTTCGAACAAGGACTTAAACTGACGGCATCTACACGGGATCTGAACTCGGATGATACCGATGGCGGTTGGAGTGTTACCTTGCAGGAACAGCAGGCTCCATCATCTGGCTTGTTCCTTTGGGATACAGATGAAGATAAAACCCGAAAGGTGCTGGCTTCATTGAGTGGTACCACCCCAAGTGTTGTACCTGGAGGTTAAAGAACTCTGCCAATGTTAATATTTAGTGAAACAATGGCTGTACTGTTAGAGATGAGGGGGCGTTATGACGACGGCTTCTCATCTACTGACAGGCTTTTTATTAAAGATACGTATGCGTTTCTGTTTGGAGAACAAATCAAGAACACTTCATGCAGTAATTGCTACAGAGACGCCTATATATTAATTTATTCAAAACTAAAAAAAGAAGGAATTATGCCAAAAGAAAAGAAATTCATACTGTTGAATGGTGTTCTTCTCCATGCTCTCAATGGGCAGGTCTTCACCAATGCAAATCTTACTGATGAGATTGCTATGGACGCTCTCAATGAGAATGCGAACCGTTTGGACCTCTTTGCAAAGTATCCTGAAAATTACAAAGAACTCTGTGATGCCCGTAAGACTTTACTTGCAGAGAAAGCATCAGCAGAGCCAAAAAGTAATGAGGAATTGCAGGTAAACATCGAGAGTCTTAAGTCCGCTCTCGAAACTGCCAACAGTGACCTTGCCAACGAACAGAAGAAAAACGAAGAGTTGGAGGCGAAGATTTCGACTTTGAACGAGGAAAAGGCTGTTGCTGAGGGTTCCACAAAAGAACTCAATGACAAAATTGCTGAGTTGACCACAAAGAATGAGGCTCTCACTTCTGAAAAGGAGGCTCTCGCAGAGGCAAAGGAATCACTTATTAATGACAATGAAGAGCTTTTGAAACAAGTTGAAACACTAAAGAAAGCTCTCTCTGATGCACAGAGCGCTGGTAGTGAAATTCCTGCAAAGAAAGCTGCAAAAGAGCAGAAGACTGGCGATACTGCAAAGTAAATGTAGTATATGGACTCCGAGAAACTCTATCATAAGTTAAAACACTGATATGAATATAAATAACGTAAAGCGAGCACATAGACGCTTTGATACGCACTATATATCGTCGATGAACATTCAGTCATACGGTAAGGATAATTTGTATCCGCAACGTATGCTATCATTGATTTTAAATAGTTCGACGGGCGGAACGTGTTGTGAACTTTACGAGAGATTCATAGAAGGTGATGGGCTGAAGGATAAGTTTTTCGGTGATTTCGTCTGCAATAGGCATGGGGATACGGTTTCCGACATTCTTCATCTTATTGCCGTAGACCTCGCCCATTTTCATGGTTTTGCCCTTCATGTTAATTACAATATGATGGGTGAAATCGTGGAAATACAGCATATGTTATTTGAAGGGTGTCGTCTTGAAGAGGAAGATGATCTTGGTAGGGTTGCACATATCAAGTATCATCCCGATTGGACGGGAAAGAAAACGAGAAATGGTAAGCGTATCGAAATAACAGACGCAAATGTAAGGGAATTCTTTGTCTTCAACACCAATCAGGAGGTTGTTCTTGACCAAATAGAGACGTGTGGTGGCATTGATAAATACCAAGGGCAGGTTCTTTGGTACTCTATGGATGGTCGCTTCGTATATCCAAAGCCTAAATACGACAAGATAGTTACAGCTCTTTCAACCGACGACGGTATTGATAATGTGAAATACCGAAATGTAAGAAACAACTTTCTTGTTGCAGGTATGCTTATTCATAAGAAGGCAGTCTCATTAGGTATAGATCCAACAACTGGACTTGAGGCAAAAAACAATGATGGTGGAGAGGAATTCTCTCAGAACCTCGATATATTTCAAGGAGATACCAATGCCTGTTCCATTATGGATGTTACCGTAAACGCTGAAGAAGATATTCCTAAATTTGAAAAACTTGAGTCACAAAATTTTGACTCTAAGTTTACGGTGACGGAGACTTCTACAGTAGAGCGTATTTATGCTGCGTTTGGACAGGAACCATTTTATTGTATTCGTATTGGAAAGCTCGGATTCAGTGGCACTACTATCAATGATGCATTTGCTTACTATAACTCTTACGTGGAGAAAGAACGAAAGGAGATCTCCCGAGTTTTTGCTAAGGTATTCTCGAAATGGGACATGAGAGATAATGAGGGAAAGCCAGTATGCCCCTCTGAAGACTATTCTATCCTTCCTGTTAAGCACATATCCAATGAGAGTACCGACGATAAAGACCGTCACAGTAAAGCCTAATGAAACATATTGTAACTACAGCAGAAATAAGAGACCTTGGTCGCCCTATCAGCAGTAAGGTCGATGAAGATAAGCTCCTTTCGTATATATATGAAACTGAGAGGTTGAATGTAAAGCCAACTCTCGGTGATAAGCTATTTGCTAAGGTGTTGGAGTATTTGGACAATGAGCAAAGTGATAAAGATGAAAATTTGGAGATACTTCTTAATGGTGGCGAGTATACGGATAAACGAGATGATTTTCACATGTTAAGTGGACTCAAGATGGCCATTAGCTACTTTGTGTACGCCCAATATGTTATGGACGGAGATTTCCAATTAACACGTGCTGGGGTAGTTATTAAAGATAACTCCTATTCCTCACATATTTCGTCGAAAGAACGGTCAGATTGCTATAATAATGCTCTTACTGCTGCAAATGGGTTTCTCAACGAAGTAAAGGACTTTATACGGGATAAATTTCCGCAGTATTATCGACAAAGAAACAAACCAGGATTAATTCCAACAAATTCCATTGTAATACGAAAAATAGGAGAATAATATGCTCACAAGAGAAAAACTCTTAGAGCTGGCGACCATAGTTCGTGAGGAAACTGAACAAGGGCTTAATTCAGCCCAGCGTGTAGGACACTTACTTTATGAAATCGTCAGCTCATTTTTGTCAAAGACAGGTGATGATACGACTGATCATAAACTTACGGCTGAAGAGCTGCAAGTTTTGTCTGTATTGACCGTTGCTGGCTCACAGCTCATAGGAACTGATGGTGGCAATGTAAAGGAGGTTATATCTTCTATTCTTGGCTCACAAGTCATAAATGGTGATGATACTGTAAAGGGAGACTCAAATCTTATAGGAAACACCTATTTTGGCGCAAAATTTATACATGGTCTACAAGGTAGAGGTGGAATTGTAAGCTCTGATGGTGAAGCAGAATTTGATAGTCTTTTGTTAAGAAAGTGGCTTGAGGTGCCGGAGATGCGCCTCAATAGAACACTTTATATAGCTGGAGATCTTAGACAATCTTGGTGTAATGGTATTGTTGAGTCTGTTCAAAGGCTTTCTGATTCAACAGGTGTAATCAAATTAAAACTGGAAGATGGTGAAGGTGGAACCTGTCAGAAAGATGACATCTGCATAGGTATGTATCAGTTTGGGGACGGAGAAGATTCCACAGAGGATATGGACGACCTTAAAGGAAACATGACCCGTGCAGGATTCACTACGTGTTATTTTCGCGTTACAAATGTGTCAGGTAGGTATAATGAAGTTATATCATACTCGCTTCGACCATATACAAAAGAGGTAACAGATTCTGATACTGGTAGGGTTGAAAAAGTAAGAACGTACGGAAGACATCCGCATCGTTTTATGAAATTTGCGGGATATGGCAACTTCACTAATAAAACCCGACAAGAATCAACTTGTATTACCAAGAGCTACATTCAATTTTTGAGAGGTGTTGATGATTGGGAATATACCTTTGCCAACATAGCTATGCAGATAGGTGAGTTAGATGGTCTCATGAAGTCATATAAGGACGATGGTTGTCCAGATATGACCGGCTATTCTGCCTACCTTAACAATATTTATTTTAATGGAAAGATAGCTCAAATTGGTGACGACACTATTGAGGAACTTCAAAAGAAAATCAGGAACTATAATGTCAACTTCTCAGAACATGTTGATGTTGTAACGGTGGATGATGTAGGTAATGTGGTTGGCGGGCTCTATTCAGAAGATATCGATGGAAACGGCAACCCATATCGTCTGTATAGAATTCACTCTGCCATTACTGTAAGGAATAATAATAAGATTCTCACCGTCTGCGCTGATAATGAGACTGCTGATGCTGGCACTTATAAACTCTATGCACAACCACATGGCTGTTCTTGTCTCATTAAGGATTCAACGCTATATATCACTGCAATCGATAACATTAAGGACGGTATAGCAGGGACAGTAGACGATTCATCATTTGACTATGACAAAATGCGTCAGATAGAGTCCTGTTCGGTTGATATTCTCGTAGATTGTGAAGGGAGAGCTACAATTACTAAGAGTTTTCCTATAACTATCAAGCATCAAAGCGAACCATTTATAGGTGCTGATATTACAAACGAGAACTCTGCTGTTAGCTGGAACACAAAATCTCGTAGCTTCATAGGTCTGCCTATAGTGGTAGACATGAAAATGTGGCACAACAATACTTTGCTTGATGTGTCCAAAATATGTGTTAAGACAGATTCCGGAAAGCTCATATCATCATCTGACAAAAAAGACTCCGTTACAATAGTTCCTGGATTTAAAGTGAAATCTACCATTGCTCAAACAGCCGGAGTAGTAACAGATTCTGGTAAAATAGGTCATATTGAAATTACGAGTGTACCTGATAATATTGCGAGCATAACTAATCTTAGTATCATCGGGGAAGCTGTTTATGCAGGTGTGAAATATGAGCGTACATTTACCCACACTATAAGGAAATCTGCAGATGTAAATGTATATCAGCTTGTTCCTTCAGCGGATCAGATTCTTACTAAATTCAAAGACGGGACGCGCGTTGTTGACAACGAAAGCATTACCTGCGCTGTTCATTGTGATAGCAGTGATGATAAGCACTATATCTTGACAGAAGAAGATGTAAACGCAGCAGGCTTGACAATACAGTATTCAGTCGACAATGGTGCAACTAAGAATAACTATGGTTCTGCCATTCAGATAAACACTGACATAAGCAGCGTTATTTTCTATCTGATACAAGGTGACTTTATTTGGGACCAAGAGACTGTGCCCATCATTCTTGACGGAGTGGACGGCAAAGGAGTAGAATTTATCTTCTTTCTGCAAGATTCATGGAAAGAAGATAGTGATAATCCTGCCGCAATGGATACCCCCACAATACTCGATGAATCTTCTAAGAAGGAATTTCAAGTAGAAAACTTCTGTCCATATAATATAAAGAAAACCGATAGATGGACAGATGAACCAAGCGGGGTCGGAATGAATCATCGTTACGAGTTCTATTCTATGCGAAAGAAAGTAAATGGTGTATGGCAGCCGTTCAGCCCTGTAAAGCTGTGGAACAAATACACAGTTGATGGTAAGTCCAACTACGTTCTTGATCTTACAAATGAACAGAGCTTCCTAAATTGCGACGACAAGGGAACGGTTCTTAGTTCTTACGAAGATACTACTATACAGTTGTTCAAAGGAACGGAATACGCATGGGCTTTGTTTGATATAAACATAGTAGCTCATAATATCAGTTATTCGTATGTCCCGGAATCTCACATTATCCAGCCAAGCAATATTACTGCTGATAATGCAAGCATCGTTGTTACTGCAACCCTTAAGGCTAATCACGATATTGTGTTGACAACAGTGTATAAGATCTATAAATCTTATGCTGGAAAGGGTGGTGTTGTGTATTCGCTTATGCCAAGTGTCAACACAATTCATTTGATGGCAAATGGAGATTACATTGACAAGGTCATTTCAATGCAGGTAAAAAAGATCGTTGGGGAAACTACAACAATTCTTACAACGTTTGAAGAATTAAATAACGATAACCTTACACTTAATTATCTGCTAAATGATAATGGTTTTGGTATCTCTAACCCAACTTCAATATCATCTGAGGCTGTATGCAATACAAATTCGTATGCAACATTTTTGTTGATGAAAGACGGGAATGTTGTTGACAGACAACGTATCAATTGCGTTTCTGATGGAGAAAGTGGAAAGAGAGGTGATAAAGGAGATAATGGTTGCATTCAAAGAGTTTGGCAGACATTCACAGAAGGACAGGTTTATAGGAACGATACAAAAGCTGATGAAAGTGAGATAGATTCCTCCGGAATCCGTTACCTCGATTTCATGGCCGTGGCGGATAACAGTATGGCGAGTGGGTGGAAAATCTACCAGTGCGTGATTACGCATGAGGGAGGTACCGATGGAGAACTGTCGGATACCAACCTTTGGAAGGAAGTGAGTGTAAACGCGCAGTCTGCTTTCTTCACGTATCTCATTGCGAAAAACGCCACTATCCAAATGTTGTCATCGTCTAAAATTATTATTCCAAACGAAATTGGTAATACAGCAGCAGGACTTGCAAATGGAGATATACCGCTCTGGGTAGGTCATAATGACCCGTCTAAGGCCCCATTTAATGTTACAAAAGAGGGCATTGTCACTTCTGTACGGGGAAATTTCATAGATGTTAATGTAAAAGGGAATTTTTATACTCCATATTTTACTATCGATGATAGTAATCTCGATGCGTGTAGCAAGACTATAGTAGATACGACATATAATATGACGGTAAAACAAATTGATTTTGTTAAAACAGGATTTAACCTTGCTTTTAACTTAAAACCTCGTTCATCGAGCGATAGTATCTATATATCACTTCCTATTGATGAAAAATATATAGGGGCAGAGTCAAATATAGTGTGCCTTGGGCAATATGTTGTGTTAAGGAGAATGCTCAGATTGAGTGGTTCAAACAATCATAATAGTACCTTTTCGGTATTTCATCCTATGTTATTCTTTGGTCAGAAAGTAAAATTGAAGTGTATAAAGTTCAAAAATGAAGTAGTATGGATTTTCGATTCATTTATAAACTTGCAAGCTCCGGTGCAGCCACAAATTATAGCATCCTATGAGTATAGTGTAGGATATTACAATGCAGGATGGAATGTGTCCCCCATAGATACCGTATATGTTACTTCGACAAATGGATTCACTGCAACAAGAATAGAAACAGGAATATACAGGATTGATTTTCCTTCAGACTGGAAATATGACATATTCGGGTTACAAATAATAGTATATGGTATTGGGTACACAATGAACGGAACCCGTAAAGGAGGTAGCTTTTGCAAAGCTACGCTATTGGAGAAAGATGTTAAATATTTTAAAATAGGAACTTCCGACGATTCTTCTGCTAACGATGGAGATTTTGGATTTTTGATACTGGATACAAATGGTTGCAATTCTTATATAGTATAAATTATGAATATAGATTTCAGCAAAATAGAGGTTTTTGTTGACCTCACAAAAGAAACCTGCGTTGTGCAAGACATCAAAAACGAGTTTGCAAATGCTATATATACGAATATAGCAGGACTACCTGCCCACGCTCTCGCATACAAAATATATAATTCCAAGGGTGTAGAGGACTATTCGGA
>ERZ1699259.734-NODE-734-length-12413-cov-3.761192_pt1 | contig 12413 bp, 9 predicted proteins | sample MGYA00581525_ERZ1699259 | MGnify/ENA primary metagenome ERZ1699259 (study PRJEB42319, sample SAMD00040332) | human oral metagenome | material: saliva | host: Homo sapiens | study: EMG produced TPA metagenomics assembly of PRJDB4115 data set (Metgenomic analysis of... | reverse complement strand
CCGCAACGACTTTTCGACGAGCAGGAACTCAGCATAGCTGCCTGCAAAGACTATCTGTGCCGTGCCATAAAACTGCTGCGAGAGCGCAACCGCGATGTGAAAGTAATATTCACGGTCAGCCCGATACGCTATGCAAAGTATGGCTACCACGAGAGCCAGCTCTCTAAAGCCACGCTGCTCTTAGCCGTTCACGAAGTAATGGCTGACTATACCGACGGCAATGTGGCTTATTTCCCTGCCTACGAGATTGTGAACGACGAACTTCGCGACTATCGTTTCTATAAAGCCGATATGCTACACCCCAACGAGCAGGCTGTGGAATATATATGGGAACGTCTTGTTGATATGTATTTTTCGCCTTCAGCTAAAAAGTTTCTGCACGAATGGAAACCAGTAAAAGAGGCATTTGCACATCGTCCTTTCAATCCAGAAAGTAGCGAATATAAGAATTTTATGGTAAAAATGAGAGCGCATGCAAAGCTATTGGCGCAAAAATACAATGGATTAATAATAGAAGACCAATGAACACCGAACAAATTTTAGCACATCTTGCCAGACACAATGTTAAGTCTACTGCCAACAGAATATTGATAGCAGAGGCTATTTCGAAACATAATGGACCTGTTTCGATGAAGGAATTAGAAACAAAACTACAAACAATAGATAAATCGAGTATATTCCGCACACTTACATTGTTTAGCAATCACCACGTTGTACACCAGATGGAAGATGGCAACGATATTGTTCGCTATGAACTTTGTATGAGCAACGACGATGAAACTGACAGCGATATGCACGCTCACTTTTATTGCGAGCAGTGTCAACGCACCACTTGTCTGCACGAAGTAGATATTCCCAAAGTTAGTCTGCCCGCTGGTTACAGACTTTCCAGTGTAAACTTTATGCTGAAAGGAGTATGCCCCGAATGTGCAGTAAAGCAGAAACGATAAGGAAAAAAAGGTAAAAAAGAAAGCAAAAGCTATACAGCAACTTTGTTTTTGCTGTATCTTTGCACTCTGTAACTTATAGAAAGCAACCGACATTGTATATTTTATGGCAGTCAGGAAGCTTTCTGTTAATATTTCGATAATGAGCTATTCAATAGAAAAAATAACACAAGTAGTAAGCGCAGAACGGTATGGAGATACTGCTGCAAGCATAAGTTTTTTGTTAACAGATAGCCGTTCGCTATGTTTTCCCGAAGAAACATTGTTCTTCGCACTACACACCGATCGCAACGATGGTCATCATTACATTCCCGAACTCTATCGGCGTGGCGTGCGAAATTTTGTAGTTGAGAATGTTCCCAATAACTTTTCTGACCTTTATAAGCATGCAAACTTCCTGAAAGTGAGCAATACACTTGCTGCATTTCAGCAACTAGCAACTTTTCATCGTAAGGCTTTTAACATTCCTATTGTAGGTATTACGGGGTCGAATGGTAAAACAATGGTAAAAGAGTGGTTGTCGCAACTGTTCTCTTACGATATGAACGTAACACGTTCGCCAAAGAGTTATAATTCGCAGATAGGCGTTCCGTTATCGCTTTGGCTATTGAACGAAAATTCGCAGATAGGTTTAATAGAAGCGGGCATTAGCAAAGTTGGTGAAATGCAGGCTTTACACGATATAATTATGCCTACTGTGGGAGTACTTACAAGTATAGGTACAGCTCATCAGGAGAATTTTTCATCGTTAAAAGAGAAGTGTAACGAGAAGCTGTTGTTATTTAAAGGAACACAAGCTTTAATTTATCGGATCGACGATAAGATAGTAGCAAACTGTGTTGCAGAAACTTGTTACGATGGAGAACTGCTAGCATGGTCGGAATACGATACTACTGCAGCTTTTTATGTAGAACGTATAGAAAAGAGCAATACCACATCTACCATACATTATATATGGAAGCATAGCACACATGGAAACTTTATTTTGCCATTCATAGATGATGCTAGTATAAGCAATTGTATTACTTGTGCGGTAGTTGCGTTATATTTTGGCATACAGCCAGAGGTGTTGGCGCAACGTATGGCGAAGCTTGAACCAGTTGCAATGCGCCTTGAAGTAAAGGAAGGACAGCATGGTTGTACGCTAATTAACGACTCTTACAACTCTGATATAAACTCGCTCAATATCGCACTCGACTTTATGAATCGTCGTCCGGACCAAAAACATCGTGAACGGACACTTATATTGAGCGATATTTACCAAAGTGGTGAAACCGAAGAGCAGCTTTATGCAGAAGTTGCAGCAATGGTAAAAGAGCGTGGTATAAAGAAGTTTATAGGCGTAGGCAAAGCACTTAATAGACAAAAACAGGCTTTTGGTAGTTTAAAAGATAAGTTCTTTTTTGAAAATACAGCAGATTTCATAGAAAGCAATGTGTTTAAGACTTTACATAATGAAGTTATTTTGTTGAAAGGTGCACGAGTTTTCGACTTTGATAAACTCACCGAACTGTTAGTAAAGAAAGTACACGAGACAGTGTTAGAGGTGAATTTGAATGCTGTAATAAGTAATCTAAACTGGTATCGCTCCTTCTTAAAGCCCGAAACAAAACTTGTTTGTATGATAAAAGCCGATGCTTATGGAGCTGGAGCTGTAGAGATAGCAAAGACTTTACAAGAACATCGTGTAGATTATCTTGCTGTGGCTGTGGCTGACGAAGGAGCTACATTGCGCCGAAACGGCATTACAAGTAACATAATGATAATGAACCCTGAGATGAGCTCGTTTAAAACTCTTTTCGATAACAAGCTTGAACCAGAGGTTTATAGCTTCCGTTTGTTGGAAGCACTAATTAAAGCTGCCGAAAAAGAGGGTATTACAGGATATCCAGTGCATATTAAACTTGATACGGGTATGCATCGTTTAGGTTTCGACCCTCGTACAGATATTGATAGACTCGTGAACCGACTGCACCATCAACATGCTTTAATACCTCGTTCGGTATTTTCTCATTTCGTGGGATCGGACAGTAACGACTTCGATTCTTTCTCAGATAAACAGTTCGCACTATTCGAAGAGGGAAGCAAGAAATTGCAAACAGCTTTCAACCATCATATTATACGACACATGGACAACTCTGCTGGTATAGAACACTTCCCAGAACACCAAATGGATATGTGTCGATTAGGATTAGGACTTTATGGTATTAATCCACGAACCAATGCTATTATAAATAATGTGTCTACATTAAAAACAACTATATTGCAACTTCGGAAAGTTCCAGCAGGCGATACTGTGGGGTATTCTCGTCGTGGTAAGATAGAAAAAGATAGTGTAATAGCTGCTATTCCTATAGGATATGCCGACGGGTTGAACCGTAAATTAGGCAATCGCAACTGTTATTGTCTTGTAAATGGTAAACGTGCTTACTATGTAGGCAATATTTGTATGGATGTAGCTATGATTGATGTAACAGGAATAGATTGTAAAGAGGGCGACAATGTTGAAATATTTGGCGATAATTTACCAGTTACAGTGTTGAGTAATGTGTTGGATACTATTCCATATGAGGTGCTGACTGTGGTGAGCAATAGAGTTAAACGAGTTTACTTTCAAGATTAGATAGGAACGAATGGCATTTATTTATTTTTTTATAGGCTTGCTTATAGGTGCAGTTCTCACTTACTTATGGGGGCGGAGTCAGGTGGCTACTACCGCCCAGAGTCTCTCTGCTGAACTTGCTGTAGCAAAAAGTAAAATAGAAACAATAGAAAAAAATGCCATCGATAACGTGAATGCAGAGCGAGAACACAGTAAGAAATTGCTCGATGAAATGCAGAAGCAGATAGAAACTACTAAGAAATTAATGCAAGAAGAAATACGCACAATGACAGCGCAAATGCTTTCGGAAAGTAGAGAACATCTGAACACGATAGATAAAGAACGACTAGATGCACTTCTAAAACCGCTTCACGACCGTATAGATATATTCAACCAAAATGTAATAACGGCTACAAAAGAAGATGCAACAAACAAAGCTGAAATTAAAACAACGTTTGAAACAACAATAAAATTGCTGCAAGAGGTGCAGACCTCAACGGTGAATAATATTCGTGAAAATAATGAGCGTGCAATAAAAGAATTACGGGAGCAGACCGAACGTATAGGAAACGATGCAGCATTACTCACACAAGCATTAAAAGGCGACTCTAAATTACAAGGCGATTGGGGTGAAATGATATTGGAAACAACTTTAGAAAATTGTGGATTAACAAAAGGCGAACAATTCTTTTTACAACGAAACTATCAAGATTCTAAAGGAAACAACTTGCGCCCAGATGCTGTTATTGATTTGCCTGGAGGCGAACATGCTGTTATAGATGCTAAGGTCTCGCTGACCGCATACCAGTCTGCTGTAAGTGCAAAAAATGCTGCAGAACAAGAAAAATTTCTAAAGGAACATATCAAATCTATAAAGAAACATATTGATGAACTGTCGGCTAAGAACTACGAAAAGATAGTGCCCAATTGCATTGGCTATGTATTGATGTTTGTTCCATACGAAAGTGGGTACGCAGCGGCAATAAAAGCAGATACTTCTATTTTGCAATATGCATATCGAAAACATATAATTTTGCTGAGTCCGAGTAACCTTTTAATGGCTTTACAGCTCACTCATACTATGTGGCAAAACTACCGTGTTAATAAAAATGTGGAGGAAATATTGCGTATATCAAACGACCTTTATGATAAATTTGTATCATTTGGAGAAACCTTTGTGAAGCTTGGAGCAAATATTCAGCGACTTCAAATAGATTACGAGAAGGCTCATTCTCAACTGAGTGAAGGAAAAGGAAATATTCTTCGTCGGCTCGATAATATGAAAACATTGGGTATAACACCTAAGAAAGAATTGCCAGAGGGTTTATAAAATTGTAGTTGGTAGGACTAAAATTTGTTTATAAATATTCAGATAAATAGTTATCTTTCAGCTACTATAGTATAAAAGCATAGGGGCAGTTGTTTCTTATGATATCTAATTCGAAACTGATAGATATCTAAGACGAACGTGATAGATATCTGAAATGAAACTGATAGATATCTAAGATGAACGTGATAGATATTCGGAACAAAAATAGCTATATATGACAACTCTCTCTAAACATCTGAGATATTCTATTTAGTTTGTGAATAAAAAGTAAGTTCTACTTATAATTCCTACGCCCTTTTTCAGCTAAACTCTTTTAAACACAAGCAATAACACTTTTTTGTTATTGCTATATAGCGTTGTTTCAGATGCATAGAGAGGTTTAGAAATAAAAAAAAGGAAGTAGCGATACTTCCTTTTGTAGCGGGACGGGGCTACGATCCCCGGACCTCCGGATTATGAATCCGACGCTCTAACCAACTGAGCTATCCCGCCATCACTAATCAATAAATAGGTTGCTTTTTGAAAGCGGTTGCAAAGGTATATAAAAAAAATGGACCAACAAAATTTATTTGAGAAATTATTGATACTATTCAAAAAATATGATCTGATTATATAATTCTTAGTGTATTAAGACAGTTCTTTTGATATAAAAATTCGAAAAATAAACGATTACTCTAATTATTTTATGTACTTTTGCAAGAAGATAGTGTGCTAAAGATATTACACAAATAGAATGTTCCATATTAGAAAGTTAGACATCTTTATAATAAAGCAGTTTGGAATGCTCTTCATAGGGACGTTTGTCGTCAGCCTTTTTGTGCTGATGATGCAGTTTTTGTGGCAATATGTTGATGAGTTAATAGGTAAAGGACTCACATTAGATGTGCTTGGAGAGTTCTTTTGGTATATGAGTTTAATGATGGTACCAGAAGCTTTACCACTTGCAGTGCTATTATCATCGCTTATAACTTTTGGAAATCTTGGTGAAAGTTCAGAATTGACGGCAATAAAAGCTGCTGGTATATCGCTAATAAAATCTTTCAGAGGAGTCATAGCATTTACATTGTTCATAGCGTTGATATCGTTCTATTTCCAAAATAGTATTGGACCTGATGCTAAGAAACATTTCGACCAGCTGTTAATTTCGATGAAACAGAAGAGTCCAGAATTAGAAATACCAGAAGGAATCTTTTATAATGGTATTCCAGATACCAATCTCTATGTGGAAAAACGCGATTTGAAAACTGGACATTTATATAATATAATGATTTATCGTATGACCGATTCGTACGAAGATCAAGCCATTATACTTGCCGATTCAGGAATGTTGCAATCAACAGCAGAGAAAAAACATCTTATATTGAACTTGTGGAACGGAGAATGGTTTGAAAATATGCGCTCGCAAGAATTGAGTAGTAGTGCAAGTGTCCCATATCGCCGTGAGTCTTTCGTTCATAAAAAACTTATAATAGACTTCAACGAGGATTTTAACCTGACCAGTATGGCTGGTATTGCAGACGATGCTCGTACTAAAAGTATAGCCAAAATACATCACGACAAAGATTCGCTTATCCATGTATACGATAGTGTCGGTAATGTCTATTATCGAGATGCGCAACAATCAATTTATCCAATATTGAAGTTGAAAAAGAAGGATATGAACAAAGCTATAATGCTGGCTTCAACTAAGAACTATAATTTAGATTCAATATACACTAAATTGCGTCCTGAAGAGCGTAGCCAAATTATAGAACGTACATTGATGAATACACAACAAACCATCTCTGATCTCGATTTTAAAAGTATGATAACGAGCGATGGTGATAAACTCATTCGAATGCATGATATTGCTGAAATAAATAAATACTTATTGGCATTAACCTGCCTTATCTTCTTTTTTATTGGAGCACCTTTAGGCGCAATTATTCGAAAGGGTGGTTTGGGCGTTCCAATAATAATAAGTGTACTTGTCTTTATTATTTATTACATATTGAATAATACAGGATACAGAATGGCACGACAAGGAGATTGGGCTATTTGGTTTGGTCGAGGTCTCTCACCAGCAATACTTATTCCAACTGCTATTTTTATTACTTATAAAGCAAATAACGATTCAGCTGTTTTTAATATCGATCTGTATCGTAACTTCTTTATACGAATCTTAGGATTAAGAATGAAAAGAAATATAAGTAGTAAAGAAGTAATTATTAGTGCACCAAGATATATTGATGATGCCGACATGCTTAGGAAAATGAATAATGAAATAGAGGCGTATGTTGAAAGAAGTAATTTAAAGTCGCCACCTAATTTTATTAAGACATTCTTTAAGTATCAGCCAGATCATGATATAGAACAGCTAAGTAAAAAGCTCGAGACGGTTATAGAAGATTTGAGCAATACACGTAATAGAATAATACTCTCAGAGCTTAATCAGTATCCAATATTAATAACAAAGGCGCATACTCGTCCTTTTGAATACAAATACTTAAATATAGCATCTGCTATAATAATCCCTGTCGGATTATTCTTATATTGCAGAATGTGGGGATTTCGATTACGCTTATATCGCGACTTAAAAACAATAAAGCAAACGAACGAAAGCATTATTGCAGAAACAGAGAAAATAGCAACAAAACAGTAACAATAAATAAATATAAATAAAACCGGAGGTCACATTATATTATATATAATATGACCTTAAACTTAAAATACAATCGATTATGGAGAACTTCGAACTCAGTAGCATAGAAGAAGCTATAAAGGATTTTAAAGAAGGAAAATTCGTTATAGTAGTCGATGATGAAGATCGAGAAAACGAAGGCGACCTTATTATGGCTGCTGAAATGATAACACCAGAAAAGGTGAACTTTATGTTGAAAAATGCACGTGGCGTTCTTTGTGTACCAATAACGCTCTCGCGAGCAAAAGAATTAGATTTACCACATCAGGTTTCCGATAATACATCGGTATTAGGAACGCCATTCACAATAACCGTTGATAAATTAGAAGGGTGTACTACGGGAGTGTCTGCTCACGATCGAGCTGAAACTATAAAAGCATTGGCTGACCCTAAAGCAACACCACAAACATTTGGACGCCCCGGACATATAAATCCATTGTATGCACAAGATAATGGTGTGCTACGTCGCTCTGGTCATACAGAAGCCGCTATTGATTTATGTAAGATGGCAGGTTGCTTCCCTGCAGGTGTATTAATGGAAATTATGAACGACGATGGCACGATGGCACGTATGCCTCAACTCATCGAAAAAGCAAAAGAATGGAATCTGAAGATAATAAGTATCAAAGATATTATTGCCTACCGTTTACAACGCGAAACAAGTATTGAAGTAGGAGAAGAGGTTGATATGCCAACCATATATGGACATTTCCGCTTAATTCCTTTTCGTCAAACATCTACCGGTGTAGAAAATATGGCATTAATAAAAGGCGAATGGAACGAAGATGAACCAGTATTGGTGCGAGTTCACTCATCTTGTGCAACTGGTGATATTCTAGGAAGTGAACGTTGCGATTGTGGTGAACAGTTGCACAAAGCAATGGAAATGATAGAAAAAGAAGGAAAAGGTGTGCTTATTTATATGCAACAAGAGGGAAGAGGCATAGGACTAATGAATAAGATTGCAGCATATAAATTGCAAGAGCAGGGACTTGATACTGTAGATGCAAACTTGCATTTAGGTTTTAAGCCTGACGAACGCGATTATGGGTGCGGTGCCCAAATGCTACGTCATCTTGGAGTACACAAAATGAAATTGATGACTAATAATCCAACCAAACGAGTAGGACTCGAAGCTTTTGGTTTAGAGATTCAAGAAAATATTCCAATAGAAATACGTCCTACACAATATGATTATCGCTATTTGAAAACGAAAAAAGAACGAATGGGACATGACTTACATTTATAAAAACTTGCTTATCGCACCTTTTAAATAAAGCTATAGCATATTGTTTACGATAGATTATTTTTGAAAATCTATTTCATAATATCAGCGAAGGATTTATATTGTTTCTTAAATTAATACATTACCTGTAACGGCGATGAACGAAGCAAAGTATAACAGCTGTATAAGCTATCACAATGATGTAAAAAGCGAATAAAAACAAGCAAAAAATAACAGTTAAAAGATGTCAATTTTGAGCATAGTTCTCTATTAATTGCTATCTTTGCCAAAGTTGTGCGAGAAAAGCTGGCATTTACTTGGCGGCTAAATTTACAAACGGTTTAAAATCAAATAGATATTAATAATTCAATTCATTTATAACTAAAAAATTAAAATTTTATCATTTATGGCAACTACACAACAAAAAGCAGCCCCACAAAAGAAATCAGAGGGCTTCACAGGAGTTAGAGGCGCATTTTGGATTATCGCATTCTGCGGTTTCGTAGCATTCGCATTGTTCTATCTTTGGTTTGCTAACGATATGCACTTCCAAGATCCACTTACGAAAGAACATCCATCTGATGTATGGGGTACTATATATAAAGGTGGTGTTGTGGTTCCTGTTATCCACACTTTATTACTTACAGTACTTGCAATGTCTATTGAGCGTTGGTTAGCTTTGAAAACAGCTTTCGGCAAAGGTGCTCTTCCTAAATTTGTGGCAAGTATCAAAGCAGCTTTGAAAGATAACGATATGAACAAAGCTACTCAACTTTGTGATAAGCAAAGAGGTTCTGTTGCAAACGTTGTTATGGCATCTATTAATGCTTATAAAGCAATGGAAAGTGGCGCAAATGCAAATATGAAGAAAGCTCAAAAAGTCGCAAAGATTCAACAAGCTCACGAGGAAGCAACTCAACTTGAGATGCCAACTCTTACAATGAACCTTCCTATCATTGCTACACTTGTAACTCTTGGTACTCTTACCGGTCTTCTTGGTACTGTAACTGGTATGATTAAGTCGTTCTCTGCTTTGTCTGCAGGTGGTGGTGCTGACTCTGCTGCTCTTTCTGCTGGTATTTCTGAGGCGTTGATTAATACTGCATTCGGTATTGCTACTTCTTGGTGTGCAGTAGTTTCTTATAACTACTTCTCAAACAAGGTAGATAAATTAACTTACGCACTCGATGAGGTTGGTTACTCAATTGCTCAGACATACGAAGTAAACCATACAGAAGAAGCTTAATTTTTTGCTAACCCTCTAAATACATTATCACTATGGGTAAAGTAAAAATTAAGAAAGAAGACGTCTGGATTGACATGACACCAATGTCAGATGTTATGACCTTGTTGCTTACTTTCTTTATGCTCACCTCTACATTCGTAAAGAATGAGCCTGTGAAAGTAAATACACCAGGATCTGTATCTGAGATGAAGGTGCCAGAAAACGGTGTTCTTACAGTACTTATTAGTCCTGAAAAGAACGCTGCAGGTCTACCAACAGGCGAAGGACAAGTATTTATGAGCTACGACAATACTAAAGAATTAGGACAAATCTTAGAAATGGTAGCACCAGATTTGAAGCCAGAACAGAAAAAAACATTCTTGGCAGAATCTACATTTGGGGCTCCTATGGATAAACTTTCATCTTATTTAAGTATGTCTGCAAAAACTCGTAGCGAAGAACTCCCTAAAATGGGAATCCCTCTCGATAGTATTCAAGGGCATGAAATGACTGAATTTCAACAATGGATTAATGCGGCTCGCCAAGTAAATCCTAAAGTTCGAATTGCATTAAAGTCTGATGCGAATACCCCTTATGGTACCGTTAAGAAGGTAATGAGCGAACTCCAAGATATGGATGAAAGTCATTACTATATGATTACACAGTTGGACGCTAAAAAGGCTGTACAAGCAGCTTCTAAGGAGAACTAATAATGTCGAATAAAAAAGAAAGCAAGCAAAAAAAGATGACTGTTCGTGTAGACTTTACACCTATGGTCGATATGTTGATGTTGCTTATCACATTCTTCATGCTTTGTACTTCACTTAGTAAGCCTTCAACTATGGAGCTGACTATGCCAAGTAATGATAAGCAACAGCCAGATGCGAAAAAGAATGAAGCAAAGGAATCACACTCTATAACTATATTTATTGGAGATGGAGATAAGATTCTTTATGGCGAAGGTAAACCACAACTTGATAATCCCAATTGGCTGAAAAAAGCAGATTGGGGAACTGGTAAAAGTAGCATTCGTTACGTTCTTCAACACAAGGAAGTAGACAATGGTGCAAGCATACCTTATAACGATATGCGTCTTGCCGTACAGGAATTGCAGAAGAAGAAAGCTGCTAACGAAAAGGCTTATCCTGATAGTATTTATCAAGCTGAACTTACCAATATTAAGTTAGGTAATGTAAACGGTAAGAAGGTTCCAACCTTAACAGTTATCATTAAACCTACTGATAAAGCTTCTTATAAGAATCTAGTTGATATTCTCGATGAAATGCAGATTTCATATATTGCAACTTATGTCATTGATAAGCTCACCCCACAGGAAAAAGATTTGCTTTCAACTAAGGGGTTTAAATTTTAATGATATATAACAATTAAAGGAAAAGAACATGTCAAAAATAGATCTATATGATCCTAAGTGGGTCGATATGGTGTTTGCTGATAAGAATAAGGCGTATGGAGCTTATCAACTTCGTAAGTCTGTTTCACAGCGTAACATCAAGGCATTGGTTATTTTGCTTGTTGCTGCATTCATTGGCGGTGGATATCTGGCTTACCAGATAAAGAAACACAAAGATGAACTTGCCGCTCAAGAAGCATACGCTGCAAAGATGGAATTAGCTGCTTTGGAGCAAGCAAAGAAAGAACAAGCTGAACGAAAGAAACAGCAAAAGAAGGAAGAACCTAAAAAGGTTGAACCTGAAAAAGTTGTTCCAGAAACACGTGCTACTGTTAAGTTTACAGCACCTGTCATCAAAGATGATAAGGAAGTAAAAGAAGAAATGCCTCCAATGGTTAAAATGAACAGAGAAACCAAGGCTATTGGTACTGAAACCAAAGAAGGTGTTGAAGATCGTAATATTGTAGCTGACAGAAGTACAGTGGCAACGCCAGAACAGATTATTCCTAAGATTGAAAAACCTGTAGCTGAAGCTCCAAAAGTTGAAGCTCCAAAGGAAGATATCGAAAAGAAAATAAGAGAGAAATATCAACTAAGCAAGGAAGAAAGTCATTATTTCATCAATTACAGCACCATTCAAAAAGACATGTATAGCATGAATGATGACCAAATAGATATATTATATAAGGACGGAAGTTATAAAGATATTACTCAAGCTTCTGAATTATTTAATGTAGAACTCCTATCTAAAAAAATTTGCAAATATTACTTATGCCATCAACGGATCTAAGTTTTTTTTGCTATATTTGCAAATCTAAATATACGCAAAAATAAGGAAATGGAATTTACAGCAAAGCAAATTGCTCAAGTTATCAATGGAAGAATTGAAGGAAATGAGAATGCAACCATTAACTCCTTTGCAAAAATAGAGGAAGGAAAGCAAGGTGCTATCTCGTTTATATCAAATCCAAAATATGTACATTATATATATAC
>ERZ1699259.728-NODE-728-length-12519-cov-5.185200_pt1 | contig 12519 bp, 13 predicted proteins | sample MGYA00581525_ERZ1699259 | MGnify/ENA primary metagenome ERZ1699259 (study PRJEB42319, sample SAMD00040332) | human oral metagenome | material: saliva | host: Homo sapiens | study: EMG produced TPA metagenomics assembly of PRJDB4115 data set (Metgenomic analysis of... | reverse complement strand
CCTTAAGGAACTGGAAAAGGGCTTTAGGCAACGAGGTCTTTATCTTTTTGCAGGCCCTGTAGGAAGTGGGAAAACTACCTTAATGCATGAATTAGCTAAGTCATTATTCAAGGGACAGCAGGTTATGTCTATTGAAGACCCAGTTGAGATTAAGCAAGAAGAGATGCTGCAATTACAACTCAATGAAGCTATTGGACTGAGCTATGAAAACTTGATAAAACTTTCTTTGCGACACCGCCCAGATCTTTTAATCATTGGAGAAATCCGGGATAGCGAAACAGCCCGTGCTGTTGTAAGAGCGAGCTTAACGGGAGCTACAGTGTTTTCGACCATACATGCAAAGAGTATTCGTGGGGTCTATGAGCGTCTTTTAGAACTTGGTGTCAGTGAAGATGAACTCGCAGTTGTTTTACAAGGTGTTTGCTACCAGAGACTAATCGGGGGAGGAGGAATTATTGATTTTGCAAACCAAAATTATTCAGAACACCAGGCAGAAAAGTGGAATGAGCACATTGATCAGCTTCTTAAAGATGGACATATCACTGCCCTTCAAGCTGAAACGGAGAAAATTAGCTACCAGTAAGCAGAAGAAAATTATCACTCTCTTTAACAATTTGTTTTCTAGTGGTTTTCACTTGGTAGAAATCATTTCCTTTCTTGATAGAAGTCTTTTGTTGGAGAAGGAATATGTTTCACAGATGCGCCTAGGACTATCGAAAGGAAAATCTTTCTCGGAAATGATGGGGAATTTAGGTTTTTCGAGTGCGATTGTCACTCAACTTTCATTGGCTGAAGTTCATGGAAATCTCCATTTGAGTTTGGGGAAAATTGAAGAATATTTGGATAATCTTGCTAAGGTCAAGAAGAAGTTAATTGAAGTTGCGACCTACCCACTTATTTTGCTAGCTTTTTTACTGTTAATTATGCTAGGATTGCGGAATTATCTCTTGCCCCAACTGGATAGTAGTAACATAGCTACCTTAGTGATTAGTAACCTGCCACAGATTTTTCTCGGACTTATTCTGGCACTAAGTCTTGCATCTTTAACAGGACTGATATTCTACAGAAAATCTAAGAAGATACAAGTCTTTTCTTATCTGGCTAGAATCCCCTTTTTAGGTGTGTTTGTTCAGTACTATCTAACTGCTTATTATGCTCGGGAATGGGGAAATATGATTGGACAAGGTTTAGAGTTGGCACAGATTTTCCAGATGATGCAGGAGCAAGGAGATCCTCTTTTTAAGGAAATTGGATACGATTTAGATCAATCTTTGCAAAATGGGCATGAATTTTCTAAGGTTGTTCAGACCTATCCCTTCTTTAGAAAGGAGTTGGGATTAATCATTGAATATGGAGAGGTTAAATCCAAGTTGGGAAGCGAATTGGAAATCTATGCGGAAAAAACCTGGGAATCCTTCTTTACCCGAGTCAATCGGACCATGAACCTTGTTCAACCACTGGTCTTTATTTTTGTAGCCCTGCTAATCGTTTTATTGTATGCAGCTATGTTGCTGCCAATGTATCAAAATATGGAGGTAAATTTTTAGATGAAAAAAATGATGATGAAATTAAAGGGAACTACGGTAAAAGGGTTCACTCTTGTAGAAATGTTAGTGGTCCTTCTTATCATTAGCGTCCTACTCTTACTGTTTGTGCCAAATCTTACTAAGCAAAAGGATGCAGTCAATGATAAGGGGAAAGCAGCTGTCGTCAAGGTGGTAGAAAGCCAAGCAGAACTGTATAGTCTGGATAAAAATGAAGATGCTAGTCTAAGCAAATTACAGGCAGATGGACGTATCACTGCTGAGCAAGCAAAAGCCTATAAGGAATATCATGCAAAACAAAAGACAAGTCAAACAGTTTCGGATTAGGGCTTTTACTATGCTAGAAAGTTTATTGGTCTTAGGAATAGTCAGCCTGTTAGCCTTGGGTTTGTCAAGTTCAGTTCAGTCGACTTTTGCAGCTGTGGAAGAGCAAATTTTCTTTATGGAGTTTGAGGAACTTTATCGAGAAACCCAGAAGCGAAGTCTGGCTAGTCAGCAGAAGATGATCTTAATGTTAGAAGAGAGAAGTATTGGGAATGGCTATCAGAAATTAGCCATCCCTAAAGGCATTCAATTGCAGTCCAATCAGTCAATTACCTTTGATAAGGCTGGAGGGAATTCTTCTCTGGCGAGCGTGAGATTTCAAACGCGAAAAGAAACGATTCGTTATCAATTATATTTAGGAAATGGAAAGATTAAACGTATTCAAGAAGCAAAAAATTAAGGCGGTTATTTTACTGGAAGCAGTGATTTCACTAGCCATTTTTGCCAGTATAGCAACCCTCTTGCTGGGACAGATTCAAGAAAGTAGAAAAAGAGAAGTAGAACTTCTAAAACAGGAAGAAGTTTTGCGAGTGGCTCGTATGGCTTTGCAAACTGGACAAAAGCAGTTGACTGTCAATGGCCTTACGGTTCATGTTGTCTCGAATGAGCGAGGTTTGGAGGTATACCATGGAACGGAGAAATTACTGGCGATTCAAGACAAGTAGGGTCAGAGCTTTTACACTTTTAGAATCCTTGGTTGCCCTTATCGTTATTAGTGGTAGCTTGCTCCTCTTTCAAGCTATGAGTCAGCTCTTGGTTTCAGAGGTTCGCTACCAGCAGAGAAGTGAGCAAAAAGAATGGCTTTTATTTGTGGATCAACTGGAAACAGAGCTTAACCAATCCCATTATCAAAAAGTGGAAAACAATCGTATTTATCTGAGACAAGATGGCAAAGATATTTCCATGGGTAAATCAAAGTCAAATGATTTCCGGAAAACAGATGCTAGTGGACGTGGTTATCAACCCATGGTCTACGGCCTAAAATCAGCTCGAATTCAAGAAAAAGGGCAGGAGTTGCACTTTCACTTTCAGTTTGAAAAGGGACTAGAGAGGGAATTTATCTATCGTGTTGAAAAAGAAAAAAGTTAGAGCAGGAGTTCTCCTATACGCTGTCACTATTGCTGGAATTTTTAGTCTTTTGTTGCAGTTTTATCTAAATCGGCAAGTAGCACATCATCAGGATTATGCCTTAAATAAAGAAAAACTTCTTGCATTTGCTATGGCTAAGAGAACCTATGAAAAAGCTTCTTCTGAAAATGGAGAGCAGTCATTTAATGTAGGGAAGTCAACTTATCGAAATGACGAAAAATTCTTCACAACGACTATTGACACAGGAAAAAATAAGTTTGAATTTCACTTTTCTCCTTTAAAAAAGACCGGTCAAAAATCTGAGAAAACAGAAAACAAGTCCAAAGAAGGAAATGAGGGGAAAACAGAAGAAGGGAGCAAAAAAGAGACTGCTAGGTCTTCCAAATTAGCACCTTCAAAGAAGAGCACAGAGTAGTTTGGACGAGGTTTTTACCTGAAATCATGCTATAATAGATACATATGGAGGACCAAAAATGGCAAGTGTAAAATTGTATCTAGTGCGTCATGGGAAAACAATGTTTAATACGATTGGGCGTGCTCAAGGCTGGAGTGATACTCCTTTAACAGCTGAAGGTGAGCGAGGTATTCACGAATTGGGAATTGGTTTGCGTGAGTCAGGCTTAAAGTTTGAGCGTGCTTACTCGAGTGACTCAGGACGTACCATCCAGACTATGGGAATTATCCTTGAGGAACTAGGTTTAACAGGGCAAATTCCTTATCGCATGGATAAGCGAATTCGTGAATGGTGCTTTGGTAGTTTTGATGGTGCTTATGATGGAGACCTTTTTATGGGGATTATTCCTCGTATCTTTAATGTCGATCATGTGCATCGTTTGTCCTATGCTGAGCTGGCTGAAGGTCTGGTAGAAGTAGACACAGCAGGTTGGGCTGAAGGATGGGAAAAGCTAAGTGGTCGTATCTGGGAAGGCTTTGAAGCCATTGCCAAGGAAATGGAAGCTAATGGTGGAGGAAATGCTCTGGTAGTCAGCCATGGAATGACTATTGGTACCATTGTTTACCTCATTAACGGCATGCATCCACATGGTCTTGATAATGGAAGTGTGACGATTCTTGAGTACGAAGATGGTCAGTTCTCAGTCCAGATTGTTGGGGATAGTAGTTACCGTGAAATTGGACGAGCTCAATTAGACGAGCAAGCTAGTTCAGAACAATAAAATTCAGTACTAAATGAAAACGACTAATAGAATGCTAATGTCATAATTCACAAGCTTGCGAGAGCTGAGTGCTTTGACAATAGCATTCTTTTTTGTTAGAATAGTATCAACATGAAAGCATAAGAAGGGACTGACAGAACTGTCGTCCCCTTTTGTCTATCTTATAAGGGGGAAATATGCTGTTTCAGAAAATAAAAGCCTATAAATGGCAGGCCCTGGCTTCCTTGGTCATGACAGGTCTAATGGTAACGAGTTCACTCTTGCAACCACGTTATTTGCAGGAGGTTTTAGAGGCCCTACTAACAGGTGATAATGAAGCTATTTATACTATCGGTTTTTGGTTAATTCTTGTTGCCTTGATTGGTTTGGTTGCAGGTGGGATCAATGTAGTGTTAGCAGCTTACATTGCTCAAGGAGTTTCGTCTGACTTACGGGAAGACGCCTTTCGTAAGATTCAAACTTTTTCATACGCCAATATTGAGAAGTTTAATGCAGGGAACCTCGTTGTGCGTATGACTAACGATATCAATCAGATTCAAAACGTCGTTATGATGACATTCCAAATCCTCTTTCGACTACCGATTTTATTTATTGGTTCCTTTATATTAGCCGTTGTCACTCTGCCTTCGCTGTGGTGGGTGCTGGTTCTTATGGTCGTTTTGATCGTCGCCATGACAGGTCTTATGATGGGAATGATGGGGCCTCGCTTTGCAAAATTCCAGACCTTATTGGAGCGTATCAATGCCATTGCCAAAGAAAATTTACGTGGTGTGCGCGTGGTTAAGTCTTTTGTTCGAGAAAAAGACCAGTTTGCTAAATTTACGCAGGTATCAGATGAATTGCTGGGAGAAAACCTTTATATCGGTTACGCCTTTTCTATCGTTCAACCTGTAATGATGATGATTTCATACGGGGCTGTCTTTCTTTCAATCTGGCTTGTAGCAGGTATGGCAGAGTCAGATCCATCAGTAGTTGGTTCCATTGCTTCCTTTGTAAACTACCTGAGTCAGATTATCTTTACCATCGTCATGGTTGGATTTTTGGGGAACTCAGTTACTCGTGCCATGATTTCCCTTCGTCGTATTCGTGAAATCCTTGATACAGAACCAGCTATGACTTTCAATGATGTGGAAGATGAAGAATTGGAAGGAAGTCTCAGTTTTGAAAATGTGACCTTTACCTATCCAAATGATGAAGAACCTATCCTAAAAGATGTATCCTTCGATATCGCAGCTGGTGAAATGGTTGGGGTTGTCGGAGCAACTGGTGCAGGGAAATCAACCTTGGCTCAGTTGATTCCACGATTATTTGATCCTCAGCAAGGTTCGATCAAGATTGGTGGAAAGGACATTCGGACAGTTAGTGAAGGGACGCTTCGTAAGACAGTTTCTATCGTCCTACAAAGAGCCATTCTCTTTAGTGGAACCATCGCAGATAATCTCAGACAAGGTAAGGGAGATGCGACAGTTTCAGAAATGGAACGCGCAGCTCGCATCGCCCAGGCCAGTGAATTTATTAGTCGTATGGACTTGGCCTTTGAAAGTCCGGTTGAGGAACGTGGGACTAACTTTTCTGGTGGACAAAAACAAAGAATGTCTATTGCGCGTGGGATTGTCAGCAATCCTCGTATCTTGATTTTTGATGATTCAACCTCTGCCCTTGATGCCAAATCGGAACGTTTGGTTCAAGAAGCCCTCAACAAGGATTTGAAGGGGACGACCACGATTATCATTGCTCAGAAGATTAGCTCTGTTGTGCATGCTGATAAAATTTTAGTGCTTGACCAAGGTCGCTTGATTGGTCAAGGCAAACACGCTGACTTGGTTGCAACAAATGCAGTTTATCGTGAAATTTACGAGACGCAAAAAGGAAAGGAGGAGTAGGATGAAGACATTTGAATTCTTTTGGAACTATTTTAAAGTTTATAAGATATCCTTTGTCGTTGTTATTGCTATGATTATCATTGCAACGATTGCACAAGCCCTCTTTCCAGTATTTGCAGGTCAAACAGTCACAGAACTGGCTAATTTGGTTATAGCTTATCAAAATGGAAATCCTGATATGGTTTGGCAAAGTCTATTAGGACTCTTGATGAATCTTGCTTATATTTTGATTGTGCTCGTGGTGTCGAGTCTTATCTATATGGTTTTGATGAGCCGTATTATTGCCGAATCGACAAATGAGATGCGTAAGGGACTTTTTGGCAAGCTTTCTCGCTTGACTGTTTCCTTCTTTGACCGCCATCAAGATGGTGATATCCTGTCACGTTTTACCAGTGATTTGGATAACATCCTACAGGCTTTCAACGAAAGTCTGGTGTCTGTTATGACCAATATTGCCCTTTATATTGGTTTGTTGATTGTCATGTTCGCAAAAAATGTGACCTTGGCTTTGATTACGATTGCTAGCACTCCGATAGCTGTCATCATGTTGATTGTCATTTTGAAATTGGCAAGAAAATATACCAATCTTCAGCAAAAAGAGGTTGGGAAGCTCAACGCCTACATGGATGAGAGTATTTCAGGTCAAAAAGCCGTTATTGTTCAAGGCATTCAAGATGATGTGATCGCAGGTTTTGTTGAGCAAAACGAGCGTGTCCGTAAAGCAACCTTTAAGGGCAGACTGTTTTCTGGAATTCTCTTTCCTGTCATGAACGGAATGAGCTTGGTCAATACAGCTATTGTTATTTTTGTCGGTTCAGCTGTCTTACTGAATGATAAGAACATCGAGACAGCAACTGCTCTGGGTTTGATTGTCATGTTTACCCAGTTTTCTCAGCAATATTACCAACCCATAATCCAATTGGCAGCTAGTTGGGGAAGTTTGCAACTTGCTTTTACAGGTGCTGACCGCATTCAAGAAATGTTTGATGCCGAAGAAGAAGTTCGCCCCCAAAATGCTCCAGCTTTCACAGAATTACGAGAGGGTGTGGAGATTCGTAACGTAGACTTCTCCTACCTTCCAGGGAAACCAATTCTAAAAGATGTCAGCATTTCAGCTCCAAAAGGGAAGATGATTGCAGTGGTTGGACCAACAGGATCAGGAAAAACGACCATCATGAACTTAATCAATCGTTTTTATGATGTGGATGCAGGAAGTATCAGTTTTGATGGTAGAGATATCCGAGAATTTGATTTGGATAGCTTGCGAAGTAAGGTAGGAATTGTCCTACAGGATTCTGTTTTATTTAGCGGAACCATCCGAGATAATATTCGCTTTGGTGTTCCTGATGCTAGTCAAGAGATGGTAGAAGCAGCTGCTAAGGCTACGCATATCCATGAATATATCGAAAGTCTACCAGATAAGTACGATACTCTGATTAATGATGATCAGAGCGTATTCTCAACCGGTCAGAAGCAGTTGATTTCCATCGCCCGTACCTTGATGACAGATCCACAGGTCTTAATCTTGGATGAGGCAACATCAAACGTGGATACTGTAACAGAGAGCAAGATTCAAAATGCAATGGAGGCAATTGTAGCAGGAAGAACGAGTTTTGTGATTGCTCACCGTTTGAAAACCATTCTCAATGCCGATCAGATTATTGTCCTTAAGGATGGTGAGGTTATCGAACAAGGAAATCATCACGAATTACTCAAGCTTGGAGGCTTTTACTCCGAACTGTACCATAATCAATTTGTCTTTGAATAATACTCTTCGAAAATCAAATTCAAACCACGTCAGCGTCCCCTTGCCGTATATGTGTTACTGACTTCGTCAGTTCTATCCACAACCTCAAAACTGTGTTTTGAGCAACCTGCGGCTAGCTTCCTAGTTTGCTCTTTGATTTTCATTGAGTATAAGCAAAAAAGTTGTCCTAATTTTGGGCAACTTTTTCTGATAAAAAAATTTTATCACGGACTTAAAAAATACATATTAGACAGGAGTGGGCAAGGATGATAAGATAAGATTATCAATAGAAAAGGAAAGGAAATCAGTGATGGCAAGAACAGTTGTTGGAGTAGCGGCAAACCTATGTCCTGTGGACGCAGAAGGAAAAAATATTCATTCATCAGTCTCTTGTAAATTTGCTGAGAGTATTCGTCAGGTTGGCGGACTTCCTTTGGTCATTCCGGTTGGTGATGAGTCGGTGGTCCATGACTATGTAGAAATGATTGATAAGCTCATCTTGACTGGGGGACAAAATGTTCATCCTCAGTTTTATGGTGAGGAAAAAACAATTGATAGCGACGACTATAACCTAACTCGCGACGAGTTTGAGCTAGCTCTTCTACAAGAAGCCTTGCGTCAGAACAAGCCAATCTTAGCCATTTGCCGTGGGGTTCAGCTTGTCAATGTTGCCTTTGGTGGGACACTCAATCAGGATATTGAAGGTCATTGGCAAGGTCTACCTTTTGGGACTTCACATTCTATTGAGACAGTGGATGGCAGTGTAGTGTCTAAATTATTTGGTAAAGAAAGTCAGGTTAATTCAGTGCATCGTCAGAGCATTAAAGATCTGGCACCCAATTTCCGTGTGACGGCTGTGGATCCACGTGATCAAACTGTTGAAGCAATCGAATCTATCGATGAACACCGTATTATTGGTCTCCAGTGGCATCCAGAATTCTTGGTCAATGAAGAAGATGGCAACTTAGAATTATTTGAGTATTTATTGAATGAATTATAACGACTAGAATCTTGGTCGTTTTTTTATTCATTATTTACGAATCTTTATAGAATCGTGTTTTTACGCAAACGTTTGAATTGTGATAAAAATTGGAAATTTTTAGTATAAAAACTTGAAAAAATTGTTAGTAAGCGTTATGATAGAAAAGAAGAAATTTTGGAGGAATACTATGTCACATATTAAATTTGATTATTCAAAAGTATTAGACAAATTTGTTGCACCACATGAAGTGGAATACATGCAAGCACAAGTTACAGCAGCAGACGAATTGATCCGTAAAGGAACTGGTGCTGGTAGCGACTTCTTGGGTTGGTTGGACCTTCCTGAAAACTACGACCGCGAAGAATTTGACCGCATCTTGAAAGCTGCTGAACAAATCAAAGCAGACAGCGATGTTTTGGTCGTTATCGGTATTGGTGGATCATACCTTGGAGCGAAAGCTGCCATTGACTTCTTGAACCACCACTTTGCAAACTTGCAAACAAAAGAAGAACGCAAAGCACCACAAATCCTTTACGCTGGGAACTCAATCTCATCTACTTACCTTGCTGACTTGGTAGAGTACGTTTCAGATAAAGATTTCTCAGTAAACGTGATTTCTAAATCAGGTACAACAACTGAACCAGCCATTGCTTTCCGTGTCTTCAAAGAACTTTTGGTTAAGAAATACGGACAAGAAGAAGCTAACAAACGTATCTACGCAACAACTGACCGCCAAAAAGGTGCTGTTAAGGTTGAAGCAGATGCTAACGGTTGGGAAACATTTGTTGTTCCAGATGATATCGGTGGACGCTTCTCAGTATTGACAGCAGTTGGATTGCTTCCAATCGCTGCATCAGGTGCAGACATCAAAGCCCTTATGGAAGGTGCTAACGCAGCTCGCAAAGACTACACTTCAGATAAAATCTCTGAAAACGAAGCTTACCAATACGCAGCTGTTCGTAACATCCTTTACCGTAAAGGTTATGCAACTGAAATCTTGGTAAACTATGAGCCATCCCTTCAATACTTCTCAGAATGGTGGAAACAATTGGCTGGTGAGTCAGAAGGGAAAGACCAAAAAGGGATTTACCCAACTTCAGCTAACTTCTCAACAGACTTGCACTCATTGGGTCAATTTATCCAAGAAGGAACTCGTATCATGTTTGAAACAGTTGTCCGCGTTGACAAACCTCGTAAGAACGTGATCATCCCTACTTTGGAAGAAGACCTTGACGGACTTGGTTACCTTCAAGGAAAAGACGTTGACTTTGTAAACAAAAAAGCGACTGACGGTGTTCTTCTTGCCCACACTGACGGTGACGTACCAAATATGTACGTGACTCTTCCTGAGCAAGATGCCTTCACTCTTGGTTACACAATCTACTTCTTCGAATTGGCCATCGCCCTTTCAGGTTACTTGAACGCTATCAACCCATTTGACCAACCAGGTGTTGAAGCATACAAACGTAACATGTTTGCCCTTCTTGGTAAACCAGGATTTGAAGAATTGAGCAAAGAACTTAACGCTCGTCTATAATAGAATAAAAAAGAGTGGTTTTACCACTCTTTTTGCTTCTTCTCGAGAAGAGAAATTGGACTCTGGCGAGACTTGTGATATAATATAGAGAGCGAAAAGGCAGATGCCTAGAGACTTTATAGGAGAAGATATGTCAAAAGATATTCGTGTGCGTTATGCACCAAGTCCAACAGGACTATTACACATCGGTAATGCCCGTACAGCATTGTTTAACTATTTGTATGCACGCCACCATGGTGGAACTTTTATCATCCGTATCGAAGATACGGACCGCAAACGTCATGTCGAAGACGGAGAACGTTCACAGCTTGAAAACCTTCGTTGGTTAGGTATGGACTGGGATGAAAGTCCTGAGACGCATGAAAACTACCGCCAGTCTGAGCGTTTGGAACTCTATCAAAAATATATCGACCAACTCTTAGCTGAAGGAAAAGCCTACAAATCTTATGTGACAGAAGAAGAATTAGCAGCAGAACGTGAACGCCAAGAAGCCGCAGGTGAAACACCTCGTTACATTAACGAATACCTTGGTATGAGCCAAGAAGAAAAAGCAGTTTACGTTGCAGAACGTGAAGCCGCAGGTGTTATCCCAACTGTGCGTTTAGCAGTCAATGAGTCATGTATCTACAAGTGGCATGATATGGTTAAAGGTGATATCGAATTTGAAGGTGGCAATATCGGTGGTGACTGGGTTATCCAAAAGAAAGATGGCTACCCAACTTACAACTTTGCCGTTGTCATCGATGACCACGATATGCAAATCTCCCATGTTATCCGTGGAGATGACCACATTGCTAATACACCAAAACAGCTTATGGTTTATGAAGCCCTTGGTTGGAAAGCTCCAGAGTTCGGTCACATGACCTTAATCATCAACTCTGAAACCGGGAAAAAATTGTCTAAACGTGATACTAATACTCTTCAGTTTATTGAAGACTACCGTAAAAAAGGGTATTTGCCAGAAGCAGTCTTTAACTTTATTGCTCTTCTTGGCTGGAACCCAGGTGGCGAAGATGAGATTTTCTCTCGTGAAGAACTCATTAAACTTTTCGATGAAAGCCGCCTCAGCAAGTCACCAGCAGCCTTTGATCAGAAGAAACTCGACTGGATGAGCAATGATTATATCAAGAATGCAGACCTAGAAACTATCTTTGAGATGGCAAAACCATTCTTAGAAGAAGCGGGCCGTTTAACTGACAAGGCTGAAAAATTGGTTGAGCTCTATAAACCACAAATGAAATCAGTAGATGAAATTATTCCATTGACAGATCTCTTCTTCTCAGATTTCCCAGAATTGACAGAAGCAGAGCGCGAAGTCATGGCGGGGGAAACAGTCCCAACAGTTCTTGAAGCCTTCAAAGCAAAACTTGAAGCGATGACAGATGATGAATTTGTGACAGAGAATATCTTCCCACAAATTAAAGCAGTCCAAAAAGAAACAGGTATTAAAGGGAAAAATCTTTTCATGCCTATTCGTATCGCAGTTTCAGGTGAAATGCATGGACCAGAATTGCCAGATACGATTTTCTTGCTTGGACGTGAAAGATCAATTCAGCATATCAAAAACATGTTAAAAGAAATCTCTAAATAAGAAGGATGCAACAATGGACATCTGGGAAAAGATGTACGAAGAAGCACAGAAACTTTACAATCCACATGAAGTATCAGACTTTGTTTATGCCAACCATGTTGTAGCCGCAGTAGAAGCAGAAGATGGGCAAATATTTACAGGTTTCTGTATGGAGGGAACCTGTGGTGTTTTCCATCTCTGCGCAGAGCGGGCGGCTCTCTTCAATATGTACCAATTTTCAGGACAAACTAAGGTTAAGAAAGTATTAGCCTTTCGAGATAAAGCACCTTATGGTGGAAGTTCAGCCATGCCTTGCGGTGCTTGTAGAGAATTCCTTTTAGAGCTTAATGCTGAAAATAAAGATGCAGAATTCATGATGGACTATAATATAAGAAAAACAGTTAAAGTCTCAGAACTAATCCCTTATTGGTGGGGAGAAGAACGTGCTTCTAAGTTTAATAATTAATAGAAGAGTCAGTATAATTCTGGCTCTTTTTACTATAATTTGAAAAACTGTACTTGAAAAGAATTGAAAAAATAGAAAAAGTTTAAAAAAGTAGTTGACAAAAACCAAAAAGGCTGTATAATAGTAAGAGTTGAAAATAACAACTCAGGTCCGTTGGTCAAGGGGTTAAGACACCGCCTTTTCACGGCGGTAACACGGGTTC
>ERZ1699259.726-NODE-726-length-12544-cov-5.132963_pt1 | contig 12544 bp, 13 predicted proteins | sample MGYA00581525_ERZ1699259 | MGnify/ENA primary metagenome ERZ1699259 (study PRJEB42319, sample SAMD00040332) | human oral metagenome | material: saliva | host: Homo sapiens | study: EMG produced TPA metagenomics assembly of PRJDB4115 data set (Metgenomic analysis of... | reverse complement strand
TTCATAGCTACTAGTCCTGCATTAAGAGCCAAGTAGTCACTAACTTGTTGATCGCTGTAACGCGCAAACTCAGCTGGAAGATTTTTCAAAAAGTACTGAAGTTGCTCTTCTGAGAAATTGTTGGCACCACCAGTACGGGCAATCTTGCGAGCACGTTTAGCTAAGTCTGTATCTGTAAACAAGGCAATGGTTACAGGGGCAGATGCTACTTGCTCAAAGTTTGAACCGTAAGCCAATTTTGCTAATTCAGAATTTTTCTCACGAACCACGACAAATTTCCAAGGCTGGCTATTATGAGCACTTGGTGCCAAGGTTGCGATTTCAATAGCTGTACGAACATCCTTCGGATCGACAGGTTTATCAATAAAATGCTTAGTCGCATGACGTTTTTTATTTAACTCAAGAAATTTCATAAGCAAGTTCCTTTTCTATTTCTATTGCTTCCATTTTACCACATTCTGAAAGAGCTTGCAGAGATTTTTCATATGTAGAGATCTTTATCCCATCTCTTAACCAGGAATTACAAGCTTTTCGATTTAGTTGTAAGCCATAATAAAAACTTTCTGCACAAGAAAAAGTAGACGATTAGTCGCCTACTTTACTCATATTATTGCGCTGATACAATTTTACTTGCAGATTCAATCGCTTGTTTCATAGCATCACGTGCAGTCTTCAATTGTTGAAGGAAAACAGTACGTGCTTCTTCTGGCATTTCTGTATCATCAGAACCAGCGCTTGACAAGCCATCATTAAATGCCTTTCTTGAAGTTTCTAGTGAGTTAAGAGCAGGTTCCACTTGTTGTTTATAAGCATCTTTTTGAGCCTCAGGAACTTTGTCACCGATTTCTTCAACATATTTCTTATAGCCGTCAATCAACTTACCAAAAAGAGTTTTCATATCTCCAATTGTTTTAGCGTTGTCAATTTCTTCATCTGTTAGAAGAGTAACTTCAGATGTGTTTGTCTTTGAGTTATCTGTTTTTGATGAAGCTGATGTTTGTTCAGTCGTGCTTGAAACTTTACTTGCAGAATCAGAAGATTTATTTCCACAAGCTGCTAAAGTTGCAACTGATAAGAGCACAAGGCCCGCAGTAAGAAGTTTTTTCATGACTATCTCCTTTAAATAGTTTTATGATACCTATATTTTAAAATAAAATAATTTTATTGTCAAACATTTACCGAATTATTGAAGCTAAAAAGCTCATTGAGTTCACTATTTTTAAAATCTATATTAAATTTATCGAAAATGTTCAAAAGATTATCCAAGACCGAGGTTTAGACTTGAACGTAGTCGACTTGGAAAGCAATGATAATCCAAATAACTACATTATCTTCTCAAGCGATGGAAAAGAAATTAAAGAACAATTTGACAAGGTCCTCAAAGAACTCTACCAAGACGGAACCCTTGAAAAACTCAGCAAAACCTATCTCGGTGGTTCCTACCTACCAGATCAATCTCAATTACAATAAGATATATTAAAAACGATTGGCTAGTCCAATCGTTTATTTAGTATCTGTTAATCAAAGCAACTCTTACAAAAAATCAAAATAATTCTTCACATCCTCCACATAGCCATGCTTTTCAATTAAACTAGCTAACAAATCTCTATTATGGCCTTGATAGTTGTCCTCTCGCCGCAATTCTTCATACATTTCGATAAAGGGAAGGCCCTTGGTCTTAGCTGATTCTAGCTCTGCTTCATAGTCATAAACAACCTTACGAAATTGGATATTGACTAATTCACCATTTTCAACCTCAAGTAAGGCATACTGGGCACGGTGATTTTTCAGCCCTACCCAGTCAAAATAAGGCATACCAATCGAACCTGGATTGATGATTTGTTGACCTTGGCTACCATAACGAAGCAACTGCTTGTGAACATGACCATAGACGGCTACATCAGTAGTTTCATCAAGTAGCTGGTCAAATTTTTCGGTATCATTTTCAACCAGCAAATCACCACCATAATTTTTCTCAGGTAAATTATGTGAAAGAGAAAAGCGCAAGCCTTCTACTTCTTTCTTGGCTACCATAGGTAGATTTCTCAACCAATCAATATGCTCTGGGTTTAGACGCTCCATCAGATACTGGGTCAATCGCATAAGCTGGATTTCTTGGGGATCCTCTAAACCATATTGCCCATCTAAAGCCTCTAACACACAATCATCCCAGTTGCCTCGAACAGATGCTGTAATGGGAAGGTCTTTCAAAAGAGCCACCAAGTCATTTGCTCCCGGCCCAGGAAGAAAAATATCTCCCAGAAGCCAATATTCAGTCGCTCCCAAATTTTTAGCGTCCTCAAGCACTCCAGCTAAGGCTGTCGTGTTGCCATGAATGTCTGATAAAATTGCAATCTTATGGTTCATTTTCTGCTCTTTCTTTATTGGATAGCATTCAGGGTATCCAAATCACTCTTATTTTTCTTCATTATAGCATAAAATCGTAGAAGATTTTCACATAGAAATATTATCACCAAGATTCTTTTAAAAATATGTCAAAAATAGTTGACATTTTATTTTTTAAAAGATATACTATAGTCAAATATATGTGACATAATCAAATAAGGAGGAAGCATGAATCGTGTGAAAGAATTTCGCAAGGAATTGGGCATATCCCAGCTCGAACTTGCCAAAGATATCGGTGTCTCTAGACAAACCATCAACATGATTGAGAATGACAAGTACAATCCTACCCTGGAACTCTGTCTCAATCTCGCTCATAGCCTCCAAACAGACCTCAACAGTCTCTTTTGGGAGGACGAATTTTAATAAGGAGAAGAAAAATGAAAAAAGAAACTCTCACTGAAAAACTAATCAAACGCACATACGGCATTTCTGGACCACTTGATGAACACAAACAACGTGAGGCTGACCGCATCGGAAATAAACTCTTTATGGTTCTCTTCTACCTCATGGTTTTTGGCAATCTCATTCCCTTTGTCCTCGCTTATAAATATCCCCAAGTGGTCGCTTTCGGATATCCAATCATTATTTTTCTGGTTTCTATGGCTTGTGCTATCTATGTTTCCACTCAAACTAAAAAAACAGGTATTACTACTATTGATCCTGAAATGTTGACTTGTAAAGAAAAGAAACAATTGCACTACCCTGGACTTAAGGCTGGTCTAGTCTATGGAGTTTTTATGTTCTTTGGCATGCCACTTCTCAATGTCTTAACGGATGATGGCAAGAACTATTTCACCTCTCTTTTCAATTTCGGTCATTTCACATCAATTCTTTTCGCAGCATTCTTTTTCGGATTAATAATGCAACTTGTCGTCTGGCTTCGCATTCGAAAAGCCAAGGAAGATCAAGACGACTATTAGGAGGAATCATATGAAATCATTACAAACTTTAATTCTCAGTCATATTTTGGTCAGTATCTTTATGACCTTTTTCCTAGTTTATGGCTATATTACACGTCCTTTTCTGATCATCTTCCTGCTAGCCCTTCCTGTCTTGAACAAAGGACAAAGGTTTCAGAAAATCACATCAAAAAAAATACGCCTCTTAAACGCATCTCTCTGCTTTATCCTCGTATCTCTCCCACAACTAATTACGAATTCTATGGATTGGAGATATCTCCTATTTCTAACCATCTGTATAATTTTTAGTTTGGTCTACTTCTATACTCTCTATCAACTCTTTAAAGAAGTTAAGCAAAAAGAATGTTATTAATCGCTCTAAAAAACACCCCCCTAACACTTCTCAGTGCTAGGGGATTTGTTATTTTCTTAAATATCTCACATATTCTACTAATACGTAGATGAGGATTGTTAAACAAATGATAGTTTCTATCCAAACGAGTAGGTTAAGGGTTGGAAACTGTAGGATTCCCTGGGCCATTTTCAAGGAAGTTGCCGTGATGATGGTTGGGAAAGTTAGAGCTGAAAAGGATGGTTGAAATCCCTGTTTTAGAATTCTCGGCAAGCGACTAAGGACAAAGAAAAAGAAAGCCTGTGATGCAAGAATCATGACTAGCAAAATCCAGCTAGGAAGGTCTGGACCTCCTACTCTCACTAGTGCTGCTAATAGGAGAGAAAATGGAGCGCAATAGATCCCTTCTTGCCCTAGTAAAGGCAGTGGCAATGGATCTATTTTCAAATCTTTATAGATCAGAGGGTACAGGATAAGGGTTAAGATAAAACCAAAAATCCAAGCTCCATAGGCAATCCCAACAATGCCCACCACGGGGTAGGTCAAACTTGCTACTGCTATTCCTACATAAAGAACCGTCCAAGTTGGTGTAGCACTGGCCCTTTGTTTAACCAAGGCATAGTTCTTTGTAAAGTATAAGATGAGGTAAACATCTAGAAGAAAAGCAAACCACCAGAGAATCTGTGCAACAATGCTCATGTTCGGGGGTAAGATTCGTAATAAATACGTTGATAAAATCATCCCTGCCATGGGAAAGGTTGCCATTCCTGACAAAACAGGGGCTTTCTTTAATTCTTGCTTACTTTCATGCCAGTTATTGAGGTGGCTCACCAAAAAATAAAACCATAAAATCAAGCCTGACAAACTAAAGATGTGTGATAAAAGCGGAAAAATATCCAAGATGAGATTTCCTGCTCCAGCCAATCCCAATAAGCAACCTGAAAAGGCTAAGGGGAGTTTTTTCATACCAACCTCCGAAAATGACGTTACTATCAGTATAGCATAAATAAAGCTCAGCTAGACAAGCCTTCATCAATTTTTTTGGCTATAAAACGATTGTCCCCTTTTAAAATACTCACTAACAATAATGATTAAAATAAATTCATCAAAAAAGTACCTATCACTTGATAGGTACTCTTTTGACATTTCATTCTATAGCTTGGTTAGCCTTTAAAGGTAACGATAGTCGCTCCAGAACCACCTGCATTTTGTGGCGCATAGCCAAAGCTCTTGACTTGCTTGTTTCTTTGGAGATATTTGGTTACTCCTTCACGGATGACTCCTGTACCGATACCATGGATGATGTCTACTTGAGCCATGTTGTTGAGCAGGGCTTGGTCGATAAAGGCATCCAAGGCTTCCATAGCCTCCTCATAGCGTTTGCCACGAAGATCAAGTCTAGCCTGCGGTGCTTTACCAACAGCGCGCTTGACCACGTTGACTTGTTTCTTCTTGACTGGTGCTTCTTGCTGAGCTTGTACCAAGTCAAATTCTTTTTCCTCAAGGGTCATCTTGATCAAGCCAACTTGGGCTTCCCAACGACCATCCTTGAGTTGATTGGTCAAGGTACCTCGTTGACCATAGCTTAAAACGATGATATCATCTCCAACTTTTGGAGCTCGTTTTTTCTTAGCCTTTTGAAGGACCTTATTTTTAGAAAGATCAACTTTTTCAGGTGCCAACTTCTTGAGCTTGGCCTTGGCTTCAATAATTTCATGTGGTTTTAGTTGAGATTTGCTGTGAAGATTTTTAAGAATATCATCACTTTCAGCTAGAGCCAATTCAACAATTTCGGCAGCTTGCTCACGTGCCTTATTGAGTTCTGTTTCCTTCTCACGATTGAGTTCATTGTAGAGTTTTTTAAGCGCACGGTTCATCTTGAGGTTTTCTTGCTCGACTTGGCGAATATTCTCAAGACGTTTACGGCTTTCAAGTGTCTGCTCTTCCAATTGCTCAATAATGCGATTGACATCATTGTCTTGGTTAATCTGCTTGCTAGCGTCACCTACGATGACATCTGACAAGCCGAGACGTTTAGCAATCTCAAAGGCGTTGCTTCGACCAGGTACGCCTTGCATAAAGCGATAGGTCGGGCGCAGGCTAGCTGTATCAAATTCCATGCTGGCATTCTGAACATAAGCCGTTTCAATCCCATAGGCTTTGAGTTCAGGATAGTGAGTGGTTGCCATAGTCTTGACCTGACGCAAACGCAAGTCTTCTAGGATAGACATGGCAAGGGCTGCACCTTCCTGGGGATCTGTTCCTGCTCCAAGCTCATCTAGTAACAAGAGCGAGTTTTGATTGACCTTACCAAGAATATCAACGATATTTGTCATGTGACTAGAGAAGGTTGAAAGACTTTGTTCGATGGATTGTTCGTCTCCGATATCCGCAAAGACCTCCTCAAAAATTCCCACACGACTTCCCTTATCGGCCAAAATCGGCAAACCTGACTGGGCCATCAATTGCGTCAAACCTAAGGTTTTGAGCATAATGGTCTTACCACCCGTATTGGGACCAGTGATGACGATGGCTGTTAGATCCTTACCAAAGTGTACATCATTAGCAACAGCATTTTGCACCAAGGGATGACGAACATGAAGGAGTTGAATCTCCTGGTCCTCAGAGACTTGAGGAACTACTGCTCCTGTCTCTTGGATAAAGCGCACCTTAGCACGAATCAAGTCTAAATGTCCAATAATCCAGCCATCATTTGCGATTTCAGCCGCGTGCGGTCTTACTCGTTCAGAGAGTTCTTGAAGGATACGCATCATCTCATAGCGTTCGTCTGCACGAAGACTGGCGATTTCTTCACTCAGCTTGACTACTTCACGCGGTTCGATATAGACAGTGTTCCCGCTGGCAGAAATATCATGAACCACACCGGCAATCTTATTACGATAGGTGTTTTTGACAGGAAGAACCTGGCGACCATTTCTACTAGCGATGATACCTTCAGTCAACATCTGAGCCTTTTGTTTGAGAAGTTCTTGCAAGACGTCACGAACTTGGCTCTCGCTATCATGGATTTTACGACGGATTCGTGCTAGTTCTTCACTAGCAAAATTCTCAATAAATCCAGCTTCATTGATGGCTTGGAGATTTCCCTGCAGATGTGGAAAATCATGAAGTTTCTCAAACCAATTTGCCAAGTGGTCCAAGCGTACATTTTCAAGATTATCATAGAAATTTTTCAGTTCACGGCTGGCAAATATGACACGTTTGAGAAGGAGAAATTCCTCTATGTTGAGATCAGCACCCATCTCCAAACGTTTGCAGGTAGCCGCAATATCTTTTGTTGCCGAAATGCTGAAATGAGGATGCTCAACAAAGAGTTCTTGCATCTCCTTCATCTCTGCAAATGCCTGTCTAATTTTATCAGCTTTATCTGTTGGGACTAGCTCTTTTAACTGCTCTAGCCCTTGTTCCGTTAAAAGATGAGGCTCAAATAGAGCCTTGACCTTGTTAAATTCTAACGTTTCTAGTATTTTTGTATTCATCTAATTTCCTTAGTAAAAAAGTAATGACTTTTCTTATTTTCAACTTTTTTAATTCAATCTCTTACTTTTCGAAATTGTAAACAAAAGGCTAGGAATAGTTCCCGCCCTTTTTATCCGATTATTTTTGTAACCCAAAGCTGTTTAATAAAATTAGTTGTGAATGGAATGCTTTGGATGATATGTCTAGCTACAAAGCTATTTTCAAGTGAATTTTGAACAATTTGTAATGGCACAGTCGCGAGAATCGTTAGCATCATCTGGAGGACAAACAAGGTCACACCGATTGATAGCACACCCGCACCGATACGATAGTATTTCCCATCAAGTATCTTACTTGGTACTAGGTTTAGAAAAAGACCAAGCAAACGGCCGATGCAGTAAAAAATCGTAAAGGCCAAGAGGAAGCCGACACCTGCATAAAAAACCTTATCTAGATGGAAAAGTTGATTGGATGGGAAAAAGAAAGTTCCCTGTCCTTCCTGCGGATTAGCATAAGGGATTAATAAGTTGAACTTCTGCCCTAAAGGCTGGTAATATTTGCTTGCAAAATAAGCAGAGACAATCGTTGCTACAAGATAATATGCTTGCAAAATAATTCCTCTGCGGTAGCCAATATAAAAGCTCCAAGCAAGGATTAATAAGAGTAGAATGGAAATCATAGGGAATCCTCAATCTTACTCTGCTCTTGTTTAGCCGCAACCACTTTATAACGGAGCGATTCTAACTCTTGCTCCTTATCATCAAATTCAATCTCACGGCTGAGCTGTGTTGACAAGCAGTTAACTGCTAAGAGAATAGCTACTGTCTCATCATCAGCTCCAGGCATTTGTTCTTTGATTGCTTCATACTTTTCCGTCGCAACTTTAGCAATCTCCTCCATGAAAAGATTGTCATGTTCAGTTGTCAGCGTTAATGTTTTTTTCCCAAATGTAAACTTGAATCGATTTAAATTTGCCATAAAATTCACCTCACGATATTATACCAAATTTCACTAAGTTTGTCAGTTTTTACCAATTCTAGCGCTTTTATGGTACAATAGAGACTATGGCAAGTATCACATTAACTCCGAGTGAAAAGGAAATTCATGCTTTTGTTCAAAAGCATGAACATGCACTCACTCCTAGTAAAAATCCCTATATTCGCTACTTTTTAAAACTTCCTCAAGCCAGTGTTTCCGTCTATACATCTGGGAAAGTCCTCTTGCAAGGAGAAGCTGCTGAAAGCTATGCTAGCTTTTTTGGTTATCAAGTAGCACAAATAGTTAGCGGGCAAAATTTCCCCTTGATTGGAACAGATGAGGTTGGAAATGGTTCCTACTTCGGTGGTCTGGCTGTAGTGGCATCATTTGTAACTCCTGATCAACATGACTTTTTACGAAAACTCGAAGTTGGAGATTCTAAAACACTAACTGACCAAAAGATTCGTCAGCTTGCTCCCCTTCTTAAGGAGAAGATTCAACATCAAGCACTCCTTCTTTCGCCAAGTAAGTATAACGAAGTCATTGGAGAACGCTATAATGCAGTTTCTGTCAAGGTAGCTCTTCACAATCAAGCAATCTTTCTCCTCCTTCAAAAGGGAGTTGAGCCTGAAAAAATTGTTATTGACGCCTTTACCAGCTCACAAAATTATGAAAAGTATCTAAAAAATGAGGCCAATCATTTTCCTAATCCAGTCACGCTAGAGGAAAAAGCTGAGGGCAAGTACTTGGCTGTTGCAGTTAGCTCCATCATTGCGCGTGATCTCTTCCTAGAAAATCTTGAAAACCTAGGACGAGAGCTAGGATTCCAACTTCCAAGTGGGGCTGGAACTGCTTCTGACAAGGTAGCTAGCCAAATCCTTCAAGCATATGGAATGAAAGGGCTCGGCTTCTGTGCAAAGCTGCATTTTAAAAACACTGAAAAAGCTAAGCAACTTCTAGAAAGGTAAAAGTATGAATTATTTTAAAATATTTTTAAAAGAGTGGGGAATTTTCTTCCTGATTATTGCATTAGTAGGTCTCAGCCGTCTCTTTCTCTGGAGCAATGTTCGTGTAGAAGGACACTCTATGGACCCTACTCTAGCTGATGGAGAAATTCTCTTCGTTGTCAAACATCTCCCTATCGATCGCTTTGATATAGTTGTCGCTCATGAGGATGAAGGGAATAAAGATATTGTGAAACGGGTAATCGGATTGCCAGGTGATACCATTCGTTATGAAAATGATAAGCTTTATATCAACGGACAAGAAACCGATGAACCTTATCTAGCAGAGTATCTCAAACGCTTTAAAGAGGATAAACTTCAATCTACCTATACTGGAGATAGTTGGGATGGGAAAAAAGGCGAGTACTTCAGAAGTCTTGCTGAGAAAGCTCAGGCCTTTACCTTAGATGTTAATTTCAATACTAGCTTCACATTCACTGTTCCAGAGGGACAATACCTCCTACTTGGTGATGACCGTCTAGTATCTAGTGACAGTCGACACGTTGGTACTTTTAAAGCAAAAGATATCATCGGAGAGGCTAAATTCCGTTTCTGGCCACTCAAACGTATCGGAACATTCTAATAACACTAAGAGGCCGAGAACACGAATCTCAGCCTCTTCTCATTCTATTCTGAATGATTTGATTTCATTTAGGAATGTAAAGGAATTATATGGAAGTCTATTTTACAGGTACGATTGAACGTATTATTTTTGAAAATGTCAGCAATTTTTACCGTATTCTCCTCTTAGATATCGAGGATACCAATGCTGAGGACTTTGATGATTTCGAGATCATTGTTACAGGGACCATGGCTGATGTCATCGAGGGAGAAGAATACACTTTTTGGGGGCAGATTGTCCAACACTCCAAATACGGAGAACAACTGCAGATTTCCCGTTACGAAAGAGCAAAACCAACTAGTAAGGGATTGGTCAAATATTTCTCTAGCAGCCATTTCAAAGGGATTGGTCTCAAAACTGCCCAAAAGATTGTGGAACTCTATGGGGAAAATACTATCGATGAAATCCTGGAGCATCCTGAAAAACTTGAGACTATCTCAGGGCTGTCTTCTAAAAGTCGTGAGGCCTTTGTATCTACACTCCGTCTCAACTACGGTACAGAAATGGTCTTGGCCAAGCTTGCCAACTACGGAATCCCTAATAAATTAGCTATTCAAATTCAGGATACCTACAAAGAGGAAACTATCGATATCGTTGAAAATTATCCCTACCAGTTGGTAGAAGATATCAAGGGATTGGGTTTTACCATCGCTGACCAATTGGCGCAAGAATTGGGCATTGAAAGCCAGGCACCTGAACGTTTCCGAGCAGGACTCATTCATAGCCTTTTAAACGCTTGTATGGAAAGTGGGGATACTTATGTTGAAGCTAGAGACTTATTAGAAAAGACTCTAAATCTACTGGAATCCTCACGTCCCGTGGAATTAGAGCCCAGCCAACTCGCTCAAGAATTATCAAATCTCATTGAAGAAGAAAAAGTCCAACAAGTTGATACGAAAATCTTTGACAACAGCCTCTTTTTCGCTGAAGAGGGAATTCACAATCACCTCATTCGCATCCTTGAAAAAGAAGAACCCAATAAACATGAAATAGAAATCATCCAGGATCATATCACAACTGTTGAAGAAGAATTAGACATTCAATACGATGCCATTCAAAAGCAGGCTATCTGCGACGCTATCCAAAACAAGGTCTTTATCCTGACCGGCGGACCTGGTACTGGAAAAACCACTGTTATCAATGGGATTATTGCCGTCTATGCTCTATTAGAAGGACTGGACCTTCGAAAGAAAAGTAATCTACCGATTCTCCTTGCTGCTCCAACTGGTCGTGCGGCTCGTCGCATGAATGAACTAACAGGCTTGCCAAGTGCAACGATTCACCGCCACTTGGGTATGACTGGTGACGACGACACAAGCCATTTAGAAGATTATCTAGATGCTGACTTTATCATCGTAGACGAGTTCTCTATGGTAGATACTTGGCTAGCCAATCAACTCTTCTCAAATATCTCCTCTACTAGTAAAATTCTCATCGTTGGAGATAGTGATCAGTTGCCATCGGTTAGCCCAGGTCAAGTTCTGGCTGACTTACTCCAGATTCCAAGTATTCCGCAAACACGCTTGGAAAGAATCTACCGTCAGAGTGAAGAATCAACCATTGTCACACTTGCGAGTCAGATTCGTCAGGGAATTTTACCTGCAGATTTCACTCAGAAAAAAGCAGACCGTTCCTACTTTGAAATCGCTAGTAACCAGATCCCAGCGACCATTGAAAAAATCCTAGACGCTGCCATCAGAAGTGGCATCCCTGCACGAGACATCCAAGTTCTAGCTCCTATGTATCGTGGAGCAGCAGGAATCGATGCCATCAATCAACTCATGCAAGAACTGCTCAATCCTCTTCAAAAGGGACAGATTAGTTTTGAAGCAAGTCAGTTTCAGTATCGTAGTGGAGATAAGGTCATTCATTTGGTTAACGATGCAGAAGTCAACGTTTTTAACGGAGACCTAGGCTACATCACGGACCTCATTCCTGCTAAATACACTGAATCTAAACAAGATGAAATGATGATTGATTTTGATGGGAACGAAGTCGTCTATCCACGCAACGAATGGTACAAGATTCGTCTTGCCTACGCCATGAGTATCCATAAATCTCAAGGGAGTGAATTCCCAGTTGTCTTTCTTCCCATCACCAGTGCTAGCAAGCGTATGCTGGAGCGTAACCTCATCTACACTGCTATTACTCGGGCTAAAAGCAAACTCATCCTACTCGGTGAACTTCAAGCCTTTGATTATGCGACTAAACATATCGGAACAGCTCGAAAAACCTATCTGATTGAACGTTTCAGCGACTTAACTGAAAGCTCTGAAGAACTAAACGAGCCTATTCTCGAACCCACAAATCAGATTAACCCTCATCAATCTTACAGACTAACTGAAGATAACTGGACTAGTATCCCAGTCATGATTGGGATTAGCCAAGATGACCTTGATGAGTTTTTCGGAAAATAAAGCACAAAAAAACCACCGAATCCGGTGGTTTTTTATCTTTTCAGATTATTTTACTGTTGCAGTGCTTGTGATCAATTCAACAGCTTTCTTGATTGTGATATCATGTTTCAACATATCTGCTGAAAGCAAGCTTTGTACTTGGGCAACTTCCATGTTGTAATCTGCAGCCAATTGCTCGATTTCTTTTTGGATTTCTTCTTCAGTAGCGTCAAATCCTTCAGCTTTCGCAACTGCTTCGATAACAAGGTTAGTCTTAGTGCGTGACTCAGCTTCTGCTTCGTATTGTTTGTGAAGGTCTTCTTGAGTAGTTCCAGTGATTTGGAAGTACATGTCAGGGTTGATACCTTGACGTTGCAAGTTTCCAAGGAATTCATTTACTGAACGGT
>ERZ1699259.724-NODE-724-length-12645-cov-4.041540_pt1 | contig 12645 bp, 9 predicted proteins | sample MGYA00581525_ERZ1699259 | MGnify/ENA primary metagenome ERZ1699259 (study PRJEB42319, sample SAMD00040332) | human oral metagenome | material: saliva | host: Homo sapiens | study: EMG produced TPA metagenomics assembly of PRJDB4115 data set (Metgenomic analysis of... | reverse complement strand
TGTTAACTTCAACCAACATAAGGTCTACAATCTTAGAAAGATCTTCTTTGCTCAAGTGTGAGAATTCGATGACAGCATTGAAACGGTTAAGGAATTCTGGACGGAAGTAAGGTTTCAAACGATCCATCAATTCTGGTTTATCCGCATCTTCTGTCAAGTTAGCTTCGTAACCAAAGCCTGCGTTTGAAGTTGCGATAATCACCGTATTCTTGAAGTTGACAGTGTTACCTTGACCATCAGTCAAACGACCATCATCCAAGACTTGGAGGAGAAGGGTGATGACTTGAGGGTCAGCCTTTTCAATTTCGTCGAGAAGGACGATTGAGTATGGATTGCGACGGACGCGTTCTGTCAAGGTATTGTTGTTGTCATCGTAACCAACATAACCTGCAGTTGTACCAATCAATTTAGATACGGCTGTGCGGTCGCTGTATTCTGACATGTCCAAACGGATGATAGCATCTTTAGTTCCGAACATATCAAGAGCCAATTGTTTAGCCAACTCAGTCTTACCAACACCAGTAGGACCTACAAAGAGGAAGCTACCGATTGGACGGTTACCTTCATCAAAACCAGCACGGTTACGACGGATAGCTTTTGCTACTGCTTCAACGGCCTTATCTTGACCAATAACTTTCGTCTGCAAACGATGACCCATATCTTTCAAACGTTCGATGTCCGTAGCCCCCATTTGAGATACTGGAATACCCGTCATACGTTCTACAGATTCAGCCACATCGTTGACACTTGCCGTCACTTTCATATCTTCTGTGTGGTTTTCGATTTTCTTTTCTAATTCTGCAATGCGTGTTTTATAGTTTAGAGCTGCTTCAAAATCTTCTGCCTCAACTGCTTTTTCTTGCTTGTCTTTTTCTGCTTCAATTTCACGTTCAACAGCATGAACATCTGTTACTGGATGCTGAGCTGCCAAGTGAGCCGCCGTTACATCGACAAGGTCGATAGCCTTATCTGGCAAGCTACGTTGAGGAATATACTGAACAGAATAATCCACTGCTGCTTTCAAGACTTCATCTGGCAAGATGACATTGTGGTGTTGTTGATAGAGATCACGAATTCCTTGAAGAATTTTATATGTGTCCTCTGCTGAAGGAGCATTGACCTTAACTTCGTTGAAACGACGAGCAAGAGCTGCATTCTTCAAGATGGTGTTACGGTATTCATCTTGAGTCGTTGCCCCAATCACTGTCAATTCTCCACGAGAGAGGGCTGGCTTGAGAATATCCGCAAGCCCTTTAGATCCACTGTCTCCACCAGTAGATCCAGCACCGAGGATTTGGTGAATTTCATCAAAGAAGAGGATAATATTCCCTGCTTCTTTGACCTCATTAACTAGATTTTGAACGTTTTCTTCAAAGCTACCACGGTATTGAGTCCCAGCTTCAAGACCTGAGATATCAATGGAAATAATTTCCTTATTCTTAATAGCAGCTGGAACATCACCATTCACAATAGCTTGCGCTAGGCCTTCGACAACTGCTGTCTTACCAACACCTGCGTCTCCAACCAAAACAGGATTGTTCTTAGTACGGCGTGAAAGAATTTCAGATGTCTCTTGAATTTCCTTGTTTCGTCCGATGACTGGATCCAGCTTGCCCTCACGCGCTTCTGCAGTCAAGTTACGACCTAGTTTAGCAAGGACACCGTCTTGTTTCATACCTGAAGCCTGTTGTTGCATTTGCGCATCAGATTCTGCGTTCCCTGGTAATTTACCAGTCGCACGATAGTGAGCAAATTCCTCAGGTGTGACTTCACGTCCATTAATCAAGTAACGGCGATTTTCAGAACTATATCCTCGCATACCACCCATCAATTGGTTAAATAAATCATCCATGTTGTTAAAATTATTAAAGTTGTTGTTCATATTCTTTACCTCTTTTTGTTATTCATTAATACTGATATTGACTATCTTTGACCTTTGTTTTAAAAAATTTAGACTAGCTAGATTGCTACTCTAGGTACTATTTCTGGTTTTTCTTTTTCAAGCAGGAGTAGACTATCTTTACTTCTGAAAATTTCTAGATTAAACATAGACCCCACCTCTTTCTATTTTACTTTAAATAAGTGTTCTAGTAAGGCTTTCATTTACCTTACGTTCATAATATACTACATTAGTCAGAAAAGGTCAAGAGATTTGACTTTAATTGACCAATATTTTTTAAACAGCAAAAACACCCTGAAAAATCAGGGTGCCGTTCTTACATCAAATACAAAATTGCTAGCGTCAGGAGACTTGCTAGAAGTCCCACTCCCCAAAAGAAGAAGTCAACCTTCCACTCGCTCCAAGGATTTCCTTTACCAGACAATCCTCCAAGCTCAAAATGGTGATGCACAGGCGTCATACGGAAAATACGTTTGCCACCAGTCATTTTGAAATAACTTACTTGCATCATAACCGAAGTTGTTTCAAAAACATAAACAATTCCGATAATCAAGAGAGTCCATTCTTGGTGGAGGGCCATAGAGATAGCTGCCAACATTCCACCGAGAGCCAAACTTCCCACATCCCCCATAAAGACCTTAGCAGGCTTATGGTTAAAGACAAAGAAACCGAGCAAACCACCAATCATGGCAAGAATCACTAGAAGGATATCCATCTGACCTTGCACATAGGCAATAACTCCATAGGCAGACAAACTAATCACAACGGAAATGCTAGCTAAACCGTCAATACCGTCTGTCAAGTTTACTGCGTTTGAAAAACCGACTAGCCAGAAAAGAGCGAAGACAATATAGAAAATCCCTAGATGCACTTGGTAACCAAAGACAGAAAGCATATCTCCACCGCGCTCATAGAAAAGGTAGAAGACGACCCCACCTAAAAGCTGAAGAGCCAATTTCTGCTTAGGATTCAGCCCCTCATTGATTTTACGAAAGACCTTGAGAAAGTCATCTAAAAATCCGACAAGTCCATAAAGGACCAAGATGAACAAAATCATTCCCACATTATTGGTCAATTGTTTTGAAAAAAGAGCAAGAAGGAAACTCACTACAACTGCAGCAATAAGGAAAACAAGTCCCCCCATAGTTGGCGTGCCAGCTTTTGCCTGATGCTGTTTGACATCCTCATGCATCTGCTGGCCTGTAATTTGCGCCTTTCTATAAAATTGGATAAAGGCCGGAATTCCTACTAAAGTTAGTAAAAATGTCACAATTCCAGCACTGATGGAAATAAACATATTAGTCTCCTAAAGTTAATTTAATTTTTTTAATGTTTTTGATAGCTGTATTAGTCCGAACATCTTGCTTCTGAACAACGGAACCTGAACCTTCAAATTCCAGTTCAATATCCAACCATTTAGCAAAGGTCTCGGCAGTCTCTTTTTTCCAGCCATACATGTCTGGAATTTCTTCTACCTTATCCGATAAAAGGAGAACTTGTTGGTTTGGTGCAAGATTGGTCCCTTCTTCTACAGATGATTCTTTAATCTTTGTTCCAGTACCTACAACGATTGGTTGCACAATATTTCGGCGTAAGGCTTCCGCCAACTCACCAGGTGAAATATCCTTGATGCTAGGCATTGCATAAGAAGATTCTGTCGTAACTTTATCTAAATTTTTGGCTGGAGATTGAAGATTGAGAGATTCTTTCATAGCTGAAGCCCGCTCCAAGATTGGGGTGGCAAATTCTCCCAACTGGATACCTGAAAAATGCTCAGGCTGTTGAACCGTTACATACAAGATAAAATCAGGATTTTCAGCAGGATTCATAGTCACAACTGAGAAAATATAATTGGTAGAACCAACCAAGTATCCTCCATTTTTCTCATCTGCAATCTGAGCAGTCCCTGATTTCAAGGCTACATTATAGCCAGGAACATTGACTGTTCCCTTACCTGTACTGTGGTTGTACATCGTACCATAGGTAGGATCCGTACCAACCATAACCATGTGATCCCGAGTCAAGCTAGCTGCTTCTTTAGAGACCGGATTTCCCACGACTTCTTTTTGTGATTTACGAACCGTTTGATCATTTGGATCATAGAGCGCACTGATAAACTTAGGCTCCAACATAATCCCATCATTAGCTATCGCAGTAAAGGCACGAAGCATCTGAGTTTGTGTAACGGAAATACCTTGACCGAAGGAACTCATGGCAATATTAACGATATTGTCCTCAGGTAATTGCCCAGCATACTCATCCCTCATACCAAAACGAGTCGGCACTCCAAATTTGAAACGACTGAGGTAATCCAACCAAGTGGTATCCCCCATTTTTTGTTCGAGCAAGGTCATACCGACATTACTAGAGTGAGCAAAACCTTGCGAGAAGGTCATCATTCCACCGCTTGTCAAACCTTCGTTAACGTCCCAGTCCTTGATAGTGGCATCAGCTACCTTCAATTCGCTACTGTTGAAATATTCTCCTCCAGGGAAGGTATTATTGTCAATTGCTGAAGCTAAAGTAATCACCTTCATGGTTGAACCTGGTTCATAGTTACTTTGGTAAAGGATATCACGCCAGACAAAGTCCTCTGTAATCCCTTCTTTGGTATCAGCATCAAAGGTTGGTCTTTGAGTTGTAGCGAGAATCTCTCCCGTCTTGGCACTAACCAAGGTCGCAGTCATATACTTGCCTTTTAGTTTTTCTTGGAAGGCATCCATTTGACTTTCCATAAAGGACTGCAAAGGACTAGATAGGGTCGTATAGACATCTTTCCCGTTTACAGTCTGTCGGGTGACTTGTTCTGTACCAGGAACAATATTACCTAGACGGTCTTTTTCGTATGTAATAATACCATCTGTCCCTGCCAATAAACTATTTAAGGAACTCTCGATACCCGATGTCCCAATTAGACTTTTCGTGCCATCTTCATTTTCATGTAACTGTGCTAAACCAATAAAGGATGATGCAAATTTCCCATTTGGATAACTTCTATTTGGACTAGTCGTAAAATTAATACCCTCAACCTTAGCAGATTCTAAGTCCTGTTTAATGGACATCATATTAGCATAGGTAATCCCATTCCCTTTAGCACCAAAAGAAACTTGTTTGAGATTCGGTTGAGAGAGTTGGTCTTTGACGTAAGTCTCCTCCATATCTAAGTATTTATGAAAAATTTCTGCGACTGTGTTGTACTGAGATTCTTCTACATAAAGAACATCTCCGTTAGCTGACTTATATTCTTTATCTATTACAGCATAGACATTATAGGAGGTCGCATCTTCTGCTATAGGAGTTCCATTACGATCATAAATAGTTCCTCTCTTTGCAGGAACAGTAAGAGTCGTTTGATGAACTTTATTTGCTTCTTTAACCAGATTGACCCCAAATTTTGTGCCTGTACCAATAATCACCGCAAAATTAACCAAAAAAACAGCAAATAGAAAGACAGCCAATAAGCTCAAATTCTTCCCTACTAATCTGCGGTTTTCCATTGGAGATTTACGATTCTTAATGGCAAAGCGTATGATTCTTTCTTTCCAGGATTTCATATACTACTCCGCCGATCGAATATTTTCATTATTCAATTGCAAGTCTTGTGAATTTGCAATTCCGGTCAAACGTTCTGATCGGATTAATTCGTTAACTTCTTGTTTGGCATCATCTAGCTCTGTCTTTTTTTCTTCAATTTGTGCATTGACTCTTGTCAAATCACTCTGGACCTGAAAAAGTTTTGTCTGCATATAGACTACACTAATTGCTAAGACAAGGGCTGTGATGGCAATTGAAAGGTAAAAGGCCTTTTCAACACGTGAAAATTTTTTTATACGAGCTTGTAGCAATTGGCTCGTTGTTCCTCTGTTTTCTGCCATTATTTCCTCTTACTTGTGAATTTTTCTTGCCACTCGAAGCTTGGCCGAGTGGGAACGATTATTGGCTTCCAATTCTTCCTTGCTTGGTAAAATCGGTTTCCGAGATACCAATTCCATTTTGGGCTTGAGATCGTCTGGGATGAAAGGCAAACCTTTAGGAACTTCAACTGTGGAAGCTTCCTTAAATAACTGTTTGGTCAAGCGGTCCTCCAGCGAATGGAAGGTAATCACTGATATTCTGCCATCTAGAGCCAGCATATCCATAGCCTGCTGGATTGATTCATCTGCAGCACCCAGTTCATCATTGACCTCTATACGGATAGCTTGGAAAATTTGTTTTGCTGGGTGGCCTTTTTTCTTGAGCTCCTTTGCCGGTTTGGCAGATTTAATAATCTCTGCCAATTCCGTCGTGGTCTCAATCGGTTTCTGTTCACGCGCCTGTTCAATTTTTCGAGCAATCTGTTTGGAAAACTTGTCCTCTCCATATTTGAAAAAGATTCTTACCAAATCATGGTAGTCGTAGTGATTAACGACTTCATAAGCGGTCAAACTAGCTTCCTGATTCATGCGCATATCCAGCGGTGCATCCTTCTTATAGGAAAAACCACGTTCACGCTGATCCAACTGCGGGCTTGACACACCTAAATCATAACAAATTCCATCAATTTCAGTCACACCTAAGTCATGTAAGCGGTCCTTCAAATGACGGAAATTATCCTTGATGAAGGTGACCATTCCCTTTTCGATATAGGGTGCCAAACGTTTTTGCGCATTATCAATGGCATTCTGGTCTTGGTCAAAGGCATAGAGATGCCCTTTCTCGCTTAACTTACTTAATAAATACTCGCTGTGTCCTGCTCCTCCCAAGGTCGCATCAACGTAAATACCATCAGGTTTTACATCTAGCATATCAATGGTCTCATGGAGCATGACCGTTACATGATGAAATTCTTTTGTCATATCTTATCTATTTTACCACAAATCCGACTAGCTTGCACCCACTAAAGCCAAAACATTCCATTGCTACTTTATTCCTTGTATTCAAGAGGTTTCTCAGCTACTTGAGCTAGCGCTGAGTCTACTTCTAGATTTAAGTGTTGATGAACTGCCTCTGCCACTGCTCTTGGTATACCAACTGCAACAATCTCATCCACACTGGCTTCCTTGATTTTTGTCAGAGATTTGAAATATTTCATCAAATTCTGCTTGCGTTTGGGGCCTAAGCCTTCAATTCCATCCAATTGAGAGGAGAAGGAATTTTTAGAACGAAGTTGACGGTGGAATGTAATGGCAAAGCGGTGTACCTCATCCTGAATGCGTTGCAAGAGGAAAAATTCCTGAGAATTGCGAGACAACTCTACCACCTCAAGCGGATCTCCAAAGAGCAATTCATGGGTTTGGTGCTTGTCATTCTTTTGAAGTCCTGCGATGGGAATGTCTAAGCCCAACTCCTCTTGGATAACTTGCTTAGCGATATTTACCTGTCCCTGACCACCATCGATGACGATTAGATCTGGCGGTGTCAAACCGTCACGCTGGACCCGTCCATAACGTCTACGAATAACCTCTCGCATACTTGCATAGTCATCTGGTCCGACCACAGTCTTGATTTTATACTTGCGGTAATCTTTTTTGCTCGGTTTTCCGTTGACAAAAACAACCATAGCAGAGACTGGACTAGTCCCCATAATATTAGAGTTATCAAAAGACTCGATACGGACTGGGGTTGGAATTTGTAGAAGTCGCCCAAGATTTTCAATAGCTCCTTGAGTCTTTTCAACTGATTTCTCTAATAGATTAAACTTCTGCTCTAAACTAACACGAGCGTTTTTGATAGCCAGATTAACCAGTTGCTTCTTCTCCCCTCGCTGGGGTTTGAGGACCTTAGTATCCACCAAAGCCTTGATAGCTTCTTCGTCAATATCTTGAGGAATCAGGATTTCATTGGGAATCAAGTGAGATTTTTCTTGATAAAACTGCCCCACATAGGTCAAGAAATCCTCGTCTGGATCGTTGTAGTAAGGGAAGAGATTGACATCGCGTTCAATCAGTTTACCTTGACGGACAAAGAAAACCTGAACACACATCCAACCCTTATCCACGTAGTAGCCAAATACATCCCGATTTTGAAGATCTTTAGCCATGACTCGTTGCTTAGTCCGCAGAGTGCCGATGGCCTGGATTAGATCACGGTATTCAGCCGCACGCTCAAACTCCATACTTTGGGCTGCCACAGCCATCTTCTCCTTGAGGTCATCAATGATTTTATCGTCTTGTCCCTTGAGAAAATCAGAGACTTCTTGGGACATAGCTTTAAAATAGGCTTCATCCTTTCGACAAACCGTATGAGCCATGCACTGGCCGATATGGTAGTAAAAACAAACCTTTGATGGTGGATTGGTACACTTGCGAAAAGGGAAAATCCGATCCAATAGCCGTTTGATTTCATTGGCTGCCCCCACATCCGGATAGGGACCAAAATAGAGACCTCCGTCTTTTTTGACCTGACGGGTGATAATCAAGCGAGGATAGCGCTCATTGGTGATTTTGATGAAAGGATAGGACTTATCATCCTTGAGCATAATATTGTACTTAGGCTTGTTTTCCTTGATGAGATTAATCTCTAAAAGAAGGGCCTCTATATTAGACTCCGTAACAATAAACTCAAAATCCACAATCTCAGACACCAGGGCTTCTGTCTTGGTATCATGGCTCCCACGGAAGTAGGACCGCACCCGATTGCGCAGATTTTTAGCCTTTCCTACATAAATGATAGTGCCGTTTTTATCTTTGTGAATGTAACAACCAGGGCTAGTCGGCAAGAGCTCCAGTTTTGATTTAATCAAGTTATTCATAGTTCCATTATAGCAAAAAGCCCCCTGTATTGCTTAAATCAGAGAGCTCCAGTTTCCTTAGAAAATCACTTATTCCCCAGACTCATATAGTTCTTGAACTTCTTTTACATCTTGAGCTTGGATTCCATAATAGGAGCCTGCTGGTTGCATAACCGAAACTTCATTGGTGTGTTCCAAACCAATAGCATGGCCTAGTTCATGCTCTGCTGTATGCATGATACGATCATAGGTATAGCCATAGTTTGGGTTGGATAGATAATAGTGATTTAAACGAACCGTTACTGAAGTAAATTGTTTGGTTAGGAGATTTGTCTGACTCTCCGCCTCACCTGCTACAGCTGTCGAACCATCATTCATTTCAGTAGCGAAAATATCTGCCTGGTCCGCTTCTGTTACAAGCTCAAAGTTAAAAGCCCCTGTCTGATTCCAGTTTGCAATGGCTTCACGGTAGGCTTTTTGGAAAGTCGTATCCATTTGAGGATCAATGTAGATTGTCGCTTGCGCCTTAGCCCATTTGGCTCCTGAATGTTGGTGATTATCTGTTTGCGATAGTCCTTGTAATTCTCCTGTCTCTTGCCATTGTTGCCAACCTGCTTGGCCGACTTGGACCACTTTGCTAACTTGATTTAAAGTAGCAGGTAAATCACCTGTCACATACCAGAGGATCCCAAAAGTGATGAGAATGAAGAAGATAAGCGTCCATACAAGGCGCCAAAACATACGCAAAATCCCTAGTAAAAACCGACATAACACACGAATAATCCAGCCCATAATTGCCCACCTTTCTAAAAAAATAAGAACCCATCTTTAAGCCATGGATTCCCATTCTAAAGATAGATTCTTAATTCTACTAAAACAAACTGAAAGAAAGCTAAAATTAAGACAAGCGTTCTTCCAAAACAAAATCAATTGGCAAGGTAGTTAAAAAACGTTCCAATTGCTTTTCCCAATAATACCACTCATGGGTTCCTGCACTATGGCTATAGGTCACATCGAAACCAAGTTTCTTAAGATTTTTAACTGCTAGATTATTGGCAGAATAGAGATAATCTTGTTCGCCACACCAAACCCAGAGTTTGGTCTCCTTGTCTGACTTTTTGGCAAGGGTCTCAAGCGAGTAAGGGCTATTCACCCAATCATTAACTTTGCCAAAAACACCTCGCCAGTAGGCACGCGTTCCTAAATCTTGACTCTCAGGAGAAAACTCCTCGAAGCTAAGCGCCCCAGAAAAGCTAGCGGCATGGGAGAAACGGTCAGTTGACAGTGCTAACTTAAAGGAACCGTAGCCACCCATTGATAAACCAGCAATGAAGGTTTTATCTCGCTCGTTGGTCATATTGGGGAAGAAGCGTTTGAGCACCTTAGGCAATTCTTCTGCTAGAGCTGTGTAATAGTTATAGCCATACTGAGTATCTGTATACCAGCCATTGTTTGTATTTGGCATGACAACAATCAGATTGGTCCCTCGTAGCAAGCGTTCTACATTGGTCCGCTTGAGCCAACTGTTGTGGTTCCCTGACATTCCATGAAGGAGATAGAGAACTGGAATATCTTTACTGTTTGGCTCTGTCACCCGAGATGCATCCGGATAGAGTACATTTACTCCCCACTCCATACCTAAAACTTCTGAGTAATACTCAATCTTCATTACTGCCATAACTTGCTCCTTATTCGTTTGAGATAAGAAAAAGCCGAAACTCGACTTTCTCTCTTGCTATTTAATCCTTATTTTGCTTCCATGACTACTGGTAAAATGGCTGGACGACGTTTCGTTTGTTCAAAAAGGAATTTAGCCAAATTGTCACGAACCTTACCTTTAAGATCAGCCCAGTCAAAGTCCTCCCCTTGGAGATAGTCTTCAACTGTTTGGTTCACCAACTCTGTACTTTCGCGCAGAATATCTCGACTCTTCTTGAGGTAGACAAAGCCACGTGTATGCACTCGTGCTTTGGCAATGATTTTCTTCTCGCGACGGTTAACAGTGATAGCCACGATGAAAATACCATCTTCTGACAAGACCTTACGGTCACGAAGAACAACATTTCCAACATCCCCAATAGCATTTCCGTCAATCAAGACATCACCTGCAGCAACTGCACCAGACGGGACAAAGTCCCCATGTTCATAAGACATGGTTGTGCCCTTTTTCGGGATAAAAATACGTTCTGGCAACAACCCAACAGCCATAGCAGCCTTGGCATGAGCATCCAATTCACGGTATTCACCCTGGATTGGGAAGAGATACTGAGGTTGTAAAAGATTAATCATCAATTGAAGATCACGCGCATTCCCATGTCCTGATACACGTAAACTTTGAGTAATCGGCTTAACGACACCACCTGCTTGGTAGACCATATTTTCTACACGTGCCATCACAGCTTCTTTAGCGATTGATGGCGTTGTAACGATATAAACCAAGTCTCCATCCTTGATTTCAACATAGCGGTGACGACCGATAGACATTTTACGGAGTCCGTTAATCGGTTCACCCATACGCCCAGTTTCCAGGATAATTAACTCGTGGTCTTCAAAACGAGACATATCTTTAGGTTTAATCAAGAGACTTTCGTTAGCCAATGACAATTTTTTCAAGCGAATGGCTGTACGAACGATATTTTCAATATCAAATCCAGTCAAAACAACGCGACGTCCTGTCTCTGCAGCAGCATCAAAGACTTGCTGAATACGAGAAAGGTTACTTGCAACAGCGGCTACAATGATACGTCCATCCCAGTCAGAAATGGTTTGCGTAATTTCATCACCAACTTCACTTTCGCTGGCTACTTGAATATTACTGTCTGCGTTTGCTGAGTCGCTTAGAAGAGCTAAAACTCCTTCGCGACCAATTTCTGCTAAACGACCGAAGTCAGTCGCATATGATTCGCTAGCCGTTTGGTCAAATTTGAAGTCCCCTGTATAAACGATACTTCCTTCAGATGTTTTCAAAACGACACCCAGACTCTCTGGGATAGAGTGAGTTGTGCGGAAGAAGGAAACCTCCGTACCGCCAAAGTCGATTTCTGTATTTTCATCAATAACATGGAAATCATCGAATTTTTTAGCACTATCATTTCCTTTAACAAAAAGCTTAGCAAGCTCAATTGTCAACTCTGAACCAAAAACAGGAACTTTCACTTCTGACAAAAGATAAGGAAGAGCTCCAATCGCATCCGCATGTCCGTGCGTTAAAAAGACACCTGCAATACGGTCGCTATTTTCAAACAGATATTCCATATTTGGAATAACGACATCGACACCCAACTGCTCATTTTCAGGATATTTTAAACCTGCATCTAAAACAAAGATTGAATCGTTAATTTCTGCGATGTACATGTTTTTCCCGTTTTCACGAACACCACCTAAAGTTGTTAATTTAATATTGGTCATTTTCCCTCCGAAGTATTACTATAACGTGTTTGTAGAGTCTTCACAACTCTCTTTTTGTAAAAGTCCAATTTACTTTTATCCGAATCTTTTCCTCTCATTATACCATTTTTTTACTAATTTTCAAAATGAAGATAGGATTTCAACTAGAGAACATTCACCACTGATAACCGAATCGCTTTGCTTTGTTTTCTCTTTGCGAAATCGCTGTCCGCCAAAGGACCTAGGGCCTTACTTCACAAACAGCTACTCGGCAAAAAATCGTAATAAGGAGCTTACTCACAAATAAAAAAAAGATTTAGAAGCTCTAAATCTTTTTAATCATCTTTAGTTTGGATAAATGTAAGTAACTTTACCTAAAAATTCATGTGGATTAAAGAAACCACGATAGTTAGCAATTTGTTTTTGACGTCTGTAGTTTGCTTCCAATACCTGGATAGAATTTTCACTTTGTACATCTGTCACATAAGCAACGTGTCCATATTCACCACCGTCCCAAACGGCGATTGCACCTACTACTGGAACATCTCCTACACGATAACCTTGAGCACTAGCATAAATCGCCCAAGTATTAGCATTTCCCCACCAGTTGCTAGCCCAAGGAGCCAATTCTTTCACGCCCCATGTACAC
>ERZ1699259.718-NODE-718-length-12742-cov-3.978518_pt1 | contig 12742 bp, 9 predicted proteins | sample MGYA00581525_ERZ1699259 | MGnify/ENA primary metagenome ERZ1699259 (study PRJEB42319, sample SAMD00040332) | human oral metagenome | material: saliva | host: Homo sapiens | study: EMG produced TPA metagenomics assembly of PRJDB4115 data set (Metgenomic analysis of... | reverse complement strand
GTACGTGGGTGAGGTTTGTTGTAAGATAATTTCTAAATGGCTTATGTAGCTTGGTTTGAGAGTAAGAAACAAATAACGGACGCACTGATTGTGCGTCCGTAGGGGTTGACGGATGTGCCGACTGTATCGGTCACGGTTGTAATTTCGTTAGTTGTATGCTTATTTTACTTGTGTGATAGTCCTATTGAAAGGCATCACACTATGGGCAATGTTCCTTTGAGAACATAGCAAAAAGCAGTGTTGAAAAAACTTTTGAGATGATGTCTCCTCGTCTGTTTTTGTATTATAAATAGGTGTGACGCTCTTCTCAATACATTAGAGAGCTGTCGTCAGTCGCCTATTCTGGTTCTGTGCAGAGCATTAGATAGGTGTATGTAACACATATCGAGGGAGCGACTTAGTTAAGTCCTTCCTCCTCGCTCATTGCTTTAAGGCAGTCAGGACAGATACCTTTATAATAAAGCTGTGTATCATCAATTCTGAATCCCTTGCCGATTTCGCCCGTATAACGTGGCATTTCCATTGCCTCAAAGTCGAATACTTTCTCGCAGCGCTTGCAGAAGAAGTGTGCATGTGGCTCTGTTACGCCATCGTAGCAGACACGATGATCGTCAATAGTAATCATTGATGCTGCTCCATGTTCAGACAACATACGTAGCGTGTTATATACTGTTGTACGGCTGACAGTAGGGAGTTTCTTCTTTAAAGCAAGGAATACTTCCTCAACAGTAGGGTGAGTATGATGTGTAGCAAGATAGTTCATGATTGCTACACGCTGAACAGACGGACGAATACCTAACTCTATTAATTTGTTATAAACTGAATCCACGGTGTCTATCTTTTATCTATTTATACTTAAATCTCTACTCTCTTTTCATAACAAATCACCCGATTTTATATGGGTGACTGCCTTAGTTTGATTGCAAAGGTACACATTTTGCAATAAACTGACAAATATTATGTTGGAAAAACTACAGAAGTTTATGTGGATAAGTGGGTTGAGTAGACTGGTGAACCTGCCGATGCGGGACAAGGGAACAGGCTGCTTGTAAGAAAGACAGGGTAACAGAGTAAGTAGACAAGGTGGACGAGTAGACGAGTTAACGAGTTGCTTGTAAGAGAGACATAGTAACAGAGTAAGTAGACAAGGTGGACGAGTAGACGAGTTAACGAGCTGCTTGTAAGAGAGACATAGTAACATGGGAACGGAAGGGGGCTGGTAACAGAACAATTAACTTGTCAACTTGTGACTTGTTAACTTGTCAACTGGCATGAAAGACATAGTAACAAAGGAACGTTTTTATAGTAACGAAAAGACGTGTGAACAGTCTGCTTGCAGGAAAGACATAGTAACATGAGAACGGAGGGGGGACCAGTAACAGAACAATTAACTCGTTTACTTGTAACGTGTTAACTTGTCAACTTGTGACTTGTTAACTTGTCAACTGGCATGAAAGACATAGTAACATAGGAACGAAAAGAGACCAGTAACAAAGCTATTAGCTTGTCGACTTGTCGATTTGTTACTATAAAAACGTTCCTTTGTTACTATGTCTTTCATGCCAGTAGGCGAGTTTTAAAAGTTAACAAGTAGACAAGTTACTTGTGATGTAAGCCATCACTCGTTCCTCTGTTACTATGTCTTCTCGACAAGCAGCCTGTCCGCTTATCTGCTTGTTACTATAAAAATGTTCCTATGTTACTCTGTCTTTCTTACAAGCAGCTTGTTCACACGTCTTTTCGTTACTATAAAAACGTTCCTTTGTTACCCTGTCTTCTCGATAAGCAGCCAGTTCCCTCGTCTACTCGTTACTATAAAAATGTTCCTTTGTTACCCTGTCTTCTCGATAAGCAGCCAGTTCCCTCGTCTACTCGTTACTATAAAAACGTTCCTTTGTTACCCTGTCTTCTCGATAAGCAGCCAGTTCCCTCGTCTACTCGTTACTATAAAAATGTTCCTATGTTACCCTGTCTTCCCGATAAGCAGCCTGTTCCCTTGTCTGGTTCCCCTGTCCCAAAATTTTTCTCAGAGTACTTTGTTTAACCATATAAAAGTCTTACTTTTGTATGTGGTAAAAGTTTTTATTGGTATAATAAATAATTATTTAGGATGAAGGAAGTAAGTTATAAGGACTTAAAGTTCAATCCATTCGACCTCTTAGGTAGGGAGTGGATGTTAGTTTCAGCGGGTAATGAGCAGGAAGGATGTAACACTATGACAATCAGTTGGGGACACCTTGGCTGTATGTGGGGCCATAACGACCCAACAGCAGTGACCTATATCCGTGCCAGTAGATATACAAAGACATTCGTGGACAGGGAAGACTATTTCACACTCTGTGTCATGGATACATCTTTCAAGAAGCAGATGGCCTATCTCGGTACGGTCTCTGGACGTGATGAAGACAAGATAGAGAAAGCAGGACTGACAAAGGTTTTTGCCGATAATAGTGTTTATTTTAAGGAAGCAAAGATGGTTCTTATCTGTAAGAAAGAGTATGTTGCCGACTTAAAAGAGAGTGGCTTTGTTGATAAAGACATTTTCGAGCAGGCTTATCCAGAAGGAAATCTTCACACGATGTATGTTGGTAAGATAGAAAAGGTGCTTGTTCGTGATGATGAGTATCTGAAGTAATCGCTGTCAATCAGCTGTTTGTCCTACTCTGATAAAGTCTATATGGATATGAGACACGTGTTTATTCTTGTTACTTTATTGCTCCTTGTGGCCTGTAAACCCTACGGTGATTATAAGGAACGTGGGCATTGGAGGCAATTGAAAGAGAACGAACGGATTGGTTTCTATTGGCGGCATAATGATAAAATCTATGCTGCTTTAGGTGACTCGGCTGTCCTTGTCAGATATGTTAAGCCTATGAAAGATGTGGATATCAGCACTTTTTATGTGAATAAGACAATCGACAAGGAGAGTGAGAATTATGCAAAGGACAAGAACCATGTGTATTATCCTTGGCATATGATAGCTGTTGATACTGATACCTTTGGTTATGAGTATGCTACAGAGCTTATTGTCAAGGGTGCCTTCCCTTCTTCTTTCAGATATATAGGGGATGGGAAAGGAACAGACGGATATACGATGTATAAGTATGGTATGCGAGAGTAGACAGGTAAACAAGGTTGACGAGTAGACGAGTTAACGAGCTGCTTGTAAGAGAGACATAGTAACATAGGAACGGAAGGGGGCTGGTAACAGAACAATTAACTTGTCAACTTGTGACTTGTTAACTTGTCTACTGGCAGGAAAGACATAGTAACAGAGGAACGTTTTTATAGTAACGAGCAGACAAGCGAACGAGCTGCTTGTAAGAAAGACAGGGTAACAGAGTAAGTAGACAAGGTGGACGAGTAGACGAGTTAACGAGCTGCTTGTAAGAGAGACATAGTAACATAGGAACGGAAGGGGGTGGTAACAGAACAATTAACTCGTTTACTTGTAACGTGTTAACTTGTCAACTTACATGAAAGACATAATAACAGAGGAACGAGTGATGGGTTACATCACAAGTAACTCGTCTACTTGTTAACTCCAGAACTCGTCTACTTGTCCACTACTTATTTACTTAATATCATCGTATGCACGGATAGCTTGGAGGAAGCGAGCGTTGACATCCTCGAAAGTATATAGTCCGTCAGTATTTTGATTGAGGCCCTTCAGCTTCAAAGAGAAAATCTGTGGAGCGTGTTGGAGGTCGAGTAAAGACATCTGTTTGAGCTGGTCAGTACTCTGATAAACGAGGTTTACGGCTATAAAAGCCTTTCCTGTAGCATCAACCCATTTCTCTATAACAAGCTTTGAACCGATAGGTGTCTTCTTCTCGATAGAGTTTGGGAGTGAATACTCCTCTACTCCAAGGGCAGCATCGACGCTGGCTATGTTTGAGTCGTGGCCACAGAGGAAGGTAAACTTACGGTCTTTGTCGTTTAACTCATCATACATATACTGTAGAAGAGGGTGAGCAACGTTGACAGCTACGATAGGTGCTGTGAAAAGAACGTCTCCATAAACATCTTTCACCTTAGCAATCTTAGTCCAATCGTCCGTTGTGAGCTTATGACCAAAGGCTGCCTTCACGCCATCAGGCTCCTCATAATATTGAAGGATAAACGCATCAGAGGCCGAGTTAGCATTCTTCAACGAACCTTTCATGCCTGGTTCCTGATTGAGTTCGAGCGTGATTTGGGTGTCGTTGGTGGTGAAGTCCTTTACTTCTCCTTTCTTATAATACTCGCTTTGCTTCATGTCTAAGACCTTGGCAATGAGGTCGTAGCTGTCTTTCAATCCCTTGTTGATACCAACAAGACCTTCTTTTCCACCCATGGCGTTGATTTGCTTCATGGCTTCAGAGCGGAAGGCAGGTGTACTCTTAGTAAGGCGTGGGAAGAAGATTGGGTCCATCTTTGAAGGTACATAACGGTGGTTTACACGTAAGCCAGCCACTGGCATGAACCCACTTGAGAAATATTGTGCCGTAGCGATACAGCGTTGCATGGAGTTAGCATACACGTTTACCTCATCAATAGAAGGTACATAATTGTCCTTGAACAGCCCTGTCTCGATGGTCCACTTGCGGAAGAACTGTCCCATCTCAGTCTCTAACACACCACCTCTGAGCGTTAACTCGCTGGCAGCCGATGACCAGTTAGTCCACTCGTGTGGCGTCATCTTGCTCAGTGCAGAACCATTGGTTGAAAGCGGTGAACGGATGTTATGACGAGAGAGGATGACAACCTCTTTTAGTTTATATTTCGCTTTGAAAGCGTCAGAACGCTGAAGCTGTGCCTGAGCCAATACTGGGCAGAGTAGAGCCAGTATCAGAAGGAGGACGAAAGAATTGATTTTTCTCATTGTAGTAATACTTTATTAAGTCATAATTCACAACCCATAGTGTGCGACAATAGGTTGTGAATTATCGGAGTTTTAGAACTTTATCTGCAGACGAGTCTCTAAGATAGAGAACGTATTATTGTTGAATGCAGCGTTGTCAGTGGCCCGTGTGATAGAACCACGTACTCGCCAAATCATGTACTTATTGAGGTAATAGTTGAAAGTCAACGACCAATCGTTTACCTTACCACCGTAGATATTGGCGTCTTTGTCCGTTAAGGTTGAGTAGTTATAGGCCGCAACAAGCTCCAAAGAACCTGGGTCTGGGGTGGCAATACCCGCATCTGCCTTGGTATAAGTATAACCTTGACCCTTGAGCAAGTAGCGTACATTACTATAAGCACCCCATGCACTGTAGTTTGGCATGGCGTTGTCACGCTTGATACCTACGTAGAAGTACTGAGCTTCAAGACCAAAGTTACCAACCGCAAGGTTCATTTCTGGAGAGAATTTCCACAGTGCTTTAGCGTCAGAGATGGTAGCCTCTTGAGCTGCGACGTTGGCTATACGTGTTGGGAAAGGAGCTCTTAAGGTGTAAGACTTATGGCTGAGAGCAGCAGTCTTGTTATAACGTGGTGACTCGTAAGCACCACTGATACCGATATGGAAAATCTTACCACGCTCAGTCAATGGGCGCCATACCAATCGTGTCATCGCACCCCATGCCTCGTTACCGAGCTTATCAGTGGTCATCTTCATTGCATCGTTCTCTGCAAACACTGATGCTGTAGCGTGGAACTTATCGCCAGCATGCACGTACATAGCACCTATCAAACGGCTATTGAAGAAGGCTTGGTTGGCTAAAGGCTCCTCCATCGAAACCTTAAAGCTTGAGGATGTACCGCTCTGGAGGCCATACTGATGTACAAAGTAGCCCATACGAATAAGGTTCTCTTTGTCGAAATTGTAGTCGAGGCTGATGTCCTTGAGAGAAAGACTTTGTCGAGCATAACCGACATCGACCTTTGCTTTCCATTTACCGTAGGTTGCGCTGACTCCCATACGTACGTCTGGGATGGCAACACCATCGTTAAGTTGGTCGTTAAGTGTCTCGTCTGTTGAGTGCATAACGCCTGCATCCATGAGGATACGACCTGAGGGTTTAACTACTAACTTTGGCTCTTCGTCTTGAGCAAAGGCACCTGTACAGGCCATTAAGCCACAGGCTGCCATAAGGATAATTCTTTTCATAGATGTATTTATGTTGTCTATATTCTATAAAAGTAGGTTTTCTATTCTAAAGAGAGTGATAGGTTGAGGGAGAGAAAGGAGTTAAGTCTCTGACAGATAGTTGATATCATCAGACGAAGCTAACTCCTTTCTCGCTTTTCCTTTACGGCTTAGTTGGCAGCCTTAAAGGTGCTCTTTGCAATCTTACCCTCCTTCTTTAGCTTCGCAAACTCCTTCTTCGCCTTAGCTAACTGCTCTTGGAAAGCAGGGTCAGCATGGAGACGTGCTACGACAGCTGCACTGACAATGCGTGCTGCATCTACGTCGCTCTGCCAGTGATAACCGCAGATAACACGGCTCTGGCCCATCTGATAGCCACGTTCAAGTATCTTATTTTGACGGTCGACATTAATCTCTGAGAGTACAAGAGCGGTTGCCCAACCGATAGCCGTATGGCCAGATGGATAAGAACCATTGGTTGACAGCTCCTGTTGTTGCTCTGGGTTGCAAGTCATCTCTTTGTAGAAAGCGAATGGACGAACACGCATGTAGTGGTCTTTAGCACTGCGTGTAGCCAAGTCGCCAGCGTCCTCACGCATATTCAAGACGAGCTTGTAGATCTCAGGAGTTGTCTCTTTGCTAATCTTAATACCGAAGGCTTCAGAGAAGGCATTAGGTACTCCGTCGCCACCTACACGTGCGTCAGCTGCTGCTTGGTCGCCTCGTGGGGTGTCGCGCTGCATCTTTCCCCACTGATATTGAGCCTGATCGTAAAGGAACTGGATACTTCCTGGCTGCGGAGGAGCAGGGAGTAGTTCGAGAGAACTTGCCTGTTGTCCGTCCTGAAGGTAGTAGAGGTCGGGCTGTGTACGAACGTCTTTAATCTTCTTTGTAGTTGTCTGTGCGAAAGTGGTCACTGAGAACATAGCCAGCAGACCAACGACTAAGGTTTTCTTTGTCATCATAATAGATTTGAATTTATAATTTTGAATTAATTAAAAGACAATTTGTTTCTGTTGTTGCAAAGGTATATGAAAAGGCTAAATAAAAATAGTTGCATCCTATTATTTGCCTAAAATAAATGGATGCAACTATTCTTAATACGCTGGTTGTCAGTGGTTAGCTCTATTCTGATAGCTTTATAATATAATTGACGATACTACTTGTATTACGCTTACAATACTCGTCGAGTAGCGTCTTGTTGTCTCCTATCTTACTATGATAGAGTCGACTAACAACAGGGTTTAGGTTTCCATAGATACCTAACATCCCCGGCAGGAGTGTACGCTTCACTCTTGGCATTGCAAGTAGCAGTATGAGTACACGCACTTGTTGGCTGTTTACGCTCGTAAAGTGGAATATCTCTTGGCACACTTCTTTGTCTGTTGTGGCAAAGCTAATGAAGAATTGCTCTGAGATATGCGCCATCTGGTCCGTGACATCACGTGTAGCAGAGTCGATGTCAGCAAAGAGTTTTGAATGAAATTTCTTCATTCTCCGCTCTTCATTCTCCTTTTTTATATTGTCGTGTATGGTGGTATATTCTTCTATCAGCTGTTGGAGCGTATTTAAGTACTTGATTTGTGTGATGCGATTGTCGATAGTTTGCAACAGACGCAGCAGTACGATACGGTCACGATTGTCGATATCTTTCTCTATTGTTTGCAGTTCGTTTAATAGGCTTTCTGCCATCTCTTCATAGCCTTTCAGCCGTTGCAATTCTACGATATTGGTTGAGATATAATCGCGAATAACCTTTAGTCCCTTCGGAGTAAAGATATTTTCGTATTGTTCCTTGACCACGATAAAGTCTGAATAGACCTCAGCTATCGTCAGATGTTTGGTTGCTTCTTGTATATGTTGCAGCCTTTCTCTCATGCCGTCATTCAATCCGCTGAGGACGAGCGTGTCCTCGGTCGACCGATAGAACTTATCGAGTCGCTCCTTAATCTCTTGTATATGATTGAGCCACACCTCGTTCTTCTTGCATTGTTCGATGATGATTTCGATGTTATCTGTGCTACGTGCTTCTTCCGAGTCGTGTATCATCTGGCTACATTCATACACCTCGTATTGTTGGATGCGGTCGATTTGTTTGTTGAGAAACTTCACCATCTGGAGGGCTGTGTCACGGTTTAGTCGGGCAATGCGGGCCGACAGGTTGGCGAACAGCTCATTGTTAGCTCGCAGACTTTGAGAACTGATATTAATCGTTTCTATCTCATTGCTAATAGCTTCAAGTGTGTTTTGTTCGTTCTCTGTCAGTCTGTCTTTTAGGCCTGCCAACGCTTCTAAGCGATGGCGAAGGTCGTCCTTGCTTAGCTGGAGTTGCCTGTAAGTCAGTGTCTTGTGCCTACGATAGCTGAAGAGAATGATACCTATTATGCTCATCATCGTGAAGAGGATGATACCAATAAGTTGTAGGCTGGGGGCTTTATTATCAAAGGTAACCCACTTGGCAGCCTCCTCTTTGCCTGGAGTCAACAGTATCACGCCAAGGTCAGAACCAATGTAGAGCGTGTTGTTAAGGCTGAAAGCGGCCTGAGCATTGAAGTGTATGTCATCAAAGAAACTACCACAATCGTAGAGTCGGTTGTTTTTTATCTTGTATTTATGTATCCCCATCTCTGGTATCGTATAGACAATACTGTCATTGATACAAAAGATTTGATTGCTTCCATCGGTCCGAATGGAGTCAGCTCCTTGTATTTGAAGATAGTGATTGGTGAGGAGGAGTAGGCGAGGGCGTGGCGAATTGTAGGTGCAGAGACTATTGACAAACACCATGTGCTCGGTTCCTGCGATGCGTTCCACCTGCTTTCCCTTGCTGACAAACACACCATGATTAAGGGTCGAGATGTATATCTTGCCGCTTTCTTGGCTTTGATGGAAGGCTGTAATATACCTGTTATTCATCGACTTCACCGTGTCTGTCTTCCCATTACGGCAGTCTACTGACAGCAGATAGTCTTGCACACCGAGTAGTAGTTTGTTCGCATGGGCCAGAAGAGCCATCGAGGTGATACGTGTCCTTGGTTGTGTCAGTAGTTGTGGACGCTTGAAGAGCTGGTTGATAAGGTATTGTTCGCCAATGCTGAGCCTGTACACCTGATTATTAGCCGTATAATAATAGATGTCTTCGCCATCGGCAAACATCTCCTTTGGCAACTCGTCGTCTTCAAAGTCATATACCTTCTTGGCTATGAGTTCGTCGGCTTTCTGGCGAAACAGCTCGTGCTGGTTGTTTACATAGATGAGGTCATTACCCATCCTACATGCTGCAACGACTGGAGGGTTGGCATTGAAGATGCCAAGATGGTGGGGGATGCGCCATAGAGCGTTCTTTGTAAGGAGGATGGAGAAACCGTTTCCATCGTCGGCAATGGCTATCCGATGTGGATTGTCGGGTACATTATTGCGGAGAGGAATACTGACAAAACGCTCTAAATTGTCGGATAAGAGTATTCTCGATGATGTGATGAAATAGTAGGTCGAGCCTGCTTTATAAAAGGATAGCACCGACTGAGGCAGTGGAAAGTGCTTGCTGTCAGCTCCGTTGATGTTTTCTATCGTTAGTTGATTGTCAGAAAGAATACAGAGATGGCTGTCATAGAAGGCTACCTTGCGTATATTCTCACCTTTATGACGTAGTTCTGTCTTCTGCGTGCGTAGGTTTATGCTTATTACTCCAGCTTGTGTGGCAGCAAAGAGCCACTTGTCGTCGACGGGACAGAGGTTGTTGACCAAGAAGGGCTCGCAACACTGGGTTGCTGACGTCGCTTTGATAGGGTAGAGTAGGGTCAGTCCTTGCTGCGGCTGACCGATGGGCATGGAAAAAAGACCTTGTGACGTAGCGACATAGAGGTGCTTGGCTGTAATCGTTATATCGTAGGGAGAATAACGGCTACCTTTGCCGGGAATGTCGTAGGTAAGCTCATGGAGGAGTGTGTCGGCTGCTATATTCCATAACTTCAGACCGGCATTACGTGATGCAATCCAAATCTGATTAGGATGCGAAGGGTCGCGTGCTACGTCATAGATGCGGTCGAGCCCTGTGTAATAACGTTTCCTTTCGTCTCCATTGATATGCCATATAACACCCGTTTCTCCCCCAATCCAATAGCCAGTCTTGTCTATAGACAATGCAGACAAACGGTCGGCATAGTGGAACTCTCGCTCTGATAACGACCGTGAAGGGGCTGTCTCCTTGCAGCCTGTGATGACGAATAATAGTATCAAACAGAGCCAACTGACAAGAAGACGCACCTTTGCCTGTATATTGTATTCCGTAGTCATTGGATTCAACTTTGTCTGCAAAGATAGCGAATTACTCTGAGAATTGACGATGTTATCTTATATTGTTTGTTGAAAAGTGGTGTCTGAGAGGGTTTTATTGGATGTTTTCTTGGGTGGTAGGTGATGATGTGTTGGGTGGTAGGTGTTTAATGTTAGGTGTTGATGAAGTGCTTTCGTGGGTGTTAGGTGTTGATGTGTTGGGTGTTAGGTGTTGAATGTTAGGTGTTGATGAAGTGCTTTCGTGGGTGTTAGGTGTTGATGTGTTGGGTGTTAGGTGTTGAATGTTAGGTGTTGATGAAGTGTTTTCGTGGTGTTAGGTGTTTACTGTTAAGTGTTGATGAAATACTTTCATAGGTGTTAGGTATTGAATGTTAGGTGTTGATAAAAAGGTTATGTGGATACAAGTTGTTTAGTATTGAGTCTTAAAGCAGCTTGTAAGTAACATCATATTTCATACCCACAAAAACAAACATCGTGTACTTTCTCATAGCAGGTTTGGGCTCCCCTCCTTCGGAGGGGCTGGGGGAGGTCCCCACATCCACCTTCTCCCCTTGTCAACATTTTTCGCCCCTCTTATTCATAGTACATGCTCTTCAAGGTGGCAGAAGAGGCCCTTCTACGTTCGAGAACATGCCCTTCTTGCATGCAGAGAAGGCCCTTCTTGAGGCAAGAAGGGCGTCTTCTCGAATGCTGTTTGTAATATGCTGATTCTTTGAAGGTTATGATGTTGGTGATAGGGGAGGTTATACCCTTGTGTAGAGGTTGTTTAATTCGGTGTTATGTAATGTTTTTTCATGGTTTTATAGGTGTTCTCCGAGATGTGGAATGGGATGCTTGAAAAATTATTCGAGTGGTCGGATAAACCCTTGAAAGGCTTATCAGTGAGTGTTTTTTTACCGCTTTCAAATGTTGTGTAGAGGATTTGTACACACGATGTTGAGGCTCCGTATGATAGAGAAAGGGGGTTACGAAAGGATTATTTTAGGGCTATCTTGCGAAAGACTGACCCTCTTGTCGTGGCGTAAATATTCAGTTTATGGGCAGGGGAAACGTTCTTTCTGTTATATGCGTAGGTCGGGGAAGGGAGAAAGACGGATACATTAATAGTGTATATCATGGTGAGACGATATAATGTGTAATGTTCTTTCTGTGATAAAAGTAACAGAACAGTTGCCGAAGTATTTAACGAGTGAGACGAAAAAAGGGGATGTGTCGCCACATCCCCCTCGTCGTTTTAATCGTTTTATCTCTTATTCTTTTTAAGAATTCGTTGTGCACAATCGGCCAATACAACGACCGCTCCGGCCAGAATACATACATCCTTGATAACCAGACGACCCGCACCAGTAAGTAACGGGAACCCGTGCTCGCCACTTCCTAAGTCGGGTACCCATACTTCGGGAGTCGTGACAAGGAAGGACAACGTGCCGAACGTCATGAGAATGACAAGTCCTGAACCAACGAAACCAATCTTTGGAAACCAGATACCTAATAAGGTCAAAATGCCAAATGACATAATGGCAATACCTAAACCATGAGAGAAGGTGTAGGTGTTGTTGGCCTCATGCCACTCGTGTTTAACCTTATCGAACTCACCTTCCTTTAGCTTGTAATCCTTGTATTCAGGCGCATTCTTTGTGTAAAAGAAGCTCATAAACGGACTGTTAGCAACGAATGGTACAATGCCTTCTGCCTCATAGTTCCAGAACTTCAAGCCCCCAATCCAAACGAAGATAATAAATATTGCGATACGTATAAAGTTGATACCCACGCCCTTAATTGAGGCCGCAATCTCAAGTACGGTATGCACCAGTGCTGTGATCTTATTCATAGATTCTTATCCTTTTAATTAATTGATTAATATTCTTTTAACGCCTACAAAGATATATACTTTTGCTTAATTAAAAGGCAAGAAGTTGTATTTATTACAAAAAATACCCACTTCATGGTATATTATCAGGCACTAAAAGGGGGCTAACGAACCATAAAAAGGAAAAGAAGTAGGTATCGGGACGTTACTTCCTAACCCTATTTTTGCATTAAATTCTTCGGATTTTGTGGAGCTGACAGCGTCACTTTCACATTCTTATAACCCATTGCTTTCAGGAATTGAGTGAACTGTCTCCGTGCGTTCTCTTCGGCTATCTTGATGTTAGCAGGCGTCAAACAGCGTGCAATCATCTTGTTATATGCACGGCGATAAAGGGCTTCGCGGTCAGCTGATGACCAATCTCCTTTCTCAAAGAACGAGCGTGTGTGTGCCTCATCAATGAAGTTCCTATCCAAGAGTTCGATAGGTGGTAGCTTGGCAACTACGATACTATCATCCTCAACTTGCAGCCATTGAGGTTCTGCATGGTGCAGGTCTATCCC
>ERZ1699259.708-NODE-708-length-12867-cov-2.752433_pt1 | contig 12867 bp, 9 predicted proteins | sample MGYA00581525_ERZ1699259 | MGnify/ENA primary metagenome ERZ1699259 (study PRJEB42319, sample SAMD00040332) | human oral metagenome | material: saliva | host: Homo sapiens | study: EMG produced TPA metagenomics assembly of PRJDB4115 data set (Metgenomic analysis of... | reverse complement strand
GCCCACTGCCGCGCTGGTCCAAAGTAGAGGGCAGGCGCTTGCCGGATGCGTCATAGCCGCGCCAGGGCGCCAACATTACACAGCTAGCGCCGGCTTTAGCTTGCCGCGCCCAGCTCACGCCCGGCCCTTCATGCTCTGCTGTCATCCCAGTGACACCAGGTTCAACGCCACCAATTAGGATGTCGATAGCGACCCGGCTGAGCCTACCGGCCTGGTCGTGGCGCTGGCAGGCCACCGTATAAGTGCGCATATAGCCGCGCTGGTTCACCGGCAGATCTAGCCATTGGTGGTACCAGCCGCCATCTAACTGGCCCAGAGCCAGGCCGGCGTCGTCGCTAGCTGCCCCCACAATCAGTTTGATGCGGGTATCACGCAACCCACCGAGGCCGCCGTCGTCGACTAAATGCAGCTGAGGCCCACTTAACCAAATACGGGCGTATCCAGGCAGGGGGTTTTCAACCTGCACAACTTTTAGTGCCAGCGCTGCGTAACTCACTTCTGCCCCCTCAGTGAGCGCACCGGCACCACCAGGGGCGTGCCCGAGACCGGGTCAGGTACTACCCGCGCCTCTAGCTCAAAAGCGGCCGCCAGGTTTTGGGTGGTAACCACTTGCGCGGGCTCGCCGGCCGCCAGGATTTGCCCCGCACGCATAAACACCAGGTAGTCGGCGTAGCGGGCAGCTAAGGCTAGCTCGTGTAGCACCACCACAATGGTGGTTTGGTGGCGTCGGTTTAGCTCACGCAGCAGATCCAGCACCTCAATTTGGTGAGTTAGATCCAGGTAGGTAGTGGGTTCATCTAGCAGCAGCACGCCGGTGCGCTGGGCCAGCACCATGGCGATCCACACGCGTTGACGCTGTCCACCGGAGAGGGAATCTACCTGGCGGTGGGCTAGCTCGGTGGTGTGGGTGTCGGCCAGGGCTTGGGTAAGCGCCTGCTCGTCCTCGCGCGACCAGCTGCGTAGCAGGGAGCGGTGCGGGTAGCGTCCGCGCGCCACTAGTTCGCGTACGGTTAGTCCAGCTGGGGCTTGGGGCCCTTGGGGTAGTAGGCCTAGTTCTTTGGCGACGGCGCGGGCGGGGCGTGAGGCGATGTCGGCCCCGTTGAGGATCACTTGGCCTTGGCTGGGTTTAAGTAGCCTGGCTAGGCCGCGCAGCAGGGTGGATTTACCGCAGCCGTTAGGCCCAGCCAGCACAGTTAGCTGAGCTGGGGGCGGGGTAAGGCTGACACCTTTAACGATTGGCTGACCGCCGTAGCCTAGCTGCACCCCCTGGGCGCTTAGCTGGCCCTGGTTGGCCGTACCCGGCTGGGTCTGACTTGCCGCGCCCTGCTGGCCCGGCTGGTCAGCGCTTAGCTGTCCCTGGCTGGTAGCCTCCTGCTGGCCCTGGTTGGCTGCGCCTGGCTGTTCAGCGTCTGCCTGTGAGCCGGGGGCCGGTGATTTATTCGTCATCTGTTAATTTCCTTTACGCAGCAACACACTTAGCAGCACCGGCGCCCCCAAAGCACCAGTTATCAACCCCACCGGGTAAGGGCCGGAAGGCAAGATTTGTCCCACCGCATCAGCTAGCAACACAATCACCACGCCGGTAAGCGCACTCAAACTCAAACTCCAGCGGCCAGTTAGGCGCAGTGCCAAGGGGCCGGAGACAAAAGATACAAAAGCAATCGGCCCGGCAGCCGCCGTCGCACTAGCAATTAGCGCCACCACCAGGGCCACAATGATCATGGTGTCGCGCACCGGGCGGGCCCCTAAACCTGCGGCCAGATCGTCACCTACCTCCAGCACCTCCAAATTACGACGACGCAGCGCCACTAGGGGCACTAGCACCGCCATCAGCGCGGCCAGCAGGCTTACCCGCTGCCAGGTGGCTGAGGCTAGTGAACCAGACAGCCACACCATGGCTTCACGCACCTGGTAGGTGTTAGCAAAGGTGGTGACCATGATGATCAAGGAGTTGACGGCGGCCCCTACCCCCACCCCGATCAGCACAAAACGGCCAGAAATACCACCACGCCCACCGGCCAGGAAACCCACAATGGCCACAATGGCAATAGCGCCCACAAAGGCCGCGCCAGACACTGGCAGGCCACGCAGCCCAAAAATCACCATCGCCACCATGGCGCACAGCGAGGCACCCGCACTCACCCCCAGCACGTCAGGGCTAGCCAGGGGATTGCGCATAAGCCGTAGCACCAGTGAGCCGCCCAGCCCAAAACACACACCTACCAGCACACCTAGCACTATTCGGGCGGCGCGAAACTCCCACACAATCAAGGCAGCTGTGGAATCGGAGTCAGTTAGCGCCAGCCATAAATCCCCAAAACCCAGTTGAGGGTTTACTAGCAGCAGGGAAATAAGCGCGCCGCCTACAGCTAGGGCCAGCAAAATTGCGGCCACGCTTACGTTCTTGAAGCGGACTTTCATAGCGACACCACCTGCCGCCGTCGCACTAACGCCACCAGCACCGGCACCCCAATTAGGGCCACCAGCACCCCGGCGGGCACCTCCGCCGGCGGCCAAATTAGGCGCCCTACCGTGTCGGCGGCGATCACCAGTATGGGGCCAGCTAGCAGGCTAGAGCCCAGCACCCAGCCCATTGCAGGTCCACCCACGCCTCGCAGTAGGTGGGGCACAATAATGCCCACAAACCCCAGCGGACCAGCCAAAGCGGTAGCGCCAGCGCAGCAGCACACGGCCCCTAAAGCCCCCAGCGAGCGGGCCCGCAGCAGGTTAATACCCAGGCCGGTAGCGACGTCGTCGCCCATAGAAAGCCCATCCAAAGCGCGATTTTGCAGCAAAAGCAGGCAAATCCCGGCCCCCACTAGGCAGGCGGCTGGCCAAATCAGCTCCCAGCTGCGGCCACTGACCACACCCAAGGTCCAGCGGCGAAAAGAATCCATATCCTGGCCGCGCGTGAGAATAAACAGCTGCGTCACGCTGGCCACGCCCGCGCTGGTGGCCGCACCCGCCAACACCAGCGTGATGGGATCAGCCCCCGAGGAGGCGGTGATAGTCACGCCCCACACCAGCGCAGCCGCGATAACCGCCCCCACCATGGCGCTAAAAAGGTATGAGGCGGGCGTGGCGTAACCAATTAGCACTGTAAAAACCACCACGGCAAGGGCCGACCCGGCGTTAACTCCAATTAACCCCGGGTCGGCCAACGGGTTGCGGGTGATGGCCTGCATGGCGGCGCCGGCGCAAGCCAGCCCTGAGCCAGCCACCAAAGCCACTGCGGTGCGGGCCAGGCGGGCCTCAAGCACGGCGGCGTCGATAGCTTTTACCGGCTGGTCATCAATCCAGGCGCTAACCACCTGCCAGCTAATCGCACGGGCCCCAAACATGAAGGAAGCCGCGCAGGCCAGGGCCAGGCCAATAATTAGCGCCACCGCCATAAGTAGGCGTTTTTTAGCCAGCGACAAGGCTACTTCTCAAGGACTTTAGCTACGCGCGGCACGTAGGACTTGAGCGCATAAGTGGCGCTGAGCGCACTGAAAGCCGAGATACTCATGGCATCGGTCTTGTTGTAATCCAAGATGGCGCTGCCGTTGGCGATGGCCGGGATCTTGCTTAGCAGCGGGTCAGCCTTGATTGCGGCGGCGGCCTTTTCGTCATCAACCCAGGAGTGGAAAACGTCAGCCACCAGCTTGTCGGCCTGCTCAGCGGAGTAGTCGGAGTAGAAGGTTTGGCTCTTGGCGTCAATGGCGGCCACCACCGGGGCCTGCACTAGGCCCAGGGCCTGGAAGAAACGTGAGCGGTTGTCGCCGTGCATGTACAGAGAGATGGAGTGGTCTGCGCTGCCGATAGCGCCGGTGATGAAGGTGGCACCTTTGAACTTGGGGTGCTGCTTGGCTACCTGCGCAAACTGGGCGTTGACGGCGTCTACTACTTCCTTAGCCTTGGCGCTGCGGCCGAGAGCTTGGCCCACCATAGTGGTTACTTCATTCCAGGGGGTGGTCCAGGCCCCGCCGGTCTTGGAGTAGGCGATAGTGGGGGCGATTTTGCTGAGCTGCTCGTATTCTTCTTTACTGATGCCGCTAAGTGCCGCCACGATCAGATCCGGCTTGTAACCGGCGATTTCCTGGATGGGCAGGGAGTCGGTGGAGGTGAACTGCTTGGGGTAGTTAGCACTGCCGGGGGCGGCGCCGAGCTTAGTTAGCGCCTCGTCTTTCCAGGGCAGGGACTTGTATTTGTTGCCGCCCCAGGTGTTTGCGGGCATGGCTACGGGCACTACCCCCAAGGCAATAATGGCTTCTTCATTGCCCGAGGAGATGGATACTACCCGCTTGGGTTCAGCTTTGATGGTGGTGGTGCCGTAGACGTGGGCTACGTTTACCGGGAATTTGTCTGTGGCCTTGCTGGCGGTGGTGGCCTGGCTGTTGGCAGTTTTGGTGCCGCAAGCGCTTAAGCCTGCCCCAATGGCGACGACGGCGCTGGCGCCCAGCAGGTGGCGACGTGAAAGCATCATTTTTATCCCCTTTTAAACGGTTTTACCCTTAAGAGTGTGGCCTAGAACTCCAAAGCTAGCAAGGTTAGGTTTATCTCAGCAAAGTTGGGGCTTTGGCAGCTTGCAAATTGCGCCACTATCGCCGTGGTATAGGCGCGTTAGAGTGAAGCCGTGGCAAAAAAGGAAAGCTATCGCTGTAGTGAATGTGGCTGGCTCAGTGCGAAATGGCAGGGGCAGTGCCGCCAGTGCCAAGCTTGGGGCACTCTGGCAGAAGTTGGCGCCAGTGCTGGCCTAGCCAAAACCGCTGTACGCCCCCCGATTCAAGCTGCCCAGCCCATCTCTCAGGTAAGTGCCGAGTCAGCCCAGGCCCGCCCCAGCGGGGTTGGTGAGCTTGACCGGGTGCTGGGCGGAGGGATCGTGCCCGGGGCCGTGATTTTGCTGGCCGGCGAGCCCGGCGTCGGTAAATCCACCCTGCTGCTTACCGTAGCCGCCAACGCGGCCAGGCAAGCTAAGCTAACTGGCGCCGGCAGCGTCCTATACATAACCGGCGAGGAGTCTGCCTCCCAGGTGCGTCTGCGCGCGGCGCGCATTGATGCTTTAGCTGACAACTTGCTGCTAGCTGCGGAAACTGAGCTAGGGGCGGTGCTTGGCCAGGTTGAGCAGGCTAATCCGGCGCTACTGATAGTGGACTCGGTGCAAACCATTGCCTCAGCTGATGTTGAAGGCTCAGCTGGTGGTACCAGCCAGGTGCGGGCAGTGGCGGCAGCAATCATTGCCCTAGCTAAAGAACGCAATATTCCGGTGTTGTTGGTAGGGCACGTAACTAAGGACGGCGGCATTGCTGGTCCGCGCGTGCTTGAGCACCTAGTGGATGTGGTGTGCCAGTTTGAAGGTGAGCGCCACGCCCGTTTGCGTCTGCTGCGGGCAGTTAAAAACCGCTATGGGCCTACCGATGAGGTGGGCTGCTTTGAGCTGGGTGAACGCGGCATTGTGGAGCTGGCTGATCCCTCTGGGCTGTTTTTGTCTCAGGCCCGCTCTGAGGTTCCCGGCACCTGCGCTACCGTCACTTTAGAAGGACGCCGGCCCATGGCTATTGAGATTCAGGCTTTGGTGGCTTCTACCCATGCCGGCTCACCACGCCGCACCACCTCGGGGCTGGATTATTCACGTACCGCCATGGCTTTGGCGGTATTGCAGGCCCGCATGAAGGTGGATACCTCCTCAAGTGATGTCTATGTTTCCACCGTGGGTGGGGCCAAAGCCATTGAACCAGCTGCTGACCTGGCCCTAGCTATTGCGGTGGTGTCTGCGGCCCGTAATTTACCAACTCCCCCAGGCCTGGTGGCTTTTGGTGAAGTGGGCTTAACCGGAGAGCTGCGCGCCACGGTAGGGGTGCAGCGGCGTTTAGCTGAAGCTGCCAGGCTTGGTTTTGACCGCGCAATTGTGCCTTTGGCTGGCTCCGCTGAGCTGCGCCCTATTAAAGGCATGAAAGTGCTACCGGTAGCTCACCTGGCCCAGGCGGTAGGTGCCGCGCTAACGCCATCAGATCAGTAACGACGCACAGCTTTCTTACCGGTAATTGCGCCGATAATTAGGAACAGCACGCCAGCCATCAACCCCACCACCAGGGCAATACCTGCGGGGATAAAGATAATCGCAAAGAAGGTGGCCACTGAGCCATCTTTAACATGGCTGATCCCCACCTGGGCCACGGCGCTGGTGTCGCAATTTACGGTGGCATTAGTGGTGGTGGAGGGAAACACGTGACCAACAATCACCGTGTTATCCTCTTCTAGGCGGTACTTGGAGTTTTCCAGCTTCACTTCTAGCTGCGCGCCGTCAGCGGTGGTCACGCTGCAAACTGGCTTAGCCACCTGATCAGCCTGCACCCCATCAGCTAGGCGCGCCCACAGCACGTTTTTACTGTCCGTAAACGTCTCGGTAAACGGGCCAGAGTTGTCATGCCAGGTAATCACCCGGTTCTGGCTAGCTTCTTTACTGAGCGTAAACAGGTTGTAGCCAGACCAGATTCCTGCCGTTAAGCCAAGCGCGGCGATCACAAAAGAAATAATCGCCAAAACTTTAAAGACGCTGTTCATCTATCTACCTACTTAACGATAAAAACTTGCTGGCCTACGAGCTCTTTACCATCCAGGTTTAACCGCAGCACGTATGTCCCCGCCTGGGAAGGGCCCGCTGAAGAACAGTCAGCCTTATAACGCTGCCCATTCCAGCTAACTGAAGTGGTGAAAGAGTCAGGGGTAGGGTTAGCCGATACATAAGCTGATTCCCCCGCAGCCTTAGCTGTCAGCGGCGCCAGCAGCATTTTGCGGCTGCTTGGTTCAACCTTGCAGGTGGCGGCGTCGTAGACAGTGTCTGTGCCGGAGGTGACCCGCATTTGCAGATGCTCAGAGCCCACATCAAATATGCAGGGAATATTGGCTTTATTAGCCACCTTCAAGCTGACAGCCACAGCCTGACCGCGCGCCACTTGGGCCGGCAAAGTAACCGTGACATCCAGATTCTTAGTGTCGCAAGCCAGCGGGGTGGGCATACCACTACCCTGGTTTTGACGCGCCGCCTGCAGGTTTTGCACGCGCACAGTCTCAGTGACGTAGTTAAAGCCCCACACCACCAGCACCACTGTGAGCACTACCAAAAATACGTTACGTCCCAGGCGCATCAAGGAGGCTTTAAGCGCCGGGTCCATCGGCTGGCGCGGCGGCCTCTTAGGGCGATTAGCGGGTGGACGACGCCGTTCGGGTGCCTGCGATTGCGGGCGCGAGGGACGCGCACCAGGCGCATTAACGCGGCGTTTACCGGGGGCGCCTTGCGCCTGTTTACGCGGATTTTGCTGCTGCCCACCAGCCCTAGCGCGCCGGGCAGTGCTAGCGGCGCCGGTGCGTGAAGCAGCACCTTGCCCACCGCGTCCCTGGCCACTGCGGCCCTGACTAGTGCGGGGTTGGCTAGCGCGGCCCTGACCGCTGCGCGCCTGGCCCGCGTTTTGGCCGCCTCGGCTGGTGCCGCGCTGAGCATTACCGGCTTGGCCTGTGCGAGTAGTCGGCCGCCCCTGAGCGCGGCCCTGAGCATTACTAGCTTGCCCGCTACGGCCCTGTCCGCTATGTCCCTGGCCTGGGCGAGCTTGAGCGCTACTGCCCTGAGAGCTACGCGCCTGGCCCGCGTTTTGACCGCCTCGACTGGTGCTGCGCTGAGCACCTCGCGCCGAAGCATTAGAGCCCCTTTGCGCAGAGCCCTTTTGACCAGCTGCTTTTTGCCCAGCAGCCTTCTGGCTAGTTCCCTTTGCGCCAGGGCGTCCCGGAGTATTTCTCGACGCCGCCGACCCCTGCCCTGCCCCAGAGGCTGGGTGAGCCTTACGCGCTTGGGCGGAGCTAGCCTGCGAACCCTCGCCAGAGCGTGCTGCACGCAGCTCATTAGTGCGGGCTTTAGCGCCACGCACCTGCTGCCCATGAGAGCTAGCGCGAGCTGAGCCAGTTGTCCGTCCTCCTGTGGCGCGTGCACCACCAACGCCCTTACCGGCGCCACTAGGGCTACGCGGGGCGGCGTCGTCGCTATCAGGTAGATCTTTAACCAGCCTTAACGGCGGGAAAGGTGACTTACGCCCACCACCAGTACGGTTGTTGTTGTTGTCACCTCTAGCCATACCTAAGACTCTACCGGCTTATGGCTACCTAGCCCAATGCCCATGCGGTTACGCCCCGCTAAAGCCAACACTGCCTGGGCCGCAGCCACATCCAAAACCACGTCAGTAGCCACCCGAGCGCGTAAAGCCGCCAAAATCGCCGGAGCCTTAGCAGCCGAAGAAGCCACCATCACACGAGTCTTAATGCGACTTAGCTGCGCCGGGGTAGGCCCAGAAGCACGCGCATTTAGCGAAATATCACGGTAAGAGCCATCGGCACGCAAGAACACAGTGCACACATCAGCCACCACACCCTCAGCATCCAGCGCCCGGCGATCTTCCTCATTTAGGTAACCACCGGCATAAACCTGGCTAGGCACCGGGCTACGTAGCGAGCCCACCCCAAAGACAGCCAAGTCAACGCGTTCCTGAATTGCTAGCACGCGCTGCACCGAACGCTCACGCCACATAGCCTCACGAGTAGAGGCATAGTCAAACAGGGCAGGCACCGGGAAATGCACTGTACGGCCCCGGAAAGCAGCAGCAAACTGACTCAAAATTGCATCCGCATAAGGCAAGCCGGTTTGCGAAGAGTTAGCGGCACCGTTTAGCTGCACCACCAGCACCCGCTGCAACTCACGTGGAGGCAGCGACTGGGCAATCTCCGCCACTGTGTTACCCCAGGCCACACCCATGATGGTGCCGTTTTCTACCTTCTGGCTGATCATCTCGGCGGCCACCGCAGACACCTGGGAGAGGCGGTTAATCTCCGTAGCCCCCTCACGCACCGGCACCACGCGGGCATGTACCTTAAAGGCCTTCTTCATCTGTGAAGCCAGGGCATCAGGGCGGCTGGGCTCATTGAGACTAATACGCACCAAGCCCGCCTCACGGGCGTGCGAAAGCAGACGTGAAACAGTTGAACGCGATACCCCCAGGTGACGAGCAACGCCGTCCATAGTTTCAGACTGTAGGTAATACATCATTGCGGCCTGGAAGGCCATGTCATCGCGTTCAACCATCTAAGCTGCCTTCTTTGGTTAGTTAAGGTTCCGACCAAGCTAGCGCCCCGTCGGACTATGCATGGAAATTCTTGAACAATTGTATCGCGCATTACACAAGCCCTTGATCCCTTTTACCGCTTTCGGGGAAAATGAGGTCCCGGGGTCTAACTGGGAGGTTAGGTTAGATCCAAGCATTAAGCGTTGGACTTAGAGGTCCGACAGCGCCAAGGTTTACCAAGCCAAACAAATCGCCTTGGAGGATCTTTGTGCGTCACAACGAAGTGGAAGGGATGAATTATGACCGAGAAGAAATATGTAATCGCCATTGACCAGGGCACTACTTCCTCACGGGCAATCCTGTTCGATCACGACGGCTCTATCGTGGCCATGAACCAGCTAGAGCACACCAACTACACCCCCAAACCCGGCTGGGTTGAGCACGACCCGGAAGAAATCTGGGCCAACGTGCGCTCCGTAGTTGGTGGGGTACTAGCTGAGGCCGAAACCAACCGCCACGAGGTGGCCGCCATCGGTATCACCAACCAGCGTGAAACCGCCGTGGTGTGGGACAAGACCACCGGTAAGCCGATCTACAACGCCATCGTCTGGCAGGACACCCGTACCCAGAAGATCTGCGACCGCCTAGCCGCCGGCAGCGAGCTAGGTACCGACCGTTACAAGGACAAGGTGGGCCTGCCCCTAGCCACCTACTTCTCCGGCCCCAAGATCGCCTGGATTTTGGAAAACGTCCCCGGCGCCCGCGAAAAGGCTGAGGCCGGCGACCTACTCTTCGGTAACACCGACTCCTGGGTTCTGTGGAACATCACCGGCGGCGTCGACGGCGGTGTACACGCCACTGACGTTACCAACGCCTCACGCACCATGCTAATGAACCTAGACACCCTGTCCTGGAACGAGGAAATTGCCGCTGACATGGGTATCCCCATGTCTATGCTGCCTGAAATCAAGCCCTCGGCGAGCATCTTCGGTTACGGACGCAAGAACGGCCTGCTAGTTGACACCCCCATCGCCGGTATCCTCGGCGACCAGCAGGCCGCCACCTTCGGCCAGGCCTGCTTCAACAAGGGCCAGGCTAAGAACACCTACGGCACCGGCTGCTTCATGCTCATGAACACCGGCACCACCCCGGTCCCCTCCAAGAACGGCCTGTTGACCACCGTGTGCTACCAGATCGGTGACCAGCCGGCGGTATACGCCCTGGAAGGCTCTATTGCCGTGGCCGGCTCGCTGGTGCAGTGGATGCGCGACAACCTGGGCCTGATCACCAACTCCCGCGACATTGAGGAGCTGGCTGCTTCGGTGAAGGACAACGGTGGCGCCTACTTCGTGCCCGCCTTCTCCGGCCTGTTTGCCCCCTACTGGCGTCCCGACGCCCGTGGCGCCCTGGTGGGTCTAACCCGCTACGTCAACAAGGCCCACATTGCGCGCGCCGTCGAGGAATCCACCGCCTACCAGACCCTGGACGTGTTGCAGGCCATGAACGCCGACTCTGGCGTGCCGCTAACCGAAATCAAGGTTGACGGCGGCATGACCAACGACCGTCTGCTGATGCAGTTCCAGGCTGACGTAGCCGGCGTGCCTGTGGTTCGCCCCAAGGTTATTGAGACCACCGCTCTGGGCGCTGCCTACGCGGCCGGTATCGCCGTCGGCTTCTGGTCCGGCACGCAGGACGTGGTGGACAACTGGGCTGAGGGTGCCCGCTGGGAGCCCGCCATGGAGCAGGAGCACCGCGATCGCCTGTACCGCCTGTGGAAGAAGGCCGTTACCAAGACCCTGGACTGGGTCGACGCCGACGTCGCTGCTGAGGTGGAGTGATTCGTCCCTTTTAGGCCGGGCTTAGCCGCATACGAGCCAGGCTAACTAGGGCTTTCTAACCGTCATCCCCTACGGTTGGGAACAATACATAAGGGTGGGTCTGCATGGACCCACCCTTATGGCTTTTATAGCGCTTTAGGCGATTTTATCGCCATATAAAAGCGTAATTTCCTGGCTTAGCTGGGCATATTTTGGAGGGTCTGTTAGCTCACTGCACGCACGTTCACGGCTGTTGGCAGGCCCACTTACATGAACCAAACTGTTACCTGTTTGAACAGTTCCTTAATTTTGGAGGATAGAGATGTCCGCAAACACTTCTTTGCCATCTAGCGCTCTCAACGCCGAAAAGCGCCAGGCGGCACTTGATGCAATGACTGACGCCGAAGGTCTAGACATCCTAGTTGTCGGCGGTGGCGTCACTGGTGCAGGTATCGCAGTAGATGCCGCCAGCCGTGGGCTGCGCACCGGTATCGTGGAAATGGGTGACTGGGCGGCAGGCACTTCCTCCTGGTCTTCCAAGCTAGTTCACGGTGGTCTGCGCTACCTCTACCAGCTTGACTTCCCGTTGGTGGCTGAGGCTCTGGCAGAGCGTGGCCGCCTACTGACTGAGACCGCCCCACACCTAGTTAAGGCTCAGCCTTTCCTATGGCCGCTAAAGCACGAGGTTGAGCGCGCCTACTCGGCCGTGGGCGTGGGCATGTACGACGCCCTAGCACTGCTGGGTGCACGCGGTAAGGCCACTGTGCCGGTGCAGCACCACCTGACCGCTAAGGGCACCAAGCGTCTGGCCCCCTCGCTAGACACCTCTGGCCTAGCTGGTGCTATCAAGTTCTATGACGCCCGCGTGGATGACTCCCGCCTGGTCATCTCCCTGGTGCGTACCGCCGTCGAGAACGGTGCCCTGGCTGCTACCCGCACCAAGGTTGTGGAGTACCTCAAGAACGACCACGGCCGCGTTATTGGTGCCCGCGTGGAAGACCTTGAGGCCAGCGCCAAGACCGGCAAGAAGGTTGTACGCGACATCTACTCGCGTCGCGTCATCAACGCCACCGGTGTGTGGACTGAGCAGACCCAGGAGCTAGCTGGTGTCACCAACGGTTTGAAGGTACTGGCCAGTAAGGGTATCCACATTGTGGTTCCCAAGGAGGCTATTGAGGCTGAGACCGGTATCTTCCTGCGCACTGAGAAGTCTGTGCTGTTCATCATCCCGTGGCCGCGCTACTGGGTTATCGGCACCACTGACACCGCTTGGCACGAGAACATCGACCACCCGGTGGCCACCAGCGCAGACATTGACTACGTGTTGGAGCACGCCAACGCGGTGCTAGAAAAGCCCATTAGCCGTAAGGACATCATCGGCGTCTACGCCGGTCTGCGTCCGCTGCTGCAGCCTGGCGTGAAGGAAGGCGAGAGCGGCGAGACCGCCTCCACCAAGGTTTCACGTGAGCACACTGTCACCGAGGTAGCCCCGGGGCTAACCTCCATCGCCGGCGGTAAGCTGACCACCTACCGCGTGATGGCTGCCGACGCCGTCGACTTCGCCCTCGGCGTGGAGCAGACCAAGGTACACCCCACCTGCACCGAACGCCTGGCTCTAGTGGGTGCTGCGGGCCTGGACGAGGTCACCGCCCGCTCCGGCGAGATTGCCCGCGCCCACGGCTGGACCCTGGCCCGCGTTGACCACCTGCTTTCGCGTTACGGCGCTGAGACCCAGGACCTGCTTGAGCTGATCGACGCTAAGCCTGAGTACGGCCAGCCGCTAAAGTCTGCCCCCGCCTTCTTGAAGGCTGAGGTTGTTTGGGCCGTCACCCACGAGGGCGCCCTGCACCTGGACGACATCATCGTTCACCGCGTGCGCCTGGACCTGGAACAGCGCGACCACGGCCTGGCTGCTGCTGACGAGATCGCTGAGATTGCCGCCCCGCTACTGGGCTGGTCCAAGG
>ERZ1699259.707-NODE-707-length-12872-cov-5.095724_pt1 | contig 12872 bp, 9 predicted proteins | sample MGYA00581525_ERZ1699259 | MGnify/ENA primary metagenome ERZ1699259 (study PRJEB42319, sample SAMD00040332) | human oral metagenome | material: saliva | host: Homo sapiens | study: EMG produced TPA metagenomics assembly of PRJDB4115 data set (Metgenomic analysis of... | reverse complement strand
ACTATATAGTGTTTATGGTAAGGCACCGGGCCAAGCCTAAGTCTTGGCTCCTACCAAGCTTCAAACTGACTCTACGGGTTTTACCCTAGAGTCAGTAATTCACATTGGTTGCTCTTCTTACCATTCACACTATAGAACCGAGGGCCTTTTGTCTTTTTTTTAAACTGCCTCACCTTTTTCATGTATGAGTGGAATCTCACCGTTCTTTTATCTTGAATGGAGCTTATCTTGACATTAAAGAAATTTATGGTATATTAAAGGAGCAAGAAAATAGTGAATATTTCAAATCACTAAAGCCAGAAAGAGCATTGGATCTCGTACATCCAATGCTCTTTTTTTCGTTATATAGTATCTAACGTTCTGGTGCTAAGGCAACTATTTTTTCTTGCTAGAGTTCAGCAAATACTCTACTAATATTAAAATTAGTCCCACATGCAGGGGAGCAAGAAAATATATAATGAACATTTCCACTAAAGCCTCACCTCCTTACGAGGCTAGTTGCCTACCATAAGTATAACACTTCACAAGCAGGTGTTGAATAGGTGTTTTGATATTTTCAACCAGAAAAATAAGGCTAAGCGAGACTGTCGCTTAGCCTTTTCTTATTTGTTCTATCACATTACAGTTTTATGCAGAGTGTCGATATATAGTCATTGCCATATCGTGACAATCGATGTCTTTTGTCGCATGATTCATAAAAATCGATCATCGCAAGACCGTTTTTTAGTTGGCCTCTAATCTGAGTTTCTAGCGTATGGCTAAATTCATATCCGTATTCTGGATTGATGGTGATTTTGCCTTGTTCTTCAAGCTCTTTTGAATTAAAAGGGATGGAGAACTTTAACAGTAATTCCTCGTCGGGTTGGTCCCATACAATGTCGGCGTCATACATGTATATCCAAGGATTCATAAACCCGACCATCAACAGTCCGCCTTTTTTCAATACACGAGAGGCTTCTTTATACATGTTTTCTAAGTCTTCGATATATACATTCGAAACGGGATTAAAAATAATATCAAAGGTTTCATCTTCAAATGGGAATGGTTTTGTCATATCGGCTTGAACGGTATTGATTGTTAAGCCTTCTCTTTTAGCCACCATCTCATCTTTTTGTAATTGTGAGGTTGAAAAATCCATTATGGTGACGTCATAACCTTTTGCGGCAAAAACGGGGCCCTGCTGTCCGCCGCCGCAAGCTAACCCTAATATCTTTTTCCCCTTGGCTTTTTCAAACCATTCTTTCGGAACTTTTTTTCCAACCGTTAATGCAACAGAAATTGGATGGTTTTTAGCTTCTTCTAATTCTTCATGTGTCACTGGCGCAGTATAGTCATTGTTTACATTATTCCATCTGTCTTGATTTGCTTTTAAATAATTGCTCATCTCTCATCACCACTTTCCGTCTTCTCAGGTTCATTATACTATTGCTAGAAAAAGTAGGGAAGTGTCCACTAATTTACTTGATTATAAAAATAAGTATGCTATAGTGAAGGGGTAGATAATAAATACCTTCACAGAAAGAGCATTGGATTTTCCACATCCAATGCTCTTTTCTTTTTATTTAAATTAATGCGCCCCATCCGCGATTTCCGCAATATAGAAGCTTGGAGCGTAGCCAATCTCTTCAGTATAAACTTTGGCAACGTTGGCCTTGAAGTCATCAATATGATCCTTATGCACCAGCGCGATGGCACAGCCGCCAAATCCCGCACCCGTCATACGAGCGCCAAGGACGCCGGCTTGTTCCCAAGCGGTATGCACAAGTGTGTCGAGTTCCTTGCCGGTCACTTCGTAGTCTAGTTCAGTAGAGAGATGGCTCTCGTTCATCAGACGTCCGAAGTGGGCGAGGTCGCCTTCTTTTAAGACACGTGTCGCAAGCACTGTCCGTTCGTTTTCACTGACGGCATGACGAGCACGTTTCACAAAGAGCTCGCTAGATAGGTGATGCTTCACTGCATCGAACTGATCGATGGTGAGGTCTCCCAAGGTTTCGATAGCCACGTGTTCTTGTAGTTCCTTCAAGGCAATGCGCGTTTCGGCAAAGCGTTCGTTGTATTTCGAATCGGCCAGTTCGCGGCGTTTATTCGTGTTCATAATGACGATACGATAGTCGCCGAGTTTCACCGGAACGAGTTCATACTCCAGCGTTGCACAATCGAGGAAGATGGCGTGGTCCTTCTTGCCCATCCCAACAGCGAACTGGTCCATGATGCCGGAATTCACACCGATGAAGTCATTTTCCACCCGTTTCCCAACCTTCACGAGAGAAAGCGTGTCGATATCGAGGCTGTAGACCTTGCGAGCGATGACGCCCACGAGCAGCTCGAAGGAGGCTGACGATGAGAGGCCCGAGCCGTTCGGGATGTTTCCGTAAAATGCGATGTCCAGGCCGTGCGGAAAAGCGAAGCCGAGGTCCGCCAAGTACACGAAAACGCCCTTGACATAGTTCGCCCACGAGTCACTGCCCCTATAAGCCAGGTCGGTCATATCGAGCTCGCGAATGCCATCCTTCGGAAAATTGTCCGAATAGAGACGGAGCTTCTTATCTGACCGTGGCTTCACCCACGCGTAAGTCCCCAGCGTAATCGCGCAAGGAAAAACGTGCCCGCCATTATAGTCGGTATGTTCCCCGATTAAATTCACGCGTCCCGGAGCAAAGAAACTCTCCTCAGGCTCTGCGCCGTACACCGCAACAAACGTCTGTCTTAATTGTTCTGTAATTTGTTCCATCTCATCACCGCTTTCTGTTTATTCACCTTCATTATACGCCAAAATCTTAGTAAAAAAAGAGGCGTTGTGGATTTCCAAAAAGAAATCCAACAACACCTAAAAATCTTCCAGTAGCAATCCTTCTATGACAGCATACCTTTGAAGCACTGGCTAACTGGAAGTTTCCCTCTGTGCCGATGATTAGCGTTAGAGGGGCTATTCTTTCTTCTTGCGTCATCTATATTAAAGAAGAAAATAAAAAAATAGGCTTCCAGGACCTCGTGGATTCTATAGTAATGGAAATAACGAGTGTAATCGAAATGAATTAGGGCGTCAGTTGGTTTACCAACATGATGCCCTTTGAAGTTCGATAGGCAAAGAGACTTTGGCTCTTGCCGGGTGCGTTGTGGATACCCGAGAGAATTGCCTTTTTACAGCATCTCATAAAGTGTAAAATAGTTGAAAAGAGACAAAAATCCCTCGGTTCTATAGTGTGAATGGTAAGGAAGAATAACCAATGTGAATTACTGACTCTAGGGTAAAACCCGTAGAGTCAGTTTGAAGCTTGGTAGGGCTGAGATCTAAGCTCAGCCCGATGTCCTTACCATAAACACTATGAAGAAACCGAGGGTTTTATTTTGTCTCTTTTCTAAAATATTTCATGTCTTACTTCTTTAATAAGCGGATGGCGTAAGAAGGCGTATGAAAGATAGATCGCCATCAAACACCAGATGATTGGCTCAGAGAAAATAACGCCAAGATAGCCAGTGTGCGGAATGATGAAGATGACAAAAAGCACTTTCCCCACCAACTCAATAAAGCTTGAAACCAATGGCGTCACCTTTTGCCCTAGCCCTTGCAAACTATTACGTAAAATCAATAGAAGAGCAAGCGGGATATAGAACGCTGACCCGATACGGTTGTAAAGCGCCGCGTTTTCTAGAAGTACTGGGTCGCTTGAACCAGAGATAAGTTCATTTAACGCAGGACTTGCAAAGAACAAGAAGATGCACACCAGAATCGCCCAGCCGAACGCTACGAGACTTCCTTGACGAATGCCTTTCGCGATACGGTGCGGTTTATTAGCCCCGAAGTTTTGCGAAGTGAAGGTCGTCATCGCTGCAGCAATTGCCGCAAACGGTAGCGTCGAGAACGCGAAGATGCGTCGTGCGGACGTTTGCGCGCTAATGATGACTGGTCCGAGTGCGTTGATAGAAGATTGAAGCATCACGGATCCAATGGATACGATGGACGACATGAGACCCATTGCTAGGCCTTGGCTGAGTAAGTCCAAGTATAATTCGTCGTCTCGTACGAAATCACTTTTTGCCGGAATCAAGAAGCTGGCGCGTTTTTTAATATAAATAAAGCAGAGGACGGCTGATAACCCTTGAGCGATAATCGTCGCAATGGCCGCTGCCGCAACACCCATGTTAAACGTTGTGATGAGTAAGATATCTAAAAACACGTTCACGACCGCTGAGAAAATCAAGAAGTAGAGTGCAGCCTGGCTATCACCGACCGCACGAAGCAGGCCTGCGCAGAGGTTATACGCAAAAGTCACGGCAATACCGATTACGACAATCGAGATATACTCATACGACTGGTCGATAATACTCTCAGGCGTTCCGAGAAACTGAAGGAGAGGATACATGCCGAAACTTCCGATAATCGCAACAAGGAGGCTGAGCACTGCTCCGATGACAAGAGTTGCTCCAACGGCACGTTTCAAGAGGCGATGGTTATTGGCCCCGTAATAGCGTGCGATAATAACGCCCATCCCGTTGCCGACTCCTAGCGAGAACCCGACGATGAGTTCAAAGATGGCGGCTGTAGCTCCAACTGCAGCAAGGGCATCCTGCCCAAGGAACCTCCCGACAATCATAATGTCCGCGGTGTTGTACAGCTGTTGAAAAATATTAGAAATTATAATTGGGATTGCAAATGCAATAATAGACCGCAAAATCGGCCCGTCTGTTAAGTTAATCGCTGTTTTTTTCATAAGGGCCATTATACTCGTAACAAAAGAGAAAGTCAAGGTTATAAATCAGACCATAGGTCTGAAAAGATGACTTCGAAGACCAGCGGATTTTTGCTATACATACCATAACGTTGCACCGGCTTGAGCCTATGGTCTCTCACCTTTACAGCCTCAAAGTTGGCGTAAGGAATAAATTCCTACGCCAACTAATTCGCATGTAATGCTAAACACGTTACGGTTTGTATAGCATCCGCAGGCTTCTTCGTCATCTTTTCTTGTGCTTTTTAAGAAGCGAGCATAATGGCAATGAAAATAGGGTTAATTTAATAGACGAATCGTGAGTGCAATATTGCATTTGGAATCCCGCGACGGAGGGAGAGAGGTGCTTGGAGGTGGATAGAATCGCCTAACTACTTTTAAATCGCCTAAAAACGATGTATAATTAGGAGAAAAAAGAAGGAGGTAGGCGAATGAGAGTTTTTGATTATGAAAAATTATCGCAAAGTCAATGGGATGTTGAAGTGGTTAATCTTCTAGCAAAAATTCATGAACATAAGGGTAAACAAGAGCTGTTTTTGGAACAAAAACCTACCGTTTTAGATAAATTGGTAGAAATTGCTAAAGTTCAAAGCGTGGAAGATTCGAATAAAATAGAAGGAATTATCACGACAACAACGAGAATTAAGGAGTTAATGGCTCAGAAAACAACACCGAGAAACAGAGACGAGGAAGAAATTTTAGGATATAGGGACGTCTTAAATACGATACACGAAAGTTATGAGTATATTCCTATCAATAGCAATTATATTTTACAACTCCACAGAGAATTGTATAAATATAGTGAAAAAGGAATTGGAGGAAGATATAAAAACACTCAAAATTCTATCGTTGAACAGGATCAAAATGGTAATGTTATAGAAATATTTAAGCCATTACCTCCATATGAGACACCGAAAGCAATTGAAGACATTTGTAGAGAGCTTAATAAAGCTTTGGATAAACATGAAGTAGATTCGTTGTTGTTAATCCCGATATTTATCCATGATTTTCTTTGTATACATCCATTTAATGATGGAAATGGTCGAATGAGTCGATTGTTAACGACACTTCTTCTATATAGACAAGGGTATGTGATTGGGAAGTACATTAGTTTAGAGAGTAAAATTGAGCAAAATAAAGACGGGTATTATTCATCTTTAAGAAAAAGTGGTTTGAATTGGTATGAAGGTCAAGAAGATGTGACTCCTTTTATAAAATATATTCTAAGAACAATATTAGCAGCTTATATTGATTTTGAAGAGAGAGTTGACTATGTAGATGAAAAGCTCCCTTCTATTGAATTGGTTAGAAGAGCAGTCAATAAAAAATTGGGCAAGTTTACTAAATCAGATATCATGGAATTAATTCCAAGTATAGGTAAAGCAACCGTTGAAAATATGCTGAAAAAACTCGTCGAAGAAGGCTATATTAATCGATATGGAAAAGGGAGATCAACCTATTACGTAAAAAATAACTAAATTTAACATCTCGTTTGATATGTACTTTCTATACTAGGAAGCGCAAAAAAAGCTAGCAGAAATTCTGCTAGCTTTTTAAATAGATTTGTTTAGATTAGTTTTGTTCTGCTTTTTTAGAAACGAGAACGAACATCGCGCTGATTGTTACGATGATTCCTGCTAAAATTACGGCTGTGTTACTTGTTGTACCAGTGTTTGGTAGGTCTGGTGTAACAGTCGTTGTTGTTGTTTCTGGTGCAGGTGTTACTGTTGTAGTGTCAGTTGTTTCGCCTGTCGTTACGCCTGTTGTTGAACCTTCTGTAGTAGAAGAGCCTTCAGATGTTGTTGTAGCAGCAGTTGTTGAAACGGTTGTCGACTCAGTAGTCGTTGTTCCTGCAGTTGTTGAAACAGTTGTAGACTCAGTAGTCGTTGTTCCTGCAGTTGTTGAAACAGTTGTAGACTCAGTCGTCGTTGTTGCTGCTGTCGTAGAAGCAGTAGTAGACTCAGTTGTAGTCGTTGAAGCTGTCGTAGAAGCAGTCGTTGACTCAGTAGTAGTTGTTGCTGCTGTTGTAGAAACAGTCGTTGACTCAGTCGTTGTAGTCGCTGCAGTTGTAGACTCAGTTGTAGTCGTAGTCGTCGTAGGAGCTTCCGTTGTAGTCGTAGTCGTCGTAGGAGCTTCCGTTGTAGTCGTAGTCGTTGTAGGAGCTTCTGTTGTAGTCGTAGTTGTTGTAGGAGCTTCCGTTGTAGTCGTAGTCGTCGTAGGAGCTTCTGTTGTTGTAGTAGTTGTTGTAGGAGCTTCTGTTGTTGTAGTAGTTGTTGTAGGAGCTTCCGTTGTTGTAGTAGTTGTTGTAGGAGCTTCCGTTGTAGTTGTAGTCGTTGTTGCTACTGTTGTCGTTGTTGGAATTGATGGAATTGATTGGTCTCCGTCAACACCACCGTTTGCATTGATGTTTGCCACAGATGCATTTACTTCTTTGGCCACAACCGCAGTTTCACCTTTGACTTGGTACCAAACTTTCGTGTTATTCTTGAATTCTTTTTGAGCATCATTTTCTACTTCTGTACGATAGAAAATAAGAACGCCAGTCTTATTGATTTGGTCTTTTGGAATCGTAATCGTGATTTTTCCAGAAGCATCCACTGTAAATGTTGATCCAGGGAAAGCGGCTTTGAAGTCTTCAATCGCTGTATCGCCACCATAGTAGCCAGGTTTCATTCCTGTTGTTGTAATGCTAAAGCTGTCTGTCACCAATTTGTGTCCGCCTTGCACTTCGTCTTCGACACGAACGTCGCCGTCCACTTCTAAGTTCATCGCGTTAATCGTTAATGTCCAAAGAATGTGTTCAGGGTCGTCAGCGTGCATGTCCCCAGCTTTTAAGTAGAATGGAGCGCTGTTTACGCCAGTCGCCATTTTCTTCACGTTCAATTCGACAGATTTGTCTCCACTCACGATTGTAAATTTACCAACGTGTTCTTTGTCTGTTGCTGTGTCGTTGTGACCTTCGATTTCGAATTCACCCCAACCGCGAACGTTCTCTAGGCCAGTGATGCCGTCGTTGAATGTTACTTTTGCAGAACCGTCTTTGATGACCATGTCCCCAACGTATTTGCCGTCGATGGTCAATTGGATGGTTTTCTTAAATCCAGTCCCGTGAAGAGTGCCTGAACTTGGCCAAGTCACTTCAAGAGTGTCTCCAGCTTTGATTTTTTGGGCGTGTTCGTCAAACGTAAATTTAACGGTCGTTTGTCCGCCGTCTGTAATTTCGCTTGAAGAGACCGTCAATGAACTGATGTTATTACTAACGTCTGCTGCGTTCACCACTGATTGAGGGGCCAGCATGAATAATAACATCGGGATGAACAATACGAAGAGTAACTTCGAGAGTCTTCCTTTGATGAAATCTTTCATTATTTTTCCTCCTAAAGGTATTAAATTGTGAGAAAAGTAACTAAAATCTCCAAAAAAATAGAGCAACCCTTGCAAAAAGCCGTCTAGTTACTGTTCTCGGTATAGTTTATATGTATTATTATATCACAAATATAAATTTTTACTACCGATTTTTATATATTTCTCAATAATTTCTTCATATTTTCTTCAATTTCCAAAATCGCGTTGAAAAAGTCAGGAGTAAACGGTAGCAGGGGTCATTTTTTCTGAATTTGTTTCCAAAAAATTCTAGCGTTTTAGGCGCACTCAATGCGTTGCGACTGCGTGAGCCTTTACCGACTTTCCGTTTCACTGTACAATAAGGAAGACATGAAGGGACGTGAAACTATGTGGAAAGACGCCATCGAGATGAGAGAGGCCGTTGCAAGTGGCGAGGTATCTCCTAAGGAATTAGTCCAAGAGACATTAGAGAAAATTGAACAACGAAACCCAAGCCTAAACGCGGTCGTGCATTTGCAGGCGGAGCGTGCGCTAAAAGAAGCGGAGGCTCGTTCGTTTGAAGGCTTGCCGTTTGGCGGGGTGCCGCTTCTCTTGAAGGACCTCGGGCAAAATCAAGCAGGGGAACCATCGAGTGCGGGAAGTAAGCTCTTGAAGGGAATTCCAGTTGGTCGTACCGATAATTTCGTGAAGCGTCTGGAAGCAGCTGGTTTTATCGTCGTGGGACGTACGAATACGCCAGAGTTTGGTTTTAAGAATATGACGGAGCCGCAACTCTGGGGCCCTGCGAATAATCCGTATGACGTCAATCGTAACGCCGGTGGATCTAGCGGTGGTGCGGCGGCTGCCGTGGCTGGTGGCATTGTTCCGATTGCAGGGGCGAGTGACGGTGGTGGTTCGATTCGAATTCCAGCGAGCTTTACGGGCTTAATCGGGTTGAAGCCGAGTCGTGGGCGCATTCCTGTCGGCCCTGGTAGCTATCGTGGCTGGCAAGGCGCTGCGGTGAATTTTGCGATGACGAAGACGGTCCGTGATACCCGCGAGTTGTTGAAATGGATGCAAGTCGAACAAAAAGATAGTCCATTTTTAACACCGCTTATTAAAGACTGGGACACTCTCCCAAACCGTCCGCTTCGAGTCGGCGTGATTGAGAAATCTCCTATTGAAAGCTTTGTCGCTCCAGAAGCCAAGGCGGCGCTTCGTAAGGCCGTGAATTTCCTAGAGGGACTTAGCTGTGTGGTCGAACCGATTGGCTGGCCCGTTGACGGCGTAGAAGTGATGAAGAACTACTATGTGATGAATAGTGTGGAGACGGCGGCGATGTTCCAAGGCATGGAGGCAAGCTTTGGCCGTAAGTTCACCAAAGACGATATGGAACTCATGACTTGGGGGATATACCAGTCTGGGGAACGCATTTTAGCAAAAGATTATAGCGCGGCTCTGTCGAAATGGGACACATATGCGCATGCGATGGAAAAAGTGCATGAGCAGTACGACCTCATTTTAACGCCGAGTGTGAGCGACGTGGCTCCGCTTCATAGGCAATTCCCGATGGAAGAATCGGTGCGACAAGCGTTGGAGCATATGGATGAACTAAGTGTGCCGGAACAACAAAGCGTGATTTGGCGCATGTTTGACCGAACACTTGCGCTGACACCGTTTACGCAATTATCCAATATTACAGGCGCACCAGCGATTAGTTTGCCAGTCTTTTTAACCGAAAAAGGCCTCCCAATTGGCGTACAGTTGATGGCAGCACGTGGGCAAGAGGCGTTACTGTTAACAGTGGCGGAATGGTTTGAACGCGAAGGGCAATTTGAAACAAGAGACTTCAGCTAGGAGTGAAGAAGATGACGAAGAAAGTAGCAATCGTAGGGGCTGGGATTGTCGGAGCGACTGCGGCGTATCAGCTCAGCAAAAAAGGAATCGATGTAACGGTATTTGACGCAGGCGTGGGCCAAGCAACGAAGGCGGCTGCCGGGATTATTTGCCCATGGTTATCGCAACGTCGTAATAAAGACTGGTACCAACTCGTCTCACATGGGGCGGCGTATTATCCACAGTTGATGGATCAGTTACGTGCAGATGGTGTCAGTGAATTGCCGTATGAGCAAGTCGGGGCGTATATTTTCAAGCATACCGAGAAGCAATTGGCGAAGGTCGAAGAGATGGCCGTGGAGCGACGCGTGGATGCGCCGATGATTGGCGAGGTGCATGCCTTAACTCCAGAAGACGTGGCTTGTGTGATTCCGGGCTGGTCGAATCCAGACGGTGCGCTCTATTGTAGTGGCGGTGGTCGCGTGGACGGCGAGTTGCTCGTTTCACTTCTATTAGAACAGGCCGAGAAAAACGGGGCTCGTGTGATCCGTGAAAAAGTAGCGCTTGAAGCTGTTGACGAAGAGGTCCGTGTGCGTCTTGGCGAAGAGGTGCACGTCTTCGATGCGGTGGTCCTTTCTAGTGGTGCGTGGGTGAAAGAACTCATCGAACCGCTTGGCTACTACGTGGATGTGCGTCCGCAAAAGGGTCAGTTGATTGAACTAACCTTGGAGACAACCGAAGATACGTCGAAATGGCCAGTGTGTATGTTGCACGGTGAGATTGATATTCTTCCATTCCCAGATGGTAAGATTTTAGTCGGAGCGACTCATGAAAATACGCAAGGTTTCGATTTGGTTCCAGATGAAGAGCTCTTAAACGGCATGTACGAAGAAGCGTGTGCGAGTCTTCCAAGTCTAAAAAATGCCAAACGCAGTGGGGTGCGCGTCGGAACGCGTGCGTATACATCCGATTTTCTACCGTTCTTTGGTGAAGTTCCAAATACGACAAATGCCTTCGTAGCAAGTGGTTTGGGCTCTTCAGGGCTTACGAGTGGCGTCTGGATTGGCGAATGTTTGTCCCGCATGGCAGCAGGGGAAGAAGTCGGATTTTCAGTAGAAAAATACACTCCGCAAAATTATGTCCGAAAAGTGTAAATTTCTGAATGTTTTTAGTTGTATTTTAGTTTTAATTTTAGTATTCTGTTAAAGGAAATTATTTAACCAAAAAACAAAGGAGGAAAACATTTATGTTAAAAGAGTTTAAAGAGTTTTTAATGCGCGGGAATATCGTTGAATTAGCAGTAGCGGTTATCATCGGTGGAGCTTTCAAAGCAATCATTGATTCATTGGTTAAAGATATCATTTCACCAATCATCGCTATGGTAGCAAACACAGGAGATATCGCAGCAGTTTCATTCCGTTTAGGTTCTGCTCAAATCGGTATCGGTGCTTTCATCGCTGCAATCATCAACTTCGTAATCGTTGGCGCTGTATTGTTCTTAATCATTAAAGGTATGAACAAAGCTTCTGAATTAGCTAAGGGTAAACAAGCTGAAGAAGCTGCTGCTGCTCCAGCTGCACCAACTGCAGAAGATTATTTAAAAGAAATCCGCGACTTATTAGCAAACAAATAATCGCTTTGAAAAGCCGAGAATCCTCTCGGCTTTTTGTGTGCAAAAATTTTGTGTGTGCTTAGTTTACATTGAATAGATTTATGAAAAAGAGGATAAAGCGAAGCTTTATTTCTTTGGATAAGAAGAAATGAGTGCATTGGCGGATAAACGAGTTCAGAATCAGTTTTATTATTGAAAGAGTTATAGTGGGGCACCGGTTCGAGCCTAGGTCTCTCACCTTTAAAGCCTCAAAGGGGACGTATGGAATAAATTCCTACGTCCCCTAATTCGTTTTAATGCTTAGTCCCACTATTCTTTCAATAAACTGATTCTTTTCGTTTATCCTCCAAACTACTTTTCCGCAGAATCCAAAGAAATAAATTCGTTAAGGGTTTATAAATCTATTCAATGTAAATTTACAAAAAACGAGAGGGTCTGGCTTTCCAAAAGATTGTTAATTTGCTTCGTCGCTAACCATAAACCGCTTAAAGAGTGCTAGAAATAGGAAAAGACTCGCAAGCGAGTCTTTGTTGATTTCAATTTAGTTGGCTACAGCGTAGAGTGCGAGGAAGAAGCATATGGTGCGGATGAAAAAGGCGAGTGGATTTTGCTTATTTTTTTCTTTGTCGATCAGATAAATGCCGATATAGCATGGAAGGCCTCCGATAAGCCATAGAAGGATAATCCATTGTTTAAGCCAAGGAATGGTCTCTCCACTATAAAAGCCGTAATAAACAAGCGCTGCAAGAATAGCACCGCCAATAATGAGGCATAAGCCAGCTTTAAGATTTTTGAGAATAAAAACAGCTCTCAGTCCAACCAGTATATGGTAGAGAGGGAAAAAGTAAACAATAAAACCTATAAATAATACGGCAAAGAATATTTCAGCCATAATCATATCTCCAATTACGTAAAATGATGCGAAGGGATAGTGTGCCTTCGTCTTTATTATAGTGGAAATGGTTGGATAAGACACGTTTGAATGAACTAGGGTGCTAGAAATAGGAAAAGACTCGCGGGGCGAGTCTTCTTGGAATTAGTATTTTTATACAGAGAGCGCAATTAGTGAAATGCAAAAGGCGATGATTCGAATGAGGGTAGGGGCTAGTTTTATTTGTCCAGATTCTTTATCGGCAATATAATCACCGATAAAACATAGGATACCGCCAATACACCACATTGGAGTCACAAAGTTTCGAACGGAAGAAAAATCAACATATTTAGTATAAATAAAGAGAGCAATTAGGATTGATGAACCGATTAGTAAGTACCAACCACCCTTATGATTTTTCTGAAAGAGTAATACTTTCAGGCCCCTCACTATGTGATAGAGAATGAAAAGGAAGGTAACTATGGCAATAAACAATACA
>ERZ1699259.705-NODE-705-length-12873-cov-4.369920_pt1 | contig 12873 bp, 2 predicted proteins | sample MGYA00581525_ERZ1699259 | MGnify/ENA primary metagenome ERZ1699259 (study PRJEB42319, sample SAMD00040332) | human oral metagenome | material: saliva | host: Homo sapiens | study: EMG produced TPA metagenomics assembly of PRJDB4115 data set (Metgenomic analysis of... | reverse complement strand
GTCGTAAAACCGACTATCTTTGTACTGTTTAACATATTTATAAACTAAAAAGAACCTACGAATATATGAAAAGTAGGTGAAGAAATTAATCTGAAATAAGGTATAAACGCTGTTACAATGTACTTTTATAGAAATGAGTTGATTTTTACACATATATATAAATTTCAGTTTATTTTCATCTAAAATATAAAATTTCATTAAATAATTAAGTCTAAAAGTATTTACAATTAGTTAATAAATTGATATTATTAGGTTATCCTATATGAAGTGTGAGTGAATGAGAGAAATTCCACCCTTCATGAAGTGAACTAAAGTGTAAAAGTTACATTTTTCATGTACTTATGAGAAAGGGGTTCAAAGGTTTTATGAATAAGGTCTTTAAAGTCGTTTATAGCAAATCTAAAGGCTGCTACGTTGTAGTACCTGAAACTGCAAAAAATAATAACGGCAAAAAGAAAGTCCTAGCTAGCGTATTGGCTGGTTTAGCTGTAGCTGGCGCTATGGGCGGCATTGCTCCTCAACAAGCAATGGCTGGAGTAGATACTGGCAATAGCCATGTTAATATCTGGGCAGAAACAAGTCCAAAGAGCAATGGTCAAAACTATAATGTTGGTCAAAACTCTATCGTTGTAGGCTATCAAAATACTACTGATAACGTAGCTGGTCATGATGGCAAAGTAGCAATTGGTGCTAAAAATACATCTACAAATAACGCAACTACTGCAGTAGGTAATAGAAATACAGCTACAGGCGGTGCTGCTACAGCTGTTGGTGCTGGTAATACTGCATCTGGCAATGGTTCTGTTGCTGTTGGTAATGTAAATAATGCTGATGCTAAAGCTGCCGTTGCTATTGGTACCTACAATAATGTTAATTACACCAAAGGCTCTTGGGAAACAACGCCTAAAAAAGCAGGTGAATATTCTACTGTAGTAGGTAATTACTCTAGTGCTACTGGTACTAGCGCTTCTGCTATGGGTGTATATACTAATGCTACTGGTGCAGGTTCTTTTGCTGCTGGTTACAACAATAATGCAAAGGGCCAAAACTCAGTTGCCATTGGTTCTGAAAATACATCCCACGTGGCAGACACTGTAACTTTGGGTCAATTTAATAATGCAAAAACAATGGGTGGTATCTCCATCGGTAAAAATAACTTGACTGACTCTGCAGATGGTAATCGCGGTGATGTAGAACGTAATAAAGAAAATTCCCAAATTGCTATCGGTCGTGATAATACAGCGACTAACTTAGATGCTATTGCAATTGGCCGTGATACACATGCTACAGGCTCTGGTGCAACAGCGTTAGGTGCTCGTGCTGATGCATCTGGTAACAACTCCATTGCTATCGGTCAAAGTGGTAAAACTTCTGATCGTGTTGTTGCATCTGGTGTAAACTCTATTGCTATCGGTATGCAATCTCAAGCAGCTGGCGAAGCTGGTATTGCTGAAGGTGCTGGTGCTCGTGCAGGTGGCAAATACGGTGTTGCATTAGGTCGTACAACTAAAGCAAATGCTGAGGCTGCAACTGCTTTGGGTAGTGCTGCAGAGGCGAACATTGCTAATGGTGTAGCTCTTGGTTCCTCTTCTATAACAACAACAGATAAAGGCGTTCTTGGTTACAACCCATCTGATTTACATAACCGTAAATACACTAACTTACAAGGCAATGTACAGAAAGCAACTACAGCTGCTGTATCCATCGGTAATGGCAGTACATTGACTCGTCAATTGACTGGTCTTGCTGCAGGTACTGCAGACACTGACGCTGTTAACGTAGCTCAATTGAAAAACGTTGGCGTTGCTGTAACTGGTAACACTGGTAAGAGTGACTTCTTAACTGATGGCGGTAAATTGAACGTAATCGGTACAGGTCGTGTATCTACTGTAGCGGCTCATGACGGTGCGAAAGACTCCAAAATCACTGTAGGTTTTGATGACAAAGGCATGGTGAAAGCTGGTAAAAACGTTACTGTTGATGAAAAAACAGTTGATGGTCGTACTACATACACAATTAACGCTGCTGATACTGCTGCTAAATATGACTTCTTAACAAATGCTACAGCTAACGGTGGTAAACTTGACGGTGAAGCAACACCTACAAAAGTTCAAAGCGGCACTACAGTTAACTACGCAGCTGGTAAGAACTTAACAGTTAAGCAAGATATTGAAACATCTCTTGGCCAACAAACATATACATATTCCTTGAATAAGGATCTTAAAGAAATTACATCCATCACTAACAATGGTGGTCCTACAATGCACTTTGGTGGTAACAACATCAGCATCACTGGCGGTAACCTAGATCTTGGTGATAATAACATCACTAACCTTAAATCTGGTGGCGATGTAGTGAATAACGCTGCTAACATTGGCGACGTAACTCGTATTTCCAAAGCTAATGACTTGCATGTGGCTCCTACAGCAGGCACTAATAACAATGTGGCTGAATATACTGTAGATGCTAACAAAAAGGTTACATTGACTTACCAAGATGGTAATGGTAAAACTGTTAATGGCCCTAAAGCAGTTATCGACTTGAGCGGTTTGAAAACTGGCGACATGAGCTCTTTCAATGTGAAATCTACTGCTACAGAAGGTAAAGTGGCACAAGGTTCTGCTGGCGTTCAAGAAATCCGTGACGGCAAAACTGTGGAAATGCAAGCCGGCAAAAACATGACCATTAAACAAACTAATAAAAATGGTAATGCAGCTGTTGAATTTGCATTGAACAAAGACATCGATTTGACTCCAGATGGGTCTATCAAAATCGGCGATACTAACATCACTGACAATGGTTTGACTATCAATAATGGTCCTTCCATTACAAAGACTGGCATCAACGCTGGTGATTTGAAGATTACTAATGTGAAAGCTGGCGTAAACGACAACGATGCAGTTAATGTTAGCCAATTGAAACAAGTTCGTGCTGACGAACGTCACATTAAACCTGGTGAATACGCAGTTGATAACAACGGCAAAGTAACAATGACTTACCTTGATGGTAACAACAAAGACGTTCCTAACGAAACGGCTGTTATCACAGGTATTGCTAAACAAGATCTTTCCAATATCAACAAGGGTGGCGAAACAGTTATCCAAAATCTTGCTAAAAAATCCATCGATATGGAAAATGGTAAGAATACAAAGGTTAGCAACCGTGAAATCAATGGTGTTAAAACTTTCAAAGTAGACGTTGAAGGTGATTTAACAGACATTACATCCATCACTAATAAAGGTGGCGACGGCAAAGTTGTATTTGGTGGTAACCAAACTGTAAACGTTGCAGGCAATCACAACATTAACTTGAATGCTAAAGTTGGTGACATCACTGGTTTAACTAACGTAACTTTGGATGCCCCTGACTTCGCTAAAAAAGGTCGTGCTGCTACTGAAGAACAATTGAACATTGTTAATAACAAGTTCAATAACACAGTTGGTTTGACTGGTAACACAGGCGCTACTGATCTTCAAAAATTGAACAAACAAGGCGGCTTGAGCTTTGGTGTAGTTGGTGCTAACAATGGTGAGTACATTAAAACAACTGCATCCGGTAGCAATGTAGTAGCTGACTTATCCGACAGCGCTAAAAATAAATTGAACAGCACTGTTGTAGTAGAAGGTAAAAATGCTGCGAAAGTAACAAGCAATGTAATTCAAAATGCAGATGGCAGCACAAAAACTGTATATACTGTAGATGTTAACAACGTAAAACCTACTGCAGCTTCTACTGAAAAAGTACAAGCTAAAGCAGATGTAGCTGGTTCTAGCGACAAAAACATCGCTAAAGTTGCACCTAAAGCTGGTGAAAACTTCGGTGATGCAGGCGCAACTTACGAAGTAAACGTATCCCGTAACGACGTAAAAGACGCAGCTCGTGAAGCAGTAACTGTAAATACTACAAACACAACTAACAACCCTATCACTGTTACACCTGTACAAGATGAAGCAAATCATAACACTACATACCAAGTAACATTCGATGGCGACAAAGCTGCTAAACAAATTCCTTTGACATACAAAGCGAATGGCCAAAATGCTCAAACAGTTACATTGGATAAAGGTTTGAACTTCACAAACGGTAAAAATACAACAGCCTCTGTAGATGCTGAAGGCGTTGTTAAATACGATGTGAATAAAGATTTAGTTAATATCAATTCCATTTCCAATACTACAAATGGTCCAAAAATGGAATTTGGTCCTAACTCCATTAACATCACAAATGGCCCTATCAACATGGGTGACCAAAACATTACTAACCTTAAATCTGGTGGCGATGTAGTGAATAACGCTGCTAACATCGGCGACGTAACTCGTATTTCTAAAGCTAACGACTTGCACATTGCTCCAACATCTTCTAACCGTCAAGGTGAAACTACTACATCTTACGCTTATGATGCAGCAAGCAAATCTGTTACATTGAAATATAACGATGGTAACGGTGCTAACCAATCTGGTACAGTGGCGAAAATCGACTTGTCCGGTTTGGCTGATCAAATCAAAGACGGTTATTCCTTCTCCACTGACGCTAAAGGTAATGTAGTTGGTAACCATGCTGTTACACCTGTAGCAAATGGTAAAACTGTTTCTTATGCAGCAGGTAAAAACTTAACTGTTGCTCAAAATATTGATAATGCAACTGGTGAACATACTTACACATATGCATTGTCCAATGATGTTGATTTAACACCAAATGGTTCCTTGAAAATTGGTGACACAATTCTCAACAATGGTGGTTTAACAATTACAGGCGGCCCATCCGTTACTAAGACTGGCATCAACGCTGGTAACTTGAACATTACTAATGTGAAAGCAGGCGTAAACGATACTGATGCAGTTAACGTTAAACAGTTGAAAGACTCCCGTACAGTAGTTACATCTAACGATAAATCCGTAACAGTTAATAAAACTGAAAACGGTAACCAAGTTACTTATGACTTGCATGTAGCTCCAGGTGCTGCACAATCCGTATGGAATGTGAAATCCACTGGTAACACAACTGCTGACTCTGAAGCAGCTGCAAAAACTATCACTGATGGTAAAACAGTTGAAATGGCAGCAGGCAAAAACTTGACTGTAAAACAAACTAGCAACGAAGACGGCGCTAAAGTTGAATACGGTTTAGCTGGTGACTTGACTAATATCAAGACTATTAAAAACGAAGGTCCTGCTACTTTCACAATCGGCGGCAACGAATTCAAATTCGATGGCGGCAATGTGAACATGGGCGATAATAACATCACTAACCTTAAATCTGGTGGCGATGTGATCAATAACGCAGCTAACATTGGCGACGTTAAACGTATCTCCAAAGCTAACGACATTCATATCAAAGACAAAACATACACAGTGAACGCTGATAAAACAGTTACATTGGAATATGTTGATGGCAATGATAATGCAGTGAACAAAACAGCTAAGATCGACTTGAGCAACTTGCCAACAGGCGATAAAGCTGCTGTTGAAAGCGTTGTTAAAAAATCTGCTGCTGCAGGCGACACTAACATCGCTGATATCACTGTAGCTGACGGCAAACAAACTGGTGATGCAAATGCTAAATACGAAGTAAATGTTTCCCGTAATGCTGTTAAAGATGCAGCTCGTGAAGCAGTGACTGTAAATACTACGAACACTACTAACAATCCAATCACTGTTACACCTGTTAAAGATGAAACAAACCATAACACAACTTATACAGTAACATTTGATGGCGATAAAGCTGCTAAACAAATTCCTTTAACATACAAAGCGAATGGCTCTAACGACCAAAAAGTTACATTGGATAAAGGTTTGAACTTCACTAATGGTTCCAACACAACAGCTTCTGTAGCTGCTGATGGCGTAGTTAAATACGATCTTAACAACAACGTAAACTTGACTCCATCTGGTTCCTTAACTATTGGCGACACTGTTGTTAATAACGGTGGCTTGACTATCTCTGGTGGCCCATCTGTTCTTAAAACTGGTATCAACGCTGGTAACTTGAACATCACCAATGTAAAAGCTGGTGTAAACGATACTGATGCAGTTAACGTTAAACAGTTGAAAGATTCTCGTACAGTAGTAACTTCCAACGATAATTCCGTAACAGTTAACAAAACTGAAAACGGTAACCAAGTTACTTACGACTTGCATGTAGCTCCAGGTGCTGCACAATCCGTATGGAATGTGAAATCCACTGGTAATACAACTGCTGATTCTGAAACTACTGCAAAAACTATCTCTGATGGTAAAACAGTTGAAATGTCAGCAGGTAAAAACTTGACTGTTAAACAAACTAGTAATAACGACGGCGCTAAAGTTGAATTCGACTTGGCTAACGATATCAAGATTGGTAACGATGGCAAAGACGGTAAAGATGGCGTTGACGGTAAAATCGGCGTAAATGGTAAAGATGGTTCTTCCGTTGTGATCAACGGTAAAGACGGCTCCATCGGCCTCAATGGTAAAGATGGTAAAGATGGTCTTACTATGAAAGGCGAAAAAGGTGCTGACGGTGTAACTCGTATTGTTTACGAAGATAAAAACAACAACAAACATGAAGTAGCTACATTAGATGATGGTTTACGCTTCGACGCTAACTCTGGTGGCGAAAAGAAAAATAAACTTGGCTCTAAAGTAACTGTAAAAGGTACTGGCGCTAAAGCTGATTCCGAATATGATTCCTCTAACATCAAAACTAGCATCACTCAAGGTGCTGATGGTAACAGCGAAATCAATATCGGTTTGGCTAAAGACTTGAACAACATCAACACAATTAAGAATGGTGGTAATGCTACTTTCACAATCGGCGGTAACGAATTCAAATTCGATGGCGGCAACGTGAACATGGGTGGCAACAACATCACTAACCTTAAATCTGGTGGCGATGTAATCGATAACGCAGCTAACATCGGCGATGTAAAACGTATTTCCAAAGCTAACGATTTACACATTGCACCAACTCAATCTGATCGTGCAGGTGAAACTACTACATCTTACTCTTATAATGCAGCAGATAAATCCGTTACATTGAAATACAACGATGGCAATGGCGCTAACCAAGCTAATACAATCGCGAAAATCGACTTGTCTGGTTTGGCAGATCAAATTAAAGACGGCTACTCCTTCTCCACAGATGCGAAAGGTAATGTAGTTGGTAACCACGCTGTAACAGCAGTAGGCAACGGTAAAACTGTATCCTACGCAGCAGGCGATAATTTGACAATTACTCAAAAAATCGATAATGCAACTGGTGAACAAACTTATACATATGCATTGTCTAATGACATCAAAGTTGGTAACGACGGTAAAGATGGTAAAGACGGTGTTGATGGTAAAATCGGCGTAAACGGTAAAGATGGTTCCGCTGTTGTAATCAACGGTAAAGACGGCTCTATCGGCTTGAATGGTAAAGACGGTAAAGATGGTCTTACTATGAAAGCTAAAGATGGTCAACCTGGTGTAAACGGTAAAGATGGTATCACTCGTATCGTATACGAAGATAACAGCAAGAATACACACGAAGTGGCTACATTGGATGATGGCATGAAATATGCTGGCGATGATGCACAAGGTGCTGATAAATCCAAAGTTATCGCTAAGAAATTGAACGAAACTATGGACGTTGTTGGTGGTGCAGATAAGTCCAAATTGACTGACAACAACATCGGCGTAAACAACGTAGATGGCAAATTGAAAGTTCAATTGTCCAAAGAAGTTAACTTGACTCCATCTGGTTCCTTAACAATTGGCGATACTAAGATCACTGACGGTGGTTTAGTAATCAACAATGGTCCATCCATTACTAAAGGTGGCATCAATGCTGGTGACTTGAACATCACTAACGTGAAAGCTGGCGTAAATGACACTGACGCAGTTAACGTAAAACAATTGAAATCCGCTAAGACAGAAGTTAAAGCTGGTGACAACGTAACAGTTGATAAAACAATTGGTGCTGATGGTCAAAACATTTACACAGTAAATGCAAAAGCAACTAACCTTGGCGATGCTGAACTTAACTACACAGCTAACGGCGGTGCTAAACAAAAAGTTAAATTGTCTGAAGGCTTGAACTTCGTTGACGGTAACTACACTAAAGCTTCCGTTGATGCAAACGGTGTTGTTAAATACGACGTAACACTTGGTAAAGTGAAAGACGGCGTTGACGGCAAACCAGGCGTAGATGGTGAAGATGGTATCGCAACAGTTAAAACTGTAGTAGATACAATCAACAACTCCGGTTGGAAAGGTGACGTTACTGGTAACACAGTAGGCGAACACAGTGCAACAATCGTAAAACCTGGCACAACTGTAAACTTCGGTGCAGGTAAAAACTTAACTGTTGAACAAATCGTTGATAAAGTAACTGGCAACCATACTTACAACTATGCATTGTCCGACGATATCAAAGTTGGTAATGACGGTAAAGATGGTAAACCAGGTGTTGACGGTAAGATCGGTGTAAACGGTAAAGACGGTTCTGCTGTTGTAATCAACGGTAAAGACGGCTCTATCGGCTTGAATGGTAAAGACGGTAAAGATGGTCTTACTTTCAAAGGTGCTAACGGTCAAGACGGTGTAGATGGTAAAAACGGTACTAACGGTATGACTCGTATCGTTTACGAAGATAGCAACAAGAACAAACACGAAGTTGCTACTACTGATGACGGCTTGAAATTCACTGGTAACAATGAAAGCGTTGTAAACAAAAATAAACTTAACTCCACAGTTAAAGTTAAAGGTGAAGGCGTTACTGAAGAGCAAGAAAAAACATTTGAATCTGCTGCAGGTAACATCGCTGTAACTGCTGATGGTAACGATACTTTGAACATTCGCTTGAATAAAAACATCAAAGGCATCGACTCCATCCAAACTAAGGAAATCCACTTAGGTACACCTGATAATTACACAACAATTAAGAAAGATGGGGACCGCATTAAATACGGCGACAAAACATTCGCTAACACTGACGATATCTGGACAATCCAAGCTAATGGCACAGATGTTCCAGCTAACGGCGGTAAAGTAAATGTTAAAGGTGCTGACGGTATCACAGTATCCAAATCTGCTAATGGCGAAATGACAATTAGCGGTTCTGGCCTTGGTACAATGAACAGCTTCAACGTTAAATCTTCTGGTAATACTACTGCTGATTCTGAAACAGCAGCTAAGAAAATTACTGATGGTAAAACTGTTGAATTCTCCGGCGGTAAAAACCTCACTGTAAAACAAACTAGCAACGAAAACGGTGCTAAAGTAGAATATGCATTGAGCAACAATGTAGATCTTACTAATAAAGGTTCCGTAACAATTGGCGATACTAAGATCACTGATGGTGGCTTAGTAATCAACAATGGCCCATCCGTAACTAAAGACGGTATCAACGCTGGTAATAAACAAATTACTAACGTTCAAGACGGTGTAAACGATACTGATGCGGTTAACGTACGTCAATTGAAAGCAGCTAAAACTAACCTTGTTGACGGTCAAAACACTAAAGTGACTGGCGACGGTTCTAAAGCTAACCCTTACAAAGTTAATGTTGAAGGCGATTTGAACAAAATCACTTCCATCACTAACAACGAAGGCGACGGCAAATTAGAATTCAAAGGTGACCAAGTAGTTAACGTAGCTGGCGACAACACAATCAAGCTTGATGGTAAAACTGGTGATATCACTGGCTTAACTAATAAAACTCTTGATTCTGCTGACTTCGCAACTAAAGGTCGTGCAGCAACTGAAGAACAATTGAAACTTGTTCAAGAAGAAGCAGCTAAAAAATCTACTGAAAAAGTACAAGCTAAAGCTGATGCTAATAACATCGCTAAAGTAGCTCCTAAAGCTGGCGATACATTCGGTGCAGCTGGTGCAACATACGAAGTATCTGTAGATAAAAATGACGTTAAAGATGCAGCTCGTGAAGCAGTTACTGTAACAGGTGACAACAAAGCGATCACTGTAGACGTTCAACCAAATGCTACTAACCATACAACTAACTACCAAGTTAACTTCAATGGTAATGAAGCAGCTAAGCAAATTCCATTGACTTATAAAGAAAATGGTGGCAACGCTAGAACAGTAATGTTATCTGAAGGTTTAGACTTCTCCAACGGCGTGAATACTACTGCTCACACTGATGCGAACGGTAAAGTATCCTTCGACGTGAAAGGTGACCTCACTAACATCACTTCCATTTCCAATAACTCCAATGGTCCTAAAGTATCCTTCGGTGGCGATACTGTAAATATCACTGGTGGTAACCTCAACATGGGTGGTAACAAAATCACTAATGTTCAAAAAGGCACTAATGATACTGATGCAGTAAACGTTAAACAATTGAAAGATTCCCGTACTACATTGACATCTGATGATCATTCCGTAGTATTGAAGAAAACTGAATCTGCTGACGGTGGCTTGAACTATGACCTTTCTGTAAAAGGCGCAGTTGACCCTCGCGTTGATCAATTGAACGAAGAAATCGGTCGTGTAGGTGCACAAGGTGCAGCATTGTCCGCATTGAAACCTATGCAATACGATCCATTGGAACCAACTCAAATCATGGCTGGTTACGGTAACTACCGTGGTAACTCCGCGATTGCAGTGGGCGTAGCTCATTACAAAAACGAGTCCACAATGTTCCATGGCGGCTTGTCCTGGGCTGGCGGTTCTAGCCACATGATGGCAAACGCTGGTGTAACTTGGAAAGTTGGTAACAGAGATGCTGAAGCAGCTGTAGCAGACCGCTACCGCAAAGGCCCTATCAGCTCTGCATACGCAGTACAAACTGAAATGGCAGCAATGAAAGCTCAAAACGCCGGATTAAAAGGTGAAGTATCTGACTTGAAATATGAAAACGAACAAATTAAAGCTCAAAACGCTGGTCTACAAAGTGAAGTAGAAGTATTGAAAGCTCAAATGGCTGCAATGATGGCGAAAATGGGTATGTAATTTAGTTAGCAAATGGATACAACTGGTACGGGTTCCTTCGGGAGCCCTCAACCAGCACATTAATTCGACTATGAAAAGAGGAATAGATATGAAAAAATCTACAATGCTTGCTTTCACAGCGGCACTTTTAATGAGCGCAGCATCCATCACTGGTCACGCAGCAAGCGCACCAACATATGATGATAACTTGATCTTGCCTAACCCTGCATCCGCACCTGGTTTGAGCAATGTTGTATTGGTACCTGTGGCTAGCCCACAAGTAGTACAATCCCTTCATGATTACGTGAAAGCATGGGAAAATGCTGAACAAAAAATCGCTTTAGCAGAAGCTAAACGCAACAATCATGAACAATTGACTAAAGCTGATAAAAAATGGTTGCATTCCAAAGATAAACATAACTATGCTGATTACTTCCGTACACATTCTTTAGGTCGTGTACATGGCTTTGAAACAGCTTTAAATTGGAACGGTGAAAACCGCAACAAAAACGAATACGAATACTTTGAAACACCTAAATACAATGAAAAAGATGGCTTCGTAAATAGCTATGGTTACAACGTATTGCGTGGCATGGTAGATCGTGTTAACGAAGTTGTACAAAAGCAAAAACAAGTAGGCGGTCCTATGAATGACGACGAAGCACAAGTATTAGAAGATGCAATCTTGGATATCCTTGCACAAGAGCAAGAACATGTATCTAACGAAGAACTTCGTCACTACATGAACGAAACAATTTGGTTCGCTGCTAAAGAAACAGTTAAAAATAAAGCAAGTGAAGAACCAACTGCTGCTGATGAGCACGTAGTAGACCTTCGCAAAGCTATTAACGAACCAATGGGTAGCAATGACTACAACAAAGTTGATTTGCGCAGTGCGATTCAACAATAAACAATATCTATAGTAATGTAGGTATTGTAGCCTTTTCTTCTCTCGTTAAAAGGCTTAGTTGATCTCTAATACATACTGATGATATATGATGTATCCCTTACATACACATATATCTAAAATGACACATTGGCCCTTATATTGAGTTTATGAGGGCCCTATACCCTGGACCCCCGACTAGGGAACACAAATCCTTATTAAACAACGCCATCTGGTTGGATGGCGTTGTTTTTATTTATAATAACTAAAAAAGAATATAGTAGCCTTATATAATATATACTATATAAGGGCAATATAATACGTGATAAGGGTAATATAATACGCGGAAATAAATATACATATTGGTGAGGGTATAGACCAGTTACTAAAACAAGACTTATAAATGCCTAAAATAGTAAACTAACGATATATTAATCCAATTGCATAGTATTAGTATATTTATATAATTAATAAATACAATATATAGTATGATAAGTAAAGGAATATACCATATAAAGAGATATAGAAAAAAGTTTGTAAAATTTTAAAATTAGGGGTTGCGCCCCTCGGTTCTTTGTACTATAATAGCTATACAGTCGTTCGAAGCGACTGTTTATTAGTTAGCAAACACTAGATAAAATCTATGTTTGTTGATAATCGTTTTAGAATAAAAATGTAATTCCTGGTTTAAACAGAAATTACAAAATTCTAAAAAAGATTATAAAAAGGTGTTGACATGAAAGTGACAACATGTTATTATAATCTAGTCGCCAGTTGGTGAAACACTTTGAAAGAAAGTGCTTCAAAGCTAGATAAAATCTAGTTTAGCTGGTACAGATCTTTGAAAACTGAACAATGATAGGTAATCAATCATATGATTGAACATATGCCAGAGTGCGGGTTTTGACAAAGTCAAAACCAACCATAATTCAAAGTTACTTAAATGTAACGACAACAAATAATGAGCTATTCAAATAGCTTCAAGATATCTTGGAGAGTTTGATCCTGGCTCAGGACGAACGCTGGCGGCGTGCTTAACACATGCAAGTCGAACGAAGAGCGATGGAAGCTTGCTTC
>ERZ1699259.698-NODE-698-length-12973-cov-3.735793_pt1 | contig 12973 bp, 10 predicted proteins | sample MGYA00581525_ERZ1699259 | MGnify/ENA primary metagenome ERZ1699259 (study PRJEB42319, sample SAMD00040332) | human oral metagenome | material: saliva | host: Homo sapiens | study: EMG produced TPA metagenomics assembly of PRJDB4115 data set (Metgenomic analysis of... | reverse complement strand
CCCGCGCTCCGGCCGGAGTTTGTAGGGCACAGGCGGCGAACCGGGCAGGCGCGAGAGCGACGTGTAGGGGGGATAGCCTGGATCGGGCACCAAAACTTGGTCTCCGTGGTCGACAAAAGCCAGCGTGGTGTGGAGGATGCCCTCTTTCGAACCGATGAGCGGTTGGATCTCGCAAGTCGGATCGAGTTGAACGCCAAACCATCGTCGATAAAAGCGGGCCATGGCTTCGCGCAGCTCCGGCGTGCCCACGGTGGGCTGGTAGGCGTGGGCCGCAGGTTCGTGCGCAGCGCGACAAAGCGTTTCGATGGTGGCGGGAGAGGGCGGGAGATCCGGGCAACCGATGGCCAAGCTCACGATGTCGTGGCCGGCTGCGCGAAGACGGGCCACTTCTTTGAGCTTGCGCGAGAAGTAATATTCTTGTACCTCGGCAAGTCGTCGGGCGGGATGGACGTGGATGTTCATGGTGGTGGGGGATTTTTTAGTCGCCGGTGTATTCACCTAAGATTTTCAATTCGAGTGTGAGCGGACGCAAGGCTTGCACGCATTGGAGATAGCGGACATAGTCGGCGAAGGTCACATCAACATAAAATCGATATTGCCATTCGTGACCGATAATGGGCAACGATTGAATTTTGGTCAAGTTGATGCCAAAGGAACTGATGGCGGTGAGCACACGAGCCAGGGCGCCTTCGGTGTGGGGCAGCGTGAAAACGAGTGTCGCCTTGTTGCGCAACTCCGTGCAGGGGGCGTATTCTTCGTGGCGACTGTCGCAAAGCACGAGAAATCGGGTGAAGTTGTGTTTGTTGTCCTCGATGCCGCGGTCGAGCAGCTTGAGTCCGTAGCGTCGCGCGGCATCGGCATGGCAAATGGCGGCGTGCCCATGTCGCCGATCGCGTGCAATGTCGGCAGCGGCACCGGCGGTGTCGTAAGTCTCCACCATTTTCATTTTCGGGTGGCGTGCCAGATAGTGACGGCACTGCATGAGCGCAACGGGATGCGAGTTCACTTCGGCGATGGTGTCCCAATCGTCATCGGGCAAGCACATGAGTGCGTGTTCGATGTGGAGCTTGTGTTCGCCCACCACGGTGACGGCGTTTTCCAGCAGGAGTTCGTAGTTGTGGAGCAGGCTCCCGGCGATGGTATTCTCGATGGCCACGAGGGCCAAGTCGGCCGTTTCGTTGCGCAAGGCCTCGAACACCGCCTCAAAGGTGTCGTAACAGTGCATGTGCAACGTGGTGTCGCCAAAATAGCGGCGAGCGGCAATGTCGTGAAACGAACCGAGAATTCCTTGAATAGCAATGTTCATAGAGGCGAAAATAGGAGAGAGAAATACAGAAAACGGAAACAAAAAAATCCCGCCTTGTGAGCGGGATTACAATACGGTCGAGGGACCAATCGATTGTTCGTGATGCTATTGCACGACTTCCCGCTTCACCCGGTAGGTAAAGTAAAAGAAGTAACCGAAATAATAGCGTTGAGTTGTCATTTGTCAGAGATTTGCTGAAAGCTTATTGCAAAAGTATAGATTTGTCCGGATCTGACCAAGACCGGGAGGCATATTTTTTAGAATTTCTCGAAGGAAAGAACGAAAAGCGGTGATTTTTCGGGCGAAAATCGGGAGGTTTGGGAGAAAACTTGGGGACAAAGCGCGAAAAGCTTCGCGTTTTTACACTCGAGTTCGCATTGTGGAAAGTAACCTGCGCGCGTTATCTTATTTTTGATTCGTGTAACACGATTCGTGCACGGCCGAATTTGGCTATGCGCGGGAAAGCCCGTAAATTTGCAGGGATATGAAAATAGACCAATTCCCCTCACAGTTGCTCGAACGTGCCGTGTCGGAAACCGCGAAACTGCCGAGTGTGGGACGCAAAACGGCATTGCGCCTGGTTTTGCACCTGTTGCGCAAAGACGCCGAGGCGACTCACGCACTGGCCGACAGCCTTTTGCGCTTGCGCGATGAGGTGAAATACTGCACCCACTGTCACAACATCAGCGATCACGAGGTTTGCGAGATTTGCGCCGACGATCGCCGAAACCATGCCCAGATCTGCGTGGTAGAGAACGTGCAAAACGTGATGGCCATCGAGAGCACGGGCATCTACGCAGGGCTCTATCATGTGCTCGGCGGCGTGATCAGTCCGATGGACGGAGTGGGCCCAGGCGATTTGACCATAGCCTCACTGGTAGACCGTGTGCGCAGCGGCACGGTCGACGAGGTGATCTTCGCCCTCAACCCCACCATGGAGGGCGACACCACCAATTTCTACATTTCCCGCCAACTCGCGGCGGTCATCACGCCCGAACACCCGGTGAAGATGAGTGTCCTGGCACGCGGCATCGGGGTGGGCGACGATTTGGAGTTTGCCGACGAGGTCACCCTCGGCCGTTCGTTGGTGGATCGTGTCGAGCTGAAAAACTAAATTCGGAACAGCGCTCCGCCTGAGAGCTGAAATCCAACCACAACTCAACTTTAATTATGACTTACACTCACAAGACAAGCATCTATGCGCTCTATCTTGCCGCCATTGTGCTGGCAGCCATCTTTTATCTCACACTCGAAGGCACCGATCTCTTCGGCGGAAGCAACGAAGCCCGCTATGGCGTCAACTTGGCCTGCATCGTTGTCACCATTGCAGCCGTAATCGTGGTGGTGTCGTGGGAAAAGTTTGGTTTTGTGGCGCGGCGTTTGCAATCGCCCGACGAATCGGTGGCTCGCCACGCCGGCCGCGTGGCGCATTTCGTGCGTACCGGCGCCTTTGCCTTTGCACTCAATTTCAATGCGCTGGCCTATTGTGTGGCCTCCTACGCCGAAAACGCAAAATACTGTGTGCTCATCTCGCTCGTGTTGGGCATTCTCACCTTTCCCAAGTTCGATCGTCACCACGAAATCTGATTTATCATGCTGATTAAAACCGCGGAATTTGTCATTTCGTCGGCCCGCGCCGATCGCTGTCCGCCGACGGAAGGAAAACCGGAGTATGCTTTCATCGGAAGAAGCAACGTCGGGAAAAGTTCGCTCATCAATATGCTCACCGGGCGCAAGAAGTTGGCAATGACTTCGGCCACGCCCGGTAAAACGCTCCTCATCAATCATTTTTCGATCAACAACGAATGGTATTTGGTCGACCTTCCGGGCTATGGTTACGCCAAGCGAGGGAAAAAAGAAATGGAGAAGCTGCGCAACCTGATCGAGTATTACGTGTTGGAACGCAAAGAACTGACTTGCCTCTTTGTGCTGATTGACTCACGCCTCACGCCGCAGCGCATCGATCTGGAGTTTATCCAGTGGCTTGGCGAGGAGGGCGTGCCCTTTGCCCTCATCTTCACGAAGGCCGACAAGAGTAAGACGACCGAATTGCGCAAGAACGTCGATGGTTTCCTCAATGAGCTGCGCAAGGAGTGGGAGGAACTGCCTCCGCACTTTGTGACGAGTAGCGCACAAGGTCGCGGACGCGACGAAGTGCTCGACTACATCGAGCAAATCAACACTCAATTTCACGAGAACGCATGAACCGCTACGACGGTGTGCGCCGTGTGAAACGTATTTTGGTGGTCGGCGCCGTGCTCATTGTGGTGGCCTCGCTGTGGGTCTCGCACGGTTTGATCTCGGACCTGAAGAACGAAGAGCAAACCAAGATGGGCGTGTGGGCTGAGGCCATGCGTTCGCTCACTTCGGCCGACGAAACCACGGATTTGAACCTCGTGTTGCGTGTGATCAACGACAACCACACCATCCCCGTCATTGTGACCGACGAGAAAGGGCGGGTGACCACCTCGCGCAACCTCCGTTTGCGCTACCGCACCTCGCGTGACTCGGTGAAACAGGTGAATGAGGCGCTTGCTCGCCTCAAAGCGGGAGGGCATTCCATGCGCATTGCGCTCGGCACCGACGAAGTGGGGGACACACACGCCACGGCACTCTACATTTACTATGGCCAATCACTGCTATTGCAGCGGTTGGCCTGGTTTCCTTATGTGCAGTTGGGAGTGGTGACGGTGTTTTTGCTCGTGGCACTCCTGGCCTTGCTGTCGACCAAACGGGCCGAGCAAAACAAGGTGTGGGTGGGGCTGACGAAAGAAACGGCTCACCAGTTGGGCACCCCCATTTCGTCGCTGATGGCCTGGATGGCAGTGATGCGCGAAACCCATCCCGACGATGCACTCATCGACGAAATGGAGGCCGACGTCCGCCGATTGGAGATGGTGGCCGAACGCTTTTCGAAAATCGGCAGTGCGCCGAAATTACATCCCGAGACGGTCGGACCGATTGTGGAGCGCGTGGCGGAATACATCGCGCGCCGCATCCCGAGATCGGTGAAACTGACGGTCGACCTGCGCGATGAATCGGAATTGATTCCCATTTCCGCCCCGTTGGTGGAGTGGGTGGTGGAGGTGCTCTGCAAAAACGCCGCCGATGCCATGCCCGGCGTGGGACAAATTGGCATCAGCGGCGGAAAAGTGGGCGATCGGTATGTGATTGATGTGGCAGACACGGGCAAAGGCATCGAACGGAAACACCACAAAACGGTGTTCCGCCCCGGTTTCACGACGAAGCAACGCGGGTGGGGCCGGGGTTTGTCGTTGGCCACGCGCCTCATCGAAGAATACCACCATGGCCGCATTTACGTGTTGCGGTCGGCACCTGGCGAAGGGACGGTGTTTCGCATCGAACTGCCCATCAATTCGCAGTAGATGCCGAGTTTGTAGAGACTGAAAAGCAACAAGATCGGTCGTTGCGAAAGCAGATTGCGACGCAACACGGGTCGAATCATTTTGAACAGCCGGCGATAGAGGCCGTCCATACGCCATCGGCGCAAGCGGCTCCATGCTTTGGCCACTTTTGCGCGTTCCGTCATCGGCGCTCCCAAGCGAGCGAGGGTGCGGAGCGCGATTTCTGTTTGGTGCAGGAAGTGTTCGTTGGAGTGAATGCCGAGATGGCGGAGTGGATTGTCGACGGGGAGAATTGAAAAACCGGCTGCCTCGACTTCCAGCCCGAAGAGGACATCTTCGTAGCCGTAGTCTTTGCAGCGCGCATCGTCGAAACGGACACGATCGAACACGGTTCGATGAAAAAACGCGTTGAACACCGTAAACTCCGCGGCAGGGTGGCGGCGCCGCTCGGTGAGGGTGCGCTGCTGCTCGGCTTGTACCTCATAGCGCCAACGCAATTCGCAACCGGAAGGGGCTTCGGCGAGGTTGGTGATGCTGCCGACAAGCACATCGGCGGCTTCCCGTTGTTGCCAATACGTGAGAATGAAATCGTCGGTGCAGATTTCGGCATCGGCGTCCATGAACAAAATATAGGGCATGCGGGATTGCTCGACCAAATAATTCCGTGCAGCGGCTCTTCCTACGTTTTCGGTGAGTCGCAAGTGCGTGCAGTTGGGCAGGAGCTCGATCATTTCGTTGCGCTCAACGATGCTTTCGACGGGAGAAGCGTCGTCGGCCACGAGGATTTCGTAGTCAAACTCGCTTTCTCCGTATTGTGCCTGCAATTCCTCGCACTGCTTTTGCACATCGGCCACCAAACGCAAGCAATCGACGTTGTAAGTGGGAATAAGAATTGAGATCATAGGGGAAATATCTTCCGGATAAAAAAAGTGCACGCATTGCTCAAGGAGCGAAGCGTGCACTTTCTATAATGGGGCGGGGGCTCGGTCAATCGATTCGCGCACCGATCGACAAAAACGCGTCTAATTTAGAGCGGCACACAATCAGAGTTTGGCTTCCAGCGCCGCGATCTTGGTGAGTGTGTCGGCTTCCTTCTTGCGTTCGAGGGCCACAACGGCTTCGGGCGCGTTGTTGACGAAGCGCTCGTTGGAGAGTTTGCCTTGAATGCTCTTCAAGAATTTGCGCAAGTGTTCGAGTTCGGCCTTTGCGGCTTCCTTCTCTGCCTCGAGATCCACGACATCGCCGAGATAAAGAGCGTATTGCGTGGTGCCGACCAGGAAGGTCGAATAGCCTGCACCCGAAACTTCATCGGCAACCTTGATTTCGCTGAGCGAAGCCATCTTGGCAACGAGGGCATCGTAGGCACTGATTTCATTTTTGCCCACAACGGTGAGCGAAAGTACCTCTCGGGGCGAAATGTTCTTTTGCGCTCTTGCGCCACGCACGCCGGCAACTACGCCTTTCACGGTTTCGAATTGGGCAATGAGGGCTTCGTCTCCGCAGTGCGGGGCTTCGATGGTCTGAGGAGAGACCATAATGCTCTCGCCGGGGCGGCGTTCTGCCAGATGTTGCCACAGTTCTTCGGTGATGAAGGGCATGAAGGGGTGCAAGAGGTGGAGCAAGTCGTCGAAGAATCCGAGTGTGGCGCGATAAGTCGCCGCATCGATCGGAGCTTGGTACGCGGGCTTCACCATTTCGAGGTACCAAGAGGAGAATTCATCCCAGAAGAGGCGGTACACTTCCATGAGGGCTTCGGAAATGCGGTACTTCGAGAACAGATCTGCGATGGTGGCAGCGCTTTTGCGGAGTTGCGCCGCAAACCATTCGGTGGCTTGCAATGAAGTGGCGGGCTGTTCCAGCTTTTCGTCCACTTGCCATCCTTGCACAAGGCGGAAGGCGTTCCAAATCTTGTTGCAGAAATTGCGACCTTGCTCGCAGAGCGATTCGTCGAAGAGGATGTCGTTGCCTGCAGGTGCCGAAAGCATCATGCCCATACGCACACCATCTGCGCCAAATTGGTCGATGAGATCGAGCGGGTTGGGGGAGTTGCCCAGCGACTTCGACATTTTGCGCCCTAACTTGTCGCGAACGATGCCGGTGAAGTAGACATTCTTGAAGGGCATCTTGCCGGTGTACTCATAACCCGCCATAATCATGCGAGCCACCCAGAAGAAAATAATATCCGGTCCGGTTACGAGGTCGCTGGTGGGATAATAGTACTCGAGCTCGGGATTGTTGGGATGATTGATGCCGTCGAAGAGCGAAATGGGCCAGAGCCACGACGAGAACCAGGTGTCGAGTGCATCTTCGTCCTGACGCAGATCCGAAAGTTGCAGGTCTTTGCGTCCGGTCTTCTCACGTGCCAACTGCAAAGCGGCTTCGGGCGTTTCGGCCACCACGAATTCTTCTTGCTCGGCGTTGGGCGCGCTGATATAGTAGGCAGGAATGCGATGTCCCCACCACAGTTGTCGGCTGATGCACCAATCTTGAATGTTGGTCAACCAGTTTTTGTAGGTGTTTTTGTACTTTGCCGGATAGAAACGAATGTCGTCTTCCATGACGGGCGGGAGGGCGAGATCGGCAAAGTGTTGCATGCTGAGATACCATTGCATGCAAAGGCGAGGTTCTACGGCAGTGTCGGCGTTGCGCTCCGAGTAACCCACTTTGTTATCGTAGTCTTCTACTTTTTCGAGGAGGCCGGCAGCAGCCAGATCCTTTGCGATCTGTTCGCGAACGGCCATTCTGTCTTGTCCTACGTACATGCCGGCCGCTTCCGACAAGGTTCCGTCGGCATTGAAGATATCAATCGTTTCAAGATTGTGTTTCTTGCCGAGCATGTAGTCGTTGGTATCGTGGGCGGGCGTGACTTTCAGGCAACCGGTTCCGAATTCAATATCGACATAGCGGTCTTCGATCACGGGGATGACGCGATCCACAAGAGGGACGCGCACTTTCTGTCCCTTCAACCAGCCATTCTTCGGGTCCTTGGGGTTAATGCACATCGCAGTGTCGCCCATGATGGTTTCGGGGCGGGTTGTGGCCACAACGGCGTAGCGTCCTTTCTCATCGCTGTGGATGATTTCGCCTTCTGCGCCGGTGCTGGCGCCGTTATCGTCCACAACGTAGTATTTGAGATAGTAGAGTTTGCTTTTCTCTTCGCGATAGATGACCTCTTCGTTGGAAAGAGCGGTCTGGGCTTTGGGATCCCAGTTGACCATACGGAGGCCACGATAGATAAGTCCCTTGTTGAAGAGATCAACAAAGACTTTGATCACGCTTTCGCTGCGTTTTTCGTCCATTGTGAAGGCTGTACGGTCCCAATCGCAGGAGGCGCCGAGCTTTCGAAGCTGTTTTAAGATGATGCCTCCGTGCTCTTCTGTCCAATCCCAGGCGTGGCGCAAGAATTCTTCACGAGTGAGGTCGCGTTTGCGGATGCCTTGCTTTGCCAACTTGTTGACAACTTTGGCTTCCGTCGCGATCGAGGCGTGATCCGTCCCGGGAACCCAGCAAGCGTTCTTGCCTTCCATGCGGGCACGGCGAACCAAAATGTCTTGGATCGTATTATTCAGAATGTGCCCCATGTGAAGCACACCGGTAACGTTGGGGGGAGGGATGACAATTGTGTAAGGCCGGCGCCCATCGGGCTTGGAACTGAAAAGTTTATGGTCGGTCCAGTAAGCATACCACTTACTTTCCACTGCCTCAGGGGCGTATTTCGTGGCTAATTCCATATAGTGTACGATATTCTTGTGTCGTAAAATCAAATGAAGTGTTGCAAAGTTACGCATTTAACGCCAACTACGGCTTGCATGCACCTATATTTTGCCCAGAATGCGATCGATGACCCAGTTTGTCGGGGTCGCACTGACCGAATCGCAGGTGCAAACGATGTGCCCTTGGAGATGTCCCATGATTTCGCGGAGCAAGGGGATTTGAACATGCTCAGGATTTTCGACTTCCAGGTGGCGGTCGCCGGTTTCGCACTGCACATGAATGGGTGCGTAGGTGAAAACCGAAAAAGAAATCTGGCCGCGGTCGCCAATCAGGAGGATGCGATCTTCTTTCACGCTTTCGTGAGCCACGAAACACCAAGTGCCCGAAGCCGGCATGCCGTCTGCGAATCTAAAAGCAGCGCTCACTGTGTCTTCCGTGGGGTAAAGTCCACCGCGATTGGCCGTGTAGCCGGTTGCTTCCACGATGGGGCCAAACAATTGCTGGAGCAAATCCAATTGGTGTGGGGCTAAGTCATAGAAATATCCCCCTCCCGCAATGTCCGGTTGGAGTCGCCAGGGCAAATCTGTCGAACGATAGTCGAGATCACGCGGGGGAACGGAAAAACGGATCTGGGCCGAGAGTACTTTCCCGATGGTTCCTTCTGCCAACAACTGCCGCACTTTGTCGAAGTAGGGTAGGTAGCGCCGATAATAAGCCACGAAACAAGGCCGTCTCACCTCTGCCGAGATATGATTTATGCGTAAGCAATCAGCATAGCTCGTGGCCAACGGTTTTTCTACGTACACTGCTTTGCCGGCTTTGAGGGCCATGATCGAAAAAATGGCGTGTGTGGAAGGCGGCGTGGCAATGTAAACCGCGTCGACGGAAGGATCCGTCACAAGGTTTTGGGCATCGGCGTACCAGTGGGGGATATCATGCCGTTCTGCGAAGGCACGAGCGCGAAGCCCGTTGCGGCTCATCACCGCCACGATTTCCGCATCCGACAACTCGGAGAAAGCCGGTAGCATCTTCAGCTCCGTGGCTTGTCCGCAGCCGATGAATCCCCACCGAATGGGTACATTTCTTTCCATGGATCTATTTTCTTCAGACTTTTCGCACAGCAGCGAAGGCGCATCGATGAATTTATCGTGCATCCCTCCCACGCGAGTCGCTCATCGGCGCGGCGTTTCCACATTAACCCGACGAGGCGCGGGCAAAGCTCGCCAAAATTAGAGTGTAGTGGGCAGCACAAATTTCTTACCTTCGCGAATGTAGATGTGATTCGGTCGGGGCGTACCGCTAACTCGTCGGCCGCTGAGTTCATAGAGGGGGGCGAATCGTCCGGCGTCCTCCGTCTTTTGCTGGTTGAGTCCCGTCACTGTGTAGTCGTCGTAGCTGAATGTCATCGTACTGTCCTCGTTTGTACGCATACCATAGAAGCGATGACGTGCATTCCCCTGATACCAAGACAAACGGGGAGAACTCTCGGTCGAAAATTCGATGACGTTGTTCAATCCCGGGTAGAAATCTCCACGATATTCTTCGAGTTTTTGGGCAACCGCGGCACTTTGCCACACATTGTCCGCGCGAACGATACTGCACCGCAGATGATTGCGATTCGTATTCACAGCATTCACTTCCCAGCGGTTGGGTTCGTAGTCAATATGGTAGAACAACATGCCGTGGCCGAGACCTTTGGGGAACCAGCGCGAGGGTTGCCGGTTTTCAAGTAGGTAGTATTCTGCGGAATTAGCCGGATTGCGCAATATATAAGCGTTCGGCGTGCCGGCAGCAGGCTTTGCCAACGGACTAATGCGGAGATGCCCGTTGGAAACCTTCAATTCGTCCGGTTGCAACCACCCCAAGCAAGCACGTTCGTAGGCGGAATAGCCCATCGGTGCGTAGCCATCATTCCAATATTGCCCGTAATCCATCACATCAAATAGGTCCGGCGTTTGGAAATCCAACGGATTCCCGCTGGTTGAATAGAAGTCAGGGAGCCCTAAGCAGTGAGAAAACTCATGACAGATGGTTCCTATGCCCGAATAGAACACTCGTTCCATACCGTTCAGTTGTGCTCTAATGATCTCATTACTACATGCGTAGGTGTCAATCGTCTGTCCATTGAAATGGAGCGCACTCAGTCCTGCGTCCGTGAGCGAATACTTATGTGGCCAAACCGTGTCTGCATTGCCACCCGTAGCCTCGCCTTCACCCGCATAGATAACGTAGACCTATTCCACTTCTCCGTCTCCGTCCCAGTCGTAGCGACGCCAGTCTACCTGTCCTTTGACGGCTTTACAAGCGTCGATAATCATCTGTGGCGCATTAGCATCGTTCATGTTCTGCGTGTGTTCACCGTAGTATTTATACGGATGAGCCAACTTCACGGGTCCAATGACATCAAAGGTAAGGTCGAACCTACCGTTGCTCTGGTCCTTGAAATAGTCGTGCACACTCCCGATAGCACCATTGTCGTTCTTATAACCCTCCTCGTTAAGCATCTTTTCATAGAGGGTCTTGATGTCAGACTCACGTGGTCGGAGTGTGAGAACATTCTGTGGATTGGTGAAGGACTTGTCCGAGAACTCCACTAAGATGACGAGTCCCTTCTTACTTCCCTCCCATGTTGTCCCATCACTGAGTCCGAAAGGCTTCGAGCTGACCTGCTGTTCCTTGTTTCTCTGCAGTTGTCTTACCTCCTCCAGAGCGGCTGCAGCGAGTTCCTCACGGCCGTGTCTGAGTTCTTTATTATGTGCCAGAACCGCCGAGGCCACCAACTGCTGGTCTACGATATGCGCATAGTAGTAGTTGCCATGATAGGGTACAAGGGGAATACCGTCCTCTGTCATGGCATAGTTAAAGTGCTCATCACCAACGGTCATCACCTTCAGTAACGTGCCATCGGCCTGCTTAACTGTTCGCCAAATCTTCATCGCTGGTATGGCAAACGACGATGATGCGATGAGCAATCCAGCAAGGAGTGTAAATATCTTCTTCATCTTCTTGTCCTTAAAATGATTTCTATTAGATTATTGATAAAATATAACTATCTCACAATAGATGGCTACAAAGATAAAGAAAAATATAGAGAAAGGAAAGGATTCGGTATGGTTTTCTGGCGGGGAGGGATGTTGGGTGATGGTTGTTAGGTGTTGATGATTAGTTAAAGATGGGTGGTGGGTGATAGGTATTGGCTGTAACGTTCTGTGTTATCGGTTGACTTAATGTCTCTGTGGGCCTTTGTGTGTTCTGTTCTTCTGTGTAAATCTGTGAGAAATAGAACAATTGCGAGACTCGCTGGGGAGTTCTTTCTCTCACAGAGCACACAGAGTTAACAGAGCCTTTTTGCGCACAGTATCGAGCACACAGAAGGCCTCCGGCATACAGAGTTCACAGAGCATTACTGCTAAAGAAGGGTGTTGGGTGATAGTTGTTAGGTGTTGATGATTAGCCATAGGGGTATCTCGGTGATTACGCCCCTCCCTTTGGGGGAGGGGAAGGGGGAGGGGCCTCTGACCCACAGAACGCCTCCGGCATACAGAGAACACAGAGCGTTTCAGCTTTCGTTGGGTGTGATGTATGTGAGAGAGGAGAGTTCATGTGATGATAAATAATCCTTACAACCCACCAAGCTGACAACCCTCACAACACGCATATATCATCATCTACAACCAAGGATATAACCCACAAGAAATCAGTGTGTTACGTTTTGCATTCGAGTATATGCCCTTCTTGCTCGTAGAAGATGCCCTTCTTGACGCAAGAAGGGCATGTTCTCGAACGTAGAAAAGCCTCTTCTTGTAGCATACTCAGCCTTTTCTCGAAAAGAGAAGGGAACAGCCTGCGAAATATCTTGACATTTCCTATTTACATGGTTAGTACTCTATCTCTCAAAGAGGACCTTTCTTTCTCTCACAGAGAAACACAGAAGAGCAGAACACACAAAGGCCCACAGAGACATTAAGTCAACCGATTTCACAGAACCTTATAGCCAACGTTAGCTAATCATCAACACCTAATACCCAACACCCAACACCCACCTTTAGCTATAACGCTCTGTGATATCTGTATGCCGAAGGCCTTCTGTGGGCTCGAAACGTTGGTTGAAAAGTTCTGTTAAATCTGTGAGTTCTGTGAGAGAAAAAACTCCGCAGCAAGTCTCAAAAATGTTCTTTTTCTCACAGATAACACAGAAGAACAGATTTCACAAAGGCCCACAGAGACATTAAGTCAACCGATTTCACAGAACCTTACAGCCACCTTTAGCAGTAACGCTCTGTGAACTCTGTATGCCGGAGGCGTTCTGTGGGCTCGAAACTGTGCGCAAAAAGGCTCTGTTAACTCTGTGCGCTCTGTGAGAGATAAAACTCCCCAGCGAGTCACATGTGTCTCATCTTTTAGCTAGGGTGCGTTCTATTTCTCACAGAAGAACACAGATGAACAGAACACACAAAGGCTCACAGAGACATTAAGTCAACCGATTTCACAGAACCTTACAGCCACCTTTAGCAGTAACGCTCTGTGAACTCTGTATGCCGGAGGCGTTCTGTGGGCTCGAAACTGTGCGCAAAAAGGCTCTGTTAAC
>ERZ1699259.681-NODE-681-length-13249-cov-5.153025_pt1 | contig 13249 bp, 7 predicted proteins | sample MGYA00581525_ERZ1699259 | MGnify/ENA primary metagenome ERZ1699259 (study PRJEB42319, sample SAMD00040332) | human oral metagenome | material: saliva | host: Homo sapiens | study: EMG produced TPA metagenomics assembly of PRJDB4115 data set (Metgenomic analysis of... | reverse complement strand
TATTAGCTGCGGCAGCATATAACTTCAAAAGAGCTATGAGAGTTCTTTTGGACCTTATAAAAAGAATCAGCATAGAGCTTGTTAGTACAGGCTTTATGCTGAAATATAGTTTTTAAGGGATGACTATTTAGTGCTCCGCACCATTGGTGCTAACGACTCGCACCAATGGTGCGGAGCATCAACACCACACGTGCGGAGTATCAACAGAATAAAAGAAGATGGGAAATTAACTTCTTTTTGACCTGATTCTTGCATATAATAATATGCAAATAACTCACGTATAAGGGAAGAGAAATATTAAACCCAAATATCACAAGAAACGGTCATTATAAACAATGGGTCTTCAGGATCTTGGAGTGATAAGGTTTGCCATTTGTGTTTAAAGTTTGAAGCAATGTCACACGGAGGCACGGAGAGAACGGAGGATTATTAAAACAAAGCAATGGAAGTCACGGAGGCACCGTCGGTGCATAGAGCGACGGAGCTTGTTTGCCAATTCTATTGGCAATTTATATACAAAGAGTTTATCCCGAAAGACTTCTCAAGAATCTGTACGCTACGCCTCCGTCGCTCTTTGTGCCGTCGGCACCTCCGTAACATTGCATAACCTCCGTACCCTCCGTGACTCCGTGTGCCTATTATATAAGACTTTTAGTTGAGCACTCCATATTTCAGAAGAACCACAATATTTTTCAGAAAAGCACTACAAATTGTGGTCTACTAAACTCCCAAAAGAAGATTAAGCAGACAAGTAATCTACGCTGTGTACACTCATCACTTCAAGATTGAGCTCTCTGCAGCCTTCGATTCATACTTAGGAGAATGGTTAACCTTCTTACCATAGTCAAGAGAATAGGCTACTTTTACAGAAGCAAAAGAATTATCCCGCTCGCTAACATTATGCTCATAACACTGGTAGTTAGAGGCGAATAAACTTCGTGTACGCTTATTTCCTTGTATAAAGAGATTTCGTACAGTGACGATTACTGACAGATTTCCGTGACTCCACTCTGCTGACAAATCATAGAGGAATGGTAGGTGTACACGTTCCTGACAACCCATCAAATCCTTACGAGCCGTCTGTGTAGAAGCTGAGAGCGAGAAATCGCCCAAATAATAACCGGCTTCCATACGTGCATAAAAGCATCCTAAACGTTCGTCGGCAGCTCCGCTTACACGGTAATAATCATATCCGCCCTCCCATTTCACATTGAAATCACTCACAGGCTTCCACGTTGCAGAGAGCAACAGTTGGTACTGATGATAGCGTGTATCGCTCGAATAAGTATTTATCAATCTGTTATTATCTTTTAGAAAAACATTGGTAATAGCATTACTCATATATTCATAGTTGGCAGAAAGTAAAGCTGACCATTTCTTAAAGTTGACAGAATAAGTCAAAGCAGGACCAAGCAGCGTGGAATTATCCATCGTAGGGTTACCACGACGCACCAAGACACGATCTACCTGCTGCTCTGCAGCATTCACAGTATTCAGTGTCGGGAACGTATTTCCTAAGGCAAAGAACAGTTGTAAAGCCTGATGCTGATTTGGACTCCACGAGAACATTGAGTAAAAACGTGGTGCCAGATGTGTCACCTCCTGCTCTCCACGCAACTTGTAAGCAAGGTAAGACACACCAGGACGAGCCACCAACATTACCTTTCTCCCCCACCGCTTCGCATAATCAACAAAAAACAAGGATTCAGAAGACCGCAGATGCTGCAGACTCGGAGAACTACCTCTATACTCATCTTGACTTATCTTCAAGAATTCTATCAGACTAAACGTTAGATTATGTCCCTTGGGAAGGGGCATCACATAGCTTGAGTTAAAGTTAAGATACGTATAATCTTCTTTCACATCACTCAAGAAAACTCTGTCTTCAAGGCTATTACGCTTATAAGTATTACGTGCATAATAACCATCCAATGAACATTCAAGACTCTTCTCACCCTTGAAATTGCGATTAAAGTATAGGGAAAAGGTGGGTTTTATAGTCTTATCATGCTCAAGAACATTATTCGTAAACAACAAAGGAATGGTATAGCCCGTATATACCAAACTACCATTCAAGACATCATCACGCCTTGTACTAACTTCAACACCGCTTCTAATCATCCACGTTGTACGCTCCGTCCTCCGACTAAGACTGGCATTAACGTAACGACCGATACTCTTCATATCAGTATCATACGCTGTCTCTTGTTTATGAATAGGGCTATCCAGCAGATAATCTGTCGTAGTCTCACCGTAAACCTTAGGGTTCTGTACACTGCTACCTGCCCATAGATTAACATTATAATGCCCGAGACTATACTTTGAGGTGAGGTTGTAATCACCCTTCAGATAGCCTACTCCCTGCAAAGCATCCACTTGTGTATAACCACCCGAAGTATAAGTCTTAACAATATAGTTTATCACAGCCTTGTCGTTAGCATACTTTCCCGTAGGCATATCATAGTATTCTACATGCAGGATATCCTTTGGACGTAACGAAGTTATCTCTCTCACAGAAGCCTTCCTACCGTTGATATACAGCGTTGCCGTACCTGCTGGCGTTGTTATAACACCATTCTCAGTATCCACATTGACACCAGCCAACATCATATTCCTTATAAGCTCAAATCCAGAATGAGCATGCTTCCGCTGTTTCGGAGTAGGAATACAGTCGATATGGTCCACCTCTCGTTTCGCCATATCACCTGCAACAACCACCTCCTTCAGCTGAACACTCTTTGATACAGAATCAGTCTGTGCAACAGCAGGAAGTGTCATCATACCGAAAATCACACAAATTATCTTCCTTCTATCCATCTTACTGCTATCTTTCAGTCATATACAAGCATATATAACATTATACTTTTGGCTTTATAACTATCGCTACAAAGTAAGAAAATAAATAGGAAAAAAGCAAGTAAAAAGTTGACAAATGATATTGAGAAGTAATATTTTTTGCTCTAATTATATTCTACAATAGACTGAGAATGATGACATATAGACGTGAGGTGCAGAATAATTGTCTACTGTTTATTGTAAACTCCCACTTACGGAGCAGGTTCTATCCTCCACGCATCAATACAACGTTTCTCCAAAGAGAAATTCACACCAATCTTATAGAGGTGGCGTTCATCCATCAAGAATGGTTTATCATAGCCCTTTTCATTAATCTGTTGCAAGGCTACATCAGCCGAACCATCTAATTTAAACTCCACAATATAAACATAATCCTTAGTTTCTATCGTTAGGTCCATCCGACCATTACTCGTCGTCCGTTCCACCTTTGTGTAGAAGCCCATCATCTTAGCGACAAGATAAAAAGCATTCTGAAAATAGAGTTCAGAATTACCAACAATCTTATAGTCTGTATCTGAGAAGAGGGATGCTATTCGTTGCATAAACTGTTCTGGACGACCAGATCGGAGATCACCAATGAACTGGCTCATGGAGAAGGGAGTTGTCACATCGTGCAAACCAGTATAATAAGGAAGAAGATAGCGTAGGAACCCTTCTTCCACCTCCTCATTAGGAAAGCCCAATCTATATTCCCCGAATTCAGCATTGTAATCCTTGATTGTAAGATAGCCACTCTGATAGAGCACAGAAATTGGATTATTAGAAACGACATCAATACTATTCAAAACGTCAGCCGTGGAAACTTCTTCTGTCAGATGTGGAAGAACATAGTCATCACGCTTCAACAGTTCAACAAGATAAGATGGTGTTCCTGTCTCAAACCAGTAACTACCAAACTGTAATCGTTCAAAAGTATTTAACAGACTGAATGGATTATAGATACCGATACCATTCTCAACAAAATGATAACCATCATAACGTTTCTTCAATCTGGCAAGCGTTTCTTCTTCACTCAGTTTGTTCTTGATAGGCAATGCTCGGATAGGCGCGCCAAAACATCGTACGACCTCTTCCTCTGTCATACCACATAATGCTTGGGATCTCGCATCCATTGAGAGGTCCTGTAGATTATTCAAATCACTAAATACACTCACTTTTCCGAACTTCGTAACACCCGTGAGTAGAGCAAAACGTATATAACGATCCTGCGACTTCAGGGCACCATAAAATCCTTTTAAAATCCCACGATATTCATTTTGCAGCTCTTCATTACCAATAGCTTGCAACATTGGCTTATCATACTCATCAACAAGAATTACCACTGAGTGGCCTGTCTTTTCATAAGCATATCGAATGACATACTCAAAACGAGTAGCAAAAGACTTTGCAACTGGGTTCTTACCATACAACTGCTCCCAGTCATTAAGGTTGGCTTCCAACTTGTCAGTCAAGGAGTCAACTGTATTATAACGTTCTGTATTTAGGTCAAGATGTAAGATAGGATGACATTCCCAGTCTTTTTCCAGTTCATCTATTACCAAGCCTTTAAACAAATCCTTCCGTCCTGAGAAATAGGCTTCAATCGTGGAAACGAGCAGACTCTTGCCAAAACGACGCGGGCGGCTAAGAAAGTAATACTTTCCTCTTTCTGCCAACTCATATACCATCTCCGTCTTGTCAACATACACATAGTTTTCTTTTCTTAAACTTTCAAAACTCTGTATACCGATAGGATATTTCATAATCGTCTCCTTCTCTTTTAATGGATGATACCGCAAAGATACATATAATATTCCGAATAAATGACTATAAACCCCTCTTCCAATTGCAATTCTACATTTTTTCTTTTCATGTTATAGCTTCACACGGTGCCTACTGATAGTAAACGATTTCATGTTGCACCTTAACACAGAATTAAAAGGGCATATACAGAGGCTAAAACAAAATTCTCCTACATCTTATGAGTCAACAGAAAGACAGATATAAGGCGGTGATAAAATATTACATAAAACGGCTATCAATGAAAAAAGGATGCTTTAAAGAAACCTCAAAAGCATCCTTTTCTTTTATATGATAAGGTTATTTTACTGCATATCGTAAACTACCTGCATAAGTTTCTTACCTAACGCATCAGCAGCCTCAATAGTGTTAGCCTCGCTGTAAACACGAATAATAGGTTCTGTGTTTGACTTACAAAGATGAACCAAAGTAGGAAGATTATGGAACAGGTAAGAGACTTAAACATGGAGGCTGACAATATGTAGGTGGTGTTGTCCGCTATCAGCGGAATAAGCAAGAGAATTAAGGAAGTACACAGACACACAAGCCGCTCTTTGGCGGTGAGCACTTCCTCACAAGTAAAGAAGTATGCGAAAGGCTGTATATCAGCCCAGCCCCCTGCAGAGCTATCGGGACAAGAGGATTATTCCCTATGCACAGTTCGCAGGAAAGATACTCTATAAGGCTTTAGATTTGGAGAGGCTGCTGGAAGAAAATTATAGCGCATAGACAAGAGAAAACTCTTTTATCATATAGGAATTGCATCCATCATGTGTTTTATGAGAAATACGTGACGGATGTTTTTTCATGTTTTTGCCGTTTGCCATGCATGAAACGTAGAAAACTATACGAAAATTTGCAGATAAACACCAACCTCTCAAGAAATCATGAGGAAAATTCTATAGATGGAACATACGGACACATACATGTCAAAACGAACAACTATGAATATGCCCAAAGCTCAATTAGTCCGCATTTTATGGCGGTTTAATTGTTAAATTTTAGATTCCCATTGATATTTCAGATAAGATTCTTGCACTCTAAAGAATAAAAGACTATATTCGCATAAACAACCATTAGATATTCTTATATATGTTATATAGATATTGTAAGAAGATGGTACAAAAATTGGAATTATCCTGACGTAAATTGTCCAAAGTCCCTATGAAAAAGTATTTATACATTCTTTCTTTTTGTTTTTTGCAATGTGCACTAACGGGCTTTGCACAGAACAAACATACCTCAATATCAGATACAATAAATCTTTCTGAAGTAGCTGTATTAGCAGAAAGACCATTTGTTCAACATAAAGCTGACAGAATGATAGTTAGTGTAGAACATAGTAAATTGTTAAAGGCACGTTCTCTTTCTAATATTTTGAATTTGATTCCGGGTGTAAATTATGATGGAGAAGGTGGTATTACCATTATGGGCAATGGCATCAAAATATATGAAAATGGAAAATTGGTAAGGTTAAGCGGGGCGCAGCTCAAAAGCTATTTATCATCCTTGCGCGGTAATGATATAAAGAATTTGGAGTTGCTGCCCCAAGCAACAGCCGGGTATGATGCAGAAGGAGGCACGGCTGTTCTTGTTATTAACCGTCAGAAGAAACATGAGTACGGACTATCAGGTTATGTGGGCAGTGAATACGAACGGAAAAGCAAGAATCTATTTTCGGAATTTGCAGGGGTAACCTATTCGTGGGGTAACGTTGCTCTTTATGCTAATATGGCGTTAGGGCAGTCGGCAAGTCATAGTAAGATATCCGAAAGCGACTATGGACAAAACATTACCATCAATAGTATATCTGAAACTACAGATAAAAGTCTTTATTATATGCCTAAGTTAGGCTTTGACTTTTATATATCTCCAAAGCATTATTTAGGCGTAGAATGGTCGGGCAACTATTCAAAGGATTATGCCAATGCCTGTTGGGTTCATTCTACTATTACCGACAATAGTCCTTATCAAACAAGTATTAGGAGTTATGCACCATATACATTAAAGCCTAATACCAATAATGTTACATTAAATTATGAATGGAAAACAGATACACTAGGCAGTAAACTGAACCTTATTGCAGATTATGTAGGAGAAAGAGAACATGATTTGTACGAATATGAGAATAAATACACCCAAGGTATAGGTGGGGATAGTATTATATCTAAATCGCAACCCTCATTCGAATGCGTCAACATATGTAGTACACAGGTAGATTTTACAAAGTTCTTCAACCGTCATCAGTTTACTCTTGGTACCAAGTATATCAATGCCAATATCCATTATGATAATAAGCTATATCTCGGAAACACGACTTTAGGAGGAATGTTATCGGAAGATGTTGACCAATGGGATGATTTCTGTTATGTTGAGCGACGATACGCGATATATGGAATGTACAGGTACTCCTCACGACCTTGGGATTTTCAAGTGGGACTACGTGACGAATATACAGAATGGAATACCCAACAAAGAGTTAGAACCCAATTACATAACAATCAAAAAGGCAATAATATCTTCCCGTCTTTCTTTGTGAGAAAAGGTATGGGGCAAGGGAATGCCCTGTCGCTTAGTTATACGCAATCGATAAACCGTCCGTCGTATCAGATGGTAAATCCATTTGTTTTTCATCTGTCCGAAACATCTTATAAGGAAGGTAATCCTAATCTGAAAGGCGAATTGCTGTACAATGCAGCACTACAATTCGTTTTGAAGTCAAGATCAGTTTTCTCGTTATCTGCACTTTTTATTGATAGGAAAATCAATGAGGTATACGAACAGATGAACGAACGACAAACACGCTACACATTAAGAAATGATGGTAATTTAAAGAAATTAGCTTTATACATAGAATTTCCTTTTACGTGTGGTCTATGGAATAGCAGAAGTAATGTCGAACTAAGTGAGAACTTCTATCGGAACAGTACCAAACGTGTTAATGACTTTGGGCTTGTCCTGTCAAGTTTTAATCATTTCAGGTTGTCCAAGCAACTTACTGCAATGGCTAATTTACGCTATATCAGGCATTATAAACAACTTTATCTTATTCAGAAATCAGATTACTTTGGAGTAGATATAGAGGGGGATTATAGTTGTTTGAAAGACAAGCTGAATATCAATTTTGGTGTAAAAGACTTGCTAAATAGCAGAGGAAAGAACCAACAAATATTCAAGAACGGTGACTTTGAGCACCGTACAGACTTTGATTTCACTTCCCGAAAATTCTTTGTCAGCGTAACATTTAGTTTTTCTACCGGGTCAAAACATGCAATCCAGCATGACAAGATACACTCTAATGAAGAAGAAAAAGAAAGAATGTAATGAATAACTTCCCTTTTATTAAGCAAAATGATGCGATGGAGTGTGGAGTTGCATGCCTTGCGATGGTATGTAATTTTTTAGAATAGAATATCTTTCTAAAATTTGCTTTGCAACCACAGAAGGAGTCTCATGACTTGGTATTAATGAAACAGCTTTACAACTTGGATTACGAACTATCAACGGAAGAATCAGTTTTAATAAACTTTGGGAGGCTCATTTCCCCTGTATCCACCACTGGAATCAAAATCATTTTGTAGTACTGTACAAGGACAAGAAGGGAAATACCTTCTACATTGCTGATCCTGCTAAGGGACTTGTTAAATACTATCTCGAAGAATTTAAGAAGCACTGGGTAAGCACACAATCGGGCGGTGAGAAAAAGGGTATCGCTATGTTCTTAGAACCTACTCCTGCGTTTTATGAAAAGAAGATGGACGAAGAACCTAAAGAAGAACGAGCGTTTAAGTTCCTCTTTGGTTACATTAAGCAATATCGTAAGTATTTCGGTCAGATCGTATTGGGCTGCACATGGGAAGTTTTCTGCAACTCATTCTTTGAGATAGGCAGACCGACAGAAAGATGGACTTAAATATATTGATAATTAATTGTGAACACCTACTTAATGCAAAATAATTGTATTGATTGTTTATGTACTGACATTATGAACTGCAAACTCGTATCGTTATGTATGGTGTGACAAAATATGACGTCATATTTGTTAGTTTGAGATATCTCAGACGAGGGTTTCTTATATCTCAGGCGAAGGTTTATGATATCTAAAATGCGACTGACAGACAATTGCTTTTCTGAAACCTTATTTTTATCTCTGTAACTTGTTGTATTACATAATCTTGTAACATTTCTTTTTCTGCTTATTCTAATTCGCTTTCCGAGTATGCGAGCGGCTGTATATCAGCCCCCGCACCCTGCAGGACTATCGGGACAGGAGGATTATTCCCTACACGCAGTTCGCAGGCAAAATACTCTACAAGGCTTCAGACTTGGAGAAAATGCTGGAGGGGAATTATAAGAGGTAGCAGGTATATTGCAAGTAACTATTCAGCGACAAAGGATATAAAACAGTGTTGATAATCAAATAGTTACTATACAGAAAAATCTGTATATCTTCAGTGGAAAATCCAACAAAAACACTGCTGGATATCAATTTTTTCCTGATACGATATTTTGGAGATAGTACTCAAATTAGATTATAATCCTCTACATATTGTATGGCCTCAGTAATATTGTTAACTCCAATTTTTTTGAATATGTTTGTTCTGTGAGTCTTGATTGTAGCTATCGAAACAGAGAGATACTCTGCGATGTTCGCTATGCTTTTACCATTTGCACTTTGCCCAATAATAACTTTTTCCATATTAGTTAAATGTGAATTATTGGTTTGCACCCATTTATCGTTTCTCAATTCAAAATGATAGTCAACCCCAGGTAACTTAACCAAGGCGTTCCCTATTTGTTTTCTTGTTGAATACGTTAACATACAAATTCCTAGTGTAATATGTTTGTTACTGTCAATTAAACAAGGAGTCAACGAGGCATGTATCATTTGCTTACATAAAGAGGTATTTATTGACAAGTCAAAATGCAAGACTGAGGACTCTATAAGGGCGTATTTTTTTTGTAATGCGAAATACGATTTAAGAATATTGGTCAAATAGCTTAACTGTCTTTCATCAAGTATATTATCAATTCTTCCTCCGTTATCTCTAATTCCTTTTTGTTGTAGAGTTGAAAAAATAGATGGTGATATATATAGAAAAGTATATCGACAGAAATCAATCAGAACTATTTTCCCATATCCAAGCCTATCAGTAGCTTGGGCACTTTTTATATAAGTAGAATAATCACCTATGGCTTGACTCCGGATACCCTGTGTGTTGTCGTCTGCCTCTTTTAACCCTTTTAAAATATCGAAAACTGTCATTTTATGGAGTTTTTATATGCCTGCATCTTTTTAATTATCTAATGTTATTTTATAATGGAACATTCTGTATCATCATACAAAAGTATGATTTTTTAAGTAATTTTGAAAGAAAAACTCGAAAATATTTGGACTCAACTATATATTTCTTTAATTTTGACAATAAGAGAATGCAATGCATGCAATGATTTGTATGAGAACAAAACTCATGGCATTATTCAAAACGATGGCTCTATTTCTTGGAACATGGATTTTATCAGAAAATATGAGGTGAAATCCTTTGAGAATAAACAGTGCTTACAATGCAAACAACTTCCAATTTGTATGGGGGTGTGTCCAAGGGATAATGAATATGTAAATGCGTGTAAATTCGATGGAATGGATATCAATTTGGAAGATTCAATGGTAAATTACATAGAATCAATGTGTAAATAATTTATATTATGGTGGCAAGAACTCTAACAACGTTATGGTTTGCTTTTGTGATCTCGTTGATAAGTGGCAACGCACAGAACAGGATATATGGTACGGTGACTGATTTGCCTGGCAGTCCATTAGCTGGCGTGGACTGCGTGTTAGCCAACTTATCTGACACGGTAGCCATTGCTCACACGCTGACGGATTCAAAAGGAACCTTCAGTTTAAATGTAGACGAAGACGGACAGTTCCTGTTGAAATTCTCTTGCTTAGGATATCAGCCACAACAGCTAACATGCAAGAGTGGCGATGTCGGAGTGGTCAAGCTGACTGAGAGCGTACAGAACCTTTCAGAGGTCACTGTGTCGGCCCAAGGGCTAAGAAGCTTCGGCAACGCAGATATCATCCTGTTAGACAGGCGTGCCAGACAGATGGGAAACAACGCTTTGGAGGCCATCAGTAGCCTGCCGCAATTCAGACTTTCAACAAACAGCGGTGAACTGCTGACGGCTGATGGTAAAATTGTCTTGGTGCTGATTGATGGAATCAGGAGGTCTGTACGCGAACTGATGCTGCTCAAAGCCGACGAGATAAAGACCCTGCACTACTATTCCAATCCACCTGCAAGGTTTGCGCATGAAAAGATAGGTGCTGTATTGGATGTGGCAACCAAGCACACCAACAAAAGGCAGTATTCACTATATCTCGACACCAAAAACAGTATCACCACAGGATACGGTACCAACTTGATTTCCACCAGTTATAGCGATTCGCTCAACAAAGTGTCTGCAGCATATTTTCTGGACTACAGACATCTTAACCGGAATACCATGGAAAACCGTTATGTCTATCCGGATGATGTGACGAATGATTACAAGGGCTTGTCGGGTAAATACACTGGTGCCTACCACATAGGACAATTATTCTATCAGCGTTTCCAAAACAGCAACCTTTTCAATATCACTTTAGAATATCGTAAGTCTCCGGCTACCCAGCAATACAGTCAACAGCTCTTGCGGACGGGTACATTGGAAGATACCAACCACAGAAGGCTTCAAAGTGACTTTTCCTCCATATCGGCCAACATCTACTTCGGACACACTTTCCGCAAAGGCAACAGTCTGTCGGTCAATGTGGTGAACACTTATTTCAAATCCAATTCGAACAATAATCTAACAAACGCCTCGGGAACGGGAACGTTTACCAACGTCGTCGACAACAAGTCTTACTCGCTAATAGCAGAAGCACTTTATACTGACAAACTGTGGCATGGAAATATACAGATAGGAGCCTACTATCAATACAAAAACCTGCATCAGATAGACGGGGCATCCAATTTGTCGACAGTGAACACGCAAAAGGAATACCTATACGCCGACTACACCAATCAATGGGGGGCATTGTCCTACAACCTGGGGATCGGTGTGGAGAACAACCGATATAGAACTGTGACGAAGGCAATAGCCAACTACATCCTTATGCGGCCTTCTGTTTCTCTTAATTACCAGCTGCACAAACACAGTTCGCTACGCCTGATCTCGTCCATAGCATCTGCGGTTCCTAACGTCGGTCAGCTCACAGATAGTCGCACCATCGTGGATGAACGATTCTATCTACAAGGCAACAGCAATCTGAAGCCCTACCATTTCTACCGTACCGAACTTAGCTTCCAGTATGCGTCGGCCAACAATATCTGGTTTGTCAAACCTTCCATCAGCCACGCCTACTATCCCAGCAAGAATATGACAGTTATTTTCGCTGACGGTTCGGACTTCGTGAACCGAATTGTGGGCATCCGCCATGTCAACGAGTATGGCGCATCGCTTGTTCTAAGTTGTAGACCTTTCTCATGGCTAACTTTGCAGCCTTACTATAACTATCTGTTTTCCAAATACAATACGCCCAATCAGTGTGTCAACCACAATCTGAACAATGTCGGAATATCTTGTCAGGTGGTGACAGGCAAGTGGCAATTCATTACCAACCACAATCTACCGATGACAACTGTTGCCGGTGATGTTTTTGAGAAGCATGGGTATAATGCGAACGCATCCCTTACATACAGAATCGGTGCTGTCACTGTGGGTGCCATGTTCATTTACAACCCCGATCCTTCCAAGATTTATGCAGATACTCCTTCATTCCATTTCGTAGAAAAGACTCGATGGGGTAATTTCAAAAATCTTATGGCACTGACTTTCGTCTATTCTTTGACGAAAGGTAATTCACGACGGCACATGGGTAAAAATATTAATAATAGAGACAACGACTCCGGTCTAACCAAATACAACACAGCAAAATAAATGTCCTTTTATTTTTATAGGCAACATGACGCCATGCAATGCGGGATTGCCTGCATGGCTATGGTTTGTAAGTATTATGGTAGAATATATTCGTTCGAAAACCTATCAAATATATGTTCTATAACCAATGAGGGTGTTTCAATACAGGCTTTAAAACAATTGGCAGAGGCCTTAGGTTTTGATGCACTATGTGGAAAAGCAAGTTTATATCAAATAAAAGACATAAATTATCCTTGCTTACTCCACTGGAACCAAAATCATTTTGTTGTACTGTACAAAGTCAAAAAGAATAGATTCTACATTGCTGACCCCGCAAAGGGACTTGTAAAATACAATCTCGAGGAATTCAAGAAGCACTGGATTAGCACACAATCGGACGGTGAGGAAAAGGGTATCGCTATGTTCTTAGAACCAACACCTGCATTTTATGAAAAGAAGATGGACGAAGAACCTAAAGAGGAACGCTCGTCTAAGTTCCTCTTTGGTTACATTAAGCAATATCGCAAGTATTTCGGTCAGATCGTATTGGGCTGCACATGGGAAGTTTTCTGCAACTCATTCTTTGAGATAGGCAGACCGACAGAAAGATGGACTTAAATATATTGATAATTAATTGTGAACACCTACTTAA
>ERZ1699259.672-NODE-672-length-13362-cov-12.531318_pt1 | contig 13362 bp, 5 predicted proteins | sample MGYA00581525_ERZ1699259 | MGnify/ENA primary metagenome ERZ1699259 (study PRJEB42319, sample SAMD00040332) | human oral metagenome | material: saliva | host: Homo sapiens | study: EMG produced TPA metagenomics assembly of PRJDB4115 data set (Metgenomic analysis of... | reverse complement strand
GGGGTTAGAGCATTTGTATTAACTGTATCAACTGTATTTAAACCAGTTAACTTTGTTTGATTGCTATCAAGAAGCGAGGGCGTTAGCCCTTAGAGCGTAGCTCCTTGTTGCGTGAGCGTAGCGAACAAAGGCGAAGCCTTAAAAATCAAACGAAGGTGTAGATTTTGGGGCGAAACGAAGTGAGACCCTTATTTATATATATTTTATATATATGTTTAATAATATATTTAAAGACTCTGCGAGCCTTAGAGCGCCAAGGGTTTTCGAGTTTTATGGGTGTAGAAATGTCGGTTTATGGGTGTAGAAATGTCGGTTTATGGGTGTAGAAATGTCGGTTTATGGGTGTAGAAATGTCGGTTTATTAAGAACAAATATAAATATTTGCTTTATAAAGTTTTTAGTGGTATAATTAAGAAGAAATGAAAAGGAGTTCTTAATGGCTAATGAAGTAGTTAAGCATCACAATGATTTAAACACGGTTATCATGAGAAAATGGACAGCAGAAGAGATGAATTTCTTTTTTGCGATTATTGCAAAAGCAAGAGATAAAGGCACTTCTGACCTAGTTTTTGATAAATATCAATTAGCAGAATTGGCAAATTATTCTATCCAACACAATAAGCGATTTTATGACACAATGGATAGCTTAGCGAATAATATCACTCAATTAAGATACATTGAGAAAACAAAGAATTCTATTGAGTACATGCCACTTTTTACTTGGTTTAGAGTTGACTGGGAAGATGATTTGTCGGATATGAAAGCCGAAGTGTCGGTGTCCCCTCGTTTTGAGTACATTTTGAATAAGTTATCAGCAAATTTCACTCAGTATGAACTAGCAGAATTCACTAACATTCGCTCAACTTACGCAAAAACTGCTTACAGATTGCTGAAGCAATGGCGAACGGTTGGACGAAAAGAATTCAAGATTGATGAGTTCAAGCTCTTGTTAGATATGCCAGCTAGCTATAAATCAAGCGAAATTGATAGAGCGGTCATCACTCCGATTTTAAAACAGTTATCTCCTTACTTTGAGGATTTAAAGGTCAAAAAAATCAAGTCAAAAAAGCGTGGAAATCCAGTTTTAGCGTATGAATTTACATGGAAAAAAGAAGTGACTGGAACGTATGAGCAAGGCAAGTTTGACAAGCCAAAATCAGAACCGAAAAAGGCTAGTAAATCAAAATCAAGCAAGAAAACAAACGTGCCTAAATGGTCAAACTCTGACTACAAGAACGAGACATCAGAAGATAAAAAGCTAGTGATGGAAGAGTACAAACAAGTCCGTGTTGCGATTTTAAACACTACTGACGAGGACGAATTAGAGCGTCTAAACAAAAAAGCGGAAGAGTTATTAAAACAATTAAACAACGAAGATAAAGAAGATGAAACAGAAGAATTTAATCGCTTGATGAAAGAAAGCGATGAACTACTAAAAGAATTTTACGGAGACGACAAAAAATAAAAAAGATAACTATAACTAGTTTAATAGCCTAGTTATAAAAAGAAAGTAGGTGAATTTATGAGCGACTACAAATCGCCTTTAGAGGAAATTGTTTTCGAGTATGCAGAAGCTATGAAGAAGCGTGAAAAGTACATTGTTTACGCTAAAAGTAAGCCGCTAGGCTTATCATTTGGCAAGCAAGTTATTTTTGCATCTGCTGACGTTTTAGACGAGCTGGAGAACGAAATCAAGGCAATGGAAGACCGTTGCAATAGCAAAACTAAACCAGGAGCAAAGGCTATCAAAATTAAGTATCAAAGGTTTGCTAATACTAGCTCTCATGCTTTATCAATCAATGCAACAAAACATACAAACGTCTACTCAGTAGAGGGAGCGAAGAAACGCATTTGGCAAGAGCTTTGTTTGGCTGAACAATTTGCAGAAGGTCGAAGCAATGGCGATAAAGAAGCTTGCGCTGAAGAAGTTGCTGAATTACGAGAAGAGTATAAAAAGTTTGCTGAGTTTATCAGTCAATTTGGCGATGATGTAGCAATCCCAATGGGTCGAGTAAGTGGCTCAAGCTATAAGATTTTCTTTTTTGACGAGGACGAGGGAAAACGTAAGTCTTGTCATTTGAATAATTTAGTAATGTTTGAGCAGACCGAAGATGAAGCCTTTGAACTCGCTCAAGCAGTACAACGCAAACGACGTTCAGACGTAAAAACTCCAGTCTATGAAGCTTTCGGCTTTAACGTCTACAAACCGTTATCAATGACCTACAAGAAGTACAAGGAATTGCACCCTGACCTTGAGGATAAAAAAGTTTCTTAAAACTAGGTTAATAAACTAGTTTTAATAATGATTTTAGACAAAAAGCATGGCTGAATAAACCGTGCTTTTTATTGTGTCGTTTTTTAAGGCAATATAACGTATTTTGAGAGCCTTAATAGTGGGGGTGGTATATTTACCCTCGGAAGATAGTTCTATCTGTTTTTTGTGATTGCTGATAAGCGTTTCAGAGCTTAAAATCGATTGTGCAGATTTATCTTCCTGAAAATTCTCCAAAAGGGATTTTTTTAAATTGCTGATTTAATAAAAGACCCAAATTTTATTTTTCGGAAGAAGGGACTTTTTTATTTAGTATCAAAAAAGGACTATTTTATTCAAAATTTCTGCATATTTGATGCTGAGACGAGCATTCTGAGGTCATTTCAGTTTGATTTGTGGACGATAGACCACGAAAAACCCCTAGAGCCTCAAGGCTTAGGGGTTGTTTTGCTATTGAGATACTTCTTTCAGAAAAAGAAACATTTTTCGGAAAGATATAGTTTAGTTTGTCATTTCTTCGTTCAAAGTTCCGTCTTCGTTGACTGCTTCCAGTTGCTCTTCCTCGATTTCTTTAAATGTCAGCAAGACTTGTTTGTTGTTTCTGATAGATTCAAAGAATGTGATAGCTTCTTCTGACAAGTGATAAGCGTTCTTGATAAACGCTTCTTTGATAACGATGTTCTTTTTGTGCAATTTCTGAACGATTTTTTGAACCGTCAGATATGATAATCCTAGTCTATCTGCGATTACTTGATTACCCAAAGTGTAGACTTTTCTTTTTTCAATCTCTGTTGTTTCGTCATAAACGAAGCAAAGAATTTTGGCTGCATAATCCTCGGTCATGTTGTAAGCCAGTAAAAACTGACGGACTGCAAGCTCACGGACTAGCTTTTTGTCTGCTGATGAAAAAGTGATGTCTGCGATTTTCGGTTCATGGATAGCCTTGTCACGATTCACAAAATCGACTTTTCCTTTCACGTCATAGATTGCGCCCTTTCGTCCGCCTTTCTTTTTAGCTTTCAAAGCCTTTTGCTTTTCTGCTTCAATTTCTACTTTTGGGTCTATTTGAGCATGAGGTTTTTCTCGTACTTCTGCGCTGATGAATGCAAGACCATTGTTTTTAATTTGCTCCATGATTTTACCTATTGTGTATGTTTAGATACATACCCTTTCTAAACGTGGTAGTATTTCTGACTATATTGTACTATATATTTCAACTATATGCAAGTAAAAAGGTTGTCTTTGTTTTGTGATGCTACTTTTGAGCATGGATGAGGGCGAGCAGGGGCGAGCTTGTGCCTGTGCGGTTCGCAGGCACTTCGGTCTGATTTTAGAAGACCGAACCTTTTTTTCGAGAAAAACGCTTGACGTTTTAGGAGAAAAAATCAAGGAATTTTTATTGCGTGGAGCAATAAAAAGGGCTGAAAGCCTTAAATGTTTAGCTGAACTATAAAATGGCTGAAAGCCACTTTTATGGTCGGCTAAACATTTATCAGGGATAAATGGCGGATATTTCATCTTTTTTCTATTAAAAACGAGGTAAAAAGTTTCATGCTGATTTTTCATTTTTGATTTTCTATTTTTTTATTTTATTTTTTGTGGCATACTATTATTGTATAGAATTGATTGGCTAGAGCAATAGAAATAAGCAACTGATTTTTCAGGATTGCGAATTAGGAAACAGAAGACGGTTTTAATGGATTTTACACTAACATATTCAAATAAAAATAATCTTAATAGCTCGGTCAAAAACATAGTCTATATATAATCTATCCAAAAATCAAATGAATTTTTTTAAAAAGTATTTATAACTAAAGAGGAAACAAAAAAATATAAAGGAGGAAAAATAAAAAATATCTTTAGCTATTAAGTTGAACTATGTGGAAAAATTTATTTTAAGTATATTGTATAACGTTATGTAGATACAACTAACCAAACAAAAGAAAGAGAGGACGAGGAAACAGTTAGTGGTAAGGTTCGTAGCAGTTAAAACTGGTTAATACAACGATTAGCTATCGTGTAACTAAAAGAAAAAAGAGAAAGTGGGCGTGTTTTTTAGAAGTGCCTACTTTCTGTGTATTTTATTTTTAATATAGTCCGTCATTGCTTTAAATGACTAGGTTTTTATAGCTTTTTTAAGAAGGAATAAAAAGCGTAGTGGGACGTTTCACCCTCTGCTCATCTGCTTGAGCAAACTAAAGTTAATATTCGAACGCACGAATTATCTGACAGTGCCGAAGTTCTGCGACATTGCTTCGGTCGGTTCCCTTAACGAGTTAGCACGTCTAACTGAAAAAGCAGAAGCACCGTCTATAACTCTGTTATTAGCCTAGTTATAGACGTTTTTTAGTACCGAAAAAGGAGAGATGGTATATGGCTAAATCAAGAAAAGAAAAGCGTTTAGCACGAAAACAGAAGGCAGAGGAGCAAGTACAGAGCTTGCGAGCGAGCGAGGAAGCTCGGTTTAATCAAGTGTACGAGCTTGGGCGTCAGGTCATTGATAAAAAATGGGCGGACGGTCAAGGCTTGTCACGACACCAAGCGAAGAAAGAGGGGGACGTATACCGTTATATAACGTCCAGGAAGGCGTATAGGGACGCTTTAGCAAATTGGCGTAGGTTTTCCCAGTTCGTAGCGCAAAGGAGCGTAGGGGACGATTTAGACGGCTTAGAATCGATTTTAAAGTATGCAGACCGATATATTCAAAGTTGTGTGGACAAAGATTTATCAGCTTGGACACTGACAACGTACAAGGCGCACCTGGGCAAAGTCTTTGATTTACCGACTACGGCTTTCATTCCTACGAAGTCAAGGCGTAGAGCTGATGCGAAGCGTTCACGTCAAGACGTGGAAAGCGATAATCATATCTCACAAGGGAAGAAAGACTTTTTTGAAATGGTCGGTGGGGCAACTGGTTTGCGTAAGTCTGAATTGCAGTCTATCAAGGGTTCAGCGCTTGAAACAGAGCGAGACCTAGACGGCTTTTACTATTTCCGAGTTCAAGGAAAAGGGGGCAAGTGGCGTAGAAGTCCACTAGTGGCTCGTAACGAGGAAGAAGAACGTCTTATCGTTTCTTTATTCCGTCAGAACGAGGATTTTTACGTCTTCAATGACCGAGTAAACGAGGTTCAGACGTATGCAGTACCGAAGAAGTTAGACGAGCACTCTTCAAGAGCAGAGTACGCAAAACGTGTGTATTTGCTGAATGAGAGGGACGTGACCGCTCTTCCGAAGAAGCAGAAGACATTTCTGCGCAAGGATTTGAAAGGTCATGTCTTGGATAAAATGGCAGAGCTGGCAGCTTCCAAAGCTCTAGGGCATGAGAGAGTTGATGAGTTTAGAAAATCCTATGCTTACAAGCTCGTGAGATGAGCGATTGTAGGGGAGTTAGTGATAGATTATCCACGCTTCAGATTTTAAAAGCGCCACAATGCTCGTCTCAGCACCTCACAAATGCAGTAATACCAAGGGTTTGGGGGTTTTGATAAGGAAATGATACTTATAACTAGGTTATTAAACTAGTTTTAGTATCTATTCCCCATTTTGTACATTAGAGCAACTGTATCAATGCAGTTATATCAAGGGGTTAGAGCATTTGTATTAACTGTATCAACTGTATTTAAACCAGTTAACTTTGTTTGATTGCTATCAAGAAGCGAGGGCGTTAGCCCTTAGAGCGTAGCTCCTTGTTGCGTGAGCGTAGCGAACATGGTTTACTTGTATGATTCAGCTAAGAAGATTTTTCAAAAAGAAAAATGGATAGAGGAAAAACGAGCGTAGCGAGTCTCTTTTTTATATATCTTTTATATATATCTTTTTTTATTTATCTTTTACGGACTAGCGCAAAAAACAGCGAAAACCTTACAGTACCAAGGGTTTTCACATTTAAAAAAGTCTGTTCTAATGTACAAAATGGGGAATTTATGATGTACAAAATGGGGAAAAAATCGAGTTTATGATGTACAAAATGGGGAATTTATGATGTACAAAATGGGGAAAAAATATCGTTCATTTTGCAATGAGTTTTTTATTTGACAAAATAAGTAAAAAAGTATATATTTATGGTAGTGATGAACAGTTACGAAACAAGAAAGAAAGAGGTTTAGCGTGGCTAAAGAGGTTAAGAAGAGTAAGAGCAAAAGTGAAATTGTTGTTCATAACGAGTTTAACGAAGTTTCTATGAGACAATGGACTGCAAAAGAGATGGATTTATTTATTGCTATTGTGTCAAAAGTGATGAATAAGAAACAAGACGTGGTAACGCTTGATACAGAAGAGTTACGCACCATTATATCCGAAAAAAAGAATTTGGATAGGTGGAAAGAAACAGTAGTATCTGTTGTTAATAAAATCGGAGAATTAAAGTATCATAGTTACACTGACAAAGCCTATTCTCTAGTCTTTCCATTCTCCAAATTCGATGTTTTTTTCGATGAAAAGAAAATCGAAATCAAAGTATCAGAGCATTTTGAAAAGATTGTCAACGTTATTTTAAAAAACGGAGAGTTCACTTTTTACGAGCTAGAAGAGTTTGTACAAATTAAAAGCACATACGCAAAGACAATGTACCGACATTTGAAGCAATGGCGGACAACAGGGAAAGCCGAGTTTCCTATCGAGCGTTTCCGTGAAATGTTAGACGTTCCAGAAAGTTATACAAGCGGAGAAGTAACAAGGCGTGTTGTTTTTCAAATCATGAAAGAACTATCTCCGTTCTTTCATGATTTGAAGTATGAGGTTATTAAAGGTTCAGGACGTGGAACTCCTATCAAGAGTTATGTTTTCAAGTTTAAAAAGCAGAGTGGTTTACCATATCAAACAGAGAATGTAATTAACACTACTGCATCTCCAAAACCGAAGAAAACAAGCAAGAAAACAACGAAGAAAACAAACGTGCCGGACTACTACAATCCTGACTATAAAAACGAGACACCAGAAGAAACAAAAGTTGAATTAGAAGCCAAAAAACAAGAGTTGTTAGCTCGTCTAAACAATGAAGTAGACAAGGGTTTGGAAAAGTTAAACAACGCAAAACCGTATAAGAAATGATACTTATAACTAGGTTATTAAACTAGTTTTAGTATCTATTCCCCATTTTGTACATTAGAACAACTGTATCAATGCAGTTATATCAAGGGGTTAGAGCATTTGTATTAACTGTATCAACTGTATTTAAACCAGTTAACTTTGTTTGATTGCTATCAAGAAGCGAGGGCGTTAGCCCTTAGAGCGTAGCTCCTTGTTGCGTGAGCGTAGCGAACAAAGGCGAAGCCTTAAAAATCAAACGAAGGTGTAGATTTTGGGGCGAAACGAAGTGAGACCCTTATTTATATATATTTTATATATATGTTTAATAATATATTTAAAGACTCTGCGAGCCTTAGAGCGCCAAGGGTTTTCGAGTTTTATGGGTGTAGAAATGTCGGTTTATGGGTGTAGAAATGTCGGTTTATGGGTGTAGAAATGTCGGTTTATGGGTGTAGAAATGTCGGTTTATTAAGAACAAATATAAATATTTGCTTTATAAAGTTTTTAGTGGTATAATTAAGAAGAAATGAAAAGGAGTTCTTAATGGCTAATGAAGTAGTTAAGCATCACAATGATTTAAACACGGTTATCATGAGAAAATGGACAGCAGAAGAGATGAATTTCTTTTTTGCGATTATTGCAAAAGCAAGAGATAAAGGCACTTCTGACCTAGTTTTTGATAAATATCAATTAGCAGAATTGGCAAATTATTCTATCCAACACAATAAGCGATTTTATGACACAATGGATAGCTTAGCGAATAATATCACTCAATTAAGATACATTGAGAAAACAAAGAATTCTATTGAGTACATGCCACTTTTTACTTGGTTTAGAGTTGACTGGGAAGATGATTTGTCGGATATGAAAGCCGAAGTGTCGGTGTCCCCTCGTTTTGAGTACATTTTGAATAAGTTATCAGCAAATTTCACTCAGTATGAACTAGCAGAATTCACTAACATTCGCTCAACTTACGCAAAAACTGCTTACAGATTGCTGAAGCAATGGCGAACGGTTGGACGAAAAGAATTCAAGATTGATGAGTTCAAGCTCTTGTTAGATATGCCAGCTAGCTATAAATCAAGCGAAATTGATAGAGCGGTCATCACTCCGATTTTAAAACAGTTATCTCCTTACTTTGAGGATTTAAAGGTCAAAAAAATCAAGTCAAAAAAGCGTGGAAATCCAGTTTTAGCGTATGAATTTACATGGAAAAAAGAAGTGACTGGAACGTATGAGCAAGGCAAGTTTGACAAGCCAAAATCAGAACCGAAAAAGGCTAGTAAATCAAAATCAAGCAAGAAAACAAACGTGCCTAAATGGTCAAACTCTGACTACAAGAACGAGACATCAGAAGATAAAAAGCTAGTGATGGAAGAGTACAAACAAGTCCGTGTTGCGATTTTAAACACTACTGACGAGGACGAATTAGAGCGTCTAAACAAAAAAGCGGAAGAGTTATTAAAACAATTAAACAACGAAGATAAAGAAGATGAAACAGAAGAATTTAATCGCTTGATGAAAGAAAGCGATGAACTACTAAAAGAATTTTACGGAGACGACAAAAAATAAAAAAGATAACTATAACTAGTTTAATAGCCTAGTTATAAAAAGAAAGTAGGTGAATTTATGAGCGACTACAAATCGCCTTTAGAGGAAATTGTTTTCGAGTATGCAGAAGCTATGAAGAAGCGTGAAAAGTACATTGTTTACGCTAAAAGTAAGCCGCTAGGCTTATCATTTGGCAAGCAAGTTATTTTTGCATCTGCTGACGTTTTAGACGAGCTGGAGAACGAAATCAAGGCAATGGAAGACCGTTGCAATAGCAAAACTAAACCAGGAGCAAAGGCTATCAAAATTAAGTATCAAAGGTTTGCTAATACTAGCTCTCATGCTTTATCAATCAATGCAACAAAACATACAAACGTCTACTCAGTAGAGGGAGCGAAGAAACGCATTTGGCAAGAGCTTTGTTTGGCTGAACAATTTGCAGAAGGTCGAAGCAATGGCGATAAAGAAGCTTGCGCTGAAGAAGTTGCTGAATTACGAGAAGAGTATAAAAAGTTTGCTGAGTTTATCAGTCAATTTGGCGATGATGTAGCAATCCCAATGGGTCGAGTAAGTGGCTCAAGCTATAAGATTTTCTTTTTTGACGAGGACGAGGGAAAACGTAAGTCTTGTCATTTGAATAATTTAGTAATGTTTGAGCAGACCGAAGATGAAGCCTTTGAACTCGCTCAAGCAGTACAACGCAAACGACGTTCAGACGTAAAAACTCCAGTCTATGAAGCTTTCGGCTTTAACGTCTACAAACCGTTATCAATGACCTACAAGAAGTACAAGGAATTGCACCCTGACCTTGAGGATAAAAAAGTTTCTTAAAACTAGGTTAATAAACTAGTTTTAATAATGATTTTAGACAAAAAGCATGGCTGAATAAACCGTGCTTTTTATTGTGTCGTTTTTTAAGGCAATATAACGTATTTTGAGAGCCTTAATAGTGGGGGTGGTATATTTACCCTCGGAAGATAGTTCTATCTGTTTTTTGTGATTGCTGATAAGCGTTTCAGAGCTTAAAATCGATTGTGCAGATTTATCTTCCTGAAAATTCTCCAAAAGGGATTTTTTTAAATTGCTGATTTAATAAAAGACCCAAATTTTATTTTTCGGAAGAAGGGACTTTTTTATTTAGTATCAAAAAAGGACTATTTTATTCAAAATTTCTGCATATTTGATGCTGAGACGAGCATTCTGAGGTCATTTCAGTTTGATTTGTGGACGATAGACCACGAAAAACCCCTAGAGCCTCAAGGCTTAGGGGTTGTTTTGCTATTGAGATACTTCTTTCAGAAAAAGAAACATTTTTCGGAAAGATATAGTTTAGTTTGTCATTTCTTCGTTCAAAGTTCCGTCTTCGTTGACTGCTTCCAGTTGCTCTTCCTCGATTTCTTTAAATGTCAGCAAGACTTGTTTGTTGTTTCTGATAGATTCAAAGAATGTGATAGCTTCTTCTGACAAGTGATAAGCGTTCTTGATAAACGCTTCTTTGATAACGATGTTCTTTTTGTGCAATTTCTGAACGATTTTTTGAACCGTCAGATATGATAATCCTAGTCTATCTGCGATTACTTGATTACCCAAAGTGTAGACTTTTCTTTTTTCAATCTCTGTTGTTTCGTCATAAACGAAGCAAAGAATTTTGGCTGCATAATCCTCGGTCATGTTGTAAGCCAGTAAAAACTGACGGACTGCAAGCTCACGGACTAGCTTTTTGTCTGCTGATGAAAAAGTGATGTCTGCGATTTTCGGTTCATGGATAGCCTTGTCACGATTCACAAAATCGACTTTTCCTTTCACGTCATAGATTGCGCCCTTTCGTCCGCCTTTCTTTTTAGCTTTCAAAGCCTTTTGCTTTTCTGCTTCAATTTCTACTTTTGGGTCTATTTGAGCATGAGGTTTTTCTCGTACTTCTGCGCTGATGAATGCAAGACCATTGTTTTTAATTTGCTCCATGATTTTACCTATTGTGTATGTTTAGATACATACCCTTTCTAAACGTGGTAGTATTTCTGACTATATTGTACTATATATTTCAACTATATGCAAGTAAAAAGGTTGTCTTTGTTTTGTGATGCTACTTTTGAGCATGGATGAGGGCGAGCAGGGGCGAGCTTGTGCCTGTGCGGTTCGCAGGCACTTCGGTCTGATTTTAGAAGACCGAACCTTTTTTTCGAGAAAAACGCTTGACGTTTTAGGAGAAAAAATCAAGGAATTTTTATTGCGTGGAGCAATAAAAAGGGCTGAAAGCCTTAAATGTTTAGCTGAACTATAAAATGGCTGAAAGCCACTTTTATGGTCGGCTAAACATTTATCAGGGATAAATGGCGGATATTTCATCTTTTTTCTATTAAAAACGAGGTAAAAAGTTTCATGCTGATTTTTCATTTTTGATTTTCTATTTTTTTATTTTATTTTTTGTGGCATACTATTATTGTATAGAATTGATTGGCTAGAGCAATAGAAATAAGCAACTGATTTTTCAGGATTGCGAATTAGGAAACAGAAGACGGTTTTAATGGATTTTACACTAACATATTCAAATAAAAATAATCTTAATAGCTCGGTCAAAAACATAGTCTATATATAATCTATCCAAAAATCAAATGAATTTTTTTAAAAAGTATTTATAACTAAAGAGGAAACAAAAAAATATAAAGGAGGAAAAATAAAAAATATCTTTAGCTATTAAGTTGAACTATGTGGAAAAATTTATTTTAAGTATATTGTATAACGTTATGTAGATACAACTAACCAAACAAAAGAAAGAGAGGACGAGGAAACAGTTAGTGGTAAGGTTCGTAGCAGTTAAAACTGGTTAATACAACGATTAGCTATCGTGTAACTAAAAGAAAAAAGAGAAAGTGGGCGTGTTTTTTAGAAGTGCCTACTTTCTGTGTATTTTATTTTTAATATAGTCCGTCATTGCTTTAAATGACTAGGTTTTTATAGCTTTTTTAAGAAGGAATAAAAAGCGTAGTGGGACGTTTCACCCTCTGCTCATCTGCTTGAGCAAACTAAAGTTAATATTCGAACGCACGAATTATCTGACAGTGCCGAAGTTCTGCGACATTGCTTCGGTCGGTTCCCTTAACGAGTTAGCACGTCTAACTGAAAAAGCAGAAGCACCGTCTATAACTCTGTTATTAGCCTAGTTATAGACGTTTTTTAGTACCGAAAAAGGAGAGATGGTATATGGCTAAATCAAGAAAAGAAAAGCGTTTAGCACGAAAACAGAAGGCAGAGGAGCAAGTACAGAGCTTGCGAGCGAGCGAGGAAGCTCGGTTTAATCAAGTGTACGAGCTTGGGCGTCAGGTCATTGATAAAAAATGGGCGGACGGTCAAGGCTTGTCACGACACCAAGCGAAGAAAGAGGGGGACGTATACCGTTATATAACGTCCAGGAAGGCGTATAGGGACGCTTTAGCAAATTGGCGTAGGTTTTCCCAGTTCGTAGCGCAAAGGAGCGTAGGGGACGATTTAGACGGCTTAGAATCGATTTTAAAGTATGCAGACCGATATATTCAAAGTTGTGTGGACAAAGATTTATCAGCTTGGACACTGACAACGTACAAGGCGCACCTGGGCAAAGTCTTTGATTTACCGACTACGGCTTTCATTCCTACGAAGTCAAGGCGTAGAGCTGATGCGAAGCGTTCACGTCAAGACGTGGAAAGCGATAATCATATCTCACAAGGGAAGAAAGACTTTTTTGAAATGGTCGGTGGGGCAACTGGTTTGCGTAAGTCTGAATTGCAGTCTATCAAGGGTTCAGCGCTTGAAACAGAGCGAGACCTAGACGGCTTTTACTATTTCCGAGTTCAAGGAAAAGGGGGCAAGTGGCGTAGAAGTCCACTAGTGGCTCGTAACGAGGAAGAAGAACGTCTTATCGTTTCTTTATTCCGTCAGAACGAGGATTTTTACGTCTTCAATGACCGAGTAAACGAGGTTCAGACGTATGCAGTACCGAAGAAGTTAGACGAGCACTCTTCAAGAGCAGAGTACGCAAAACGTGTGTATTTGCTGAATGAGAGGGACGTGACCGCTCTTCCGAAGAAGCAGAAGACATTTCTGCGCAAGGATTTGAAAGGTCATGTCTTGGATAAAATGGCAGAGCTGGCAGCTTCCAAAGCTCTAGGGCATGAGAGAGTTGATGAGTTTAGAAAATCCTATGCTTACAAGCTCGTGAGATGAGCGATTGTAGGGGAGTTAGTGATAGATTATCCACGCTTCAGATTTTAAAAGCGCCACAATGCTCGTCTCAGCACCTCACAAATGCAGTAATACCAAGGGTTTGGGGGTTTTGATAAGGAAATGATACTTATAACTAGGTTATTAAACTAGTTTTAGTATCTATTCCCCATTTTGTACATTAGAGCAACTGTATCAATGCAGTTATATCAAGGGGTTAGAGCATTTGTATTAACTGTATCAACTGTATTTAAACCAGTTAACTTTGTTTGATTGCTATCAAGAAGCGAGGGCGTTAGCCCTTAGAGCGTAGC
>ERZ1699259.661-NODE-661-length-13560-cov-3.397677_pt1 | contig 13560 bp, 9 predicted proteins | sample MGYA00581525_ERZ1699259 | MGnify/ENA primary metagenome ERZ1699259 (study PRJEB42319, sample SAMD00040332) | human oral metagenome | material: saliva | host: Homo sapiens | study: EMG produced TPA metagenomics assembly of PRJDB4115 data set (Metgenomic analysis of... | reverse complement strand
CAGCTAGACACTCTAACAGTACTGCTGTTGCTGGAAGTGGCCCTAAATGATTCGGGTGCCTCAATGGCGCTCTACAGTCTGTTTTTGCTGGTGCCTCTGGCCTGCCTGATGTCCTTGGAACTGCCGGCAAAACAGCAGAACCAGATCGAAATGCTCGGGTGATGTAGCGGTTAGCTACTAAAACGATGGCGCAGCCACGTAGATTCAAAGTGGCTGCGCCATGAGGTGGGCACGTTACTTCAGTAAGCCCTGTTCAGGCTGTTTTTAAGTCGTGGGGTGCAGCATGTTTTAGGCTGTGGGCCGCAGCATACGGTAAGGCTCAAAGGGAGCTTGTGAAGCTGCCGCCTGGTTTACGTTTTCTTGGCTCCGGCGCTTACTCAAAAGGCGGCTGACAAGGCTTGGACGCAGTTTACGCGTAGTTTTACGAACCTGACGGAACTGCTCCAGGCGGTGCAAGCGCCCAGCCAAGTTATTGACGCTAACGCGGTGAGTGATCGAGCAAGGCACTTCCAGTACCGTGAAACCAGCTTCAAGTGCCTTCACACTCAACCAGGTTTCCACGCCCCAGCCCCTAGAGAGCTGATTCTTGCAAGCTTCAAACACAAAACTGTTCATGCAACGCTGCCCCGAAAGCGGAGCCTGCGGCTCCCAACCGGTAGCCTCACTGATGGCCTTGCGGGCCGTGCCCAACACGAAACCATGCCCACCAGCCCCCTTAAAAGCTGGTGGCACCGCAATGCTCATAGAGCAACGCCCGCTGGCCACAGGCTCAATCAGCACCTCGCAAGCCGAGGCACTAGCGCCCAGGTCGCCGTCGACAAACAACAGCAAATAGTCCGCACCCGGCTGGGCAGACTTACGCAAATAAGCCACGCCCGAGCCCATGGCCGCGCCCTTGCCGCGCTTGTGAGGTTTAGAAATAACCTCCGCACCAGCGCGTTTAGCGATCTTGGCGGTATTGTCGGTAGAACCGTCATCAACCACCACGACCCGCTCCACCCCGGCAATCGCCAAGGCCGCCTGCACGGTTGCGGTGATGCGCTCAGCCTCGTTATAGGCCGGGATAATCACCGCCACCGGCAGCTTACCGAAATAATCCGCATACTGAACGCGCTGGTCAACCACGTAGGCAACAGCGCGGTCAGGCAGATACTCGCTGGCGGCGCAGCAGTTAGCGCCTGGCTGCTGGGCTTGCGCGCCGGGCTGGCTGCTGGCGTCGTCGTGCGCAGGGGCGACGGCGCCGGTAGGGGCAGCCTCAGCAGGGGCAACGGTGTGCGCAGGGGTGCCAGCGACGGCGTCAGCGGCTGGTGCCTGCGAGTGAGCCTCCAGCTGGGCAAGTTTTTGAGCAACCTCTTGTGCTGGGGTGAGGGTCACGGTGCTTCCTTAAAATCGCTGATTTACAGGTTCACCTGGCGGGAAATGATGCCGGCCTTGGCGCGGCGCTCATCGGCGTTCAGGGCGGCGTCGTCGGCCAAAGCGGCCTGAAGGCGTGCACCCAGCGCCTGCATGGGGGCGGTTAGCTGCTCAGCGGTAGTGCCCGGCTCAAGCTGCCACACCGGGATGGCAATGCCGTAAGCACGGAAGGCACCCAGGAAGGAACCCAGGGAGGCGCCGTCGTCGCTAAGCTCAGACTCGCGGGCGGCGTGCACCTTGGCCAGGGCGTTGAAGAAGGCGTCCTCATCCTCCTCACGCACCCAGCGCACGTACTCCTTACCGCCCATGCGGCACCAGAAGGCGTGCTCCACACCCGGGACCTGGCGGGTGGCCACAATCTCATCGCGAGACTGGTTGACCAGGTTGTTTAGCTCCTCATCGCTGAGCTCGCCGGGGGCAGCCCAGAAGCCAAAAGAGTCGTGCAGCTGGAAAACCGGCTCAAAGTCGGCGTCTAGCAGGTCCTGTAGGCGCGGGCCGGGCTCAGGTAGGGTGCTTAGCTGCAGGCCAGTGTTGTTTTCTAGCTCCAGGGTGTTGAGCAGGGCGTAGGCGACGTCGCGTGAGGCGTCACCGGAGTGCTTGGTGGTCTGCATGGCAACCAGGTAGCAGTCGTCGGCGCGGCGCATACCCTGGGTTAGGTCCGGCAGCAGGGTGGCCAGCTCAACCGTGGCGCCACGGTGAGCGGCAGGAATGTGCTCGCTGTCGTTGAGCTTAACGGTCATGGTGGCGGCGGGGATGATCTGCGCCATGGCGACCAGTTCAGCTTCATTCTTAAGGCCGGCGAAGGGGCGGGCTACGAATTCAACCTTCTTGGGCTTGGCGGGGGACTGTACGGCCTGGGCGGCCTTTTTGGCCTGGGCGCGGGCGCGGCGCTGACTCTTTTTCGACATAAGTTAACCCTACAGGGTTGGGGTGGGGTTGTGCCGGGCCATGCGGGAGGTGCGCAGGGCCGGGTGTGCCGAGCCACGCCGGGTGGGAGGTGCGGGAGGTGCGCCGTTAAAGCGAAGTGAGCTGGGCTTAGGTAGCTAGCGCGGCTTTCGGGCGGATGCTGGGCTCAGATTGATGCTGGGCTCAGGCAGCGAGCTTGGTGCTCAGGCAGCGAGCTTGGCGCTGACCTCGATCAGGCGGGAGAGCAGGGCCTCTAGCTCGCCGTTGCGGCGCTCGTTGGGGGCGAAGGTGTCGGTGCCCTCAAAGTCCATGGGGAAGGTTAGGGCTAGCTGGGCGCGGATATCGTACATGTCGAACTGTGCGGATAGGGTGCGCCACTGCTCAACAGCGCGGATGGCGCCGTCCCAGGAGTAACCCACGAAAGCCACAGCCTTGCCGATTAGCTCGGGGCTGATGGAGTCGACGGCGTTCTTGAAGGCGCCGGGGATGGTGTGGTTGTACTCGCTGGTTACGAAAATGAAGCCGTCCTGCTCGTCTAGAGCCTTGGCCCAGGCGGCGACGGCGTCGTTGTCATACTTGCCGCCCAGAACCATGGGGGCAACCGGGCTGTCGAACATGGGCAGGTCGTAGTCCTTCAGGTCAATTACGGTGAACTCGGCCTCGGGGTGGGCGGCGCGGGCCTGCTCCAGGATCCAGTTGCCGATCTGGTCACCTACGCGACCCTCGCGGACGGAACCGACGACAATACCGATCTTGGTCATGATGTGCTCCTTTAAGTATTTGGACACTGTCTAGAAGATTGAAAGTTTGAGGGCAGGCGGCCTGGCTGAAAATTTGGCTTTGAGCTGGACCGTACTGCGATAACTTGAGTCTAGGTTGTTTAACTTTCAACTGTCTAGCGGATTCTGGGACTTTGGGCATAAAAGTGGTTCGGTAGACATTAGCCGACCGGACCGTTAAGTGTTTGCGGGTAGCTATGACTACGTCGAGAAACCCTGCAACCTCCAAAAGTGCGCTGATCAGGGGCGAACCGCGATGGCCTCAATCTCCACGCGGGCCCCCTTAGGTAGCGCGGCCACGCCGAAAGCTGCGCGCGCGGGCAGGACCGGACCAGTGAAGAACTGGGCATACACCTCGTTAACCGCCACAAAGTCGTTGATGTCCGCCAGTAGCACGGTGGTTTTAACTACGTCGGCAAAGCTCAGGCTGGCAGCCTTTAGGATCTCGCCGATGTTGGTCAGGCTCTGGCGTGCCTGGGCCTGGATGTCGCCCTCGACCAGCTGTCCCGTGGCCGGAACTAGGGGAATCTGGCCGGAAATGAAAACCTGGGCGCCGGCGTCGTCGCCAGTGGAAACGGCCTGAGAGTAGGGGCCGACGGCGGCGGGGGCGTTAGGGGTGGAAATTGCGGTGGGCATGGGACCTCCTAGATTGGCTTGGTGCCTATAGGTCCATCCTAGTTTGGGGTGGCTCTAGTTTGGGGCGTTGGGGCTGGGTATTGCGGCGCGGGGTGCGCTGGTACCGGTGGGGTGCGCCAATGTGTGGCAGTGTTGGTGCGCCAGTATGGGCCGCACAAAAACTGACATTTCGTCCGTTGCCTATAAAACCCCATGGAAAAATCATAGGGAAGGGATGATTTTGCCTGTATTTGTGAGTATTTGCATGTGATGGGGTGATTTTTGTGGGTAAGCTGTGCCACACTACAGACATGCATGAACGAGCTGGCCAACCCGCCTTATCTGAAGATCTCATCAATGTCGAAGAAGTTCGCCAGGCCTACTACGACCTGGTGCCGGACCCTGCCGTACCCGCTCAGCGAGTAGTTTTCGGCACCTCCGGTCACCGTGGCTCCTCCCTAGACACTGCTTTCAATGAAGCCCACATTGTGGCAACCACCGCCGCAATCGTTGAGTACCGCGCCTCCCAGGGCACCGACGGTGTGCTCTACCTGGGCCGCGACACTCACGCCCTATCATTACCGGCCTGGCGCTCCGCCGTCGAGGTGCTGGTAGGCGCCGGCGTGAAGGTCGCTATCGACTCTCGCGACTCCTACACCCCCACCCCGGCCGTTTCCCACTCCATCCTGGTAGCTAACGGCGCTGGCACCCCCGAGGGTGTACGCACCTCCGGCCCCGGCCTAGCTGACGGTATTGTCGTCACCCCCAGCCACAACCCGCCGCGCGATGGTGGTTTCAAGTACAACCCGCCCACCGGTGGCCCTGCCGGCTCCGACGCCACTGGTTGGATTGCTAACCGCGCCAACGAACTACTAGTGGACGGCGCCTGGCGCAACGTGCCGCGCGTGCCCATCGACGAGGCCCTCAAGAGTGAGCTGGTAATCCGCCACGACTACCGTGAGCTGTACGTAGCTGACCTGGCCAACGTGGTTGACATGGAGGCTATCCGCAAGGCTGGCGTGCGCATCGGTGCAGACCCGCTAGGTGGCGCCTCGGTTGAATACTGGGCTGAGATTGGCGAGCGTTACGGCCTCAACCTCACCGTGGTCAACCCCAAGGTGGACCCCGCCTGGTCCTTCATGACTCTGGACTGGGATGGCAAGATCCGCATGGACTGCTCCTCGCCCTACGCCATGGCCTCCCTGCGTAACGCCATGACCCCCGACGCTTCTGGTGCCACCCCCTACGACGTCGCCACCGGTAACGACGCCGACTCTGACCGTCACGGCATCGTCACCCCCGACGGCCTAATGAACCCCAACCACTTCCTGGCTGTGGCCATCGAGTACCTATTCACCCACCGTCCCGGTTGGGGCAAGGACTGCGCCGTAGGCAAGACCCTGGTTTCCTCCAGCCTGATCGACCGCGTGGTGGCATCCATTGGCCGCAAGCTGGTGGAGGTGCCCGTAGGCTTCAAGCACTTCGTGCCCGGCCTGCTAGACGGCTCTGTGGGCTTCGGCGGTGAGGAAAGCGCAGGAGCTTCCTTCCTGCGTTTCGACGGCGGTGTGTGGACCACCGACAAGGACGGCCTCATCCTGGCCCTGCTGGCAAGCGAGATCATCGCCGTCACCGGCAAGAGCCCCTCGCAGCTACACCTTGAGCAGGTAGAGCGCTTCGGTGCTTCGGCCTACGCCCGTATCGACGCCGCCGCCACCAAGGAAGAAAAGGCCAAGCTGGCCGCACTTTCTCCCGAAGACGTCACCGCCACCGAGCTGGCTGGTGAACCCATCGAGCAGCGCCTGGTGCGCGCCCCCGGTAACGACGCGCCGATCGGCGGCCTGAAGGTCACCACCAAGGACGCTTGGTTCGCAGCCCGTCCCTCCGGAACTGAGGACGTGTACAAGATTTACGCTGAGTCTTTCCTGGGTGAAGAGCACCTGAAGGAAGTTCAGAAGGAAGCCAAGAGCGTGGTTAGCGCAGCGCTAGCCAACTAGTCTCATTTAGCTAGCTGGGGTCGGGTGCATTAGTGCCCGGCCCCAGTTTGTTTATGCTCTAGGGCTGCTTTGCTTGCGACGTGACCGTGTCAGCCAGGCCCCAGTTTGTTTGCGGCCCAGTTATGTACATCCCAGTTATGGCAAGCGCGAACAGACTGCTACACCGTGTCAGCTAAATATCTAAGGCTTTTCCCTAGAATAAAGCCATGAGCTCTACGTCTTCAGTTCCCTCCGCTGCCAGCCCTGACGCGGGTGCCAAGCTGCCAGCTGCGTCAGCTGGAGTTAGCCAAGCGCGCCCCAGCTCAAATGCGCCAAGGGTGGAGTATCAAGACCCAGATAGTGACGTTACTGCTGACGAGGCCATTAGCTCTGTACCCTTCCAACAGTCACTGCCAGGCTCGGAAGACGACGTATTGCTAGCCACCGGCCAACCCATTGGCGCTGCCTCAGCTGCTGCACAACAGGGTACGCAAGAACGCCCAGGACGCCGTCCTAGCGCCGAGCAAATTAGGCGCCGTCCCAGCACCCGTGCCTGGGTACCTAACCAGCATGGCGCCTGGGGGATGCTAATCATTCCGCCCCTAGTGGGCGCATTTATTGGGGGTTGGTCATGGCATTACCTGCTGATCTGGCCGGCTTTCTGGATGGGCTATTTCGCGTTCTGGGCTTGGACCCAGTGGCTACGCACCCGCTCAGAAGCTAAGCGACTGCTGCTACTGGTGCCCATGATCTGGTATTCGGCAATTTGCGCTGTGGCTGGGTTAGCGAGCCTGATCAGCGCCCCCTACCTGCTCCGCTGGGCCCCAGTTTTCGCCCCGCTACTGGCACTGGCCTTGTGGCAGGTGCGCATAGGTAAAGAGCGCTCATTGCTTAGCGGCGTCACCACTACGCTTGCGGCCACGTTAATGACCGCCGTCAGCTACGACGTCGCCACTGGCGGCGCCGGCGGGTTCCTAGGCTTAGAGAAGGGCGCGGACACCCTAGAAAGCTTTGGGGGGCCTCAAAACCTAACCGGCTGGCACTGGGCCTGGTTGGTTACCGCCCTGGTAAGCGGCTATTTTGTGGGCACCGTACCTTACGTAAAAGCCATGATTCGCGGCCGCGGCAAGCCCACCATGATCTGCCTTAGCTTTGGCTTCCACCTGGTGGGGCTGGCTCTGGTGGCATATGCAGCCAGCGCCGGCCTGATTGGCTGGACTAACCTGGCCCTGTGGGTGGTGCTAACTGCGCGTGCCCTAGTGCTACCGCTTATGCAGCGCCAGAGGGTGCGCAAGCGCGCCAAGGTGATTCGCCCCCGCGTGGTTGGGGTCAGCGAAATCATCATTAGTATCGTTATGGTTATGGCCATTTTCCTGCCTTAAATCTGCTTCGATAGCTGAATATGCTTTATTGCCCGACGCCGCCCTTAGTGTGGCGTCGGCTTGTTTGGGCTGGGGCCAGGGCTAGGTTGTGGGCCGGGGTCAGGGCTGGGGCTTGGCGAGGGCTTGAGTTGTGGGCTGGGGCCAGGGCTGGGACTTGGGCCTGGACTTGGCGAAGGCTTTGGTTGCGGCCCTGGTTGGCTGGCCGCCTGCGGTGGAGTTGCTTGTGGCTGGCTTGGCGCCGTCTGCGACTGAGTGTGTGCTTGTGGCTGGCTTGGTGCCGCCTGGCGTGGGGTGGGCGCTGGCTGCGGTGAAGGCCTGGGGGCAGGCTCTGCTACCGGGGTGCGTTTAATTTGGAAAGTGGCCTGCTGACGCGAAACCACAGTTTTACCCGCATCCTGGTTCCAAGCCCTATTAAAGGTTTGCGCGCCTGGCTCATTAGGTAACTGCTTAGCTGAACGCGCATAGACGCGCTGATCATGCTGGTCATTGCCTTGGTGAACAGTGACCACATTGGTGCGGTTAGTGGCACTAACCGGCGCCTTACCATCCAGGCTGGGCACAACGTCGTCGGCGTTTTCCATACTCAAATACTGTGTACCTGACGGAATTACGCTATTACCGGTAGGGCTACCGGCGGTAGTTGTAGCCACAATATTGAAACGTGCCCGCACCTGCGCATTAGCGGTTAGGTTCGTGGCCACAATCCCACCTTGGGAGTGGCCGTAAATACATACCGGGTCAGTGCTTTTAATACCGGCCTTAGTCATGGCGGCAACCACCAGCTGCGAGTAGTCGTCACTGGCACCGGCATTAGCCTGCAAGTTAGTTAGTAGATCCTGAGGATTTGAGTTGCCTGCAGTCCACTGTTGTGTGCCCGGCAAAATCACCTGGTAGGAGCAGGTTCCATCAGAATAGGTGGTTTTAATGATAGAAAAAGCTCCAGTTTGCGGATCAGAAGAATTTATGTGATCGCAGTAATTAATAGTGTCGGCCACCGAGCCGTCATATTTACTGGGTAACGGCTTGAATTTGACCTGACTGGTCTGGCCTACCCCGGTAGTAGTTTTTGCTATACCTGCCAACACGGCGGCAGCTAGCTCAGCGCCCACAGCAGATTTAAAAGAGAAACTGAGCGGCCCCATAGCGGGGGAGGGCATGTCCATGCGCAGGCTGTCGCTGATCAGGGTGAGTCGGTAATTCTTTTTCCCGCCAGCTAGATACGCCAAGTAGTAGTTGGTTGCCTCAACATCGCTAAGTTCTCTGGGGTCAACCCATTTACCACGCCAATAAATCTTATTGCCACCTGCAAGTCCATAGGTTAGCTGCGCCTTTGCTCCGCACAAGGATAGTTTAGCCTCAGGCCCCAAAAACGCACCGGCGTAAACCATAGCTGCCTGCAGAAATACACCAAGGCTGGGGCTAGCTTTATAAATAGTAATTAGAGCAGGTACTTCACTAATTAACCAGCCCCCATAGCCACTACGAACCAGCAATAACACTATCTGATAAATAGCTTTAGCGTCCTCTAAATCAATATCTATTCCCAACGCTTTAAGCTTTTTCTGCAGAGTTTGGGGGTTATCTAGGCCGTACTTATGTAGCTTGGCGCGCACGGCAGCCTCACTTAGAAAATTGTTCCTCCTATGCTTAGCCATAGAGACAGGATTGGCGCGCTTGAGTCCCTCTAATTTCCACGATGCCTGGGCTTTAATCTCGGCATTGGTGTAGAGGTTATAGCCCACCTGTAGGGCGTCAGCGTTAGTTTCACACTGACTGATGCAGGTTTTTAAAGCCTTGGTTGTGGCCGCATCTAGCTCAGGGGACAGCCGCTTGGGCGGGGGTTGAGGAAATAATGGCGGGGGTTGTAGCGGCATACGCGGTAGTTCCAGCACCCCAGGATTGGGCTCTGTGCGAGCAACCTTATAGGCATTGTTAGCTTGTTCCAGCAGTGAGTGGACTTTCATAACCTGCCGTTTAAGCCTCATCAGCACCTGCGGATCCACATGCAGATTCTTATCGGGCCCAGAAACGTAGACAATGTCGCCCATGACTAGACCTAGCTTGGGGTGCTTAGTGCCTGAATGTCATTGTCGACGGCGCCGATCAGCACGTTTATGGCGGCGCTTAGTTGCGCTAAAGACTGACCAGCGGCTTGCGCCGCGCTACCACGCCACTGGTTGGGAATGGTTGGCACCTGGCTTTTAGCGCTTAGGGCCAGCTGCCTAACATAATGCAAGTTACTCATGGCTAAACGCTAAGGCGCTAAGTCAAGGGGCCGCTTTAGGGGTGTGGATAAGGTTGTTGGGGTAAAAAAGTTCCCCACCGGTGCATTAATTCGTGAGTAGAACTCGTAAAGGTAACTCGCACAAAGCGAGCGCAGTGGCGCCAGTATGGCTGTAGATGCAGTTTTAGGGAATCTGGCAGATTACTACTGGCCGGAGTGAATTAGCCTCAGCAGGTCGTCGTCGTAGGCGGGGGAGAAGTCAAAAAGTACCCCTTCAGCCATACGCTGCTTAACCAGCTGCCGGCACACAATCCGTATAGAACGCGGCAAAAGCTGATAACTCTCATGGCGGTGAATCAAAATCAGATCTGCCTCTTGGCTCAGCGCCCACACCAATAACACCAGTTCGCGCTCGCTAAAGGTGCACTCGTCAATAAATTTATCGGGAGGGGGCAAAAGAGTTTTACACGCTTGCAGCATCTGCTCGCGGTGGGGTGGTGGCTCAGTGAAACCGCGCAGGCCATCAAGGGTTTCAAAGGTTTGCGCCACGGTCAGCTGTGGCCATAGCTGCGCCTCCTGGGTTAGGGCCACAGCCCCCGGCCCGGCCCAGCGCGGCCCGGTGATCTCCATGGCTTGGCGCAGGGCCGCCGAAGGGTTATTCCAGGCGGCACTTTTACGCAGCATATATAGGGCCACATAGGAGATGCCTTCAGCCATAAAGCCGTAAATGACTACCGGCCAGGTGGGATCATCAGAAAAGAAACTGTACTGGTTAAGCCAGCCCAGCAGCATGTCAGGTTTGTGGTGCATGAGTGCAGCCAGCGGCCCAGACCACCACATCACGCAAATCCAGGTGCCGATAAGTGCGTTAACTATCCGCATCCAGCGGCGCGGCGCATGCGGCCAAATCACTGCCCACAGCAGCGCGAGTGAGGAGGTCAGTGAACCCATCACCACCACGCCCACAGCCAGCCAACTGGCTTTTTGAAATTGCATGTGAGGTAGCGTGCCCAGCATTACGCCCGCAAACAACACCCCGGAAATTAGCATTTGCGAAATTTCCATGGCGGTTTGGGCGGCTGCAGCTGAGGCGGTGGGGGTTAGGGCGTCGGTGCGAACCAGTGCGTCAGTGCCGTTGTCGTAGGCTACGCGCGTGTGTTGGGTGATGATTTTTCCACCCCAATAGGCGCTGATCAGGCATAACGCTAGGGAGCAAAATGGCCCAACCCGGAAGGGTAAAAGTGAGTGGTTGTTAATGCCCAGGGTTATGGCCAGCAAAAAAGTCAGCGTTAGTAGGACGGTGGCCCGCGCCGCCTCCAAACGCGCAATTAGGCGAATTAGGTTGGCGATAGCCACAGTCTCACTGATACGGGTGGCCACCTTAGGTGGCAGGTGCTCAAGCAGCGCCCGCGCAGAAGAAGGTATAGCTACAGCCACGCCTATATTTTGCCAAGCTGCTTTTAGGCCTAACAAGCTTGTGCGCTTTTGGCGCGGTGCACGCGCTCAGCTAAGGGTGGGTTGTGCGTGCTTTGGTGTGGTTTGGGCTCGACGGCGCTGCCTCGCTTTACAGCCACGACGACGGCGCCGGCTTGGTTTTTGACGACGACGGCGCCGTCGACCCTGCGCAAGAAGCCGCCGTCGCCCCAAGAAAAAAGCCACCGTCACCGCCACCCAAGAGCGAAACTGGCGCAAAAGCCAACGAAAAAATCACATTATGTAACAATTTTGCGCAGTTAAGCTTACAATCACAACAGCGAAGTGCGCAGACCCGCACTAGCTCCCCTGAGCGCCAATGAAGGAGTTCCCGTGTCCCCAAAGGGTGTCCACGCTAAAACCGCAGCCGCACTGGCTGCACTGACCCTATCGTTTACCGGTGTAGTTTTAACCCCTGGCGTAACTGCCACCGAGTCTGGCCAGGATTTCACCTCGCAAGCAGTTGCCAATGGCGGTGACGGTAAATTCCCGGTTTACCGCATCCCCTCAATCGTGCAGCTAAACAACGGTGATCTAGTAGTTTCCTATGACGGGCGCCCCAGCCTGAGGGACGCCCCCAACCCCAACTCCATCTTGCAGCGTCGCTCCACCGACGGCGGGCGCACCTGGGGTGAACAAACCGTCATCCACGCAGGCGTTCCCGGCGCTCAAAAGCAGGGCTATTCAGACCCCTCATATGTGTATGACGCCGAAAAGAACATTTTGTTCAACTTCCACGTCTACTCTAAGGATGCGGGTTTCTTCCAGTCTGTTGACTCTGACGACGACGCCGCCCGCAACGTTATGAGCGCTGAGGTTTCCACCTCCACCGACAACGGCAAAACCTGGACCCACCGCCTGATCACTAATGTGGTTAAACCCAAGGGCATCACTGGCACCTTCGCCACCTCCGGTAACGGTATTCAAATCAAGCACGGCAAATACGCCGGGCGTCTGGTGCAGCAATATATCGGCACTGACTCAGCCCACAACGGTTACGCCTACTCGGTTTACTCTGACGACCACGGCGCCACCTGGCACGCCGGTAACCGCATCGGCAACAGCTTTAACGAAAACAAGGTGGTTGAGCTAAGCGACGGCCGCCTCATGCTCAACTCACGTAACTGGGGTGACGGGGTGGGGCGCCTGATCGCTATTTCTGACGACGGCGGCGTCAACTGGAAGAACCAGTACCTAGACACTGCCCTGGTAGACCCGGAAGTAAACGCCGGCATCACCCGCATGAACCCCCAGGCCACCAGCGGCAAGGCCGCCAAGGAGCTGCTGTTCACCAACGCCAACAACAGCCCCTACAACTGGCAGATAGATGTTGACCGCGAAGGCCAGTGGATCAACCGCATCACCGGTAACGTGCGCTACTCCTGCGACAACGGCGCCACCTGGCCTGTTAGCCGCGTCTACCACTACGGCCCGCACGCCTACTCCTCGGTGACCGCCCTCAAGGACGGCACTTTCGCCGTCGCCTATGAAACTAAAACCGACAAGGAAATCCGCGTAGGCACCTTCGGGCGCGAGTGGCTAAAGCCATTCTGCGCCAACTTCGCTCCCGCTAGCGTCAGCTTGGGGGCCGGGGAAAGTACCAGCGTAAGCGTCACTATCCGCAATGACGACGACGTCGCCCTGCCGGCTGGCTCCATGCGCCTAACCGGCCTGCCCGAAAACGTCAGCAGCGAGCTGGTAGCCACCCCGGCGCTAAAGCCGGGCGAGTCGGCCACCGTAAACGTCAAGGTCACCGCTACCAAGGACATTGTGGCTGACACCTACAACGTGGATGCCACCTTGGAGGCAGGCCAGTACACCCTGCGTGGCTCGGTGGAGCTTAAACTCACCACCCCTGAGCTGATTGCACTGACCGTGGCCGGCGAGCGTAGCGACTACACCCGCGACATTATGGCCAAGCCCTACCAGGCTGGCGAAAAGCTGCCCTTCCACTGGAGCATCGTCAACAACACCAGTAATACCCTGCACATCGACGGCGCCAAGGGGCCCGAGGGCACCGAAATTGAATCTTGCAGCGGCGACATTGAGCCCGGCAAGACCATGTGGTGCTTCACCAGCGGCTATGTGGTAAACGAGCAGGAAGCCAAGCAGGGCTACCTGGATGCCAAGCTGACGCTGACCTACACCCAGGGCGACAGTCAGGTCACCTACCCGGTAACTCGCTTCGACCAGAACCTAGGTAAGCGCCGGATGCTGCCGGCTGCTCCCACCCCGCAGCCCACCGAGCAGCCTACGCAAAGCCCCACCCCGGCCCCGACGGCGTCGCCCACTGCCACGCCGACCGCTGCGCCTACTGCCGTGCCCACCACTGCACCCAGCCCCACCGCCGCGCCTACGGCTAGCGCTGTGCCCAGCGCCAGCCCCATGCCTAGTGCCAGCCCCATGCCTACCGGCAGGGCGGCGCTAAAGCCCTCACCGCTACCCTCCTCAAAGGGTTCAGGGAAGGTAGCTTTTGCTGGTAACAGTGGCGGCTCGCGCCACGGCTCGCTGGCGGTTACCGGTGTGGCCGGAGGATTAGTGCTGGTAGCCGGGGGGCTAGTGGCCGCCGGTGGGGCGCTGCGCTCTGGCAAACTACGCGACTACCTGCACCGTCACTAAAACCGATGGCGCACCCGTTACGGACGAGCCAATCCGTTACGCACCCGCGCCTAAGCCGCCAGCCCGGCGAAAAAGTGGCCTAAAACCACGTTAAACCGGGCCTCTGGTGTTGGGGGCAGGTCAGCTGAGACAATTAGCGCATGAGTTGTGCTGAGACTGCTGACCTGCCCCTATCC
>ERZ1699259.658-NODE-658-length-13590-cov-4.568595_pt1 | contig 13590 bp, 8 predicted proteins | sample MGYA00581525_ERZ1699259 | MGnify/ENA primary metagenome ERZ1699259 (study PRJEB42319, sample SAMD00040332) | human oral metagenome | material: saliva | host: Homo sapiens | study: EMG produced TPA metagenomics assembly of PRJDB4115 data set (Metgenomic analysis of... | reverse complement strand
CTTAAAAAAGTATTATGAATTTCTAGTTAGCACCTATTAAGACTTCAAAATTAAAAAATATTTTTAAAACAAGTCAATCAACAAGTGCCCACACAGATTGTCTGATATATTGTTAAAGAGCAAAAAAGAACGACGCACCGGTTTTTCTTAAGAGTCACAACAGCGCGTCGTTGTGTGGGGCGTATTATAGGCATTTCAGATGCCTTTGCAAGATCTTTTTGTAAAAAAATGTAAATTTTTTATTGATTGAAGATCTTTTCGCCTATTCGCACAAAAAATAGATCATTTTTGTTACTTAATTAATCGTTTTGCTATTCTTGGCAAATCTGCAATGGAATCCAAAACATAATCAGCGAGATTCTCACCCTCTTCTGTAATAGGTTTGCCTGTTCGCACTAAAATATTCGTTTTCACTTTTGCACCAATGCCAGCTTTAAGATCTTCAATCTTATCACCGACCATAATAGATTGTGCAGGATCGATTCTCAGAGCTTTAATCGCCTCTAATAACATGCCTGATTTCGGTTTTCGGCATTCACAGTCTTCTTTATATTCGCCTTTCCCTTCTGGATGATGAGGACAATAGTAGATGCCATCTAAATCCACACCACGATCAGCTAACGACCAATCCATCCATTCTGTCAGTTGTAAAAACTGATCTTCTGAAAAATATCCACGTGCAATGCCTGATTGATTGGTCACTAAAACTAAAAGATATCCCATTTCCTTTAATGCTTTTAATGCATCAATGCTGCCTTCTATGAATTGGAAATCATCAATTTTATGGACATAACCATGGTCGATATTTAAAGTGCCATCACGATCTAAAAAAACAGCTTTCTTCATATATTTTCTCATTTATCTTTTTCTTAAGACAAAATTATCCCTTTTATCCTTAATATAAGCAATAATAAGTCATAACCGATCCGTCTAAAAAAGATCCCCTAAGATATTGACACAGCATTCTAGACGTCTAGAATACAAATGAAATTCAAATATTAACTGAGAACAAGGGCTTATATGATTAAGCTAAATAACATTACGAAGATTTTTACACTTCCAGATAAAAAACTGACCGCACTTGATAATGTTTCATTACATGTGCCGAAGGGGCAGATTTGTGGTGTCATTGGTGCTTCTGGCGCAGGTAAAAGTACACTTATCCGTTGTGTAAACTTATTAGAAAGACCGACTCACGGTGCCGTAATCATCGATGATGTGGAGCTGACTCAACTTTCTGACGCTGAATTAGTGAAAACACGCCGCCAAATTGGCATGATTTTCCAACATTTTAATTTGTTAACCTCTCGAACCGTTTTTGAAAACGTAGCATTGCCACTTGAATTAGAAAATAAATCGAAAGCAGAAATTCAAGAAAAAACGACCGCACTTTTAGCACTTGTAGGATTAAGTGATAAACATAATGTGTATCCTGCTAATCTCTCTGGTGGTCAAAAACAACGTGTAGCTATTGCTCGTGCACTTGCAAGCGATCCAAAAGTCTTACTTTGTGATGAAGCCACCAGCGCATTGGATCCGGCCACAACTCAATCCATTCTAAAATTATTAAAAGAAATCAACCGCACTTTAGGTATCACCATTCTTCTTATTACCCATGAAATGGAAGTGGTTAAACGTATCTGTGATCAAGTTGCCGTGATTGATAAAGGTCGCCTGATTGAACAAGGCACAGTTAGCGAAATTTTCTCTAATCCGAAAACAGAATTAGCTCAAGAGTTTATCAGCTCGACCTTCCACATTACCTTGCCGGAAGAATATTTAGAAAATCTATCTGATACGCCAAAACATGCCAAATCGTATCCGATCATTAAATTTGAATTTACAGGTCGTTCAGTAGATGCCCCATTACTTTCTCAAGCATCAAAAAAATTTGGTGTTGAACTCAGTATCTTAACATCACAAATTGATTATGCCGGAGGGGTAAAATTTGGCTTTACCATTGCGGAGGTTGAAGGTGATGAAGATGCTATTACGCAAGCCAAAGTTTATTTAATGGAAAATAACGTTCGAGTAGAGGTACTAGGCTATGTTCAATGAGTTATGGGCAACATTTAGCCAACAATTCCCCGATAATTTTGCGAGTTTATTAACGGTATCAACCGTTGAAACGGTTTATATGTCGGTATTGTCGACATTAATTGCGGCTTTATTAGGCTTACCACTGGGTTTTTTAACCTTTTTAACCAATCAAGGGGCGATTTTAGAAAATAAAAAACTCAATGCGTTCTTAAACGTCATTATTAATATCGGACGTTCAATCCCTTATATTATTTTGTTACTTGCTTTAATTCCACTTACCAGTTGGTTACTTCCTGGCGGGAGCATTGGTTCTAATGCGGCAATTGTGTCATTAAGTGCTGCAGCAACACCATTTTTTGCACGTCTTACGAGCAATGCACTTTTTGAGATCCCAACCGGTTTGACTGAAACAGCAAAAGCCATGGGCGCAACCAATTGGCAAATTATTCGTAAATTCTATTTGCCTGAATCTTTACCAACGCTTATTAATGCGATTACACTCACCTTCGTGACATTAATTGGCTATACCGCAATGGCGGGAACACAAGGCGGTGGCGGCTTAGGAAGCCTCGCCATTAACTATGGTGTCTATCGTAATATGCCATCGGTAACTTGGGCTGCAACGATTGTTATCGTGATTATCGTGATGCTCAGTCAAAAATTAGGCGATACGCTCGCAAAACGAGTGGATCACCGTTAATTATTTTCTATACCATTTTATTCACAACAAGGAAAAAACATGAAATTAAAAAACTTATTTGCTATCACCGCTATCGCGTCAGCATTAGTATTAACAGGTTGTAAAGAAGAGAAAAAAGCAGATGCAGCATCAACTGCACCTGCAGCAACATCAATCAAAGTTGGTGTAATGGCGGGTCCTGAACACCAAGTAGCCGAAACCGCGGCAAAAGTAGCAAAAGACAAATACAACTTAAATGTTGAATTTGTTTTATTCAATGACTACGCATTACCAAATACTGCTGTATCTAAAGGCGATTTAGATGCTAACGCAATGCAACACAAACCTTACTTAGATGAAGATGTAAAAGCGAAGAACTTGAACAACTTAGTGATCGTTGGTAACACCTTTGTTTACCCGCTTGCTGGCTATTCTAAAACCATCAAAAATGTAAATGAATTAAAAGATGGCGCGAAAATTGTGGTGCCAAATGACCCATCAAACCGTGGTCGTGCATTAATCCTTCTTGAAAAACAAGGTTTAATCAAACTTAAAAATTCTAACGATCTTCTTTCAACTGTCGCAGATATCGTTGAAAATCCGAAAAACTTAAAAATTTCTGAAGTGGATACCTCTGTTGCAGCTCGTGCATTAGATGATGTTGATCTTGCGGTTGTAAATAACACTTATGCGGGTCAAGTTGGCTTAAATGCACAAGATAACGGTGTGTTCGTGGAAGATAAAGATTCTCCATACGTAAACATCATCGTTGCGCGTACTGATAACAAAGACAGCAAAGCGATCCAAGATTTCGTGAAAGCATACCAAACTGAAGAAGTTTACCAAGAAGCGAAAAAACACTTTAAAGATGGTGTTGTAAAAGGTTGGTAATCTCAGCTTAAGCAAAATATTTCAAAGCCACCGATAAGGTGGCTTTTTTATTGATGAAAAGAAAGTGCGGTCATTTTTACGATACTTTTCCAAACGAAAAACGCATCAAAAACTGACCGCACTTTCTGTATTAAGATAATAAAAAACCCGAGCCTAAACTCGGGTTTTCTTTTTTAGCAATTAACGATTACTCTGCATCATCTGCCATATTAAGCATTTCTGCTAAGTTAGTTGTTGCATCATCTGCTGTCATCACGAATTCATCAGCAATTGCTGCTTCATCGTCTTCAGACAATTTAATCACAACATCGTCTACAATACGTTTTTTGTGACGACCTTGGTGATATGCAAAACCAGTACCAGCTGGGATTAAACGACCTACGATTACGTTCTCTTTCAAGCCGCGTAATTCATCACGTTTACCCGCCACTGCTGCTTCAGTAAGCACGCGAGTGGTTTCTTGGAACGATGCCGCAGAAATGAAGGATTCTGTCGCCAATGACGCTTTGGTAATACCAAGTAATTCACGTTCGAATTCAACTGGTGGTTTACCTTCCGCTTCACGTTTACGGTTCACAATTTTCACGCGAGCCACTTCAACTTGTTCCCCTTCGAGGAATTCGCTGTCATAAGCTTTCGTAATAACTGCTTTACGTAACATTTGACGTACGATAACTTCGATGTGCTTATCGTTAATTTTTACCCCTTGTAAGCGGTAAACTTCTTGTACTTCGTTCACGATATATTCAGTTACAGCACGAACACCGCGTAAACGTAAAATATCGTGTGGAGTCTCCGCACCATCAGAAATCACGTCTCCACGTTCTACCATCTCACCTTCAAATACGTTGAGTTGACGCCATTTTGGAATCATTTCTTCGTAGATTTCACCTTCAGTTGGGGTGATTAACAAGCGACGTTTACCTTTGGTTTCTTTACCGAAGGACACGATACCTGAAATTTCTGCCAAGATTGCTGGCTCTTTCGGTTTACGAGCTTCGAATAAATCAGCAACGCGTGGAAGACCACCGGTAATATCTTTAGTACCTACAGATTCTTGTGGAATACGTGCAAGTGGTTCACCCACTTTCACTTCCGCACCGTCATCTAAACTTACGATTGCTTTACCTGGTAAGAAGTATTGTGCAATAACGTCAGTTTCAGGTAAGAAGATATCGTTACCTTTTGCATCAACTAATTTGATGGTTGGACGTAAATCTTTACCTGCAGTTGCACGCTCACCCACGTCTTGTACGACGATAGAAGAAAGACCAGTTAATTCATCCGTTTGACGAGTTACGGTTAAACCATCCACGATATCAACAAATTTCACAAAACCTGATACCTCAGAGACAACTGGCATAGTATGTGGATCCCAGTTTGCCACTGTTTCACCTGCTGATACTTCTTGACCATCTGCTTTATTCAATACAGTACCGTAAGGCACTTTATAGTGCTCTTTCGTACGACCGAATGCATCGGTTACGGTTAATTCAGTATTACGAGAAGTTAAAACTAATTTACCTTCGTCATTAACAACGAATTTCGCGTTAGCAAGGTGTAAAGTACCGTTGTTTTTGATTTGTACGCTAGATTCTTTCGCTGCTGCAGAAGCTGCACCACCGATGTGGAACGTACGCATGGTTAACTGTGTACCTGGCTCACCGATAGATTGAGCAGCGATAACACCTACTGCTTCACCTTGGTTGATGAGGTGACCACGCGCTAAGTCACGACCATAACATTTCGCACATACGCCGAAGTCAGTATCACAAGTTACAACAGAACGTACTTTTACGCTGTCCACTGAGTTTGCATCTAACACATCACAAAGTTTTTCATCTAATAAGGTGTTACGTGCAATTAAGACTTCTTCTGTACCTGGTTTATACACATCTTCAGCCACAACACGACCTAACACTAATTCGCGAAGTGGAACTTTCTCATCACCACCTTCGATTAATGGGGTCATGACTAAGCCTTCGTGCGTACCACAGTCATCTTCAACGATCACTAAGTCTTGTGCTACGTCAACTAAACGACGAGTTAAGTAACCAGAGTTTGCTGTTTTTAATGCGGTATCCGCCAAACCTTTACGCGCACCGTGGGTTGAAATAAAGTACTGAAGTACGTTCAAACCTTCACGGAAGTTCGCTGTAATTGGGGTTTCGATGATCGAACCATCTGGACGCGCCATCAAACCACGCATACCTGCTAACTGACGAATCTGAGCTGCAGAACCACGCGCACCAGAGTCAGCCATCATAAAGATACTGTTAAAAGAAGCTTGTTTCTCAGGATTACCTTCACGGTTGATAACTTCTTCCTGAGATAAGTTTTCCATCATTGCTTTAGCTACACGCTCATTTGCTGCAGCCCAAATATCGATTACTTTGTTATAACGTTCACCCGCCGTTACAAGACCAGATTGGAACTGTTCTTGAATTTCAGCCACTTCGGCTTCCGCTGCAGAAATAATTTCGTATTTTTTCTCTGGGATAACCATATCGTCGATACCCACAGAAGAACCTGAACGAGCCGCATAAGCAAAACCGGTATACATAATATGGTCAGCAAACATTACCGCTTCTTTCAAACCTAAACGACGATAAGCTTCGTTGATAAGTTTAGAAATTGCTTTTTTACCTAATGTTTGGTTAAACAATGAATAAGGCATACCTTTTGGCGCGATCATCCATAAGATTGCACGACCGATAGTGGTATCGGTTAATGTGTTTTTCTCTTCGAATTCGCCAGCTTCATTTTTCACATATTCAGTAATACGTACTTTAACGCGAGAATGTAACTCTGCTTCACCTGTGCGATAGGCTTTTTCAGCTTCGCGCGGATCTTGCAATAACATGCCTTCACCTTTACCGTTCACTTTTTCACGGGTCATATAGTAAAGACCCAACACCACGTCTTGTGATGGAACGATAATTGGATCACCGTTTGCTGGTGAAAGTACGTTGTTGGTTGACATCATTAACGCACGCGCTTCTAACTGCGCTTCAAGTGTTAATGGTACGTGAACCGCCATTTGGTCACCATCGAAGTCCGCGTTGAACGCCGCACAAACAAGTGGGTGTAACTGGATTGCTTTACCTTCGATTAGAAGTGGTTCAAACGCTTGGATACCTAAACGGTGAAGTGTCGGTGCACGGTTCAATAGAATTGGGTGCTCACGAATAACTTCTGCCAAGATATCCCAAACAATCGCGTCTTCACGCTCAACCATTTTCTTAGCTGCTTTGATTGTAGTTGCATAACCACGGCTTTCTAATTTTGCGTAGATAAACGGACGGAATAATTCCAATGCCATTTTCTTCGGTAAACCACATTGGTGTAAGTGCAAGTATGGACCTACAGTGATTACAGAACGGCCTGAATAGTCAACACGTTTACCTAATAAGTTTTGACGGAAACGACCTTGTTTACCTTTGATCATATCCGCAAGTGATTTCAATGGACGACGGTTAGAACCCGTAATCGCACGACCACGACGACCATTATCTAATAACGCATCAACAGATTCTTGTAACATACGTTTTTCGTTGCGCACGATAATATCTGGTGCAATTAAATCTAATAAACGTTTTAAACGGTTGTTACGGTTAATCACGCGACGATATAAATCGTTCAAATCAGATGTTGCAAAACGACCACCATCTAATGGTACTAATGGACGTAAATCTGGTGGAAGTACTGGTAATACAGTCATCACCATCCACTCTGGTTTGTTACCAGATTGTTGGAAAGCTTCTAATAATTTTAAGCGTTTAGTGATTTTCTTACGTTTTGTTTCAGAGTTAGTTTCTTGTAACTCTTCACGTAATTTTTCACATTCCACTTCAAGATCAATACCTTTAAGTAAATCTTGAATTGCTTCAGCACCCATTTTCGCTTCGAATTCATCTTGCCAGCGGTCTTCTGCATCAAGGAATTGTTCTTCAGTTAATAACTGTCCACGTTCCAAATCGGTCATACCCGGTTCAGTCACGATGTACATTTCAAAATAAAGCACACGTTCAATATCACGTAACGGCATATCAAGTAATAAACCGATACGGGACGGAAGTGATTTTAAGAACCAAATATGTGCAACTGGACAAGCCAATTCAATGTGGCCCATACGTTCACGACGCACTTTAGTTTGTGTGACTTCAACACCACATTTTTCACAAATCACACCACGGTGTTTTAAGCGTTTATATTTACCGCATAAACATTCGTAATCTTTTACTGGCCCGAAAATACGTGCACAGAAAAGACCGTCACGCTCAGGTTTGAACGTACGATAGTTGATTGTTTCAGGTTTTTTAACTTCACCAAATGACCAAGAACGGATCATGTCTGGAGAAGCTAACCCAATTTTAATCACATCAAAATCTTCACTGGTTTTTGATTGTGCTTTTAAAAACTTAACTAAGTCTTTCACAAATAGTCTCCTGTCGGAGTTAAGGGTTTCAAAGTGCGGTCAAAAATATTTTGTTTTTTAACCGCACTTCGGCGATTTCTTCCTTTTGCTTCCCCTGTGTACAGGGGAAGACCGGTTTGTCGATTACTCTTCGTCTAGCTCGATATTCAAACCAAGTGAACGGATTTCTTTCATAATTACGTTGAAAGATTCCGGTGTACCCGGATCCATTTGTTGGTTGCCACCGACGATGTTTTTATACATCTTCGTACGGCCGTTCACGTCATCGGATTTCACAGTTAACATTTCTTGTAAGGTATAAGCCGCACCGTATGCTTCAAGTGCCCATACCTCCATCTCACCGAAACGTTGACCACCGAATTGTGCTTTACCACCAAGTGGTTGTTGAGTAACAAGACTATAAGAACCAGTTGAACGAGCATGCATTTTGTCATCAACTAAGTGGTTCAATTTGAGCATGTACATATAACCTACAGTTACTGGACGCTCGAATTTCTCACCTGTACGGCCATCGTATAATGTGATCTGACCTGAAGTTGGTAAGCCACCAAGTTTCAACATTTCTTTGATTTCTTGCTCATCAGCACCATCAAACACTGGTGTAGCTACCGGTAAACCTTTACGTAGGTTTTCTGCTAAACGCATGATTTCGTCATCACTAAAGGTGCTTAAATCCACTTTTTGTGCGCCATGACCTAAATCGTATGCTTTTTGCATATAGCCACGAAGTTTCTCAACATCTTGTTTTTGTTTGATCATCGCATTGATTTGATCACCGATACCTTTCGCTGCTAAGCCTAAGTGGGTTTCTAAGATCTGACCGATGTTCATACGAGATGGTACACCCAGTGGGTTCAATACGATTTCAACCGGTTGACCGTTTTCATCGTATGGCATATCTTCCACAGGGTTGATTTTTGAGATAACACCTTTGTTACCGTGACGACCCGCCATTTTATCACCCGGTTGGATGTGACGTTTCACCGCTAGGTAAACTTTAACCACTTTTAACACGCCTGGTGCTAGGTCATCGCCTTTAATGATTTTCTTACGTTTTACTTCAAGTTTGTGTTCAAACTCTTTACGTAATTCTTCATATTGCTCAGCAAGCTGCTCTAATTGGTTTTGTTTTTCTTCATCTGAAATGGTTTGTTCTAACCATTTTGTGCGATCCATTTTATCTAATTGAGCCGCATCAATACCGCCAGCGATAAGGACATTACGCACACGAGCAAACAAGCCAGCTTCTAAGATTTCTAATTCATCAGAAAGGTCTTTCTTAGCTTGTTTTAACTGCATTTCTTCAATTTCTAATGCACGTTTGTCTTTTTCTACGCCATCACGGGTGAAGACTTGAACGTCAATTACAGTACCGCTTACGCTATTTGGTACACGTAATGAAGAGTCTTTCACATCAGATGCTTTTTCACCGAAGATTGCACGTAACAATTTTTCTTCTGGTGTTAATTGAGTTTCGCCTTTAGGGGTTACTTTACCGACTAAGATGTCACCACCTTTCACTTCAGCACCCACATAAACGATACCTGATTCATCCAATTTACTTAATGCAGATTCACCTACGTTTGGAATATCCGCTGTGATTTCTTCAGAGCCTAATTTTGTATCACGTGCCACACAAGATAATTCTTGAATGTGGATTGTTGTGAAGCGGTCTTGTTGTACAACACGCTCGGAAACTAACATTGAGTCTTCGAAGTTATAACCGTTCCAAGGCATGAACGCCACACGGATATTTTGACCTAATGCTAATTCACCTAAGTCTGTTGAAGGACCATCTGCTAACACTTCACCACGGTTAATTGGATCGCCTAAATTCACACAAGGAATTTGGTTGATACAGGTATTTTGGTTAGAACGGGTGTATTTAATTAAGTTATAAATATCAATACCCGCTTCGCCTGCTACAGTTTCGTCTTCATTTACTTTGATAACGATACGAGAAGCATCAACGTATTGAACTGTACCACCACGTTTCGCGACAACCGCCACACCTGAGTCAAGTGCGATTGGTTTTTCCATACCTGTACCCACTAACGGCTTATCAGCACGTAAAGTAGGAACCGCTTGACGTTGCATGTTCGCACCCATTAAGGCACGGTTCGCATCGTCATGCTCTAAGAATGGAATTAACGCTGCTGCCACAGATACAACTTGTTGGGTTGAAACGTCCATATAGTGAATTTCTTCTGGTTTATAAAGACCTGATTCACCACGTTCACCACGTGCAGTAACGAATGCATCTGTAAAGCGATTGTTCTCATCAAGGTTTGAGTTCGCCTGTGCAATGATGTAGTTTGCTTCATCAATTGCAGATAAATATTCGATTTCTTCGGTTACTTGACCATCAACCACTTTACGATATGGCGTTTCTAAAAAACCATAATCGTTAGTACGAGCAAACGCAGAAAGTGAGTTGATCAAACCGATGTTTGGACCTTCAGGGGTTTCGATTGGACATAAACGACCATAGTGAGTGTTATGTACGTCACGTACCTCAAAGCCTGCGCGTTCACGCGTTAAACCGCCTGGACCTAATGCAGAAATACGACGTTTGTGTGTCACTTCTGATAATGGGTTGTTTTGGTCCATGAATTGAGAAAGTTGTGAAGAACCAAAGAATTCTTTCACTGCCGCAGAAATTGGTTTTGGATTAATTAAGTCTTGTGGCGTGATCGCATCTAAATCGCCTAAAGATAAACGCTCTTTAACTGCTCTTTCTACACGAACTAAACCAATACGGAATTGGTTTTCTGCCATTTCACCCACAGAACGAATACGACGGTTACCCAAGTGGTCGATATCATCCACTTCACCACGACCATTACGGATATCGATGAGTTTTTTCATCACACGAATGATATCGTCGTTACTTAAAATACCAGTCCCCTCGCCTTCAGGAATACCTAATGAGCGATTAAACTTCATACGACCTACTGCAGATAAATCATAACGTTCTGCAGAGAAGAATAAGTTGTTGAATAATGCTTCTGAAGATTCTGGTGTAGGTGGTTCACCTGGACGCATCATACGATAAATTTCATATAACGCACTTACACGATCGTAAGTTGGATCAACACGTAATGTTTCAGAAATATACGGACCGTAATCTAAATCATTAGTGAATAATGTCTCGATCACTTTATAGCCTGCTTGCGATAATTTCGCTAACACTTCTAAAGAAATCTCGCCATTTGCTGGGCAAATGATTTCACCTGATTCAAGATCAACGTAATCTTTCGCTGCAACTTTACCTGCGATATATTCAGTTGGCACTTCAACTTGTGTCACATTATCTTTTTCTAATGCTTTGATGTGACGAGCTGTAATACGACGACCGCGTTCTACATAGACTTTGCCATTTGCTTCAATATCAAATGTTGCCGTTTCACCACGTAGACGTTCTGGCACTAATGTCATGAGTAATTTATTGCCAGCGATTTCGAAAGTTACTTTGTCGAAGAATAAGTTTAAGATTTCTTCAACAGTGTAACCTAATGCACGTAAAATAATGGTTGCCGGTAATTTACGACGGCGGTCAATACGCGCATATAAGTTATCTTTTGGATCAAATTCGAAATCTAACCAAGAACCACGGTAAGGGATAATACGTGCGTTATAAAGCACTTTACCTGAAGAGTGTGTTTTACCTTTGTCAGAATCAAAGAATACGCCTGGGCTACGGTGTAATTGTGAAACGATAACACGCTCAGTACCATTGATGACAAAGGTACCGTTGTCAGTCATTAATGGGATTTCACCCATATATACTTCGCTTTCTTTAATGTCTTTGACTGCGCGTGATGAAGATTCTTTATCGTAGCTAACTAAACGTAATTTTACGCGTAAACCTGCTGCATAAGTTGAACCACGAATTTGACATTCACGTACATCAAATTCTGGCTCTTCTAAACGGTAATCAACATATTGTAATTCTGTATAACCGTTATTGCTTACGATTGGGAAAACAGAACGGAATGCAGCTTCTAAGCCTTGTTGACCTTCAGGATCTTTTTGAATGAATTTATCAAAAGAATCTAATTGGATGGTTAATAAATAAGGTACATTTAAAACTTGCGGACGTTTGCCGAAGTCTTTACGAATTCGTTTTTTCTCAGTATAGGAGTAACCCATTATTGGTTTTCCTCTGTAAATTTTAGTGAGACCGAGTTGATATAAAAAGTGCGGTCAAATTGATTGACGCTTTTATTTATATCGGAGATTGACGCCGTTTCGGATACCGCACTCTGAACCTTACTTCTGTAGTGGGCTACTTAAATTAAAACGTCTGATTAATTTAAGTGGAAACAGATACCATTAAACGGAAAATGCCTATCTGTTTTTTGTGCTGTTTTTGATAGCACAAAATGGCTGATGGTAAACCACCAGCCATTAAGCCTGAGAAACAGGACATAAGTGAATCAAAAATTATTTGATTTCTACTTTTGCACCAGCTTCTTCTAATTCTTTCTTAAGTGCTTCAGCTTCTTCTTTAGAAACACCTTCTTTTAAGTTAGCTGGAGCAGATTCAACTAAGTCTTTAGCTTCTTTTAAGCCTAAACCAGTTGCACCACGTACTGCTTTGATAACTGCTACTTTGTTAGCACCAGCTTCAGCAAGAACTACGTCGAATTCAGTTTTTTCTTCTGCCGCTGCTGCTGCACCGCCAGCTGCTGGAGCTGCTGCTACTGCTGCTGCAGAAACGCCGAATTTTTCTTCCATCGCTGCGATTAATTCAACGATTTCAGTTACAGATTTAGAAGCGATCGCTTCAATGATTTGTTCGTTAGTTAATGACATAACAATCAATTCCTAAAATTAATAAAGTTAAATGAAGTAAGAAACGCTTAATGATTAAGCTGCTTCTTGTAATTTGTCGCGTAATGCCGCAAAAGTGCGAACAAGTTTGCCTGCCGCAGCTTCTTTCATTGTGCCCATTAAACGTGCAATTGCTTCTTCGTAAGTTGGTAATGTTGCTAAGAATTCAACATCTTGGATCTTACCTTCAAAGGCTGCACCTTTAATTTCAAACTTATCGTTTGCTTTAGCAAAATCTTTGAACAAACGTGCTGCTGCACCTGGGTGTTCATTAGAGAATGCGATAAGTGTTGGACCTACAAACGTATCTTGTAAGCATTCGAAATCAGTGCCTTCAACCGCACGACGTAATAAAGTATTACGAACAACGCGCATTGTTACACCAGCTTCACGAGCTGCTTTACGTAATTCAGTCATTTTATCAACAGTTACACCACGAGAATCCGCGATTACTGCTGAAAGTGCACCTTTGGCTGCTTCATTTACTTCGGCAACAATTGCTTGTTTGTCTTGAAGATTTAATGCCATTGGCTTTTAGCTCCTGAATACACTCCGATTTCTCGGAATTAATTTACCTCATCGAAAGAGTTATCTTTCAGACTAGGACGACTTCGGTGCCCAGAAGCAAGAAATATTCTTATTCTGTTCACCATCTACGTAGGATTATTAAGATGATTATTGCTAACCATTCCCTACGGTCTTGGAC
>ERZ1699259.657-NODE-657-length-13594-cov-7.908294_pt1 | contig 13594 bp, 9 predicted proteins | sample MGYA00581525_ERZ1699259 | MGnify/ENA primary metagenome ERZ1699259 (study PRJEB42319, sample SAMD00040332) | human oral metagenome | material: saliva | host: Homo sapiens | study: EMG produced TPA metagenomics assembly of PRJDB4115 data set (Metgenomic analysis of... | reverse complement strand
AACTGAATGTAACGGCTCTTACTGTGCTTAATACAGCCAAAACAACACCATTTGAAATCAAGGATGGCATTGAAGCAAACGATGATACGCGTCTACGTTACCGTTACCTTGACCTTCGTCGTCCAGAGATGTTGGAAAACCTTAAGCTTCGTGCCAAGGTAACACATTCTATCCGCAACTACTTGGATGAGTTGGAATTTATCGATGTGGAAACACCATTCCTTTCTAAGTCAACACCAGAAGGGGCGCGTGACTATTTGGTGCCATCTCGTGTCAATAAAGGGCATTTCTACGCCCTTCCTCAAAGTCCGCAGATTACAAAACAGTTGTTGATGAATGCTGGCTTTGACCGTTACTACCAAATCGTCAAATGTTTCCGTGATGAAGACTTGCGTGGTGACCGTCAACCTGAGTTCACACAGGTCGACTTGGAAACTTCATTCCTTACTGAGCAAGAAATTCAAGACATTACAGAAGGCTTGATTGCGCGCGTGATGAAGGAAACAAAAGGAATCGAAGTAACGCTTCCATTCCCTCGTATGAAGTACGATGATGCTATGGCCCTTTATGGTTCTGACAAACCTGACACTCGCTTTGAGATGTTGCTTCAGGACTTGACAAAAGTTGTCAAGGGTGTAGACTTCAAAGTCTTCTCAGAAGCTCCTGCGGTTAAAGCCATCGTCGTCAAAGGTGCTGCAGATAACTACTCACGTAAAGATATCGATAAGATGACAGAAGTAGCCAAACAGTATGGTGCTAAAGGTCTTGCTTGGGTCAAGGTTGTTGACGGTGAATTAAACGGACCAGTTGCTAAATTCTTGACTAGCATTCAAGGCGATTTAACAAGTGCGCTTGGTCTTGAAGATAAAGACTTGGTTCTCTTTGTGGCTGATACGCTTGAAGTAGCCAATGCAACACTTGGTGCCCTTCGTGGACGTATTGCCAAAGAGCTTGGCTTGATTGATAACGACAAATTTAACTTCCTCTGGGTAGTTGACTGGCCAATGTTTGAATGGTCTGAAGAAGAAGGCCGTTATATGAGTGCCCACCATCCATTCACTCTTCCTCAAGCAGATACTGCTCATGAGCTTGAAGGTGATTTGGCTAAGGTTCGTGCCATTGCCTACGACATCGTCTTGAACGGTTATGAACTTGGTGGCGGTAGCCTTCGTATCAACCAAAAAGAACTCCAAGAACGTATGTTCAAGGCCCTTGGATTCTCAGCTGAAGAAGCCAATGACCAGTTTGGATTCCTTTTGGAAGCCATGGACTATGGATTCCCACCACACGGTGGCTTGGCTATTGGACTTGACCGCTTTGTCATGCTCTTAGCAGGCGAAGATAACATCCGTGAAGTCATTGCCTTTCCTAAGAACAACAAGGCGACAGATCCAATGACCCAAGCGCCATCAACAGTAGCTCTTAAACAACTAGAAGAACTCAATCTACAAGTAGAACAAGATGAAACAAACGAAACTAACTAAAAAGTGGTACCATTATCTGCGCCGTTTTGCTTATCGGGTGAAGATTTTACGTGTTTTGCAAAGTATCTCCCGAGAAAAATACGATGAAAAAATTTCAGCTTCTCTGGTATATGGTTTTCTATCAGCAGTAGCCGTCAATTTCTTCTTCCAACCAGGACACGTTTATTCAAGTGGAGCAACAGGTTTAGCTCAGATTATCTCAAGCCTTAGTAACTACTGGTTTAATTTCCATATTCCAATTTCTGTAGCTTTCTATTGTATCAATATACCACTCATGATTTTAGCTTGGCGCCAGATTGGGCATAAGTTCACGATATTTACCTTTATCACGGTATCCATGAGCTCGCTCTTTATCCAATTTGTGCCAGTGGTGGTCTTGACAGAGGATCCCATCATCAATGCTCTCTTTGGTGGGGTAGTCATGGGACTTGGTATCGGCTTTGCTTTACGCCATAACATTTCCAGTGGTGGAACGGATATTGTCAGTCTTACCATTCGTAAGAAGACAGGACGAAACGTCGGAAGCATCTCCTTCCTAGTGAACGGGACAATCATGCTGATTGCAGGCTTGACCTTTGGTTGGAAATATGCCCTTTATTCCATGATTACGATCTTTGTCTCAAGCCGTGTAACAGATGCAGTTTTCACCAAACAGAAACGCATGCAGGCCATGATCGTCACTAGCAATCCAGATGCAGTGATTGAGAAAATCCATCATAAATTGCACCGTGGTGCGACCATGATTCACGATGCTGAAGGGACTTATAACCACGAGCGTAAGGCAGTTTTGATAACGGTTATCACTCGTGCAGAGTTTAATGATTTTAAACTCATCATGAAACAAGTTGATCCGACAGCCTTTGTATCTGTCTCAGAAAATGTCCATATTCTTGGGCGATTTGTCGAAGTTGAAAACTAGTTGTTCAGGTAAATAGGATACAAAAAAACCAACTCAAAATAGAGAGTTGGTTTTTATTTTTCAACGATTTTGTGGGCAATCAACTGGCGGTAACAAATTTGTTTGTTGTTTTTAGCATCATCGATGATCTGGAGAATAGTTTCAAAGGAAACACGACCAAGCTCCAAACTATTGATATCGACATAGGCCGCCAAGTTGAGCTTGGGATTGACTGAGTCGAAGCTGAGGACAGGGACATCCAGTTGGTGTTTTGCGATGTAATCACAGACCCCTGCAGCAAGGAGACTATCAATGGTAATAATAGCGTCAATATTTGGATTGTGTTTGAAGAGAAGTCTACTAAAGCGATAACCATTATCTTCAAGAAATTCAGTAGCAAAGTAAGTCAGATTAGTATCAAGAGGCAGATTGTGTTCTTGAAGTGCTTGCTCGTAACCTGTCAGACGGTCTAGTGTTACGAAGAGTCGCTTAGTACCTCCTATAAAGGCAATGCGCTTGCATCCTTTTTTGATGAAATACTCTGTCGCATCAAAACCAGCTTGGACATTGTCATTATCGACAAGTGGAATGAAGGGAGAAAGTGATTTTCCAAGAATGAGGAAGGGGAATTGCTCCTCGACAACCAGTTGCACCAAGGGATCATTTTCTTGAGCATACAAGAAGATAAGCCCATCCACACGTTTTCCGTAGACCATTTGTGAAATGGCGTTTAAACGCTCTTTCTCATCCTTACCAGTCGCAATCTGAATGGCATAGTGATTTTCCGAGGCAACCTGTGCAATCCCTCTAAGAACAGAAGGGAAGAAAGGGTTTTGGTAGAAAACGTCTGAGTCATCTGGAAGAACCAAACCAATGACTTGCGTATAACTGCTAACGAGACTTCGAGCATTTAGATTAGGATGATAATTGAGTTCTTTCATTGCTTTTCGAACTCGTTTTTTTGTTTCGTCACTAATCGTTGATTTGTTTTGAATAACACGGGTTACGGTTGAAGGAGAAACTCCTGCAGCTTTGGCCACGTCTTTAATCGTAACAGGCATAATAATCTCCTACTTTTTGTAGTCTGGATCACGATAATGAGTCTTATAAAAGATAGTGACCAGGTATAGAACAAATAAAATGTTTTGAACAGTGATCAAAGTCGCCATATTCTGCCCCAAGAGACCTAGAACCAGGGTCAGTAAAGTTGGTAATCCTAAACAGTTCAAAATAAAATGATAGCACTCTTTATAGGTCTTAAATGAGAAGAGACGAGATTTTTTCGTGAAGTAGAGCAGAAGGCTAGCACCTAAAGCTACAATGAAAAAATTAAGTCCAAAGAGAAAACTAGCACCTAAGACCAGGAAGAGGCTGATATAGACGCGGTTCTGTTGATACCAGTCTTTAGAAATAGCCTGAGTCAAGCTTTCCTTGCTTTGGAAACTATCAGTTGTGATAGCATGATAGCGAATGCTGGTTAACTCTTTTCCTTGCTTACTGATGACGAGTTGCTCGGGTTCAAAGCTAAGAAGTAATTCCTCAGGGAAACTTGAACTAGCAGTAGCCCCGATTTGTACAGAAGCTTGATGAGGAGTCGAACCAGTATAGCTTAGTTTTCCATCTACAATCTGAGCATTGGTAGCTAGATCCTGAACGACTTCGTCCGTCAATGGAGCATAGACATCATCGATGAACGTCTCTAAAGGATAGGTTTCCTGAGAACTATTCTGGATAGCAATAGGCACCATGGATAAGCTAATCAAGAAAATACTGGTAAAAATCAGTTGAAACCAGTTTAGACCAAAACGATGAGAGAGGGGCTTACGAAATCCCCAAATACTATTAAAATAAGAAAATGGATATGGTAACATAAATCTCTTTCTATAGGCATTTTTCTATATGAGTATTATATAGAGAAATGTTTTTTATTTCAAGCGGGGATAGTAGAATCCTTGATAAAAGTGAATGTTTGTTATGATTCGTCCACTAACTAACAAGGTAATCTCAGCAAGCTCTTGTTTCTCACCAGACAATCGATGTACAAGGTCAAAAATGAAAAAGGGTGGCGGGGGGTATATTACCCCTTGTCGCCACCGCTTGTAAGTCCTGAAACGAAGTTCTTTTGCAAGAAGAAGAAAAGTGTACAGATTGGAAGAGCGATGAGGATAGCACCTGCTGAGAAGTAGGCGATCTTCAAGTTCTTCGCATTGCTGACGAAGGTTTGTAGACCAACGGCAACTGTAAAGTATTCTTTTTCACGAAGCAAGAAACTAGAGAGGATATAGTCTCCGAAAGGTCCCATGAAGGCCCAGAGTGCTTGTACAGCAACCATTGGGCGAACAAGAGGGAGAACGATTTGCCAGAAGCGGCGGAAGTGTCCTGCACCATCAAGTTTTGCAGACTCATCAAGAGACATTGGCACGGTGTCAAAGTAACCTTTCATGAGCCAAGCATTCATCGGGATACCACCACCAACGTAGAGGAAGATGAGGAACCAGCTATGGTTAAGGGCGTTCAACATGAGGGCCATAACGAAGAAGGCAGTCAAAGCGGCCATTGTTGGCACCATTTGGATAATCAAGAAGAAGACCAAACTTTGTTTACGAGCCAAGAAGTTGTAACGGCTATAGGCATAACCAGCAAGTACGATAATACTTGTCTGAACAACCATAGTGATCAAAGCGATGATCAAAGTGTTGAGGTACCATGTGCCGTACAAGGTTTCTGTAAAGAGCCCTTTGAAGTTATCAAGACTGAAATTAACATTGCTGTCGAGCTTGAAGGCCACAACGTTACCGGCCTTAAAGGCTGACATAATCGTGATTAAAAGAGGATAGATAATAACGATTGAAAGTCCAATTAAGTAAAGATAAGTAAGGGTTTGAGTCAGTCTACGTTTGATTTTGATTGAGTTATTCATCTTAGACGTCCTCCATATCAAATGCGTGTAGTTTCTTGAATGCAATCATAGAAATAGAGATGACAATGATTGAAATAATCAAGGTAACGGCAGCTGCCATAGAGTATTGAGGAGCTGTACCAGTTGTCAAACGGTAGATCCATGAGATCAAGATATCGGTTGAACCAGCTCCACCACCGACACTACCAGGACCACCACCATTGAAGAGGTACATGATAGAGAAGTTGTTGAAGTTGAAGGTGTATTGGCTAATCAAAGTAGGCGCCGCAACAGCCAAAATCATTGGGAAAGTGATGTTGCGGAATTTTTGCCAAGCGTTTGCACCGTCGATATAAGCTGCTTCATACAAGTCATTTGGAATAGACTGTAGGATACCGAGAGTCAAGACGTAGATATAAGGGAAACCAAGCCATCCTTGCATCATAATCAAGGCAATTTTAGTCCAAGTTGGATTTGTCTTCCAAGGGATAAGAACGCCATCTAAGAAAGGAAGAACCTTAGCAAAAAGTGGCAAAACTTGAGTATTGATAGCACCAACACTATCGTTGAACATGTTTGAGAATGTCAAGATAGTGATGAAGGCTGGAACCGCCCAAGGTAGAAGGAAGATAACACCAAAGATACGTTTACCCTTGATGAATGGTTGGTTAGCAATAATAGCTGTAAAGATACCGAGTACGATTTGCAAAGTAGATGCAGATAAAGCCCAGATAATAGTCCAAGAAAGGACAGAACCGAAGGCTGAACGGAAGGTACTTAAGCTCCAGATATTTGTAAAGTTAGTCAATCCAACCCAATCCAAGAGTTTGTTTGGTGGTAAATGTTGGAAATCGTAGTTAGTAAAGGCAATCATCAAGGTTACAATAACCGGGAAGATGATTGCAAATGTCATGGCAACGTAAGATGGAATGATAAGCAAGTAAGGGAATCCATTTTCATAGATACCTTTAATCATATCCTTAAGTGTCAATGGGATAGGGATGCCATTATTGATACGTTTTGCAATAGTGTGAGCGTCTTTAATATTGAGAATATAAAAGGCTAGATAAACAATTACAAAGATAGAGTGAAATGCACCACGAATCAACATGAAGAGAGAGTTGTCACGGCCAGGTTTTTCACCGAGTGTGATCAAATTGCTCAATTCAGGTGCTGCAAGTACTATAAAATAGAGGACAAAAGCCACTGTTACAGCAAGGAAGATAAAACCTTTAGCTTTTTGTTTGTTGTAGATTTGTCCCAACCCAGGAATCAATGAAAGCAAGGCTGCTTTTTTTGGTTGTTGTTCCATGAGTGCTCCTTTCATAAGATACGAGCATTGAGCTCGATGCTAATCAGCAAAATTGCTGAAAACATTGTCAATATATCTAAAAATTAAGGGGGATCTTTAAATAATCCCCCTTGAAGCAATCAATTAGTTACCAAATTTTTGTTGGATTGTTTCTTTGATCAATGTTACAGCATCATTAGCAGCTGTTTTAGCATCTTTCTTACCGCTTACAGCGTCAAAGAGCATTGTTTTAGCTGGGTCCCAAACTGTTGACATTTGAGAGATGTTTGGCATTGGTTGAGCGTTTTGGAACTGTTTGATAACAGCTGTAGTCAACTCATCGTTTTTACCTTCAGCGTAAGCACGAGCTTCAGTGTTAGCTGGGATTTCGTTAGTAGCATCGTAGAATGCTTTTTGTTGGTCAGTTGAAACAAGGAAGTCTACAAATTTTTGAGCGCCTTCAAGGTTCTTAGTGCTTGATGGGATAATCCAAGCTTTACCACCACCAAAGGCTGCATAGTTTTTGCCGTTTGGAAGAGTTGGGATAGTTGCAACACCGTAGTTTACTTTAGCGTCTTTGAATGCTTGAGCTTTCCAAGGACCGTCGATGATTGCAGCTGTTTTACCTTCTTGGAATTGAGTTTGGATCAAGTTTCCAGCACCTTCAGTATCTTGCATACCTTTAGGCCATTTGTCGTACCAAGTCTTAGCGTATTCGATACCTGCGATAGCACCATCGTTAGCAAGACCGATATCTTTAGGATTTTTACCGTTGTCGCCAAATACGTAAGCACCGTTACCTGCAAGAAGTCCGTATGCATAGTAGAAGTTAGTCCAGTCAGCTAGGAAAGCAGTAGTTTTTCCTTCTTCACCAGCAAAAGCGTATTTGCTATCTTTAGCAAGGTTTTCTAAGTCAGCAAATGTTTTTGGAGCTTCTTTAATCAAGTCTTTGTTGTAGTACATAACAAGTGACTCGATAACAGCTGGAGCACCGTAAACTTTTCCACCAACAGTTACAAGAGATTTAGTAGTGTCATCTGTTTTAGCACCGTCGCTCAAAGTTACTTCTGAAAGTTGTCCGTCAGTACCAAGGCTACCTACACGGTCGTATGGAGCCATCATAACGTCAGCAGCTTTACCTGATTGGTTATCAAGTGAAAGGTTGTCGAGTCCACCTAATTGGTCACCAGTTTTAATAGTAACTTTTACACCAGCTTCTTTTTCGTAAGCTTTTGCAGCTGATTCAGCGAAGGCTTTATATTGATCTTCAACGTAGAAAGTGATTTCTTGACTTCCTGATGTAGAAGAATCAGCAGCTTTATCAGCAGTTTTGCTTCCGCAAGCTACCAAAAGCAAGCTAGCAAGAGTAGCAGTACCAAGTACGGCAGCGCTCTTCATGAATTTAGTTGACATAGTGTATTCCTCCTAAAGAATAACAAATTTTAATTTCGAGGAAACGCAAACGTTTTCCCTTATGACCATAGTATAGCACAAACAGAAAACGGTTGCAAGCGTTTTTTATAAAAATTTTTTAAAAAGCTTAAAGTTAAGAAAAACAGAAAACGGTCCCTATAATAGGAAGAAAAGATAAATAATCAAGGAAAAATGTTCGGAAATGGAATGAATGGAAACGATTGCACATTTTTTTTAAAAAAATTATCAAGGGCAGAGAAGATGATATAGTAAATTTTGTTTTTAATAATATGAATAAATCCAAAAAAAGTTTTTTAAAAACGCTTGCATTTCTTTTGGAAATGGGTTATACTTTAATTAGCGCAAACGTTTGCGCAAAAATTGAAGTAATTAACAATATAAACACTTGAGGTGCTAATATGAAAAAACGTCAAAGCGGTGTGTTGATGCACATCTCATCACTTCCAGGAGCATACGGAATCGGATCATTTGGTCAAAGCGCCTATGATTTCGTTGACTTCTTGGTTCGCACTAAGCAACGCTACTGGCAAATCCTTCCTTTGGGGACAACTAGCTATGGGGATTCTCCTTACCAATCATTCTCAGCCTTTGCTGGCAACACACATTTTATCGACCTTGATATTTTGGTAGAGCAAGGTTTGTTGGAAGCAAGTGATCTTGAAGGTGTGGACTTTGGTAGCAACCCAAAAGAAGTAGACTACGCTAAAATCTACTATGCACGTCGTCCGCTTTTAGAGAAAGCTGTCAAACGTTTCCTTGAAGTTGGAAATGTCAAAGACTTCGAAAAATTTGCGCAAGAAAATCAATCATGGCTTGAACTCTTTGCAGAGTATATGGCGATCAAAGAGCATTTTGACAACCTTGCTTGGACAGAATGGCCAGATGCAGATGCTCGTGCTCGCAAAGCTTCAACTCTTGAAAGTTACCGTGAGAAATTAGCTGACAAGCTTGTTTACCACCGCGTAACCCAATACCTTTTCTTCCAACAATGGTTGAAATTGAAAGCATACGCCAACGATAACCACATTGAAATCGTTGGAGACATGCCTATCTATGTGGCTGAGGACTCAAGCGATATGTGGGCTAATCCGCATCTCTTTAAAACAGATGAAAACGGAAAAGCGACTCACATTGCAGGATGCCCACCAGATGAGTTTTCTGCAGACGGTCAACTTTGGGGGAACCCAATCTATGACTGGGAAGCAATGGACAAAGATGGCTATAAATGGTGGATTGAACGCTTGCGTGAAAGCTTTAAAATCTACGATATCGTTCGTATCGACCACTTCCGTGGATTTGAGTCTTACTGGGAAATCCCTGCTGGTTCTAAAACAGCGGCACCTGGTAAATGGGTGAAAGGACCTGACTACAAACTCTTTGCAGCGGTTAAAGAAGAACTTGGTGACTTGAACATCATCGCAGAAGACCTTGGATTCATGACTGATGAAGTTATCGAGCTTCGTGAGCGTACTGGATTCCCAGGAATGAAAGTCCTTCAATTTGCCTTCAACCCAGAACATGAAAGTATCGACAGCCCACACTTGGCACCAGCAAACTCAGTTATGTATACAGGAACACACGATAACAACACTGTTCTTGGTTGGTACCGTGATGAGATTGACGATCCAACACGTGAGTACATGGCACGCTATACAAACCGCAAGGAATACGAAACAGTAGTACATGCTATGCTTCGTACAGCCTTTTCATCAGTAAGCTTTATGACTATCGCTACTATGCAAGATTTGCTAGAGTTGGATGGTTCAGCTCGTATGAACTTCCCATCTACTCTTGGTGGAAACTGGTCATGGCGTATGACAGAGGATCAATTGACTCCTGCTGTCGAAGAAACTTTGCTTGACTTGACTACAATTTATCGCCGAATTAATGAAAATTTGGTAGAATTAAAGAAATAAGACATTATCAGGAGACACAAAAAATGTTACCATTAAAAGAATTTGTACAAAATCGTTACAATAAATCTATCGCAGAATGTAGTAACGAAGAGCTTTACCTTGCTCTTCTTAACTACAGCAAACTTGCTAGTAGCCAAAAACCAGTCAACACTGGTAAGAAAAAAGTTTACTATATCTCAGCTGAGTTCTTGATTGGTAAACTCTTGTCAAACAACTTGATTAACCTTGGTCTTTATGACGAAGTTAAAAAAGAACTTGCTGATGCAGGTAAAGAGTTGATCGAAATCGAAGAAGTAGAATTGGAACCATCACTTGGTAATGGTGGTTTGGGACGTTTGGCAGCCTGCTTTATCGACTCAATCGCTACACTTGGTTTGAACGGTGACGGTGTTGGTTTGAACTACCACTTCGGTCTTTTCCAACAAGTTCTTAAAAACAACCAACAAGAAACAATTCCTAACGCTTGGTTGACTGACCAAAACTGGTTGGTTCGCTCAAGCCGTAGCTACCAAGTGCCATTTGCACACTTTACATTGACATCTACTCTTTACGATATCGATGTACCTGGTTACAAAACAGCTACTAAAAACCGTTTGCGTTTGTTTGACTTGGATTCAGTTGATTCTTCAATCATCAAAGATGGTATCAACTTTGACAAGACAGACATCGCTCGTAACTTGACTCTTTTCCTTTACCCAGACGATAGCGACAAACAAGGTGAATTGCTCCGTATCTTCCAACAATACTTCATGGTTTCAAACGGTGCACAATTGATCATCGATGAAGCAATCGAAAAAGGAAGCAACTTGCATGACCTTGCTGACTACGCAGTTGTACAAATCAACGATACTCACCCATCAATGGTGATTCCTGAATTGATCCGTCTTTTGACTGAACGTGGTATCGAACTTGATGAAGCAATCTCTATCGTTCGTAGCATGACTGCTTACACAAACCACACAATCCTTGCTGAAGCCCTTGAAAAATGGCCTCTTGAATTCTTGGAAGAAGTGGTTCCTCACTTGGTACCAATCATCAAAGAATTGGATCGCCGTGTTAAAGCAGAATACAAAGACCCAGCTGTTCAAATCATCGATGAGAATGATCGTGTACACATGGCGCACATGGATATTCACTACGGATACAGCGTAAACGGGGTTGCAGCTCTTCACACTGAAATCTTGAAGAACTCAGAGTTGAAAGCTTTCTACGACATCTACCCAGAAAAATTCAACAACAAAACAAACGGTATCACATTCCGTCGTTGGCTCATGCATGCTAACCCAAGCTTGTCTCACTACTTGGATGAGATTCTTGGACGCGAATGGCACCATGAAGCTTCTAAATTGGAAGACCTTCTTTCATACGAAGACAAGGCTGCTGTCAAAGAAAAATTGGAAAGCATCAAAGCTCACAACAAACGTAAATTGGCTCGTCACTTGAAAGAGCACCAAGGTGTGGAAATCAATACAAACTCTATCTTTGATATCCAAATCAAACGTCTTCACGAGTACAAACGCCAACAAATGAACGCTTTGTATGTGATCCACAAATACTTGGACATCAAGGCTGGTAACATCCCTGCTCGTCCAATCACAGTATTCTTTGGTGGTAAAGCAGCTCCTGCCTACACAATCGCTCAAGATATCATCCACTTGATCCTTTGCTTGTCAGAAGTGATTGCAAACGACCCAGCAGTAGCACCACACTTGCAAGTGGTTATGGTTGAAAACTACAACGTTACTGCAGCAAGCTTCTTGATCCCAGCATGTGATATCTCTGAACAAATCTCACTTGCTTCTAAAGAAGCTTCAGGTACTGGTAACATGAAATTCATGTTGAACGGAGCTTTGACTCTTGGTACGATGGACGGGGCTAACGTGGAAATCGCTGAATTGGTTGGCGATGAAAACATCTACATCTTCGGTGAAGATTCAGAAACTGTTATCGACCTTTACGCGAAATCAGGTTACAAATCAAGTGAATTCTACGCACGTGAAGCTATCAAACCATTGGTTGACTTCATCGTGAGTGACGCTGTTCTTGCAGTTGGTAAGAAAGAACGCTTGGAACGACTTTACAACGAATTGATCAACAAAGACTGGTTCATGACTCTTCTTGACTTGGAAGACTACATCAAGGTTAAAGAGCAAATGCTTGCTGACTACGAAGACCGTGACGCATGGTTGGATAAAGTCATCGTCAACATTGCTAAAGCAGGATTCTTCTCATCTGACCGTACAATCGCTCAGTATAATGAAGATATCTGGCACTTGAACTAAGATTCTTTGTAACAGATTATAAAACAAAAACGCATCTTAAATAGATGCGTTTTTTTGTATTTAGACTAGTTTATAGTGCTTTCCCAACCAGAATCTCTGCTTCGATAGTAATCTCTGTCAGTTGATTCCAGTCAATCTTGCTTTGGTCAACGTGGAAGAGCAGGGGAGTCATGCTGAGTAAGGCTTGGCGTTGTTCTGCTGTAATGGGCTTGGTCAGGGAAGCGATTTGACTAGATTGGATGCTGAAATGTTCTTGGAAATGTTCTTTGATATCTTGGTTAGAATAATCTTTCTTTGTCAGTTGTTCCTGTACCATTTGGCGGATTTCCTTGAGATGGTTTTCAGTAGGAATAACCTTGATTAAGATGCCGTCCTTGGATAAGACACGGCGAAATTCTCCATAGTTGGCAGGTGAAAAGATATCAAGCAAGATATCCATGCTGGAATCTTTTATAGGAAGGCGAGCCAGGTCGCCGACAAACCAGTTGATTACCCAGTTGGGTTCACTCTTAGCAGCGATTTGGACTGAGTCTTTCGAGATATCAAAAGAATAGAAGGTCTTGTCAGGATGGGCTTCTTGGAGTTTACGAGAGTAGAAGCCTTCGCCACAGCCGATATCCAAGACTGTTTTTGCGGATGGTTTAGTCGCTAGTATGTCGGAGATACCTTTTAAGATAGCCTGATAAAAGCCAGCTTCTAGGATTTGCTGGCGATTTTGGAAATTTTCTTTGTCATAGTTGGCGGATTGTTTGATTTGAGGTGCCAGATTGACGTAGCCGAATTTTGCCAGGTCGAAAGAATGGCGATCGCTACACTTGAGACTGCTCTCGACCAAGGTTAGGTTTTCTTGGCAGATAGGGCAGGCAAAGGCACTAGCAGATGCAAAACGCTGGAGTTTGGGTTTGAGGTTTGTATTCATAGTTTTAGTCTAGCAAAAAAAGAACTGGATGGCAATGCATCCAGTTTGTTTTTTAGTATGTTAGAACGAAGTATTTTTTCTTACCGCGGCGGATTACAGTAAGTTCATTTTCTAATTTATCTACGTCACTCAAGACATAGTCAAGGTCTTGGATGCGGTCGCCGTTGACGTAGATAGCTCCATTTTGAACATCTTCACGGGCTTGGCGTTTTGAGTTAACCACACCAGAAGATACGAGCAATTCTACGATGTTGTGATTTTCGTCTGCTTGTACTTGGTAGTTTGGCACACCACGAAGTCCTTGTTTGAGTTCTTTGACAGAAAGGTTTTTGATATTTCCTGCAAAGAGTTGCTCAGTGATGTTGAGGGCTTCTTTGTAGGCTTCTTCTCCATGGACAAGTGTTACGACTTCACGAGCCAAGACTTTTTGAGCCAAGCGTTCGTGTGGAGCAGCTTCAAACTGTTTACGGA
>ERZ1699259.640-NODE-640-length-13829-cov-4.264998_pt1 | contig 13829 bp, 12 predicted proteins | sample MGYA00581525_ERZ1699259 | MGnify/ENA primary metagenome ERZ1699259 (study PRJEB42319, sample SAMD00040332) | human oral metagenome | material: saliva | host: Homo sapiens | study: EMG produced TPA metagenomics assembly of PRJDB4115 data set (Metgenomic analysis of... | reverse complement strand
GGATACATAGTGTGTCTTCGATGATAAATACCGGACTCGTAGGGTCCCAGGCTGAATAGCCTCGTGCTTCAAAGGTGTTGCGGATACCTCCGTTAGGGAAAGAACTGGCATCAGGCTCCTGTTGAACAAGTAGTTTTCCTGAGAACTCCTCCATCATACCGCCTTTTCCGTCATGTTCGATGAATGCATCATGTTTCTCTGCAGTACCTTCTGTTAGGGGTTGGAACCAGTGTGTGTAGTGTGTTGCTCCGTGTTCTTCGGCCCATTTCTTCATTCCCTGTGCTACTGCGTTAGCGATAGAACGGTCTAATCGTGTCCCGTTATCGATGACATCTATGAGCTTATAATAAATGTCAACGGGTAGATACTTGTACATTTTTGCACGATTGAAGACGTATTTACCATAGAAATCTTCAGGACGTTCTTTCGGTGTCTTAATCTCTAAGGGGCGTTTCTTGAATGCTTCTTCGATAGCTCCAAATCTTAAATTTGCCATATTCTTTGTCTTAAAATGAAACTTGTCAGTGCAAAATTAACTATTTTCGAGTTATCCTGCAAAGTATTTAAGAATATTATTATTTGTGTGTCAAAGCCTATATTTCAATGCTTAAATTGTTTGTTAAGAATTATGTTATCTGTTTACGATATATAGTAATAGGGTGCTTAATGCTGTCTACGTTCCTATTTAATAATCTGAATGGGCAGTTGGAAAATACTACGTTACGATGGCGATGTGGATCATAGGGGTGAGAGGTATATAAAGAAAGCGGTATTTTCTATTTATGTCTAATAGGTGAGTAGGGCATAAAGGCTAACGACTCGCATACTATCGTATATATGTGCTAATGCCATGTTGGGTCATTAAGATGAAAGTTAGATATTGGATAGGTGTAACCTTTGGGTATAAAAAAAGTGCATATCTGCTCACGCAGACATACACTCAGCCACTTAACTAAATAACTCAAAAAATTATTTGACTCAAAAAAATCATTAGGCTATCTTCTCACGAGGACTATCCTAACTACTTTAATTTGACTATTAACTTACTAATAACTATTTAAACGTAATTTGATTGCTACTCAAGAAATATCTTTAATTGACTTCGCAAAGGTAGTTATTTTTTTGGAATAACAAAGGACATGCAAACGATTTATATTTGTTATAAGCCTATTTTTTTATTATAACTATAGTTTTCACTGTAATTATCCTCTATTTTCGGCCTTTTCATCGATAAATGTTGCCCTTTGAGAAGTATGTCTTGTTATTGGCCTTTTTCCCCAGAAAGTTTCTTTCTATAAACTGTTGGAGCCACTCCGAACCGCTTTTTGAAGGCTTTACTCATCGCTGCGAGGTCGCTATAGCCGCATTCGTAGGCTATCTCGGAGATGTTTTTATTGTTGTCTTTAAGTAATTCGCGGCACCGAAGCATACGACATTCACTCTGCCATGAGAGGAAGGTCTTACCTGCAAACTCATATATATAATAGGAGAGGGCCATGGTAGGAATACCTATGGAAGCTGCCGTCTTCTCCATCGTGAGCTCGGTGTTAGATAATGGGAACGGGTCTTGGTCTAACCATTGGTCAATCTTCTCTTTAATTGTTTTACCCCGGTTATAGCTGTGAGACTCTAATTTCTTGATGTGCTTGTGTAGGTTTACATAGAAACGAGTGATGGCTATGACGGTGAAGATAATCCCTATCTTTAAGATAGCATGGAATGTTATTGTAGGGATAAATTGTCCTATGGTTATAGTAACTAAGAGGATTCCCGTCCCTAAATACAGTGTGTTGCGTCGGGCAACACCTCTAATATCGCCTTTATCCTCTATAATCTGTTGCTTGTATTTTATCTGTTGAAGTAGGATTTCAACTATCATTAGTAGCATACAGAATATGATACCAGCCACAAAAGCAATTCGCATATATGCCTCCATCGGTATTGCTTGGTTGAGGGCTTGCATCACTTGGTCATAGTTCTGGAAATGATAGATATGACCATTCGCCGCATATATCATCTGAGGAATCAGAAGAGACAAGGGCAGAAGGTTATAGAATAATAAGGCATACTTGTTTGCATAGATCTTACCATTACTGAATGTCGTACAAGTAATGAGAAAGGATTCCCAAAGAAGATACAAGGAAAGGATTGATGGAACGCATAGTATCTCCGTTTCATCGTTTCTGCTTCTAAAGAAATGGCAGCATAGATATAATAATAACAGGCAGTAGTCTGCTATAATTACTCTACGTTTGAAGGTGAGTGGACCGCTTGGCGACCTCCAATACATTAATGTAATGATGATAAAGCATATAGCTGTCGCAGCGATAGCCACTAATGATGTTGCATAACTTAAAATCATGATATGTCTGTGTTGTTGTCTAATACAAAGATAATAAATTTATCTCGTAATCTTTGTTTCTTAGTCTTCTTTTTGGAAAGATTAAGGAGATAACATATCTTCTGTTATCAGACAACTTCGTTTGTAAGGTTGATAAAGCCCCTGAGGGGAGGTGATATTGTCAATACTAATAGATGAGCACTATGCTCGAGAACGATAGGCCCTCTCAGGGGACGGTTGTTTTGATGACTAAGTTTATATCGTTGTAGGTGATGTCCGAAGGGCATTGTTCTTTAATCGGTTTGATGCCGTTCTCTCTTCCTACTGCTTTTGCGATACGTTTGATGATATTAATTTTCTTTTCCTCTATGACATCTTCAAGTTTTATATCACCATTGTTGATGTAAGGAATGAGGTGTCCTTGAATGGTTCCTTCGGTTAGCCCGCGTTCCTTAGCAATCTCTTCGATGCTTTTACCTGCTTTATAGAGGATGTAAGACTGCTCGTATGTGCTAATCTTGTTAGCCGGTGGGCTGTCTTTTGTTTCTCTTCTCTTTCTTCTTTTTCTCTCGGTTTCATCGCCAATACTGTTGAGAATAGCCTCTTGCTTCCTTGTCAGATAGTTTGTTATGGTGAAGTCTTCCTCCATCATACTCTCTAATAGGTCCTGCTTGGCGTCGTATGTCTGTTTAAGTTCCGTGTAAGTACTATCAAAGCGTTTAGTCCCAACCTTATTATTCGTTTCTACCTCTTTCGTTAATGGTATGGTCTTGCTGAATATCTCCATCAATTCACTATGGAAATAGAGAGCCCCCTTCTTTATTCTCTCCTTGAAATCTTCTCTCTGAAGTTGCTCGGTAGTCATAGACTTGATAGTTTTCTCCCATTTCATCGATACTCCGATGACTCTGTTCTCTAAGTCAGACAACGCCATCTTGTGGAGTGCATTTATCTTAGTGTACTTAAAGAAGAACTCTGTAAGGACTCGGAAGAGAGCGGCCTCATATACTTTAAGGTCGTTGAAATTAAACATCTCAATGAGTAGCTGGCGATAATATTCCTCTTTGAGCGTTGGTAATACGGAGATACTCTTCTGTGCTTCTTCTGTTTGATGAGAGATGTAATCGCTCACTCTGCTATCGTTAATGATAGCCGTATTGCCGATAGGAGAGGCTAAGACTAAACCTTCTAACGACTTACAACGACTCAGTGCGACATAGACCTGTCCTGACGCAAAGGATGCCTGTGCGTCTATGATAGCATGTTCAAAGGTTAATCCCTGACTTTTATGTATGGTTATGGCCCATGCCAAGCGGAGTGGATACTGTTTGAACGTTCCTTGCACCTCAGCTTCTATCTGTTTTGTCTTTTCATTCAAGGTATATTTGGTGTTCTCCCAGGTTTCTGCTTCAACATCAAAGGACTCTTCGTCACCAGGGCAAAGAACGCTGATTTTCTCATTGTCTACGTAGGTGACGTGTCCAATGCGGCCGTTATAGTATCTTCCAATGTTATCATTACGGATAAACATTACCTGTGCCCCAACCTTTAATGTTAGGTTGAAGTCTGTTGGATAGTTGTATTCTGGGAAGTTTCCCTCGGTCTCTGCACTGAAGGTATAGGCTTTTGTCGGAAGCTTTCTTAATTGGTCTTCGTTATAGCTTTCGGCCATCCTGTTGTGTGTCGTCAGTCGGATATAGTCACTCCCCTGCTTCGGTTGGAAAGTGGGGTCGTAACGTTGGTTAAGTCTTTGGAGGTCGCTCTCCGATACGTTCCCCTCCCTTATATTATTAAGTAAGGTGATAAAGGTCTCGTCTTGTTGTCGATAAACATGGGTAAGTTCAATCGTAACGTAGTTAATACTACGCAAAGCTTTTGAACCGAAGAAGTAAGGAGTATCGTAGTAACGTTGTAGTAATTCTTCCTCTGTGGGTGTCACGACAGGAGTGAGTTGTTGTAGGTCGCCTATCATGAGGAGTTGCACACCCCCAAAAGGTTTGTTAGGTTCACGAAAACGGCGCAGCACAGAGTCGATGGCATCGAGTACGTCGGCCCTTACCATACTTATCTCGTCTATGATAAGTAGGTCGAGCGTACGCATAATCTTACGTTTCTCTTTGCTATAATCAAATCGATTCTTGATGTTCGCATTAGGAACAAAAGGCGAGAGGGGGAGTTGGAAGAAGGAATGGATGGTCATGCCGCCAGCATTCATTGCAGCCACACCAGTGGGGGCAACGATGACGTTTCGTTTGTTGCTGTGTTCTTTAAGTGCGCGAAGGAATGTGGTTTTGCCCGTACCAGCCTTTCCCGTTAGGAAAATACTAATTCCGGTGTGTTCTACAAAGTCCCATGCATTGCGTAATTCTTGGTTTTTCTCCATTCTCTTGTGCCTTTTTTGTTTGCGGCAGGCAAAGTTAGCTTAATTATTTGAGAAAAGCAAGTGTTGCCACTTTGATTTATGTCAATCGGCTTGATACAGCATAATAAAAGGCCAAAAAGACAAGGTTCTTCTGCGTATCTTTTGTTGGATAGTGTTTTTCTCTCTAACTTTGCACTCGTAATTAAAGGATAACATATTTATGAATTGGGGGAAAACGTTCCCCATTAAAGGTAGAAAGATTATGGTTTCATTAGTAATTTCAGCTGTTGTTGTAGCAGCATTAGTAGCAAAGGCAGTAAGTGTTAACAATCACATCGCTGCCTAATTAAAAAGGTAATTTAGAAATTTGAGAGTATTTACAAGGTCCCGACTCCGTTTATGACGTGGTCGGGATTTCTGTTTCTATTTACTTTTATGGGGTTCTTCAGATTTTTTTAGTGATATCTCAAAAGTTATATCTCTCACAGAACTCACAGATCGAACAGAAGCCTTTCTGCGAACAGGGGGAATCCACAAACGCCGACAAGCGACGACAGATATCACAGCGCATTTCTGCTAACGTTGGTTGTATCGTTCTGTGTCATCGGTTGACTTGATGTCTCTGTGCGCCTTTGTGAAATCTGTTCTTCTGTGTAGTTCTGTGAGAAAAGGAGACAAAATATTTGTCGGGAGTTTTATCTCTCATAGAACACATGGATAGAACAGTTGCTTTTCTGCGAACTGGGAGGACAAGCAGAGAAATGCTGAACCCTCGCCCGTCTCTCCGTGTGCCTTATTATATGAGAGTTTTATTTTATTATTCTATATTTAGGAAGAATCTTTTATGAGTTTGCCTTGTTGCTATTCCTTATATAAAGAAAGGTGGAGCTGACCTACCTTTTGCAATTAAAGGCAGACTTTGATAGAGCTGTAACTGTAAAGGGGATATGCTGAACATGGAACAAGAAAAGAGAATGGCTTTTATATTTTTTAGCTAATTTCTTGTTTGTTTCATATATTCTCACTACCTTTGTGCCCAGTTAAATTAAAATTAACTCGTAATAACGATGAGAGTCATAAAGAATATTAATTCAGCAAATGTTTGCACCTTATTAGGAAATAAAGGCGCAGACACGCTTTGTGCTGCATTAGATTCTTTAACGAAGAAAGATGAAAAAAATATCGCAAATTATTTGGTAGTTCCAAATAATTTTGTACTCTCTCTCATATAGGCCAGGCCTAACCTCCCCACTTTTTTCTTCTCGCATACGCGCGCGAGGCGTGCTGTGCAACCCCTGTAAACAAAGGACTTTTCAGAGTTTCCTTTGTTCGCTTTTTTGTGTTCCTATGTAAACGAAATAAGAAGAAATTAAGCACGTAATAATAACTATTTTTTAATCAATAAGACAATGGAGAAAAAGAAACAAAAGAAGAACTATTCTGCACCAAAGTGTGAAATAGTTCTGGTAAGTGAAAGCACTTATTTGATGGATACATCCTTCCCGAGCCAGCACAAGAAGGCAAATCACGGTACTGGTCCAACGGCTCAAGCGAAGTCCTTCGGCTTATGGAGTGATGAGCACTTTGAGGAGGGCAGTAGCGAAGAAGCTAACGATGACAGCTCTTCATCATGGGACGATTAATTTCTAAAGCGATTAATTAACAGAAAACGAACAAAGAAAAAAGAAGGATGAAACAGACAATGAAACATCAGTCCCTTTTATCAGGGATAAAGTCTTTGGGCATCATGCTGAGCTTAGGTTTGGCCTTGGCCTCATGTACAAAGGACGACGTGGCTCAGAACCCAGCAAAGCCAAACGAGGAAGAGAATAAGAACTTAACGACCTTCGTGGCAGGTGGCGAGAACAAGACGCGTACGTCAATGGATTACAACAGCGGTGACTTCTATTGGGAAGCAGGCGACTATATCTACGTAAAGGATGACAACGGCGATTTGAAGAAGAGTACAAACGCTCCAACCAGTAAGGTAGCATCTTTTAATTATAAAGTTCCTGGCAAGTTTGGCGCAAGTGCAAGTTATAAAGTTTATTACTTGGGTAAGAATAGTAGTGGCAACTCAGTAACTATCTCTACTAATCAAACGCAGACCGCTCCAGACAACACCGAGCACTTTGGCACAGCAGGCGACTACGGTACTGCAACTGCTACAGGAAGCGTAGGAGGAAAAGTTTTTAGTTTCCAATTGGAGCATCATCCAGCTTACTTAGTCTTCCAGCCTTACACAAGTAACACTATTCTGCAAAGCTGTAAGTTAACTAAGGTGGAGGTAACCTCCGACAATGATATAGCAGAGACTTATACAGTCAACACAAGCACGGGTGCCCTTACAGGCTCAGCAGGAAGCAAACAAATTGTTTTGACTACAAGTGGTAGTAGCAGCAATCCAAACGGCTTCCCACTAACTAACAACAGCGCCAGCGTAACAACTAACGGAGCTTACATGGTGATTAAGCCAGGTACTCATACATTAAGGGTACGTTATTGGGTAAAGTACGTGGCAGCAGGTACATGGGGAGTTATAAGAGAGGGAACTATAACTAAGATATATCCATCTACAGCATATGCTTCGAACACCTACTACGATATGACCGCACAACTTGACGTAAAGAACTACGATGGCGACCATTATTACATGTGGGATGCTCAGCAGCAATATTGGTATGGTCACGAATGGTGGTCAGCCAATAAAGACCAGCCAGTGTTGAACGATTACAGTAACGGCAACTACGCCCAGAACAGCACTGACCCACGTTACTACAACACAAGTTTCCCAGGTCGTTACATAAGCAACCCCGCTATCCACTCATGTAAAGACCTTCCCAACGTGAACGAGATGACGTGGTACGCTGCAAAGGGCGATCCTCGTTGGGATGCAGACGAATTATGGATAACTATGGGTCATTTATATCAAGGTGGTATGTGGTTTAAGAAGAAGGCCGTATTACAGGTAGAGGGGCATTACGACACCGAGAAATCTGTCGACGGCACAGATTGGCGCATAAATAATGGCGGTAACAGCTGGTCTGTATCTCAGACTCTTCCCTCCACAGCCGATGCAAACAAATACTTTTACCTGCCCGCCTTGGGTGACTACGACAATGGTCGGCAGAAATATGTTGGCTCCCACGATGCGCCTTACGGCATGTATTGGTCGTCAAGTGCTAACCCAGAGTGGAGCGGCCTCGCGTACGACCTGAGCTTCGACAGTGGCAACGTCAACGTGTACGGCGGCAACCGCCTCTGCGGGTTCAGGGTCGGCGGGTTCGAGTAGTCCTCGCGATTGCCCTTTACCGGTGTCGCCCTCTAAAAGGCGACACAAAAAAAACCGCCGAAAGGCGGTCGTCGAAAATTTTAGAAAATCAAGAATATAGATAATAATAAAATAGTCGACAAGAGAATGAAATTATCTTCGATATTGTCATTAGAAGCATCAGAAGATGTAAGGATTTATCTTCATCGTGAAGGCCTTTTCTGGAAGGCTTACGAGCGTAGTGCTTAAGAAACCCCACCCCGACCCTCCCCAAAGGGGAGGGAGTGCCTAACGGACAGGACTTCTGCTGAATGCGTATTCCGTCGCTGCGCTCACCGTATCTACGTGTTGGCGGATGCGTATTTAGCTACTCGTAGATACGTATTGCGCAGCCGTTAGATGCGTATCTAACAGCAGCGCTCACCGCATTCAGCAGCAACGCTCACCGTATCTGGCGGCACGTAGATACGCATTGCGCAGCAAGGGAATACGTATCTGGCGGGAAGAGGATGCTGAAAGGAGGAAAAAGGAGACGATGAAAGGGAGGAAACAAACCAAGAAAATAGAATGGGACAGCATGAAGAAGCGCAAAGAAAGCTGCTGAGGCGTGCTGTCCTACGCTATGATAAACAACAATAGTATTAATAATTTAAAGTCGAAAGAATCATGAAAATTCGTTTAGTACCAAAGAAAAATCCGCAGAAGCGGGAGGAAGTAAAGTTTTATGCTAACCCTGTTAACCTTGGGCATAAGTCGCTTGACGACATTGCACGTGACATTGCGGGGCGGTCGTCCTTGACGCGTGGTGATGTGTCGAACGTGTTGTATAACTTTATCGACTGTCTGCCTCATTATCTCCGTGATGGTTTCAGCATTCAGTTGGGCGAGTTTGGCTCGATGCGTGTCACACTGTCGAGCAAAGGAGCTGAAAAGGAAGAGGATTTTAAGACCGCAACCATTAAGCCTCGTGTTGTCTTCACGCCAGGCGGAGAATTGAAGCGAGAGTTAGCCGCAAACTCCTATGAGTCGGTGAGGAAGAAGGAGGAAGCAGACAAGAACAAGAAAAAGGAGGATAAGAAAAAGAATGGAGGAGGAAGTGGCCCAGTAGCTGGCCAAGGATAGGGAAGGATATTGGGCTTATGAGCCTAATAGGGCTAATAAGGCCAATAGAGCCTATTGAAAAGAAAAAAGTTCGGTTTTAATAATACTGAATTGATTAATTTAGTTTTAATTATGTTTCCAGCGGGAATCCATTGATGTGATATCAATGACGATACATCGGTAATTTAATTTTCGTTTCTTGCCCCTGTCACCACGGTTGGTGTCATGGGGCAAGTTTTTTTTGTGGTAGCTCGTTGAATTTTTTTCTCACAGATTTTAGAACGTAAGAAACTCGTTGGGTATTTTATCTCTCACAGATTTTCACAGATGAACAGAAGCCTTTTTGCTCACAGGGAGAACCCACAAACACCGGCAAGCGACGACAGATATCACAGAACCTTTCTGCTAACCATCAACACCTAACTATTAACACCCAACACCCTACAATAGCTGAAAGGCTCTGTGTTATCGGTTGACTTAATGTCTCTGTGCGCCTTTGTGATTTCTGTTCTTCTGTGCAACTCTGTGAGAGAAAGAATACAAGAGACTCGTTGGGTATTTTATCTCTCACAGATTTTCACAGATGAACAGAAGCCTTTCTGCGAACAGGGAGAACCCACAAACGCCGGCAAGCGACGACAGATATCACAGAGCGTTATTGCTAATCATCAACACCTAACAATTAACACCCAACACCCAACAATGGCTGAAAGGCTCTGTGTTATCGGTTGACTTAATGTCTCTGTGCGCCTTTGTGAAATCTGTTCGTCTGTGTAGTTCTGTGAGAGAAAAAGAAGAACATGAGAGAGAGCGGCCCCTCCCCCAACCCCTCCCCCGAAGGGAAGGGGCGTGATCACCGAGATACCCCTATAATGAGGGTGTACGCTTCGTTCTATCTTCTTATCAGCAGCTCTATAGGGGTAACCTCACATACTACGCCCCTTCCCTGCGGGGGAGGGGTTGGAGGAGGGGCCGCTTCCTTTAACATTAGCTGAAAGGCTCTGTGTTATCGGTTGACTTAACGTCTTTGTGTACCTTTGTAAAATCTGTTCTTCTGTGTAATTCTGTGAGAGAATAAAGACCCTTCAGAGTTTTTGAGTGATAAGGGGCAGCCTCTGTATATTTGTGTACCTTATAATAATATAAGCTTTAGATTATTAGTCCATATTTTCGGAAGAACCTTTCTTTTCTATAGAGAAGGGTAGGATTATGCCTTTGTAAGCGACCTCCCCGTATCCCACAGTAGTCTTTTAGCCCAGCGAAGAACGACCAACGCACTTATTACTGCTACTGCCGAGTCTATCCATGTTATATGCCAAAACATAGCGCAGAGTATTCCTATGATAGCTCCAATCTCTGTTAACGCATCTGAGAGGACGTGGAGATAAGCTGCATGACTGTTGTAATCCGTTGTACCGTCGTGACCATGAAGTACAGAAGCACTAATCGTATTTGCCACTAAGCCTATACCAGCTGTGATAAGCGCAAGTTCGTAGTTGAGAATCTCCCTCTCAGCAGTGAAGCGTTCTACTGCCTCTACAATTATAAAGATAGCCATGAGAATCAATAGAATACCACTTGTAAAAGCCGATAGGTTCAGTATTTTCTCTGTGTCATAATGAGTTGTTCCCTTGTTCTCCAATCTTCGTACGAGTATGTAAGCAGCCCAGTTGAGTCCGATAACCAACACGTGTGACCCCATGTGTACACCATCTGCGAAGAGTGCCATAGAATGGGAAGATAGTCCCACGATTACTTCTGCAATCATTACACAGAAGGCAAAGATTACCACAAAGGCTGTACGCTTCTCTTGTGAAGAACGTTCTATGTTATTTGACATTACTTTCTTTATTTCCTATTGTTCAGAATTTGTTTACATCAATACTGATGTCTGAATGTTATAAGCTTTGTTTATGAATTATTGATGACACCAAAATGAGTAAAGGCATTGCGTATTCCGTCATTGTCAACGCTTGTTGTTATATAATCAGCCACAGCCTTTACGCTGTCATTCGCATTGCCCATTGCTACTCCGATACCCGCTGTTTGTAGGATACTGATATCGTTTCCACCATCACCAAAAGCGATACATTCTTCCAAACTCAGTCCAAGATGCTTTGCCATTTGCCTTAAAGCATTCCCCTTGTCAGCTCCTTGTAAGGTTATGTCAGTAAAACTTGGATGCCAACGTGCTGATGTGCAATGTGGCATGAAAGGTAAGATATCCTTCTCATCCTCCTCACTGAAGAAAGGGGTGAGCTGTAAAACAGGTTGACTGAGCAGCGGTTCTACAGGTTTCTGAATGTCTATATTATTCACATTCAAGTCTTGGACGAATATCTCATCAAAGATATGTTTATGATTGTAAAGCGCCACATCAGTTCTACCACATACCAAAACAGAATAGTCACGTCGACTTGCATCGTCAAGCATAGCTCTCACCTCGTTTCCAGGTATGGGCATAAGCGTAATGTCCTTGTCGCCTACGAAAGTCCTTGCCCCATTGAAAGTGATATAGCCATCGACAAGATGACGAATAGAGTCGATATTATTTATAATCGCTACAGGGCGACCTGTAGAAATGAATATCTTCACCCCTTGTTCCTTTGCTTGTTTGATAGCCTGTATTGTGGAGGCTGGAATCTGATGCGATTGGAAGGATACTAATGTTCCGTCTATATCGAAGAATGCTGCTTTTATAGCCATGATGAATCTCTTTTGGTGTACAAAGATACAAAAATATCTTGTAATGAGATAAAATAATGGTTATACAGTCAGTCTAAATAAATTAAATCCTACTCCTTACAGCCTGTTCCTTATTTTTGTTGTACCTTTGCACTATGAGTAAAGGTAAGTTACAGAAATTTGCGGAAATGGAGACGTTTAAGAACGTTTTCCAATACCCTTATAGCGTTGTCAGTGAAGTTCCGTTTGAGATGCGGGGACATTGGCGAGAGCAGTATTTCCATAATGATAACCCGATTGTCCTCGAATTAGGATGTGGTAAAGGTGAATATACAGTTGGGTTAGCACGTGTCTATCCAAATATTAATTTTATCGGTGTTGATATTAAAGGTGCTCGTATTTATACGGGAGCAAAGCTGGCCCTGAATGAGGGATTGGATAATGTAGCCTTCCTACGTACAAGTATCGAAATTATCGACCGTTTTTTTAGCGAAGATGAAGTGCAGGAGATATGGCTTACTTTCTCAGATCCACAGATGAAGAATGTGCATAAGCGCCTTACTTCTACTTTCTTCATGAATCGTTATCGTCGGTTCTTGGTTGATGGTGGATTGGTTCATTTGAAGACAGACTCAAACTTTCTTTTTACTTACACCACATACATGGTCAATGTGAACAAGCTACCTGTCTTATATCGTACGGAAGATTTGTATAACAATGAATTAGGTGAAAAGGGTGTGACTGATTCACAGATGGACGAGAAGACACGTGAGATACTTGGTATTCATACTTATTATGAGAATCAATGGATTGAGCGTGGATTGAATATTAAGTATATGAAATTCCAGCTACCGAGAGAAGGAGAACTGGTAGAACCAGATGTTGAAATAGAACTTGATGATTATCGCTCGTTTAAGCGTACGAAACGTAGTAGCTTAACTACGAGTAAATAATAAGAAGGCTTCTATTTGACTGCCAATGGCGTCTTGTCCTACATGCCTTAGGAGCTGATGATATTTCTTGGTATATGTTTATTTCCATGTTTTACCATTGGCGGGACTTGCGGAGTAAAGAGTGATAAATCTTTTTGAACCAAGATAGAAACGATACTCTATATAACAAGAAAAGTTTAAATTCATTTTGCTGTCATATTTAACATTTCGTGTAATTATCTTGTAAACAAGGTAGTTATGAGCCTATGAATGATGACAGGTATGACAGCAAAATTATTTTTAAGAATTTTATCGGTTAGTGATAAAACACTTATTCAGGTGTAGAATAATTGTTTTTCATAAGGGATAAAGGTATATAATCCCTAATCTTTTTTCTCTTGCATATTGCCTCTCATGTGTTTTCTTTAATGGATAAGTTTCCTGCTAACAAACTTAATTTTGTTTATCCGTTGTAGAATACTTTTTCGTTGAATTTTTTCTACTTTCAGCTTAATCATTTATCACAAAAGAATTGACCTTTCCGTAGATGATGTTCGGAGGTAATGACATTGTGTAAAAGGGTGGGGGAATGTGCGATATTATAATTCTCTTCAGAACATTGGTATGTAAAAGGAGGTTACTTTTACGCAATGGACTTACTTTGAGTAAACATTAATAGCCTCTTGCATACAGTTGATTATGGGATCAATAAACTAAGAAGACACCAACTCCTTTCTGCGCTGAAATCGTTGATAGGAGCTGATGTCTTTTATATGTATAAAAGTTTTTAGATTAAACTTATAATGTGTGTCCGTCAAGATAATCTTGAAGGATAGTCTTGTGACTATCAGAGATCGGTAGAACGGCATCACCGATAACAATACGGAAACGGTCGATTCCATCAATCTTCTTCATGTGCACGATATAAGAACGATGAAGACGCATAAACTCTGGCTTAGGAAGTGACTCCTCAATCTTCTTCATGTTCATCAGTGTCATGATAGGCTTATGGTCATTATTAAGATAAATCTTAACATAATCTTTTACTCCTTCTATATAGAGAATGTCATCAAACATAATCTTAACCAGCTTATATTCGCTCTTTACAAATATAAAGCGGTCTGTCGAGGCGTTCTC
>ERZ1699259.627-NODE-627-length-14084-cov-5.744788_pt1 | contig 14084 bp, 22 predicted proteins | sample MGYA00581525_ERZ1699259 | MGnify/ENA primary metagenome ERZ1699259 (study PRJEB42319, sample SAMD00040332) | human oral metagenome | material: saliva | host: Homo sapiens | study: EMG produced TPA metagenomics assembly of PRJDB4115 data set (Metgenomic analysis of... | reverse complement strand
GGCCCCTGGGTACGCGCGTGGAGGTCAGTGTGTTGATTTCGGCTTGCATTAGGGCCTTGCCGCGGATTTTGTGGGGATCGCGGTAGCTGTCGATGATGTTCTGGTAGACGCTCCAGGTGACTTCGAGGGCGACGTGGTAATCGCTGGCGAACAGGTCGGCTAGCTGGTGTTGCTGGCGTGGCGTGAGCAGGCATGAGCGGGTGTGTAACATCCTGCGAGCCTTGTACAGGGGATCCGTGGCACGCCCGCGCCGATGGTGGAGTTCTTGCTGGATACGCCTGCGGCACTCATCGAGAGCATCACCGGCCAGGCGCACGACATGGAAGGGATCCATGACCGCCCTCGCGCCGGGGAGTTCTTCAGCGGCTGCGCTTTTGAACCCGGTGAATCCATCCATCGCGACGATCTCAATGCGTTCGCGCCACGTGTCGGGCTGGGAGGCCAGCCAGGTTTTGAAGACCCGCTTGGAGCGGCCCGGGACCATGTCCAGGAGCCGGGAGGGACCGCGACGGTCTCGTACGGGAGTGACGTCCAAGATGACGGTGACGTATTTGTCGCCGTAGGGGGTGTGGCGCCACACATGTTCATCCACGCCAATGACACGCACGCCTTCACACCGTGCTGGATCATTGATCAGCAGGCGCGCCCCTTCAGCCAGGACAGCAGTATTGGCGGTATTCCAGGACACGCCTAGGGCCTGGGCGACGCGCGCCACCGTCAGATGGTGGACCACCAGGCCCGTCAGTGCCCAGCGCACCGCCGCACGCGAGAGCTTCGCGCGCGGATCGGCCGCTTGACTCATGTCTTGACGCCACACGTGAGCACACGTCTCGCACCGGTAGCGGCGCACGCTCACATGCAAGATCGTGGGACGCCACCCGCAGGGCTCATGCGCCAAGCGCCTGACCACCGTGTCACGAGCCACGCCCTGGCACCCGCAGCGTCGACACCACCGGTCCTCACCCGTAATACGGCACGCCAACACTGCATGGTCTGCCTCAACGCGCTGACCCGTCACCTCCAACCCCAGGCCATCCAGGCGCGTGAACACGCTCAGATCAGGGCGATCAAAGATAGTATTGGCCATGTCGAGGTCTTTCAGATGGACGGTGTAGGAACCCCCATCATCGGAAGACCTCGACCCCTACCCAGCCACGACACGCCCAACCCCGCCCACAACACCTACACCCTCAAATGCGAAGAGCCACCAAACGGAACGTCAGCCAACACGGCTGCCCTGCTGGTTGCCAAGGCAACAGTCAGAGCACACTCAGCTCGTGACAGCTGAGTGGCTCGCTCCGTCGTGTCACATGGCGTCCACTCGCCGCACGCAACGGAAACCGCGATTCCCAACAACACAGGCCTAAAACACACCGGGCGTCAACGAGAGAGGCATTCGCGGATAGGACGACGCGCTTATACTCAAGGTACAGGAGTGTCACCCACGGGAGGACGTCGTCATGGATGTGCTCGAGCAGCTGATCGAACGGGCAAAGAGCGTCGGCGTCTCTGCCGACCTCATTGGAGATAACGACTGTGTCTTCGGATACGGGGCGTCAATGAGTCAGCACTTTTGGGTTGACGATGGGCAGTATTTCTTTGGCTCCGACGAAAGAGCGACCACACGCTACTCAAACATGTGGACGTCTTCTCCTGATATCGCGTCACTGGCCTTGATAGAGCTCGTTGGCTCCTTCTACCGAATGGCTGCAGGCTACAGACAGATCAACATGGAATACGGGTGGTGCTCCTTCCCCGTTGGTTGGACGATCCAACGAGTGACGGGAAGCTCTAGCATGCACGTGACTTCCGAACGCCTTCCTGAGCTGAGCTACACAACCAGCTCACTCGACCGATACCTGCATATCCCCTCCCTCACCGTCTATCCCGTCAAGACGGTGCTCGACATGTTTTTCGACCCCGAAGCACCCCCTCTCGGCACGCTCGATCGCGTTCACAATTTCTACGCTCGTTTCTAACCGGAGAGGTCTGGTATCAACATGTCGATAGAGATGCTGACTCCGCTGTTTACCCCAATGACTCAGGTATCGGCAGACGATTCACGACACGAAGTGCGATTGACGATATCGGACGACGTGCAAGCAATTCTGCATACCGATCAACACCTCCTTGTCATCAACAAAACATATGACAGCGGTACGGTTTCCTACATGCTGCGCTGCGACAACCACAAGATATTGCTGGCACGCCTCGCCCTTGTCCTCGGCGAGGCAAACCCAGAGTTAAACGGCCTGCCACCCACTGCCGTGAAAACGCTCAGCTGCCTCCAGTCCGATTGGACTGTGAGGCGCTCGGCCCTCGATTCGCCGTGGTTTGATATCACGTGTAATCACGATGAGAACCTCACGTACTCCACAACGTATCCCCCGCACGATGCCGTTTTGTCTCGGCTCTTCAATGTCGATACCACAACGCTGATCGACGCCCTCGTCAACGAAGGAAGGGACGGGCCGCTATTGGCTGCTTTGAGGAGCACCGAGGAGGCGTAGGACACCCAGTGCATCATCTATCAGAAAGCCCTGATAGTCACAAGAGAGTAGAGAGCGTCTCACATGGCTACAACAATCAGCGATGACGAGTTCATGACGACTCTGACCTCACTCATCGATAGGCCTTTGTGGGCGCTGAGCGAGGATCACTTCTACTTCCACGGTCCAGATCCTCAAATCATGATGCACGTCTGGCGTGAGGACGGCTTTTATTTCGGCGGCACAAGTGAACGGTCTTACAGGCCTCGTGGCGACATACGCGCCAACGATCTGATCCCAGTTAAGCAATGGCTCGTGATGGAATTGTTTGACTTCCTTCGACTGAGCTGGCAGCTGGAGGATATCGGGATTGCATTCAGGCGACTCTCCCCCGCCCCACACTGGTCACAAGATCTCGAGACAGGAGAACTACTTCATGAGGGCTCATCCACGGGGATCATCGCAAATGACTCGTCACAGGTTGCCGCCAACCTTCCCTGGCTCTTGAAACATTCACCCGAACGACTCCTCGAGATCGCCCACATCGAAAGCACCAAGGAAGCCTGCCAGGCCCTGTTCGGCATGCCACGCGTCCCCTTCGCATAGACCCACGGATAGACAGGAATAACACATGCTGTGGGAAGAGTTTCGTAGCCTCGCGCTCCCGATCATCAGGGAGTACTTTCCCCCGAAACTCCTAGAAGACAACGGCGACAGCATCGTTTTCACCAGCAGGCGTGACTACACAAGCTACGTTCTCACCGAGGATGAGAGAGGAATCGTCATTGCCTTCGAGGGTGAACGAAACACCGTGGTCCCGTTCTGCATAACCAAATCTCCCGAACTCGCCGCCACGTGTCTCACTCTGCTCGCACGCGACGGGATAGCCACGCTCACGGACATGTCGTACACGCCTCGGGACCTCTTGGGCCCCGTCCCGCACACGGCATTCACCATTTCGAAGAAGTCCCCACCGTTCTTCGAACTCACCTCGACTATCGATCCCGCAGTATCCGCGAAATGTCGATCATTCGCATGCGCTCGGGCTATCGCCGAGGCCTCGACCCCCTCCCGGGATTCGCTGGAGCCGTAGAATCGAGGCAGCCAGAAGTGCGCACCCAGGAGGAGCAACCATCACATGAACGAAGAACTCGCTGCATACATCACTCGCCTGTGCGAACTCTCCGGGCACACAACGTGGATCAAGAAAGACTTAATCCTGGTCGAGCCGGGTGAAGACTTTATCTACGACGCTTTCACCATGGTCAAGGAGTACTACGCCTACGGCGAGGTCGATAAATACTCATTCGGCGGGGCACGCTTCAGCTCGGTCTCCTTCGAGATCTTCAAGAAGTTCGCGATCATGCACTTCGCCGCCGACATTCGCACAGCACACCAGCTCCCACCCCTCACCCTCCCGCCAGTGACCGACGTTCACCCCAGCTTTTCCATCGAATTCCTAGAGCCGATTAGCTACTTCCTGACAAGCAAAGCCTCCCCCATTCCCAAAACATACACAAACCTCTCGCCAGCTGCGCTGCTCCCGCTGTCATATCTGATGAGCACACCAAGCGAGGACCTGCTCTCCCTCGTCCTCAAACCGTCCGGGGCCGGATACGCCGCGCTGTACCAGCGGAGCTGACACTCCTCTCTCCCGGCGCTAGCTCACGGAGCACGAGGCGAGAGCGTCGGTCACACCTCCGCCCCTCGTACGACGGGAGGAGGTGTGCCATTTCGCGCTCGCCCGTCAGTTACGATGTCCGCAGAGACAACTACCCGAAGGAGTGAGCGCCCATGCTGGAAGAATTCGACGACCTGATTTCCAGGCTCTGCGCGAACTCTCCAATAACTCAAGAAGAGCACAGGGACAGGCTGTTCTTCACCAATGACGGCCTCATCTTTGACTCGTTCTGGGAATCGAACGACTATTTTAAGTTTGGCCGTTCGGAACGCCCGTCATTCGGTGGCGGCTACTTGTGGACGCGCAACCCAACCATCGCTCAGTATCAGCTGGTTGTCGTTCTCGGAAGCTCCATTCGTCGCCTCAACTCATGGAATCCGATAGCACTACCGTCGCAGCCCGACACTCTCGAGAACGCCTGGTCACTCACACCTGTACCGGGCACGACAGCAATTGACTGCGTTTACGTTGACGATCCGGAACTTAGTTTCGGGACTTTCACCAAAGACCAATGGCTTCGCCTCGCGAGTCTTCTCACTATGCCCCTCGAGGACGCGATTCAGCTCTACACAACGGAATAACCCGACCCAACGAACGCTCAATCGTTTCCCCACACCGTGACGAGGCCTCGACCCCCTCCCGGGATTCGCTGGAGCCGTAGAATCGAGGCAGCCGGAAGTGCGCACCCAGGAGGGGAACCATCACATGAACGAAGAACTCGCCGCATACATCACGCGCCTGTGTGAACTCTCCGGTCACACAACGCGGATCGACGATGATGTGATCCTGGTCGAACCGGGTGAAGATTTTATCTACGACGCATTCACCAGGCGGAAGGGGTACTACGCCTACGGCCACGTCGATAGATACTTATACGGCGGGCCACGCTTCGGCTCCGCTTCCTTCGAGATCTTCAAGAAGTTCGCGATCATGCACTTCGCCGCAGACATTCGTGCAGCGCACCAGCTCCCACCCCTCAACCTCCCACCAGTGACCGACGTTCACCCCGGTTTTTCCATCGAATTCCACGAACCCACCTCGTACCTGCTGACAAGCAAAGCCTCCCCCATTCCCACGACATACACAATCTTCTCGCCCAAGGCCTTGGTCTCTCTGTCGTACCTGATGAGCACGTCAAGCGAGGACCTGCTCTCCCTCGTCCTCGAACCGTCCGGGGATGGATACGTTGCTCTCTTTCAGCGGTAACCCACATGCTGTCTCACCGTTGCCAAACGCTTATGCCCAAAGAATGGATCTCCCGATGCTAGAACAGTTGCAATCCCTGACGCAGAGGATCTCGCACGCAGACTTGAGCGTACAAAACATCGGAAATTGTGATTACGTACTTGACGCGCCTTACGCGCGGTACTACCGATTCCGATTCGCTGATGGATTCTACGAAGTAGGTTCATATGAGCGACACGCTCCCGATAGCTTCAGTTTTCAGACACGCAATGAAACTATTGCCCTCTATCAATTCACACGAATCATTGGAGGATTGTACCGAAGCGCCCAGAGTTACAAACAACTGGCCACACCGTCCGGCTGGGCTGCCCTTCAGCTGGGCTGGGCTGTTGAGCGGCCAGACAGAGCATTTCGATGGTTCGACGTTACAGAAGATAATGATCCATCAATGCACTTTTCTACCTCTGAACCAGAATCCCACATTATTTTGACGTATTTCATGTCTTTTCCTCTCGATTCACTGATCGATATTTTCCTCGATCCATCCGGCGGCGAGCTGGGCACCGATCATAAACATATCCACGCTCTCTCGTTCTAGTGGCCACCTATCAGAGACGAGCATCAGCTCAACCATCAGGGAACCAACTCCAACAACCACACGACGAAAGAACAAAGCATGAACCCCGCGACGATCATTAAAACACTAACGAATTCTGCAGCACTCCGTGCTGACATTGCTTCAGAGACCTACCACATCACCTGCGAGACCGACACAGCTACATCCATTCATATTGATCTGAGCTCGCAAAGCATCACCAGTACTGATGACGACAAGCAAACCACGGTGAGCACACCGAATGCCACCGTCTTTGGTTTCGCCATCGTTTTTCGCTTAGCACCCTTGTGGCGTCAGGCAGAAGGACTGAAGACAATCCGCGGAATGCGCACCTTCAGTAACCTGGAAACTGAATGGACAATGCGCCGAGAAACACTGGAAGCCCCCCGCTTCATCTTCCGGAACGCCAGCGATCCATCGCTCGTTTTCTCGACGACAAACCCAAACATGGACGCCGTCATCACGAAAGCAAGCTCACTAGATCTCAGCGCTCTCCTCACCGCCTACACGCAGCCCGAACCATCACACCTCTACGCGCTGATGTGAGGACACCGCCGAGCACATAGACTCACCGACAAAGTACTTCACAACGACCATGAAGGACCACCACCATGCTCGAACAGCACACCGAACTCATCGAACGCCTCCTACGCGACTCGTTGACAAGAACAAGTGAATTCAACGGGGGTTGGACGTTTACGAATGATGGCACCCTCTATTTCTCCGTCTGGGACGAGGATGAGCGCATGTTCTTCTCATGGTCAGAGAGACAGCCATCGACCGGTTTCGTACTTGATACTGATTGCGATTCTGTCGCTGCCTACGTCTTAACGACGCAGGTGGGAGCGAAGCGTGCCATGGCTCTGCATTTCGACGTACCCAGATTCCCCACAAAGATCGATCAACTCCACCCGTCATGGGTAGCCGACAAGACCCCATGGCCACCCACCTTGCTCTACCACCGCATCGAGGATCCCAGCGTCCGCTTTTATTCGAACACTCCATCCCTTGCAGTATCCACCACTCACGCGATGCAATACGACCTCGAAGACCTCCTCAAGAAATACATGGCCTAGGCCAACAGTCGGAGCACTTCGGAGTTCTCTCCCTCCAGCGCACGCGCTTTGTCGGGCCAGCCAGCCTCAAGTTCTCGACCGACGACTCAGGAAAGCATGAGACACTACAGACTATGACAACGATCAGCGACGACAAGTTCATTGAAGCAGTCGTTTCCGCCGCACACAGGGAAGTAATTGAACTCTCCGAAGAACACATTTTTTTCAATGGGCCAGATCCTCAAGTCATGATTCATATCTGGCACGAGAACGGCTTTCATTTCGGCGGCATAAGCGAGCGAAATTACAGGCCCGGAGGCAGAATTCGCGCCAACGACCTGACCACAGTTAAACAATGGCTCGTGATGGAATTGTTTGACTTCCTTCGGCTTAGCTGGCAGCTGGAGGATATCGGGATTACATTCATGCGACTCTCTCCTGCTCCACACTGGTCACAAGATCCAAAAACAGGAGAACTCCTCCACGAGGGCTCATCCACGGGGATCATCGCAAACAGCTCCTCACAAGTTGCCACCAACCTTCCCTGGTTCCTCAACCACTCACCCGAGCGCCTCTTCGAGATCGCCCACATCGAAAGCACCAAGGAAGTCTGCCAAGCCCTGTTCGGCATGCCACGCGTCCCCTTCGACTAGTCCAACCGCGGATAGGAGTAACACATGCTGTGGGAAGAGTTTCGAAGCCTCGCGCTCCCACTCCTCGGCGAGCACTTTCCCTCTGAACTCATCGAAGACAACGGTGACAGTATCGTTTTCACCAGCAGGCGTGACGGACTTAAATTCCGACTTGCCGAGGAAAACGGAAACATTAACATCGGGTACTACGGTGAACGCAACACAATAGAGACATTCTGCTCAATGCCCTCACATGAGCTTGCTACCGTATGCCTCGAGCTCCTTGCACGCGACGGCATCGACGAGTTTGCGGACATTACGTATACGCCGCGCGAGCTCTTGGGCCCAGTGCCCGACACGGTATTCAGTATTTCTAAAGACCATCTGCCATTTTTCCAGCTCACCTCGACTATCGATCCCACGGTATCCGCGACATGTCGATCATTCGCATGCGCTCGAGCTATCGCCGAGGCCTCGACCCCCTCCCTGGGTTCACCGCGGCTGTAGAATCGAGACAGTCGATCCTGCGCCCCAAGGAGGAGTAACTCTCGCATGAACGAGGAACTCGCCGCATACATCACGCGCCTGTGCGAACTCTCCGGGCACACGACCCGGATCGAGAAAGACCTGATTCTCGTCGAGCCGGGTGAAGACTTTATCTACGACGCTTTCACCATGGTCAAGGAGTACTACGCCTACGGCGAGGTCGATAAGTACTCATTCGGCGGGGCACGCTTTAGCTCGGTCTCCTTGGAGATCTTCAAGAAGTTCGCGATCATGCATTTCGCCGCCGACATTCGTGCAGCACGCCAGCTCCCGCCCCTCAGTGTCCCAGCAGTGACCGACGTTCACCCCAGCTTTTCCATCGAATTCGTAGAGCCGATTAGCTACTTCCTGATAAGCAAAGCCTCCCCCATTCCCAAAACATACACAAACGTCTCGCCAACTGCGCTGCTCTCGTTGTCATATCTGATGGGCACATCAAGCGAGGACCTGCTCTCCCTCGTCCTCGAACCGTCGGGCGCCGAATACGCCGCGCTCTTCGACCGCTCACCCACATCCACACCCACTGGCGTGAAACTCCAGAACAATAGCAACCATGTAAGCATCCTCTGATCGCAGCGGAAGGACCACCACCATGTTGGAACAGCACACTGAGCTCATCGAACGCCTTTTGTGCGACTCTTTGACAAGAACAAGTGAATTCAACGGGGGTTGGACTTTTACGAATGATGGCACCCTCTATTTCACTGTCTGGGATAAGGACGGAACCACATTCTTCTCATGGTCGGAGAGACAACCATCGACGAGTCCCGGCCTTAAGACTGATTGTGATTCTGTCGCTACCTACGTATTAACGACGGAGCTGGGATCAATGCGTGCCATGGCACTGCCTTTCGACGTACCGAGATTCCCTAGTAAGATCGATCAACTCCACCCGTCATGGGTAGCCGACAAGACCCCGTTGCCACCCGCCTTGTTCTACCACCGCATTGAGGATCCCAGTGTCTGCTTTTATTCAAGCAGCCCCTTCGATGCCGTGCCCATCACTTACGCGATGGAATACGACCTCGAAGACCTCCTCAAGAAATACATGGCCTAAGCCAACGACTAACACCACGCACGCTGACGAGACCACCGGCCTCTGGGCCAGCCAGCCTCAAGTTCTCGACAAACGACTCAGGAAAGCATGAGACACTACAGACTATGACAACGATCAGCGACGACAAGTTCATCACGAACCTGACCTCACTCATGAACAGGCCTTTGAAGGCACTGAGCGACGATCACGTCTACTTCCACGGTCCAGATCCTCAAATCATGATGCACGTCTGGCGTGAGGACGGCTTTTATTTCGGCGGCACAAGCGAGCGATCATACGATCCGGGAGCTGATGTTCGCGCCAACGACCTCATCCCAGTTAAACAATGGCTCGCGATGGAATTATTTGACTTTCTCCGAATGAGCCTGCACCTGGAAGACATCGAGATCGCATTCAGGCGCCTTTCTCCCGCCCCAAAGTGGTCTCAAAATCTCGAGACTGGGGAGCTATTTTACGAGGAGACACCCACGGGAATCGTCACGAATGACTTATCACGTGCGGCTGCGAATCTTCCTTGGTTCCTGAACCACTCACCCGAACGACTCCTCGAGATCGCCCACATCGAAAGCACCACAGAAGCCTGCCAGGCCCTGTTCGGCACGCCACGCATCCCCTTCGCTAAGCCCACAGACAGACGGAAGTAACACATGTTGTGGGAACAGTTCAAGAACACAGCTTCTCAGATCTTAAGTGATCACTTTGCACCCAATCTCATAGAAGATAACGGTGACAGTCTCGTCTTTACCGATAGGCGTAGTCTGGCAAGCTTTTTCGTCACAGAGGACGCACGAGAAATTGCCATCGGCCGCTACGAAGAACGCAATACCATCGGTATGTTCTTCACGAGCCCTTCCATTGAGTTGGCGACCATAGCACTGACGCTCCTCGCACGCGAGGGGCTCGGCAAGCTCGTCGATATGCACTATCCTACGGACGAGCTTCTAGGCCCCGTGCCGGGCACCGACTACAGCATCACAAGAGACAGATCCAGAGGATTTCACCTCACCCACAAGACTGACAGCACACTAAGCGCAGACTGCGACTATTTTACATACGCCCGCGCAATTGCACTCGCAGCGTCAAAACGCGACGCGTAGGTAGGATGGGGGGGGAGCCTGCCTCGATGACACAATCGGCGCAGGCCCCAACCTATCGAGGGGAGCGGGTCATGTGGGAAGAGTTTCGGAGCCACGCGCTCCCACTCCTCGGCGAGCACTTTCCCCCGGAGCTCATCGACGACAACAGTGACAGCATCGTCTTTACCGATAGGCGTAGTTGGGCAAGCTACCTCATCACAGAGAACACACGAGGCATCACCATCGGAAGGTATGGTGAACGCGATATCATCGACCCGATCTTCACGAGTCCTTCCTTAGAGCTGGCCACCGTGGGTCTTACCCTCCTCGTACGCGAGGGGCTCGGCAAGCTCGTCGATATGCACTATGTTCCGGACGAGCTTCTAGGCCCCGTGCCGGGCACCGACTACAGCATCGCTGATGAAGACGTCAACGGATTTCACCTCACCCACAAATCCGACAGCTCGCTGAGCGCAAAATGCGCATATTTTACATACGCCCGCGCCCTCGCCGAGGCCTCGGCCCCCTCCCCGGATTCACTACGGCCGTAGAATCGAGGCAGTCGGAAGTGCGCGCCCAGGAGGAGCAACCATCACATGAACGAAGAACTTGCCGCATACATCACGCGCCTGTGCGAACTCTCCGGGCACACAACGCGGATCGACGATGATGTGATCCTGATCGAGCGGGGTGAAGACTTTATCTACGACGCATTCACCGTGCGGAAGAACTATTATGTCTACGGCCACTACAACAGATACGCTTTCAGTGGCACGCGGTTTGGGTCCGAGTCCTTCGAGATCTTCAAGAAGTTCGCGATCATGTATTTCGCTGTTGATATTCGCGCTGCGCACGACCTTCCCCCGATCACATTCCCTGTAATTTCCTTCCTACACCCGAACTATTCCATCGAGACCGCATCAGGCGGCACGCACAAGCTGATCGATACACGAACGGCACTTCCTACAACTTTTACGACAATCACACCCGATGCCCTGGTGTCTCTGTCGTACCTGATGGACACGTCAAGCGACGACCTGCTCTCCCTCGTCCTCGAACCGTCGGGCGCCGGATACGCCGCGCTGTACCAGCGGAGCTGACACTCACCCGTCAGTTAGGATGTCTGCAGAGGCAATGACCCGAGGGAGTGATCGCCTATGCTGGAAGAATTCGACGACCTGATTTCCAGGCTCTGCGCGAACTCTCCAATAACTCAAGAAGAGCACAGGGACAGGCTGTTTTTCACCGATGACGGCCTTATCTTTGACTCGTTGTGGGAACGGAACGGCTATTTTAAGTTTGGTCGTTCGGAACGCCCGTCATTCGGTGGCGGCTACTTGTGGACGCGCAACCCAACCATCGCTCAGTATCAGCTGGTTGTCGTTCTTGGAAGTTACATTCGTCGCCTCAACTCATGGAATCCGATAGCACTACCGTCGCAGCCCGACACTCTCGAGAACGCCTGGTCACTCACACCTGTACCGGGCACGACAGCAATTGACTGCGTTTACGTTGACGATCCGGAACTTAGTTTCGGGACTTTCACCAAAGACCAATGGCTTCGCCTCGCGAGTCTTCTCACTATGCCCCTCGAGGACGCGATTCAGCTCTACACAACGGAATAACCCGACCCAACGAACGCTCAATCGTTTCCCCACACCGTGACGAGGCCTCGACCCCCTCCCGGGATTCGCTGGAGCCGTAGAATCGAGGCAGCCGGAAGTGCGCACCCAGGAGGGGAACCATCACATGAACGAAGAACTCGCCGCATACATCACGCGCCTGTGTGAACTCTCCGGTCACACAACGCGGATCGATGATGATGTGATCCTGGTCGAGCCGGGCGAAGGATATACCGATGTCTACGAGGCGTTCACCATGGTCAAGGAGTACTACGCCTTCGGATATTTCGAAAGGTATTCATTCGGCGGGTCAGACTTCGGATCCGCGTCCTTCGAGATTTTCAAGAAGTTCGCGATCATGCACTTCGCCGCAGACATTCGTGCAGCACGCCAGCTCCCGCCCCTCAACGTCCCAGCAGTGACCGACGTTCACCCCGGTTTTTCCATCGAATTCCTCGAACCGATCGCGTATCTGCTGACAAGCAAAGCCTCTCCCATTCCCACGACGTACACATCCTTCTCGCCCAAGGCCTTGGTCTCTCTGTCGTACCTGATGAGCACGTCAAGCGAGGACCTGCTCTCTCTCGTCCTTGAACCGTCCGGGGATGGATACATTGCTCTCTTTGAGGGCTAAGCCGCATCCACGCCCACTAGCGCGAAAGTCCGGAACAATAGCAACCACGTAGGCCTGCTCTGATCGCAGCGGAAGGACCACGACCATGCTCGAACGGCACGCTGAGCTCATCGACCGCCTTTTACGCGACTCATTGACCAGAACAAGTGAGTTTAACGGGGGTTGGACTTTTACGAATGACGGCACCCTCTATTTCACTGTCTGGGACAAGGACGGAAGCACGTTCTTCTCATGGTCGGAAAGAGAACCATCAACTAGTGCTGATCTTCAAACTGATTGCGATTCTGTCGCTGCCTACGTATTAACGACGCAGCTGGGAGCAAAGCGTGCCATGGCACTGCATTTCGACGTCCCGAGATTCCCTGAAAGGCTCGAACAACTCCACCCGTCATGGGTAGCCGAGAAGACTCAGTGGCCACCCACCTTGTTCTACCACCGCATCGATGACCCGAGCGTCCGCTTTTATTCAAACAGCTCATCCGATGCCGTGCCCATCACTCACGCGATGCAATACGACCTCGAAGACCTCCTGAAGAAATACAAGGCCTAGGCCAACGACTACACTGACGAGGCCATCAGCCTCGCGACACGCAACTTCGAACGCACTTCCGACTAGCCGAAAAACGACAAGGTACTCCCCGCTATGACGACAACAATTGCCCGAGACAAGTTCATCCAGTCTCTCGTGACTTCGCTGACGCGAGAGCTGTATATAGAAACCGAGGATCACGTGTGGTTTCGGAGCAACGATCTTAATGTCATGATCCACGCGTGGTACGAGGACGGTTTCTACTCGGGCGGGTCAAGCGAACGCCTCTCTCCCCCTGGCACCAGCATGTGGGCGGATTCTCTTACCCCCGTGAAGCAGTGGCTGCTCATGTACAACTTTGATCTACTGCGCCATTGCCTCGGCCTTGAGTATTTTCACATCAGTTTTCGGGAGCTGCTGATCGCGCCGAACTGGTCCCACAGGCCCGGCACCAATCAGTACTCCCTTGAGCTGTGTCACAACGATCAGCCCACCGGCGTCTTCGCAGGCAAATGGTCTCACGAAGCCAACAACCTGACATGGTTCCTGAACCACACGCCCGAGCGCCTCCTCGAGATCGCACACATCGAAAACACCAAGGAAGCCTGCCAGGCCCTCTTCGGTATGCCACGCGTCCCCTTCGCCTAAGCCCACGGACACACGGCAAGAACACATGCCGTGGGAAGAATTGGCGGCACAGGCCATACCCCAGCCTCGTCCCCAGGTACAGCGAGGCGGCGGGAGCTTCACGCTCCCACCGCCTCACCCAGATACACGTCGGGGGCCGCGCCTGACGGCGCGACCCCCGAGGATCAGATGCGATTACTTCGTGCGATTCGCACGGTAGTACTCGATGAGAGCGCGGGTGGACTGATCCTGCGCGTCCAGGGCCTCGGACGAGCCCTCGATGGCGGGGAGGATCTGCTTGGCCAGGACCTTACCCAGCTCGACGCCCCACTGGT
>ERZ1699259.625-NODE-625-length-14104-cov-3.911068_pt1 | contig 14104 bp, 10 predicted proteins | sample MGYA00581525_ERZ1699259 | MGnify/ENA primary metagenome ERZ1699259 (study PRJEB42319, sample SAMD00040332) | human oral metagenome | material: saliva | host: Homo sapiens | study: EMG produced TPA metagenomics assembly of PRJDB4115 data set (Metgenomic analysis of... | reverse complement strand
CTTTGGTGCCGCTGTTGTTGCATCTTAATCATCCAGCTCTGCCGGGTTATGTGGAAGATGCCCCTGCAGGCATTGCCGATTTTATCCTTTCCAATTATCAGCAAAATTTTCTCTCAAAAGAACATCCTGAACTTGTCGAAGCCGTGCAAAGTGCGGTCAATTCTGATGCTGTTTTTGCGCAGATCTTAGGTATTTATGTGATGGGCAGTTTTGGCTCCATTAGCCAAACTTCAGCTTCGGATTTGGATATTTGGATCTGCCATCAAGATGATTTATCTGAACAAGATCAGCAGCGCTTAGCGGAAAAAACGAAGAAAATTAGCCAATGGGCATCCACATATCATGTGGAAATGCATTTCTATTTGATGACGCAACAACGTTTCCGTAACGAACGTTATTCCGATCCACTAACTAAAGAAAACAGTGGTTCAGCTCAATATATGTTGCTGTTGGAAGAATTTTATCGCTCCGCTGTACGTCTTGCTGGCAAGCCATTATTGTGGCTCCACTTGTGGGTGGAAGATGAAAAACAATATGAGGCCGAAGTTGCTCGTTTAGTCGCGGCTGGTGAGCTTAATTTAAATGATTGGGTGGATTTCGGTGGATTAGGGCAATTCTCAGCCAGTGAATATTTTGGTGCAAGCTTATGGCAACTTTATAAAGGTATTGATTCTCCTTATAAATCGGTGATGAAAATCTTGTTGTTGGAAACCTATGCCCAAGAATATCCAAATGCCCAGCTAATTGCTCGCCAATTTAAAGAGGATTTGCTTTCTGGTCACAGCACGGCTATACATCATTTCGATCCTTATATTGCGATTCTAGAGAGAATTAGCCAATATTTGACCGCACATTCAGAATTTAAGCGTCTTGATTTTGTACGTTCTTGTTTTTACGTGAAAGCGACGGAAGACTTTGCGTTATATCACGCTTCAAACTGGCGTATTTCTTATATGAAAATGATGGCCCAAGAATGGGGTTGGTCAAAAGAACGTATTGAAGAATTAGATCATCGTCCAAATTGGAAAATTAAACGGGTGAAAGAAAGTCACAATAATTTGGTGAATTTCTTGATGATGAGTTATCGAAATCTAGTGGATTTTGCACGTAAACATAAAATTAATTCTAGCGTGATTCCACAAGATATCACGGTGCTTTCTCGTAAACTTTATACTGCTTTTGAAGAATTGCCAGGTAAAATTACGTTACTAAACTCACAAATTTCCTATAACTTAACAGAAGAACACCTCACGTTCATCGAAGTTCACGGCAATAAGCGCTTTAAAGATGGTTGGTATATGGTGAATCAGCCGCCACACCATATTATGTTCTCGAAAGAACGCGTGATTGAATACGGTGAAAGTTTAAATAAAGTGGTTGCGTGGGCTTATTTTAATCGCTTGTTGACGGCTGAAACTCATTTGCATTTAATCAGCCAAAATATCGACCAACTTACTTTACGTAATTTTGTGGCTGATTTGCGGTTGTTTTTTCCGCATACAAATAGCCAAGTTCCAACAAATGAGGCACTTTCTTCACAGTGCGAAATCCGTGATTTATTTATTGCGGTGAATTTGGTGAATGACCCAACCGCACAAGTCGAAGAGCTTAAATCAAATATCTCGCCGAGTGATTTGTTCAGTTTTGGTCAATTAGAACAGAGCTTGGTCGGCAGCATTGATTTCACTTACCGTAATGTGTGGAATGAAATTCGAACTTTACATTTTGAAGGGCAGAATGCGATTTTGCTTGCCTTAAAAGTGCTTTCTAATAAAATTGATCAAGGTGTGAATCAGCCCCGTTCTATACAGGTTTTCTGTTACAGTAAACACTACAACCGCACATTGCGAAACTTAGTGAGCGTACTTGTAAACCGTTGTATCAGTATTCAATTAGGCGACAGTCGCCCAACAACGCACTCCCGTTTACGTGTGGCAGGGAAAAACTGGCAATTCTTCTTTGAAGAAAAAGGGATCAGTTTGCAACCTATTGATGGTGGAAAAGAAAGTGCGGTCAATTTTGAGGACGTTTTACCGACTCAGTTGGAAGAAAAAGAAATTATTCCAGAGGCCCGTCGATATCCGCCTGAAATTGATTTGTTTGCCAGTGAAGGTTTTTTACAATTCTTCTTTGAGGATAATGCCGATAATAGCTTTAACGTTTATTTGTTAGATGAAAAGAATCGTCTCGAAATTTATCGTCAATGTGAAGGTTCAAAAGATGATAAAGTGCGTGAAGTGAATCAGATTTATCAATCACTCGGCTCGAAAGATTGTAAAAATCCGTATAAAATGGTGCAACGGAATTTTAATTATCCTCAATTTTATCAATTGCATCCGACAGAAAGTGGCATGCGTATTATGCCGTTCAAATTTAAAAGCAAAAGGACTTGCGAATAGCTCAATCAAAACAAGCATTGTTTGAGGTAAATCAAATTTATCTGCAAATTATGCATTGGAAGATAGGCAAAATCCCGATAGAATCCTTCGTTCGAAAATCTATTGAGAAATAATCTAAGGCTGTGGACGTTTTCGCCTTCAGGCGATAGAATGTTTGTCCGCTTATCTCTTGGAGAATATTATGCAAGAAAAGTTAAAAGTATTAATTATCGACGACCATCCATTAATGCGTCGTGGTATCAAACAATTAGTTGAATTAGAAGAGAATTTTGAAGTCGTTGCCGATGTAGGAAGCGGTACAGAAGGCATTTCCATTGCGATTCAAGAATCCCCGGATTTAATCATTTTAGATCTGAATATGAAAGGTCTTTCTGGTTTAGATACCCTTAAAGGCTTGCGTGCAGAAGGTGTTGATGCACGAATTTTGATCTTAACTGTGTCTGATGCGAAAAATGATATTTTCACTCTCATCGATGCGGGTGCTGATGGCTATTTATTGAAAGATACTGAGCCAGATGTGCTACTTGAGCAAATTAAACGTATTGCACAAGGTGAAGTGATTTTAAGTGATTCGATTAAAAATCTTCTTTTAGAACGCAAACATACTGTTGATCCAATGGATTCTCTCACCGATCGTGAAATGGATGTATTACGTTTAATCGCAACAGGTTTATCTAATAAACAAATTGCGGGCCAACTTTTCATTTCTGAAGAAACAGTTAAAGTGCACATTCGTAACTTACTTCGTAAACTTAACGTTCACTCACGCGTTGCAGCAACCGTCTTGTTCTTTGAGCGAAATGGTCGATAGGTAAATTTCAAATGATAAAAAAGAGCGGTTTTTTTAACCGCTCTTTTTGTTATCTTGGCACGCCCCGTAATAAAGGGATTGGCTCAAACGGCGCGACTGAAGTTGGCGCAGGAATATCATTAAAAATTAAGATAAATGGTTTAGGTGGCAAGATTTTTTCATTTCGCCACAAGCTTCCCATGCCGACTAATTGAATATCATCGGGTAAATTTTTGATTCCTGATTTTAATACGGCTACGGTATTTGGACGAGGGTGTCCAATAGCAATGGCGGTGCCATGTTTACGTGCATATTGAATTGCACTTTGAAATTGGCGTTGAACATCTGCCAAATTATCACTGTCATCTAAAAACACATGGCGATCTAATACACGTACGCCTTGTTCTTTTGCTATTTTGCCCGCGACTGATTTTCCAATGGTGCGACTATCTAAAAAGAATAAATTCTGCTCGCGAAGTGTGGTCATCAAATAGGTCATTAATGTGGTATCGGCTGTGGCTGCACTGCCCATATGATTATTCATTCCGATGGCATTGGGCACAATAGCTTTCGCTTTTTTCACCCGCTCATTCACTTGCGCTTCAGATAACCCTAAAGTCAAACCACCTTCTTCAATTTTAATGTTGCTGACAGGCTGCATTGGCATATGAATGAGAATATCGTGATTCTGCGCTTTTGCTTCTTGATTGCGTATTTTGGCATAGGGTGCTGCTGGAATGATCGCAACAGAGACTTCTTTTGGCATGGCTAAAACTTCGGCATCTTCTTTCGGATGATAGCCAATGTCATCAATTACAATAGCCAGTTTGCCTTGTGCAAAAGTAAACGCAGAAAAAAGTGCGGTTGAAAAAATGATCGTATTTCTGACCGCACTTTGAAAGAATGCCGCCATTATTTAATCCACCCAGCTGGATTTACAGGCACCCCTTTACGGCTAATTCCAAAGTAAAGTGCCGGTTTAGAGAGCTCACCCGTATTACCTACTTGCGCAATGGTTTGTCCCGCAGACACGAGCTGACCTTGTTTCACAAATACCGCTTGGTTGAAACCATACAGACTCAAGTCGCTGTCGCCGTGCTTCACAATCACCATATAACCATAGCCATTAAGATGACCCGCTAGAATGACACGACCACTTGCAATAGCTTTTACCGCGGTACCCGTTGGTGCGCCGATAACCATGCCTTTCCAACGTACTTCGCCCGCTTGGATTGAACCAAAGGAATATAACGTCGGGCCAGAAACCGGGCGACTGTATTGACGTGCGGCCGTACCTAAACCACTGGTGCTGTTAATCAACTTACGTTCTTGATCTGTTGGTTGATAAGGTTTTGAGGTACGTTTTTCTTCCTCTTGTTTTTTCTGAGCAAGGGCTTCACGCTCACGTTGTTCTTGTTGGCGAGCGGCTTGTTCAGCACGTTGAATTTCTTGGCGAAGGGCATTTTCGTTCGCTTTCAACGTTTCCAATTTATTCTGATCTTTCGTTAAGTTTTTGTTGAGTTCATTTAACGTAGATTGACGTTCTTGTTGCGCTTTTTGTAATTCTTGTTGCTGTTTCTTTTGCGTAGAAAGCTGATCGCGATGATTCTTTTGTTGGCCTGAAATCGCTTCGCGTTGTTTTGCTAAATTCTCTTGTGTTGCTTTCAGATTGTTAATCATATCAATGCGAACTTGGTTTAAATGCTGATAATACACTTTCATGCGTTCCGCTTTTTTCGCATCTTCTGAAAGCATTCTTTCCAAGGTAGAAGGATTGACGCCTGAGCGATAAATGGCATCTATTTGTTGTGCGAGCTTCGCTTTTTGCACGCGCTCTTGCTTTTCTAATTGCTTGATTTGCTTTTCGGTTTCCGCCATTTGCTTGCGGATTTCTTTTAAGCTTAATTCTGTTTCACGTAATTCACCGACAACGCTATTAATTTTGCTTTCTTGATCTTTAAGACTGGCTTGGAGTTTAGCTTGTGCGCGTTTTTGCTCGGCGATCTTCGATTCTTGTTGTTTAATTTGTTTTTGAATTTGATTGAGATCGTTGCCTTGCGCGAAAGATGAAAAGCCAAGCAGACCGCAAGCCAAAAGTGCGGTCAGTTTTGATAAGATTTTTTTTCTACGATTGCTTTGCTGCATACATCTAAACTTGAGAGAAATTAAGGGACGAATAAGGCTTAAATACTAGCATTATTTTTGAGTGGCTAAAAGTTTACAGACGTTTTTTTGCGAAAGATCAGTAAATACCGCCTTTTTGCTTTTAAACATAACGATTTTTTGCTATAAAAGAGCCATTCATTTTTTTATTAATACTTAGGAGATCCTTATGGAATTAGTATTCATTCGTCACGGTTTCAGTGAGTGGAACGCAAAAAATTTATTCACCGGTTGGCGTGATGTAAATTTAACCGAGCGCGGCGTAGAAGAAGCAAAAGCTGCGGGTAAAAAATTGTTCGAGAAAGGCTATGAATTTGATATTGCCTTCACTTCTGTTTTAACTCGTGCAATCAAAACCTGTAACATCGTGTTAGAAGAATCTCACCAATTATGGATTCCTCAAGTGAAAAACTGGCGTTTAAATGAGCGTCACTATGGTGCATTACAAGGCTTAGATAAAAAAGAAACAGCAGATAAATACGGTGATGAACAAGTTCATATCTGGCGTCGTTCTTATGATATTTCTCCTCCAGATTTAGATCCGAAAGATCCAAACTCTGCACATAACGACCGTCGTTATGCAAACATTCCATCTGATGTGGTACCAAACGCAGAAAACTTAAAATTAACCTTAGAACGTGCATTACCATTCTGGGAAGACCAAATTGCTCCAGCAATGCTTTCTGGTAAACGTGTTTTAGTGGTGGCACACGGTAACTCACTTCGTGCATTAGCAAAACACATCATCGGTATTTCTGATGCAGAAATCATGGATTTTGAAATCCCAACCGGTCAACCGTTAGTGTTAAAACTTGACGATAAATTAAACTACGTAGAACACTACTATCTTTAATTTATAAGTGAATTTCAAAGTGCGGTTAATTTTGACCGCACTTTTTGTTTAAGGAGAATAAAGGATGAAAAAATTACTCGCGGTGATTTTTGCCTTGTTACCTGTTTTGGCCTTTGCAGCATCGCCAAATCATACGGCAAAATCAACTCAAACTAAATCAGTGAAAACGGCAGTTAAAAAAGTGGAAGCCAAGAAAACAACCACACCTAAAGCCGTAGCCAAAACAGCTAATAAAAAAGCGGATGCTAAAAAAGCAGAAGCGAAAAAGCCAGCTAAAATTGTGGAAGCGAAAAAAGTGGTAACGAAAAAAGAAAAAATAAAAAATAAAACGACAAATAAAGCCGCTAAAGCAGAGCCGACAAAAACGAAAGGCAAACAGCCAGTAGAAAAAACTAAGCAAACTGCATTAAAAGACAAAAAGACGGTAGCGAAAAGCAAACAAAGTGCCGTTAAAGAATCAGCTAAACCTGAAAAAGTGATTGCTAAAAAAACACCCGCAGTTAAAACCGAAGTGAAGAAAGCGGAACCAAAAGCTGTTGAAAAAGTGAGTGAAAAGAAAGTAGATACTGTCGCACAAAAAACAGCGAGTATGGTGACAAAATCCGTCGTCGTACCAAGATGTAATGATTCAAAAGTTTTTGCGGTATTATCTGATGCCTTCAAAAAACAAGGTGCAGCCACTAACACCCAAATGACAGTGAAACAAATCGCGCAAGCCCGTGAAACGCAATCTTATCCACAACAAGGCATTCGCAGCTGTAATGCGATAGTGGAAACCAACGGTGTTAAATATGTTACCGATTACAGCATAATCTTGAATGATAAAGGCTTTTTCGTGCAAGTTGAAAATGCACAACCCGCTCAACGTTTCTAATCTTAACGTGCGTTATTTAAATGAAGTTGTTTGAATAACGCACGTATTTCTTCTTCATTCAAACGGCGATATTCACCATTACTTAGTCCATCAAGTGTTACATGGCTCATTTGATAACGGATTAGACGTAATGTCGGAAAGCCGATATGTGCCGTCATTCGACGCACTTGTCGATTACGCCCTTCACTAATTTTGATTTCCAACCAGCTCGTTGGAATACTTTGACGTTCACGAATAGGTGGATTGCGAGGCCAGAGAAAATCCGGTTCAGAAATCAACCGCACTTTTGCTGGCTTCGTCATCCCATCTTTCAATTCTACACCTTGACGAAGCTTGTCTAAGTCAGCCTCTTCAGGAATGCCTTCTACTTGCACAAAATACGTTTTTTCAGTTTTAAACTTAGGATCAGCCAAACGATGTTGCACTTCACCATTATTTGTTAAAATCAGCAGCCCTTCGCTATCACGATCCAATCGTCCTGCCGCATACACATTCGGAATATTAATAAAATCTTTTAACGTAGATCGGCCATTTTCATCGGTGAATTGTGTTAGCACATCAAAAGGTTTGTTAAATAAAACAACGATTGTTTGTTCTAGTGTGATCGGCTTCGCTTTAGGCTTAAATGAACGAGTAGGTTTTGCCGTTCGTTTGGTTGTAAATGAGCGAGAAGGGAAAGATTTCGACATATTATTTATTTAGTAAAAAGAGAAAAAGGGCGGATTTTATTCCGCCCTCTTATATTACCATTGATAGCGATAAACCGCTTGAATTGCATAAGGTTTGTCGAAGTTTTTACCGTCAGCACGGCTTACTTCTAAACCAAAACGATGATTTGCAAATCCAGCATTTAAACCAACTGCACTTTCAAAACGTCCACGGCTGCTTGCGACATCAAGCGCACTGTTTGTGTAATGAATTTTGCTGCTACGGTTTTTGCTAGTAATCGCATTTACTTCTGCATAAGGCTGTAAATTCCAACCATTACTTAATGCAAAGCCTTTCGCTACACGTAAACCAATTCGAGAATAAACAGAAGATAAGCTATCTTCATTCTCTTGTGATGAAATATGTGTCCACGCTAATTGTGCTTGCGGAGTGATTGTCCAATCGTTTACAAGGCTAAAGCGTTTACCTAATTCACTCGAAATCGTATAAGCGTTGTAATGACGTTTTTCGGTGAGATCAGAGTTAGCGTGTAAACGGCTGTATTTCACAATGTTATCTACATAAATACCGTTATCTGCAAGGTAAGCTGCATATAAGCCCAGGCTGTTGCTTCTTACTTTGCCATCACCGTAATCACCATTGAAATCAACGTTAGCTTGGCTACGACCTACAAATCCACCAACACGGAGGTTATCTGTTACAGCAGTATCAGCGCCCACTTGTAAGCTATGTACGTTTTGTTTGAAACCAGAAGTTTCACTTTTTCCAGTAGAAAGTGCGCCTAATTTTTGGTGAGAATTTACATTACGAACCCATACATTACCTTTTTCACCGTTTTTCACCTCACCTAGACGTTGATGAATGCTAGTTAAATCATCTTCCACTAAAAGCAATTGTGCTTGGCGAAGAGAAACTTGAATATTTGATAAGTTTGTAAGCAATGGTTTTTTAGGGATCGATGTATAATCTGGCACATTTGGATTATTTGAGGCGGCGTTATTAGATCCAGTATTGTCTGGAACATTAGTTTCTACAGAACTCGTTGAATCTAATGCTTTCTGAGAATGCACTAACACCCAATTATTTCCTTCTTTTGTTAGGAAATATTGGTAAGCCCCTAAATCTACACGATTATTCGGGTTCGTTAAGCTAAATGCAGCGTTACCACCATTGGTTTCAACAAGTGTTACTTTACCGTTAGCAACATTTGCACCTTGGTTCGTTACCCCAATTTTATGATTACCTTCGGCACTGCCTTTAACAACGATTTTATCGCTTTTGTTTTCAGCGATATTCGTGTTTAGATTGAATGTGCCTGAGCCAGATAGATTGCTAAAGATAGTTAACGTTTGGAAATTAGTTGTTTTTTCTAAATTTACAGTACCCTTATTTAGAGATAGGCTCGTTAGAGAATTATCAATTAGTCTATGATCTTCTTCATCAAAATAGTTTGATGTGCTCCAGGAGGAATTATTTAATGTAAGATTCAGCTTACTATTTGAACCATCAACATAAGCTATACCCGATAATTTAGAATCATTTGAGATGATAGTTAGATTTTCTGACAAGCTATCAGCTTGACCATTAACATCATCTTCAGCTGATGTCAGTCCTAATCCTTGAACTGTTGAATTATTAAATGTAATGGAAAAGTTACCATGTGTTTCTCCATTTAGCCCTGAGCTAACGCCAATAATTCCGCCATTTGGTGCAGAAAGGCTTGAATTATTAATCACTACTTTGGAGTTTTGATTTTCATTAGATGCTTCATAGGCCAAAATAGAGCTATCATCATATGTGGTGATTTCGCTATTATTTATTGTCAAGATGCTATTATTATCTATATGGAAAATATCAAAAAGCCCATTACTAGATGCGCCAATTGAAAGTTTAGCATTGGAAATATTGGTTGTTGAATTGTTAATATCAAATAAGTAACCTGCAGGAGATGAATTATGTGGGTTGGTAATAGAGTAATTACCGCCATCAATATTAACGGATGAATTAGTGATATTAACAACTTCAAATGAGTTTCCACGGTTAGCAGGTATTTCAAGAGATGCATTGACGTTATTTAATTGTCCGCTTGAGTTTGTCATTGTTACTGCGGATAGAGAACCCCATTCAGGATCATTTGTTGGACTGGTTGGATTAATCGAACATTGATTCAACACAACCTCACTTTGTCCAGTAATTGTCACGCCTCTGCTATTACAAGCCACATCGGCTGCTAGCGCTGAATTTACCAATCCAAGAGCTGCAGCGACTAAACTCATTTTAAAAGTGCGGTTAAAAATTTTGTTGTTTTTCATATTAATTCCTTGGGATTATAAAAAAAGCCAACTTATTGAATAAGCTGGCTTAAATTTTAACGATTTAATAATTAACCTGCAACTGCGATACGTTTCATATCTGTCATGTAGCCACGTAACTCTTGACCGATTAATTCAACCGGGTGGTTACGGATTGCATCATTTACGTCGCGTAAAGTGATGTTGTCGATAGCGACTGCTGGTGTTGGTTCACCTAAATCACCTTTTTGTAAGGTTGGGATGATTTCTTTAGCAAGAATTGGCGTTGCTACGTTAGAGAATAAGTAGTTACCATATTCTGCAGTATCAGAAATTACCACGTTCATTTCGTATAAACGCTTACGTGCGATAGTGTTAGCGATTAACGGTAATTCGTGAAGTGATTCATAATAAGCTGATTCTTCATAGATACCGCTTGCCACCATCGCATCAAAGGCTAATTCAACACCTGCTTTCACCATTGCTACCATTAATACACCGTTATCAAAGTATTCTTGTTCAGAAATTTTGATGCCGTCTGCTTTAGGTGCGTTTTCAAAGGCAGTTTTGCCAGTTGCTTCACGCCATGCTAATAAGTCTTTATCACCGTTCGCCCAGTCAGCCATCATAGTTGCTGAGAAGTGACCGCTGATGATGTCATCCATGTGTTTGTAATATAAGAAGCCAAGGCTTTCTTTGATTTGTTCCGCAAGTTCAAATGCACGTAATTTTGCGCTGTTTGATAAGCGATCCATCATTAATGTGATACCGCCTTGTTTTAATGCTTCAGTAATAGTTTCCCAACCGTATTGGATCAATTTACCTGCGTATGCTGGATCTTTACCGTCGGCAACTAATTTGTCGTAACATACGATAGAACCTGCTTGTAACATACCGCAAAGAATGGTTTGTTCACCCATTAAGTCAGATTTTACTTCTGCGACAAATGAAGATTCTAATACACCTGCACGGTCACCACCGGTTGCAGCTGCCCATGCTTTCGCAATTGCCATACCTTCACCACGTGGGTCATTTGCAGGGTGAACCGCGATTAATGTTGGTACACCGAAACCACGTTTGTATTCTTCACGCACTTCAGTACCTGGACATTTTGGTGCACTCATCACCACAGTGATGTCTTCACGGATTTGCTCACCCACTTCAACGATGTTGAAACCGTGTGAGTAACCGAATGCAGAATCTTTTTTCATTAATGGCATCACATCAGCTACTACTTTAGAATGTTGTTTGTCCGGTGTTAAGTTGATCACTAAGTCTGCGGTTGGAATTAATTCTTGATAAGTGCCCACTTTAAAACCATTTTCAGTCGCACGTTGGAATGAAGCACGTTTTTCTGCAATCGCTTCTGGGCGTAATGCATAAGCGATGTCTAAGCCAGAATCACGCATATTTAAACCTTGGTTTAAACCTTGTGCACCACAGCCTACGATAACGATTTTTTTGCCTTTTAAGTAGTTGCAACCGTCAGCAAATTCGCTGCGATCCATAAAACGACAACGACCTAATTGGTCTAATTTTTCGCGTAAATTTAATGTGTTGAAATAGTTAGCCATTTTTCATCCTTTCTATGATGTTGATTAATGTGTATGAGGTTGTGTTTGAATATAGTTTTTTGTTGCGAAGTGGATTATAAGGTTTTTAGTCGTTGCGTAAAGTGATATTATTCGCACTTAGTGTTGCAATTTTTGCAATGTTATTTACTTTTAACTATACATATGAACTTTCAAGACCTCCAAATATTTCTTCATCTTGCTGATACACAAAATTTTGCTAAAACCGCTACGCAAAATCATATGTCACCATCCACGCTTTCACGCCAGATTCAACGCATGGAAGAGGAGTTAGAACAACCTTTATTTATTCGTGATAATCGGCAAGTACGCTTAACCGAACAAGGTGAGAAATTTCTGCAATTTGCGAAAGCAGAATGGCAAAACTGGCAACAGTTTAAGCGCCAACTGCGGGATAATTCATCGGAATTAAGCGGAGAATTACGCTTATTTTGCTCAGTAACCGCTTCATATAGCCACTTGCCACAGGTGTTAGCCAAGTTTCGTACGCGTTATCCGAAAGTTGAAATTCAACTGACAACTGGTGACCCCGCTTCAGCGGTACAATTCATTCAATCGGAGCAAGTGGATCTCGCTTTGGCGGGAAAACCGAATAATCTGCCGGCCGGATTAGAGTTTTATAAGATTGATGATATTTCCCTTTCATTAATTGCGCCTCGAGTCGCTTGTTTAGCCACACAATTATTACAAGAAGAACCTATCAATTGGCAGCAAATGCCTTTCATTTTGCCGTTAGATGGAATGGCACGTCAGCGTATCGAACAATGGCTACGTAGCAAACACATTAAACATCCCAAAATTTATGCTACTGTGGCAGGTCATGAAGGCATTGTGCCAATGGTGGCACTTGGTTTTGGATTAGCGATGTTGCCGGATGTGGTGATTGATAATAACCCTATGTCAAAAGACGTGTCTCGTTTAAATTTAGACAATCCCGTTGAGGCGTTTGATTTAGGTGTTTGTGTGCAAAAAAGAAATTTAGCGAACCCCCTAATTCGTGCATTTTGGGAGATGTTAGACTAAAATAATAAGCAGAATTAACCTAAGGATTTATTATGTTAAGAGGCATACTTATTTCACTTTTAGCCTCGCTTTTATTTGGCTATATGTATTATTTTTCCACGTTACTGAAACCGCTCAGTGGCACGGATATTTTCGGCTATCGAATGCTGTTTACATTCCCTTTCGTTGCCCTTTCCGTCATCATGTTTAAGCAAAAACAGGCATTAGTGGAACATATAAAACGCATCAAAAAACAACCGCTCTTTGCCCTTTCCTATATCACCTGTGGCGCATTAATGGGTTATCAAATGTGGCTCTTTTTGTGGGCACCCAATAATGGCAGCTCCCTAAGTGTTTCTTTCGGTTATTTATTGTTGCCAATTGTGATGGTGGCCGCAGGACGGATCATTTTTAAAGAACGAATTTCAACATTGAAATTCATTGCCGTGTTAATTGCAGCAGTAGGAGTGATTTCTAACATTATTTTAAAAGGTGAATTATCTTGGGAAGCCATTGTTATCTGTGTGGGTTACACTACCTACTTCTCGATACGAAAAGCCTTAAAAAATACCGATCTTGGTGCCTTTTGCTTAGAAATGATCGCATTATTGCCAGTTAGCGTTTACTTTGCCCTTCAAACCGATTTTGCTACTGTGCAGGAATCGAATCCTAATATTTGGGGATTATTGGTATTGCTCGGGCTCATTAGTGGCTCTGCATTGATTGCTTACGTGATCGCCAGCAATATGCTGCCAATGAATTTACTTGGCCTTCTAGGCTATGTTGAAACCATTTTGATGGTGATTATTTCATTTTTAATTGGAGAGGAAATGGATGCGGACAGCTATCCGTTATTCATTTGTTTAGTATTGGCGATGAGCCTGATTATTTTTGATGGCGTGTATAAACAGCGCGCAAAGGGAACAAACCATGTCGTTTAAAGAAATTAGTCCAGAACAAGCTTGGGAAATGGTGCAAAATGGTGCCATGCTTGCAGACATTCGGGATCCACAACGTTTTACCTATTCCCATGCGAAAGGAGCGTTTCATTTAACTAACCAAAGCTTTTTACAATTTGAAGAATTGGTGGACTTTGACTCCCCGATTATCGTGAGTTGTTATCATGGCGTAAGCAGTCGAAATGTGGCGACTTTCCTCGTTGAACAAGGCTATGAAAATGTGTTTAGCGTCATTGGTGGATTTGATGGTTGGGTAAAAGCTGGTTTACCGATAGAAACGGCTTATTAATATTTTTTTGATTTAAAGTGCGGTGAAATTTACCGCACTTTTTATTTTTGTCTCGCTATTGCTTATCCACAATCGCTTTCAACATCGTGTAAGATTGGGCTTGTTTTTGCTCATCAAAAATATAGCTCACTGCCATAATTTCATCAAAATGTACCCGTTCGCGTAATTGCTTGAGTTGAAAATCCACGCTTTCAGGGCTACCGATAAGCGAACAAGCAGTCAT
>ERZ1699259.624-NODE-624-length-14122-cov-4.924330_pt1 | contig 14122 bp, 10 predicted proteins | sample MGYA00581525_ERZ1699259 | MGnify/ENA primary metagenome ERZ1699259 (study PRJEB42319, sample SAMD00040332) | human oral metagenome | material: saliva | host: Homo sapiens | study: EMG produced TPA metagenomics assembly of PRJDB4115 data set (Metgenomic analysis of... | reverse complement strand
CAAGAAGGCTGAGTGTAATGCCACGGACGGGGGGGGCAAGGTAGCCGGCCGGGGCATGGGCGGGGACGGCTACGCGACCGAGAGGCTCCTGCTCGTCGGCACGTCCTGCGAGGAGGGCCAGGCTCTGCAGGCCAAGCGCGGCGCTCGCCCGCTGCAGGTCCAGCTGGTCCGCGGCGGCCAGATCGATGCCGAAGCCTGGGGTCCCGAGGCGCTGTCCCGCGCTCAGGAGCGCCACCTGCGTGCCCGCAACGAACTGCCCTACCAGGCATGGCGTCTGTCCGAGGGCGAGGTTGCGATCCCGACGCGCTACGAGCAGGTCGACTGACCCTCAGCTCTCACTCAACGAAGCGCCGGCCTCGTCCTTCATAGGAGGGACGAGGCCGGCGCTTGTTGCGTGTCAGGGGGGCCGGGAGCGGTGGGCCGCGTCAGTGGCGGCCGACGAACCACTCGCGCAGCAGCGCGATACGGGCCTCGATCTGCTCGGTCGTCGCCTGGGCGACCTCGGGGCCGCCGCAGCGCGAGCGAAGGCGCGAGTGAATGGTCGCGTGGGTTTCTCCGGAGCGGCGCGACCACGTGGAGACCAGGTGCTGAAGCTCCTTACGCTTGGCGGCACGCAGCTTGTGGGCGGGGATGCCTGCGTTTTCTTCACGCATCTTCTGCGCGGCGCGGGTCTTCTTCTGGGCGGCGACCTGGTCGGCCTGGCGGGCGCGCAGCAGGGTTGTCACCTGGTCAGCGTCCAGCAGGCCGGGAATACCCAGGTATTCCTGCTCTTCCTCGGAGCCGACCTCGGCGCCCGCGCCCCACGCGGCACCGTCGAAGAGGACGCCGTCGAACTCGGCGTCCGCACCCAGGACTTCGAACTGTGAGAGCAGGTCGGAGGATGCTTTCTCCTCGCGGTTCGCGGCCGCGACGAGGGCATCCTCGGGATTCCACATGTCGTCTTCGCTGGCCTCATCGCGCTTGGGGCGATCCAGCGCATGGTCGCGCTCAACCTCCATGCCGCCAGCGAGCGTCAGCAGGGGCACGACGGAGGGAATGAATACGGTGGCCGTCTCGCCGCGGCGACGGGCTCGCACGTAACGGCCGATCGCCTGAGCAAAGAACAGAGGCGTCGAGGCATTCGTCGCGTAGACGCCGACCGCGAGGCGGGGCACGTCGACGCCCTCGGACACCATGCGCACGGCGACCATCCACTTGTCGGTGGAGTCGGCGAACTCGGAAATGCGGTCGGAGGCGTCCGCGTCATCGGACAGGACGATCGTGGGGGCCTTGCCGGTGATGAGGCGCAGGTGGCGGGCGTAGGCGCGCGCGTGCTCCTGATTGGAGGCGATGACGAGGCCGCCCGCGTCGGGTACGGCGCGGCGCACCTCTTCGAGGCGCAGGTCGGCGGCGCGCAGGACGGCGGGAATCCACTCACCCTTGGGGTCCAGCGCAGTGCGCCAGGCCTGCTTCATCATGTCCTTGGTGAGGGGCTCGCCCAGGCGGGCACTGACCTCGTCGCCCGCGCTGGTGCGCCAGGCCATCTGCCCCGAGTAGGACATGAACAGGACGGGGCGAACGACGCCATCCTTGAGGGCGTCGCCGTAGCCGTAGGTGTAGTCCGCGCGGGAGCGCCGAATGCCTTCCTCGTCCTCCTCGTATGTGACGAAGGGGATGGGAGAGGTGTCCGAGCGGAAGGGCGTGCCCGTTAGCGCCAGGCGGCGCGTCGCGTCCGTGAAGGCCTCGCGCACGCCGTCGCCCCACGACAGGGAGTCGCCGGCGTGGTGGATCTCGTCGAGGATGACGAGGGTGCGGTAGGCGCGGGTGCGCGCCGCGTGAACAGCCGGGTTGGAGCCAATCTGCGCGTAGGTGACGGCCACGCCGTCGAAGTGCGAGCCGGCAACGCCCTGCGAGTTCGTAAAGTCGGGGTCGATGTGGATGCCGAAGCGCGCGGCGCTCGAGGCCCACTGGCCCTTGAGGTGCTCGGTGGGGCACACGACGGTCAGCTTGTCGACGATGCCGCGGGCGATCAGCTCGGTCGCAAGCGTCAGGGCGAAGGTCGTCTTACCTGCGCCCGGGGTCGCGACCGCCAGGAAGTCGCGCGGGGAGGCCGCCATGTAGCGATCCAAGGCAGCGGCCTGCCAGGCGCGCAGCCTGCCAACGGGTGCGCGCCGGGTCGTCTCGCTCACTTGTCGGAGCCCTTTCCGCCGTCGGAGAAGGGCCAGTTACGCCCGTTCTTTCCCATCGAGTCGCGCAGTTCCTTGCAGGTGGGGCACACCGGGTACTGCGAGGCGTCGCGGGTGGGGATCCACACCTTGCCGCACAGGGCGACGACGGGCTGGCCCGTCACCATGGACGAGTTCGCCTTGTCCTTGCGCACGAAGTGGGCGAAGCGGTCGCCGTCCCCACCGGTGCGCTCCTTGCGGGTCTCGGTACGCTCCAGCAGACCGGTCGAGGACGCGGTGGAGGGACCTGAGGGCACGGAGGGGCCGGTGGGTTCGTCGAGGGCATTACGCATGGGGACCATTGTACGTGCCTGGGGGTCCTTCCAACGGGTGGCACGCGTGCGCCGGGAGCGAAGAAAGACGTCACAGTAAAGCCCCGGCCTCGCATTGACGAGGCCGGGGCAACCGGGTAGGGAACCTATCTCACAGGTGTTCCTTCTCCCAGACCTCCTTGTAGAAGTCTGCGAGCTCGAGCTTGGAGGCGGCGGCCTCGTCGAGGAGCACGGTGACGTCGGGGTGGTGCTGGAGGATGGACGCGGGCCAACGCTGGGTGACGCCGCCCTCGATCATGGCCTTGACCGCGTCGGCCTTGCCTTCACCCGTGGCGATGAAGATGTGGGCGCGCGAGTCCATGATCGTGCCCAGGCCCTGGGTCACGCAGTGCGTGGGGACCTGGTCGATGTCGCCGTCGAAGAAGCGGGCGTTGTCGCGGCGGGTCTGCTCGGTCAGGACGCCCACGTGGGTGCGCGACGCGAGGGTGCCGCCGGGCTCGTTGAAGCCGATGTGGCCGTCCGAGCCGATACCGAGGACCTGGATGTCGATGCCGCCGTCGGCCTTGATGGCCTCGTCGTAGGCGGCAGCGCCGGCCTCGAGGTCATCGCACCAGCCGTCGGGGCCGTGTGCCGCACCCTCGGGCATGTCGACGAGGTCGACGAGGTTGCGGTGGATGAAGTTCGCGTAACCCTCGTAGTGGTCGCGGGGCAGGCCCACGTACTCGTCGAGGTTGTAGGAACGAACCTGGGCAAAGGAGATCTGACCGGCCTCGTAGCGGCGCACGAGCTCTGCGTAGAGCTTCAGCGGCGAGGAGCCGGTGGCCAGGCCGAGCACGAAGTTCGGCTTAGCGCGGTACACCTCGAGGATGCGGTCCGCTGCGAGGGATGCGATCTGATCTTCGTCGTTGAAAATTCCAATTCTCATGTGTTTAACCTTACACTGCTGACGTCGATTTGTCAGACGAATCGACGAAGATTTTTCGAAAACGTGTGAGCTGGGTTATCCGTGCAGGGCAGCGACGATTCGCTCGACCTCTGCCTGATCGGTTCCCGAGGTTCCTGGGGCGCGCATGTGGACCTCTCGCGCTCCCGAGGCAGCCACGACCTCGGCGACGTTATGAGCGCGCAGGCCACCCGACACCAGGATGACGATGTCGTCTCCCCCGCGCTCAACGAGGCGAGCGAGGGCGTCCGGCTGTGCGATGGCCGGATCCCCACCCGTCGTCAGCACGCGGTCGTACCCGAGTTCCATGAGGACGTCGAGGCCGCGATCCTGATCCACGACCTGGTCGAAGCCGCGGTGGAAGGTCAGCGGCGCATCCTCGGCCGTGTCCCTCAGGCGCGCGGCCGCGTTCACGTCGATCTGCCCATCGCGGGTAATGACACCGACGACGAAGCCGAGGTGCACCGGCGCTCCACGACCAATCGCAGAGAGGGTCACGATGTCGGAGGCGATACGGTCGACCTCTTCGCGCGAATGGACGAAGTCCCCGGGCCGCGGACGCACGAGCACCTGAACGCCGCCAGCAGGCGCCACCTCGAGGGCTGCTGCCACCTCGTCGAATGCGGGGGTCAGGCCGCCGCACGACAGGTCGGTGCAGATCTCAATGCGATCCGCTCCCCCGTCGCGCGCACGGCGCACGCCCACGGCATCTTCCACACAAATCTCTACAGTCGTCACGGCTGCCACCTCTCGTAGCACGTCGAACCGCCCACACGGGCGGCCAGGATCGCGGCACCCCAGCGACCGCCCGCGCCCCCGAGGGAAGCACGGACAATCTCGGGAGCGTCACGGAATGTCAGCATCGAAGCGAATTCCTCGCGCAGCGGCGCCAGCAGGTTCTCCCCCGCATGCGACAGGCCGCCGCCGATGATGATGCGCTCGACGTCGACGGTGAGCGTCATGTGGGTGAGGGAGAGCGCGAGTGCACGAACCGCGGTGTCCCACACCTCGGTCGCGACCGGATCCGTACCGATGCCGGCTTCGATAGCCTTCGCGCCGATGTCCTCGCCGGTCGCCTGCTCGTAGCGCCTCGCGATGCCCTTCGCCGAAGCGTAGACCTCCAGGCAGCCGCGCGACCCGCAGCGGCATGACTCACCACCGGGGAAGACGGGCGCATGCCCGACTTCGCCGGCGCTAAACGTTGCGCCACTCCACAGGTTGTCCCCGAGCATGAGAGCCACGGAGATGCCGGTGCCGATGGGCATCATGAGGAACGACGAGGCTCCGCGCCCCGCGCCGAGGAGTCCCTCAGCCAGGCCGGCGGCGCGCCCGTCATGCATGAGTGCGGCGGGCACGCCCGTGGCGTCCTCGACCGCGTGGGCCAGCTGGACGCCGCGCAGCTCGAGGTTCGCCGCGTACACGACGGTCCCGCTCTCCTCATCGACGAGGCCGGGGCAGATCAGGCCGAAACCGACCAGTCCCGGATAGTCGCTCGCGAGTCGCGCGCCGATTCGTCCCACCTGCTCGGCCACGGCCTCGCGGTTGGTCGGCTCGTTTCCCTGGGTGAGAATCGTGCCCGACTCGTCGACGATCATCCACTTGATGGATGTGCCGCCGATGTCGATACCCGCGAATACCGGGCCCTGGGAATCCTTGACGGCGCTCATGGTACGACGACCTGAGCATGCAGATCGGGATCTGCCATATCCGGATCGAAGGGGAACATCGGGCGCTCAATCTTGTGGTGACCGAGGCGGATGAGGTCCTGATCGACGCCACCGGGGGTCAGCGCCATGAGCCAGCCCTTCTGAGTCTCGTACAGGTCGGGCTCCAGGTAACCGATCTTGACGACGACGACGTCGGCGGTGGTGATATCCACGCCGAGCAGCTCGAACTGGCTGTACATCGTGTACTGGTTGCGGTTCGTCGTGATGATGAAGCGCAGGCCGCCCGTGCGCAGCAGCGCGGTGTGGCCACCCATCGGATCGTCGGCGAGGGCCTCGACCGTGGCGTGGACGTTCAGCGGACCAGGCTCGCGAGTGTCGATGTGCCCACCGACCTCGAGGTCGACCTCGGCGCCGACGCCAGCCTCCCATGCAACGGCTGCTGCGGCGGGATCGATGATCGAGGCGTAGATGACGTCGAGCGTGGCCTCCTGGACGGGCTTCCACGCGAGCAGGGCCGCGAGCGCGACCGTCACGTCGTCGGCACCGCCGGCGCCCGGGTTGTCGCCGGAATCGGAGATGAAGAAGGGCTTGGGGCCCTCCTCGGCGGCTGCCAGGCACTCTTCCATGGAGGCAACAGGGGCCACGAACTCGAAGCGGTCGTGCACGTCCCAGAAGTACTGGCCGATGCGCTCGGCCTGCTCCTTAACGAGCTCCGCGTCGTCACCCGTGACGACGACCGCACCCTTGCAGCGCGGCTGGTCGGCCCACGCAAAACCGATCCAGATCGCGGCGTCCAAGATGCCATCCATCGCTTCGATGGGGTCAATCATCTTGTACAGGGACTTGGCGGGTTCGATGCGGGTCGAGGTCTTCTCGCCCGGGAGCAGGACGGGGACGTGGACGAGGGCCTTGACGGGCTTGGGCTGGCCGTTCAGGAGGCGCATGCCCAGGTTGTAGGCGGCGCGACGACGCGACTCGAGCGCGTCCTCGTGGGGTGCGAGGCGGTAGCAGGTGAGGATGTCGCAGCCGTCGAAGAGGTCCTGGGAGACGTTTCCGTGCAGGTCCATCGAGGCGCTGACCATGGGCTCGGGGCCGATGACGCCGCGGATAGCGTTGATGAGGTCACCCTCGGCATCGTCCATGCCCTGGACGCTCATGGCGCCGTGGATGTCGAAGAAGAGGCCGTCGAGGGGGCCGGCGGCCGCGAGGCCCTCGAGGATCTCAGCCTTCCAGGCGTCGTAGGCGCCGCGCTCGACGACGCCGCCGGGCAGGGCGCGCGAGTGCAGGACGGGGATCCACTCGATCTGGGTGGCCCAGTCCTCGTCGCGCCAGTAGAAGCGGTCCATCAGTTCCTCGCCGCGGGTGACGATGAAGTCGTCGGCGGTCGAGATGTAGGGGGTGAACGTCGAGGATTCGATGTGGATGCCGGCAACCGCGATGCGGGGCTTGGTCATGAGCGATTCTCCTTTGAGATCTTCGAGGGGGTGAGTGTCGAGAGCCCCCAGAGCGCCGCTTCGCGCCCTGATCGAGACGATTCGATCACGAGGTGTTCCATGATCGAGGGGAGGCAGGATTGGTGGAGTGCGGCACGCACTCCGGCGGTGAAGGCATCGACGGCGGAAAGTGCTCCACCGACAATGACTCCCTGGGGAGCTAGGAAGGACACGAGGTGGGCGACACAGTGGCCCAGGAGGGTGCCCGCCTGGCGGATGGCCGTCGCAACTTCGGGGATACCGTCACGTGCGGCGGCCAGAAGCTGTGCGTTGTTCTCATAGACGAGGCCTGCTGCGGCCAAGTCTGCTCGGATCGAGTCTGCGGACGCAATCGTTTCGAGGCATCCGACATTGCCACACTTGCAGGGGCGGCCCGCGGCGGCCTCGACGGGGATGTGCGAGATGTCCCCGGCCAGTCCGCCCTGCCCCACCTGCGGCACGCCATCGACGAGGTAGGCACCGCCGATGGCGGAGCCAGCCTTGACGTAGATCAGCGTGTCGATGGGAGTCACACCCTGGAGACGACGCCGGTAGACGGATTCGCCGATGGCTCCCGCGCGCGCGTCGTTTTCGATGAGGGCGGGCAGGCCGCACTGCTCGGTGATGGCCTCGGCGACGTTGATGCCGTCCCACCCGGGCATGCGGGCGGGGCGGATCACGCGAGAGCGCTCCGCATCCACGGGACCAGGAACCGCCAGAGCAATGCCACCGACCCGCACGCCGGCAGCTTCTTCCTGGCGGGACACCTCGTCCATGACGGCGTCGAGCACCACCTGCGGACCTTCCGCGATGTCGATAAGGAGGCTCGAGGCCTGCCCGACTCCGCGGGTGGAGTCCGTCAGGGCGACGAGGCCGTGGTGGGCTCCCAGCTCGACGAGGGCGAGTGCTCCGGCGCCGTCGGAGGTGACGAGGCGGCGCGCGCGCCGCCCGCCCGTGGAAACAGAGTGTTCCGCTTCCGCGATGACCCCGGCTTCGACGAGGCGAGACACAGCGGCCGACACCGTTGATGGTGCGAGGCCCGTTTGCTTGACAATCGCGGGCCTGGTGTCCGCTTGACCGGACCCAATCAGCGTCAGGACGGTCTCGTCGACATCATGCGTGGCCATGACACCTCCTCTAAGTACGTATGCAGTAACTACAACGTTACACTGCGCTCATCGTTGAGAACATGATTCATTATGCCCCACCGAAGAAAGTCTGACACTTCTTTCGTCGAAATATCTTGTTATTTTTTCGTAACATTCCACATTTTGGCCAAAGTGGCAACATTCGCCGACAATCTGTCATATGATGAACGTCATCTGACAGGGTTGTCATCCGTCAGTGTCCCCGATCAACGTTGATTTGGAGCAGTCATGAACCTTAGAAAGAAGCGGTGGATGGTCACCGGCGCAGCCCTCGCAATGGTCGCCTCCCTGGGCCTGTCCGCCTGTGGTGGCGGCAGCAGCAGTAGCGGCGGCGGCCAGGCAGCCAACTCGGAAACCGGCAAGAACGAGGTCACGATGGCCTCGCGTACCCCCAACTGGATCTTCCCGGTCTCAGCAAAGGGCTACACGCAGGGCGAGAACGGCCAGTTCATCCAGGCGATGTACCGCCCACTGTTCGCCTACAAGTCCACCTCTGATACCCCCTACAAGATCAACCTCCCCAAGTCCCTGGGCACCGTTCCCGAGGTCTCTGAGGACGGCCTGACCTACACCATCAAGCTGCGCGACGACGCCAAGTGGTCCGACGGCACGCCCGTCACCACCCGCGACGTCGAGTTCTGGTGGAACCTCGTCACCAACAACAAGGACGAATGGGCCTCCTACAAGAAGGGCTTCTTCCCCGACGGTGCCGACCTGAAGATCATCGACGACCACACCTTCTCGATCACCACCGAGACCAAGTTCGCCCCGGCCTGGTTCATTGACAACCAGATCAACAAGGTCGCTCTGCTCCCCCAGCACGCCTGGGACAAGACCAGCGCCGACGAGGCCGTCTCCGACCTCGACCGCACCCCCGAGGGCGCCCAGAAGGTCTTCGCCTACCTGCAGGGCGAGGCCAAGAACCTGTCCTCCTACGCCACCAACCCGCTGTGGCAGACGGTGAACGGCCCCTGGAAGCTCAAGGAATTCACCCCCGACCAGGGCCTGACGCTCGTCCCCAACGAGAACTACTGGGGCGAGGACAAGCCCAAGATCGACGCGCTGATCTACAAGGCATTCACGGGTGACGACGCCGAGTTCAACTCCGTGCGTTCGGGCACCATCGACTTCGGCTACATCCCGGCCGCGCAGTACAACCAGCGCAAGGCCGTCGAGGACAAGGGCTACAACGTCTTCCTGTGGCCCGGCAACTCCATCACCTACCTGGCCCTGAACTTCGCACCCCAGGCCCCCGGCTCGAAGTTCATCAACCAGAAGTACATCCGCCAGGCGATGCAGCAGCTGATCGACCAGCCGACCCTGTCTGAGAAGATCTGGTCCGGCACCGCCTCCCCGACCTGTGGCCCCGTCCCCATGGCGGCTGACAAGGTCGGCACCACCGAGGGCTGCGTCTACAAGTTCGATCCGGAAGCCGCCAAGAAGCTCCTCGAGGACCACGGCTGGAAGGTCGTGCCCGACGGCGAAACCACCTGCGAGAACCCCGGCACCGGCGCCAACCAGTGTGGCGAGGGCATCGCGGCCGGCGACAAGCTGAGCTTCAAGCTCGTCTCCCAGTCGGGCTTCGTCTCCACGCACCAGATGTTCGAGGAGATCATCTCCCAGTTCGGCAAGGTCGGCATCAAGATCGACATGAACGAGGTCCCCGACTCGGTCGGCGCCTCGCAGGCATGTGACGACGAGACCCCCTGCACCTGGGACCTGTCCTTCTTCGGATCCCAGACCTCGTGGGGCTTCCCGATCTACGCCTCCGGCGAGCGCCTCTTCGCCTCTGACGCTCCCGTCAACCTCGGCCAGTACAAGAACCCCGAGGCTGACAAGCTCATCGAAGAGTCGACCCGCTCCTCCGAGCCCAACGCTCTCCAGGCATACAACGACTACCTCGCGGAGGACCTCCCCGTTCTGTGGATGCCCAACCCGTACTACCAGATCACCGCGGTGAAGAAGACGCTCGACCTGGGCGAACTCGACGCCACCGGCGACACCTGGCCCGAGGATTGGTCGTGGTCGACCGAAGGTAAGTAAGCCTTCGCCTTGACGCCTCACGGGGCAGGCGCCCGCACCCGCACATGCGGGCGCCTGCCCCCTTACTGTGGAGTTCGCAATGATCCAATTCATCCTCAAACGCCTCGGCCAGGCAGTCGTCGTCGTCTTCCTGGTCACCATCATCACCTTCATCCTCCTCCAGTCTCAGCCGGGCGGCGCAGCCCGCGCTGCACTCGGTAAGGATGCGACCCAAGAACAGCTCGCAGCTTTCGACCACGAAAACGGATATGACCGGCCGATCCCCGAGCAGTACGTCAACTACCTGAACAAAATTGCGCACGGCGACTTCGGCTACTCCTACCAGCACAACCAGTCTGTGAACGACCTGCTGGCAGCCCGCCTGCCGCGCACCATCTTCCTGTCTCTCCTGTCCACCATCCTGGCTCTCATTGTTGCGATCCCCCTGGGCGTGTGGCAGGCCGTCAAGAGAAATAAAGCGCCCGATTACATCGTGACGATCGCGTGTCTGCTCGCTTACTCGACGCCGATCTTCTTCGCGGGCCTCCTCCTCATCGTCCTCTTCTCCCAGGTGTGGCCGATCCTGCCCAACGATGCACCGCAGGGCGAGGCCCTGTCGGTCATGTGGGAGCAGTGGGACCACCTCGTCCTGCCCGTGTGTGCCCTGTCGATCGGCACGATCGCCGCCTACGCGCGCTACGTGCGCTCCTCGATGGTGGATAACCTCAACGAGCAGTATGTGCGTACCGCTCGCGCGAAGGGTCTGTCGGAGTTCCGCGTCGTCTTCGTTCACACGCTGCGCAACGCCATGTTCCCCGTCATCACGATGATCGGCCTGTACATCCCCGCGATGTTCAGCGGCGCCCTCGTTATCGAGACGCTCTTCAACTTCAACGGCATGGGCTACCTGTACTACCAGGCGACCGGCAGGCGCGACTACCCGATTCTCCTCGGCGTCGCCCTGATCGTCTCCTTCGCGACCGTCATCGGCGCGCTCCTGGCAGACTTCCTCTACGCCCTCGCTGATCCCCGTATCCGACTGGCAGGACGTGCCAAATGACCACCGCAACAGCACCCATCGCCGCGCCGGCCAAGGCGCGCACCGCCCGCAAGTCGACGAAGCTGCAGGGCCTGCAGGTCTTCATGGAGAACAAGCTCGCCGTCTTCGGCGTGTGCCTGATCCTCATCCTGATGGCATTCTCGTTCATCGGCCCGATGTTCTACGTGACCGACCAGATCCACACGGACCTGTCGAACTCCGCCCTACCGCCCTCTGCCGAGCACCCGCTCGGCACAGACATGGTCGGTTACGACCAGCTCGGACGCCTCATGAAGGGCGGCCAGACCTCGATCATCGTCGGTCTGTTCGCAGGCATCTTCGCCACCACGATCGGCACGCTGTACGGCGCGATCGCCGGCTTCGTGGGCGGCTGGATCGACGCGATCATGATGCGCATCGTTGACGCGCTCATGTCCGTGCCCGTCCTGTTCCTCTTCATGCTGATCGCCACGATGATCCCGCCGACCGTCCCGGTCCTCATCATCATCATGTCGGCCCTGTCCTGGCTGGGTACGTCCCGATTGATTCGAGGCGAGGCCCTGTCCCTGCGCACGCGCGAGTACGTCGTCGCGATGCGCGGCATGGGCGGCTCGATGCCCCGAGCGATCCGGACGCACATCGTCCGTAACACGATCGGTACCGTCATCGTCAACGCGACCTTCCAGGTCGCAGACGCCGTCCTCTACGTCGCCTACCTGTCGTTCCTCGGCCTGGGCGCGCAGCCTCCCGCCACTGACTGGGGCGCCATGCTCTCCAACAGCCAGTCGCACGTCTACTCGGGCAACTGGTGGCTGCTCTACCCTCCGGGCGTCCTCATCATCCTCCTGGTCCTGTCGTTCAACTTCATTGGCGACGGCCTGCGTGACGCCTTCGAAGTTCGACTGCGCAAGAGGTGAGCACTGAACTATGAATACTCCACTCCTTCAGATCAAAGATCTGCACACCGATATTGAGATCCGCTCCGGCGTGGTTCGCGCCCTCTCAGGCGTTGACCTGCACGTGAACCCGGGCGAGACCCTGGGTATCGTGGGCGAGTCCGGTTCCGGCAAGACCATGACGGCCCTGTCCCTCATGGGTCTGCTTCCCCAGGGCGGCAAGGTCTCCTCCGGCTCGATCATCCTCGACGGCCAGGACCTGACGAAGATGCCGCCGCACCTGAAGCGCAAGATGCGTGGCACCAAGGTCGGCATGATCTTCCAGGATCCGCTCACCTCCCTGAACCCGACTATGAAGATCGGCCTTCAGGTGTGCGAGCCGCTGCGCGTGCACGAGAAGCTCTCGAAGAGGGCAGCCCTCGCGCGCGCCGTCGAGATCCTCAAGCGCGTCGGCATGCCGCGCCCCGAGGTGGTCATCAACAACTACCCGCACCAGCTCTCGGGCGGCATGCGCCAGCGCGTCATGATCGCCATGGCCCTCGTGTGCAAGCCGCGCATCCTCATCGCGGACGAGCCGACGACGGCCCTGGATGTCACGACGCAGATGCAGATCCTCGACCTCATCGATGAGCTGCGCGACGAGTACAAGATGGGCGTCATCCTCATCACCCACGACCTGGGTGTTGTGGCCGGTCACACCGACCGTGTCGCCGTCATGTACGCCGGCCGTATCGTCGAAACCGCGCCGACAAAGACGCTGTTCACCGAACCGAAGCACCGCTACACGAGCTCGCTGATGGCGGCTCTGCCCGAGCGCGCCCTCGCAGCAGGCACCAAGCTCTTTTCGATTCCGGGCGCTCCCCCGTCGCTGACCAACCTGCCGAAGGGATGCCGCTTCGCGGCCCGCTGCCTGTGGGCCACCGACGAGTGCCGCGCCGGCTACCCGGATCTGAGCGGGGACGACAACCACACCTTCTCCTGCTTCCACCCGGTGCAGGAGGGCGACGAGTCCCCCGCTGTCCTCCAGGCCATGATGGATACCGGCAAGGCCGAGGAAGCGATCGACGCCACCCCGGAGATCTCCGACGAGGTCCTCCTCGACGTCAAGGAGGCCTCGCGCGAGTACGAGTCGGCAGGCTCCGGCTTCTTCAAGCGCGACAAGGGTGTCGTTTCCGCCGTCGATCGCGTGTCGATCACGGTCAACAAGGGCGAGACCTACGGCCTCGTCGGCGAGTCCGGCTGCGGCAAGTCCACCGTTGGCCGCCTCATCGCCGGCCTCGAGCGCCCGTCGGGCGGCGCCATCGAACTCGATGGACGCGACCTGGCCACGCTCAAGGGACGCGACGCTGTGCGCATCCACCGCGACGTGCAGATGATGTTCCAGGACTCCTACGCGGCAATGGACCCGCGCATGCGCATCGACCAGATCCTGGCCGAGCCCATGAGCATCCAGAAGACCGGCAACGCTCGCCAGATCGCCGAGCGCATCATGGAGATCCTCGAGCAGGTCGGCCTGACCGAAGAGGTCCTGGACCGCTACCCGCACGAGTTCTCGGGCGGTCAGCTCCAACGCCTCGGCTTCGCCCGTTCGCTGACCCTGGCTCCCGACCTGATCGTGGCCGACGAGCCCGTCTCGGCGCTTGACGTCTCCGTCCAGGCGCAGGTCCTCAACCTCATGAAGGACCTGCAGCAGGAGCTGGGCCTGTCCTACCTGTTCATCAGCCACGACCTGGCGGTCGTTCAGTACATGGCAGACCGCATCGGCGTCATGTACCTGGGCCGCATCGTCGAGGAGGGCCCCGCCCACGAGGTCGTCAAGAACCCGAAGCACCCCTACACGAAGGCGCTCATCGACTCGATCCCCGTGCCGGACCCCGAGTTCAAGCACGACGAGAGCGCCATCAAGCTCACCGGCGAGCCGCCGAGCGCCGTCAACCCGCCCGAGGGTTGCCGTTTCCGCCCGCGCTGCCCGTTTGCCGGAGAGGAATGCAAGGTCCAGCCGATGCTCACGGATGAGACGCACCGCGTGGCCTGCCACCACCCCCTCCTGCAGCTGAGCGTCAAGGAAGAGGTGGGCGCCTGACACACTCGTTCATGCGAACTCCATGAGAGGTCCCCGGTCCACATTGGACCGGGGACCTCTTGTCGTACGAACGCTTGCTCTGCTGGGCCTTTCCAGGCCACTAGGACCTGAAGAGGCACCACTCCCCTGCCAGACGCACAGCAGCCGCACAGGCGTGCAGGAGAGCCTCCACGGCATCGATGTCGCATACCCGTAGAGACGCGTATGGGGCGCGACCACACGGTCACGCCCCATAGGCAATTCACTGTCGTCAGCGCGTCACTTGGAGACGGCCTTCTTCAGGGTGGAGCCAGCGGAGAGCTTCACGCCGTAGCCAGCGGGGATCTTGATCTCTTCGCCGGTGCGGGGGTTACGGCCGGTGCGGGCGGCGCGCTCA
>ERZ1699259.615-NODE-615-length-14221-cov-5.258408_pt1 | contig 14221 bp, 13 predicted proteins | sample MGYA00581525_ERZ1699259 | MGnify/ENA primary metagenome ERZ1699259 (study PRJEB42319, sample SAMD00040332) | human oral metagenome | material: saliva | host: Homo sapiens | study: EMG produced TPA metagenomics assembly of PRJDB4115 data set (Metgenomic analysis of... | reverse complement strand
GATAAAGACGGAAATGAAATTCCAGGATATCCAACAGAAGACGGCGAAAATCCTAAGAAAGACATTCCAGGATACCGCTTCGTAGAGACTAAGAAACTTCCAAACGGCGACACAGAACATGTCTACGAAAAAGTGAAGACTAGTCACAAGGATAAAGACGGAAATGAAATTCCAGGATATCCAACAGAAGACGGTGAAAATCCTAAGAAAGACATTCCAGGATACCGCTTCGTTGAAACTAAGAAGTTACCAAACGGTGACACAGAACATGTCTACGAAAAGATCACAACAACTCATGTTGACGAGAATGGAAACCCAATTCCAGGATATCCAACTGAGGATGGAGAACAACCTAAGAAAGATATTCCAGGTTATGAGTTTGTGAAGACTGTTGTAGATGCAAATGGAAACATCCAACACATCTACAAGAAAGTTGTAACTCCAGAAAAACCAGAAGCTCCAGTTAAACCAGCTCCAGCTAAGGAAAATGCTCCTCAATTGCCAAATACTGGTACTGAAGATCATGCTAGCCTTGCTGCCCTTGGTTTAGTAGGTGTCTTGAGTGGATTTGGACTTATCGCTCGTAAAAAGAAAGAAGACTAATCAACTCTGTAGAATAGTGAGAAAGTCACCTTTCTAATTAAAAACTAGTACATCTTTGGATGTACTAGTTTTTTTATCTCTTTGCTGCTTGTTTTAAGGATAGAACTATGCTACAATCTTGTAAAATAAACAAGGATATCAAGATATGAAAAGTGAATACCAAAAAATGATTGCGGGAGAACCCTATCGCCCGTTCGATCCAGAACTTCGTGCTCTAGCACAAACAGCACGACAAAAGCAAGCTTCCTTTAATGAAGAAGTCGATCCAATAAAAGGTATGGAAATCATCAAAGGCTGGTTTGGCTCAACTGGTGAAAACCTCTATGTCAATACTCGTTTGGTAGTGGATTATGGTGTCAATATTCATTTGGGAGAAAATTTCTATTCCAATTGGAATCTGACCATGTTGGATGTTTGTCCTATTACCATTGGCGACAATGCTATGATTGGTCCTAACTGCCAATTTTTAACACCCCTTCATCCACTGGATCCAGATGAACGAAATTCAGGTTTAGAATTTGGGAAACCCATTACGATTGGTAAGAACTTCTGGGCAGGTGGTGGGGTTATTGTCCTTCCAGGTGTTACACTAGGTGATAACGTTGTTGCAGGAGCGGGAGCTGTTATTACTAAATCTTTTGGCGATAATGTAGTTCTGGCAGGCAACCCAGCACGAGTTATCAAAGAAATTCCAGTCAAAGAAAATTAAAAGAACAGCGAAATGCTGTTCTTTTTTGCTAGAGATTTTTTCTCTTTTTAGCTTTTTTAGTGAGAGCCACATCGCATTCAGCAATGTTGCGTGTAAGATAGCTAGCGACTTGGAAGTCATCGGTATCAGATTTTAGCTCGACTTCATAGACGATTGTTAGATTATCACCTGCGTTAGTGCTATTAATTGTAATCATATCAATCTCTAAGCAGAATTGGTCAAGAGCTGTTTGGACAGCTTTCTGTACCTTATCTTGATTAGCTACTGTGATTGTCAAAAGTCTACGGCGTTGATTGTCAATTTTGATCTGTTGATTTTCCAAAAGGAACCAAACGCCCAAGATAAAGAGTGTAAAGAGAATAGCCAAGAAGAGATAGCCTGTTCCGCAAGCTAAACCGATAATCATGGCAAGGAATATCGCAATCAGTTCTCTTGAACCACTAGTTGCAGAACGGAAACGAATCAAACTAAAGGTTCCGGCTACAGCAATTGAGGTGCCCAAGCTCCCATTGACCAGAAAAATAACCAAGGTCATGAGGCAGGGAAGCAAGGTCAAGCTGATAGCGAATTCTCTGGTGTAGAGGGTTCTATATTTGTAAGTCCAAGTAAGTGCCAAACCGAGGACTAGACTGACTAGAAGTGCCAACAGTAGTTGAAAGGGATCTGCACTTGCAGTGGTGTTGTTGAAAATGGAATTAAATAGATTAAGCATAAGCAGTACCTGATCTTTCTATATTGGGGCGAGGAGCATAAGGCAGCCCTTGAGATTTGTGGTAAGCACAACTGTATTTTGAAAATTTGTGCTCCATCAAATCATACTTGTCTAGGATGTCTTGCAACCACTGAGGTTTGTTTCCAGGAGCTTTAATCTCCATAATCACAGTGTTGTTATCTAAGAGAGGAGCCCCTTGATTTCCTGCGAAGAGACTGACATTTTCATCTCTATAGATTAGATTTTGGTCAATGGTGATACGAATTTTGTTATAGTGGCAACCCTCAATAGATTTCTTTTCCTTTAATGAATAACGATCGTAGTAGATGTACATACGAGGCTTGATAGCGAGTTTGTAATCATGCTGAAGTTTTTTCACTTTTTCAATGACGACTGTATCAGTAATGCTAGCATCCAAGTGCCCTTTGGTTATGAAATTGATGATGGAACTAGGAGTTGAGAGCAGTCGGTACTTGCGACCAATCCCTTCTTGGTCCTTAGTTTTGATTTCTAAAAAAACTTGACTATCTATTTTAGGTTGGCTGAGATAGGTCCGCATCCGTACCTTTTCTTTTCGTTTGTCGCCAAGATGCTCATCTTGGAGAATATCAAAGTCTTCTGTATCAAAGTAGATATTTGATATTGTTGAAATTGGATAGTCGTCTTCTACCAAATATTTCTTTAAATCCTGAACCAGTTTGTCTAATATTTCTTTGGAGACAACATATTTGGTTTCAATCCGTTTAAAAGTTGTTTCGATTGGTTTCATAAGTCCTTCTCCTCTAATCTTAGGTTATACTATTTTTAAACAAGGATGAGCTTGTTTGTCTAGGATTTTAAAGAGTTTATCTAAAACTTTTGTTAAATTTAACTTAATTGAAACTAAACTTAAGAAAACTTTCAGAAAAAGTTTAGGCTTATTTTAGGAAAGTCACGTAGACTAAGAGCATGTAAAATGAAAGTCGAGGAAACGAGCATGAAAGCAAAAAAATGGACATTCTTATTAACGAGTATAGCAACTCTAGCACTGGTAACAGCTTGTACCCAGTCAACTTCAAATACAAGCAATAGTGCTGCAACAACTACATCCACTACAGATGCTAAGAAAACTAACTATTTCACAGATAAGGACTACGATACTTCCTATGATGAAAAGGCAGCCGCAACTGTAACCTTGTCAGGATCAACGGCGATGGTATCAGGTGATGGAGTGGCCGTATCAGGATTTACCGTTACAATCTCTAAGTCAGGTACCTATGTGATCTCTGGTCAATCTGATGGAGTTCAAATCAAGATCGAAGCTGGGAATTCTGATGATGTACATATCGTACTAAAGGGTGTGACCATGACCAATACCAATGCAGCTATTTCTGCAACATCAGCTGGTCATGTTTACCTAACTCTAGCAGATGGCACAACTAATAGCCTCTCAGATTCTGCTTCTAATAGTGATGAAAAAGCTGATGCTGCCCTCTTCTTTAAAGTGGACTTGACCATCAATGGTAAAGGAACTCTCAATGTAGATGGTAAGAAAAACAATGGTATTAAGGCCAACGATACACTTCACATCACAGGCGGGACCTACAACATCACAGCAGTCGGAGATGCTTTTAATGTCAATGATGAACTCAATATTACTGGCACAACCATGACTATCGATGCCAAGGAAGACGGAGTTAAGGTCGACAATGATGAGGACACATCTGTAGGAACCATGTATCTCTCTGATAATACCATCACTGTTACTGCAGGGGACGATGGTATCCACGCATCAGGTGATTTGGTTATTGATAGTGGTACCTATACCGTTAAGAATTCTACAGAAGGGCTTGAAGGTAAGTCAATCACTATCAACGGTGGAGACATCACCATATACTCAACAGATGATGGTGTCAATGCGGCCAACAAAAACGCCCAACAAAGTGAAATCTTCTTTACTATGAATGGTGGGAATTTAACCGTTGAAGTTGGTCAAGGGGACACGGATCCAATTGACTCAAATGGTAACATTACTGTTACGGGAGGAACCATCAAAATGACTGGTCAAACTGGTTTTGACTTTGATGGAACAGCGACTTACACAGGCGGAGACATCTATTTCAATGGTGAAAAACAAACTGAGATTGTCAATTCGATGCCTGGTGGAGGTGGACCTCAAGGAAATGGAGGCCCTGGTGGACGACCATAAAAGAAAATCTCCTTTCTCGAAAGAGAAGGGAGATTTTCTTATGTTATTAGGACGAGAAAGAATTATTCTCCGTCTTTTTTAAAGATGTTTTTTACGCCAGATACTGCACCTTCGACAGCTTCTTTTGCATCTTCAGCAACTTCTTTAGCTTTTGAAGCTACCTTTTCTGCAGCTCCTTCTGCTTGAGTTTTTGTATCGCCAGTTAGTTTACCAAAGCCTTCTTTAACAGAACCTTTAGCTTGGTTGAATTTTTCTTCGATTGACATGGGGGATACCTCCGTTAATTTTTTGTATTATCTAAATTACATCAGATATTAATTTAAGTATATACCCTTTTATGCTAAAAAGCAAAAAACTGATACGAAAAGCATCAGTTTATTTTTTTAATAGGTTACAACATTCAATTGACCTTTATCATATTCAGCAATAAAGATATTAGAGACTTCTTCAAAACCTTCTTGTTTTAACTCATCCATTAACCACTCTTCAGTTTTGCCAATGGTTTCTAGGATTTCAACTTGGACAACACCGTCTGTGATGACTGGGTACTTAGGATTCTCGTCACCCATTCTTACGACAATTAGTTGTCCGTTTTGCTCAATCACAGCTCTCTTGACATCCTTTAATTGAAAGATTCCTTGAGCGCGCAATTTAAGAGCAACATCAGCAGCAGCTAGACCTTTTGAGCGACAGGCTTCTGGATCTAATGTTCCATTTTTAATGATAATCGTAGGTTTTCCGTCAATCAGATGTTTAATGAAGGAAACATTGGTATTCAACCATTTGAGGAGTAAAATGAGAATAGTCCAAATAATGAGGATAACAATGTATTGGATGATAGTGATGGAACTATTGTAGATAACCCCACCGATAATACCCCCGAGAACAAAGTTCTGGATTTGATCTACTGCAGAACTTGGTGCTAAATTTCCTTTACCTGTTACGTTAATAACAAAAACAAGAGAAAGTAGCCCCAAGGCTAATTTAATTGCAATTGTAGCAAAAAAGCTTATCATTTTTCAACCTCCACGAGTTCCACATCTGATTTATAGAGTTCCATCTTTTCTAATAAATAGCTATCTTGGTCAGTCCCACTAATGGCACGATAAAAATTGTCACCTACTTTAATAATCGCCCCATCAGTCACTGCTGATGTGTTGACATAAACATTTTTCTTATCAACACCTAACTCTTTTGATACAATTTCGATGAAGTGCAAGGAACTACGAAATTGATTATCATTGGATTGGTTGTTTTGAAGATTCGTAATGCTAATCAATACAAAAGCAATTAACGTCAAAATAGAAATGAGCGATAATTCACGGAACTTACTCCCTCTTTTATCTTTGAAAGCCTTAAATGCAAAGAATCCAGTCACAATCACTAAGAGCGTCGACACAATAATCATGACCCAATCCTGTTGACTGATTTGGCTTAGAACATAGTCGTATGAATAGAATTTCATAAGATTTCTCCTTTTTTAAATTCAATCTATTATAAAATAATTCCTAAGATATAGCAATTTTACCATTAGGAAAATAGCATTTAATTGTTGTTTCCTACTTAAGGTAGGTTTTTTATAATTTGACTTAGCCTCCCGTCTTGACTTTCGTTTGGCTTTTGTTATAATAGTAAAAATTTAGAGGAGGTATTCTATGATTCAAAAACATGCTATTCCTATTTTAGAGTTTGACGATAATCCTCAGGCAGTCATCATGCCAAATCACGAAGGATTAGATTTACAGTTGCCAAAGAAGTGCATCTATGCATTTTTGGAAGAAGAGATTGACCGCTATGCTCAGGAAGTAGAAGCAGATTGCGTAGGGGAGTTTGTTTCTGCCACTAAGACCTACCCGGTTTATGTCATGGACTACAAAGGTGAAAAAGTGTGTTTGGCCCAAGCGCCTGTCGGTTCCGCTCCAGCGGCCCAGTTTATGGATTGGTTGATTGGCTATGGTGTGGAGCAAATCATTTCCACTGGTACTTGTGGAGTCCTAGCCGATATAGAGGAAAATGCCTTTCTCGTCCCTGTTCGCGCTCTGCGAGATGAGGGGGCTAGCTACCACTATGTAGCGCCTTCTCGTTATATGGAGATGCAGATTGAGGCTATCTCTGCCATTGAGCAAGTCTTGGAACAAAGAGGTATTCCTTATGAGGAAGTCATGACCTGGACGACAGATGGTTTTTACCGAGAAACAGCTGAAAAAGTTGCCTATCGTAAGGAAGAAGGCTGTGCAGTTGTGGAGATGGAATGTGCTGCATTAGCAGCAGTAGCTCAACTTCGCGGTGCAGTCTGGGGTGAGTTGCTGTTCACGGCTGATTCATTGGCAGATCTTGATAACTATGACCAGCGCGATTGGGGTTCAGAAGCTTTTGACAAGGCCTTAGAACTCTGTCTTGAAATCGTTAGTCATATGTGACTGCTTTAATTGTTTTTATGGTACAATGTAACTATGTTATTCAAATCATTTTCGGAAAAAATAAACACGACCTTGGGACGTTTATCACCTGCTCGTCGAATTTTTTTAAGTTTTGCTTTGGTTATTTTCGCAGGCTCTCTCCTTTTGAGTCTGCCATTTGTGCAAGCAACAAGCTCCCAAGCGACCTATTTCGACCATCTCTTTACAGCAGTATCCATGGTCTGTGTGACAGGACTCTTTACTCAACCAGTAGCTACTACATATAACATCTGGGGTCAGTTAATCTGTATGTTTTTGATCCAGATTGGTGGTTTGGGTCTCATGACCTTTATAGGGGTCTTTTATATTCAAAGTAAGCAAAAGCTAAGTCTTCGTAGCCGTGAAACAATTCTGGAGAGCTTTAGTTATGGAGAAACTCATTCTTTAATGGTTTTCATACGTTCGATTTTCTTGACGACTTTTATCGTTGAAGGACTCGGAGCCTTCCTGTTAAGTTTTCGTTTTGTTCCGGAATTTGGTTGGGGCCGAGGAATTTTTACCTCTATCTTCGTAGCTATTTCAGCTTTCTGTAATGCTGGTTTTGATAATTTTGGAAGTACAAGTTTAGTAGCTTTTCAAACTGATCCTTTGATTAATCTAGTGCTTGCTGCTTTGATCATCACAGGTGGTCTAGGGTTCATGGTTTGGTTTGACCTGGCCACGCAGTTGAGCAAGAAAAAACGTCGGCTTCGCTTCCATACCAAGTTGGTTCTCTTCTTGACAGCAGGAATTTTATTTACTGGAACAGTTTCAACCCTCTTGATAGAGTGGAACAATCCGGGAACGATTGGCAATCTCAGCATCCCTGATAAATTGCTAGTCAGTTTTTTCCAAACAGTTAGCATGAGAACGGCGGGTTTTGCTTCTATTGATTTTACCCAGGCTCGGCCTGTTACTTTGCTGATTTATATCTTACAAATGTTTCTCGGTGGGGCGCCTGGTGGAACAGCCGGGGGGCTTAAAATCACAACCTTCTTTGTATTATTAGTATTTGCACGCAGTGAACTTTTAGGATTACCCCATGCCAATGTAGCTCGGAGAACAATTTTACCTCGGACAGTCCAAAAATCATTCAGTGTCTTTATTATCTTCTTGATAACTTTTTTATCGGGTTTAATCCTACTAGGAATAACAGCAGAAGGGAATCCGCGCTTTATCTACATCATGTTTGAAACAATTTCAGCACTTGCTACGGTTGGAGTAACTGCTAATCTGACACCAGAGTTAGGTAAATTAGCTCTTAGCGTCGTCATGCTACTGATGTTTATTGGCCGGATCGGGCCACTCACACTGTTAGTTAGTTTGGCTGAGTATCAACCAGATAAGAAAGATACAATCCACTATATGAAAGCGGACATTACTATAGGATAAGAAAGGATAAACTATGGCGGATCGGACAATTGGAATTTTAGGTTTGGGTATTTTTGGGAGTAGTGTTCTTACAACTCTCGCTCAGCATGATATAAATATTATCGCTATTGACGACCATGAGGAGCGAATCAATCAATTTGAACCAGTCTTGGTACGTGGAGTTGTTGGAGATATCACAGATGAAGAGCTCTTGCTCTCAGCAGGAATTGATACCTGCGATACAGTTGTGGTGGCAACTGGGGAAAATTTAGAATCTAGTGTGCTTGCAGTCATGCATTGCAAGAGTCTAGGAGTACCAACTGTTATTGCTAAGGTTAAAAGTCATACAGCAAAAAAAGTACTTGAAAAAATCGGTGCAGACTCTGTTATTTCACCAGAGTATGAAATGGGTCGTTCATTAGCTCAAACGATTCTCTTTCATAATAGCGTAGACGTCTTTCAGTTGGACAAGAATGTCTCCATTGTCGAGATGAAAATTCCACAATCGTGGTCAGGCAAAAGCCTAAGTCAACTGGACCTTCGAGGACGATACAATCTCAATATCCTTGGTTTTCGTGACTACGAAAATGCTCCCTTAGATGTTAAATTTGGACCAGATGATCTTTTGAAAGCTGATGGCTATATGATGGCAGTAATCAATAACCAATATTTGGATAATCTAGCACGCCTCAATGATTAAAAGAGAAATAACTATTCTTTTTTCTAGTGACTATTGAGTCAATATAAGTATTTTATAAGAAGGATTTAAGAAAAATTTTAACTTTTTCTTAATCCTTTTTAATTTTAGGAGATTATACTAGAGCTATCAAAAAAAGAAAACTCTAAGGAGAATCCTATGAAATTCAATCCAAATCAGAGATATACTCGTTGGTCTATTCGCCGTCTCAGTGTCGGTGTTGCTTCAGTTGTTGTAGCTAGTGGCTTCTTTGTCCTGGTCGGACAACCAAGTTCTGCGCGTGCTGATGTGGTCAATCCGACCACTGCTCAAGTCGTGCCAGATGCAGATTCGGTGAGTGAAAAGAGCAACTTACCAGCAGAGGCTCTAAAAAAAGCAGTCGATGTAGCTCTTCCTTCAGAACAATCAGACACAGTATCTAAAGTAAGCTTGGATTCTACAAGCTCTCCAGAAAAAGCGGACGCAAATGCTAAAGATCCGGTAGTAGCACCAAAAGAAGAAGTGCAAGCACAACCTGACTCTAAGAAACAAACAGAAGATGCAGTTAAACCTGTAGAAGGTCCTACGTCTACAGTTTCTGGACAAGAACGTGAAGCAAGTGAAGCTCAACCAGTAACCACCCCAGCTGAAGTTCAAAAAGGTGTGGCTGACAATACCAAAGACACAGTAGATGTTCCGGCTAGCTACCTTGACAAGGCTAATGTTCCTGGACCATTCTTGGCCGGCGTAAACCAAGTCATCCCATATGAAGCTTTTGGTGGAGATGGTATGTTGACTCGCCTTATCTTGAAAGCCTCAGACAAGGCCCCATGGTCAGACAATGGAACAGCAAAAAATCCTGCTCTCCCACCAGTAGAGAAATTGGGCAAAGGCCTTTACTTCTATGAAGTAGACTTGGCAGGCACCCAAGGTAAATCTGATAAAGAGCTTCTTGACCTCTTGAAACAAAACGGCACTCAAAGCTATAAAGCTACTATCAAAGTGTACGGCGCAAAAGACGGCAAGGCAGACTTGAGCAATCTTGTAGCGACTAAGGATTTGACAGTAAACTTGAATGGCTTGACCACTCCAGCTGAAGTGCAAAAAGGTGTGGCTGACAATACCAAAGACACAGTAGATGTTCCAGCTACATACTTGGACAAGGCTAACTTCCCTGGCCCATTCACAGCCGGTGTTAACCAAGTTATTCCATACGAATTCTTCGCTGGAGACGGTATGTTAACTCGTTTGATTTTGAAAGCCTCAGATAAGGCCCCATGGTCAGACAACGGCTCAGCTAAAAATCCTGCCCTTCCACCAGTAGAAAAATTGGGCAAAGGTCTCTACTTCTACGAAGTAGATTTGGCAGGCACTCAAGGCAAATCAGATAAAGACTTGTTAGACTTGTTAAAACAAAACGGCACTCAAAGCTACAAGGCAACCATCAAAGTGTACGGTGCGAAAGATGGCAAGGCTGATTTGAGCAACCTTGTAGCGACTAAGGATCTGGATGTCAACTTGAATGGCTTGACCACTCCAGCTGAAGTTCAAAAAGGTGTGGCTGACAACACCAAAGATACAGTGGATGTTCCAGCTACATACTTGGACAAAGCCAACTTCCCTGGTCCATTCACAGCTGGTGTCAACCAAGTTATTCCATACGAATTCTTCGCCGGAGATGGTATGTTGACTCGCCTTATCTTGAAAGCTTCTGATAAAGCTCCATGGTCAGACAACGGCTCAGCTAAAAATCCTGCCCTTCCACCAGTAGAAAAATTGGGCAAAGGCCTCTACTTCTATGAAGTAGATTTGGCAGGTACTCAAGGAAAATCTGACAAAGAGCTACTTGATTTGTTAAAACAAAACGGTACGCAAAGCTACAAGGCAACCATTAAAGTGTACGGTGCGAAAGACGGCAAGGCAGACTTGAGCAATCTTGTAGCGACTAAGGATTTGACAGTGAACTTGAACGGCTTAACTACTCCAGCCGAAGTTCAAAAAGGCGTGGCCGATAACACCAAAGACACAGTAGATGTTCCAGCTACATACTTGGACAAAGCTAACTTCCCTGGTCCATTCACAGCCGGTGTTAACCAAGTTATTCCATATGAATTCTTCGCTGGTGACGGTATGTTGACACGCCTTATCTTGAAAGCTTCAGACAAGGCTCCGTGGTCAGACAACGGTTCAGCTAAAAATCCAGCTCTTCCACCAGTAGAAAAATTGGGCAAAGGTCTCTACTTCTATGAAGTGGATTTGGCTGGCACTCAAGGTAAATCTGATAAAGAGCTTCTTGACCTCTTGAAACAAAATGGTACGCAAAGCTATAAAGCTACTATCAAAGTGTACGGCGCAAAAGATGGCAAGGCTGATTTGAGCAATCTTGTAGCGACTAAGGATTTGACAGTAAACTTGAATGGCTTAACTACCCCAGCCGAAGTTCAAAAAGGTGTGGCTGACAATACTAAAGACACAGTAGATGTTCCAGCTACATACTTGGACAAGGCTAACTTCCCTGGCCCATTCACAGCTGGTGTCAACCAAGTCATTCCATACGAACTCTTCGCTGGTGACGGTATGTTAACACGCCTTATCTTGAAAGCTTCTGATAAAGCTCCATGGTCAGACAACGGTTCAGCCAAAAATCCAGCCCTTCCACCAGTAGAGAAATTGGGCAAAGGTCTCTACTTCTATGAAGTAGACTTGGCAGGTACTCAAGGTAAGTCAGATAAAGATTTATTAGACCTCTTGAAACAAAATGGTACGCAAAGCTATAAAGCTACTATCAAGGTGTACGGTGCTAAAGACGGCAAGGCCGATTTGAGTAATCTTGTAGCGACTAAGGATTTGACAGTGAACTTGAATGGACATCAGTCTCTTACTCAGATGCAATCATCTTCTAATGGTTCAGCTATGCCGGCTCCAATGATGAATAGTCATCAAGATGCGTCTAAGCCTAAGATGAACGCTCAAATGCCAAGTGCTCATCAAGATGAGATGAAATCTAAAATGCCAGCTGCTAGTCAGGATAAGATGATGCCTAACAAAGAGCAGGACAAAACCATGAATGCTAGCCAGCCTATGGCAACACCAAGTATGAAGCAAGACCAAACTCCAGCAGCCTCAAGCAAAATGTCTGATGAAGGCAAGATGGCATCTAATAACAAGGTATCAAGTCCAATGATGGCTGATCAAATGAAAGACCAAAAAGACATGCTTCCATATACTGGTGAAGCCCAAACATCAATGGCTACTCTTGGATTCTTTGGATTAGCTTTGGCCGGACTGCTAGGTGGCCTCGGATTGAAAGCTAAAAAAGAGGAAAATGACTAGTCTAGCTACAGACTTTCTATCTAGGATTTGAAAAATCCAGATATCGTTTAGAATGTTCGTAAAGAGATAAAAATAGTGTTATACTATTGTGGTATAGCACTGTTTTTTCAAAGGAGAGACAGATGGGAAAGACAATTTTACTCGTTGACGACGAGGTAGAAATCACAGATATTCATCAACGCTATCTGGTTCAGGCAGGATATCAGGTTTTGGTGGCCCATGATGGAGTAGAGGCCTTAGAAATCTTCAAGCGAAAAGCGATTGATTTGATTATTACAGATATCATGATGCCTCGGATGGATGGTTATGATTTGATTAGTGAAGTTCAGTATCAATCTCCAGATCAGCCTTTTCTCTTTATCACGGCCAAGACTAGCGAGCAGGACAAGATTTATGGCCTGAGTTTAGGGGCAGATGACTTTATTGCCAAGCCCTTTAGCCCTCGTGAGTTGGTTTTACGTGTCCACAATATCTTACGTCGCCTTCATCGTGGAGGTGAGACAGAAGTCGTCAGTCTCGGGGATTTACGGATGAATCACGGTAACCATGAGGTCCAAGTTGGAGATGTGGCGCTTGATTTGACAGTCAAATCCTTCGAACTTCTATGGCTTTTAGCCAGCAATCCAGAGCGGGTTTTCTCTAAGACAGACCTCTATGAAAAGGTCTGGCAGGAAGACTATGTGGATGATACCAATACCTTGAATGTTCATATTCATGCTCTTCGACAGGAGTTGGCTAAACATGCTAGTTCAGAAACACCCACCATCAAAACCGTCTGGGGCTTGGGCTACAAAATTGAGAAAGCACGAGGTAGTCAATGAAATTAAAAAGTTATATTTTAGTGGGGTATATCATTTCAACACTCCTAACGATTATCGTGGTTTTTTGGGCAATACAGCGAATGTTAATTGAAGAAAGTGAGATTTATTTCCTGATTGGCATGACTTTAATCGCAAGCTTTGTCGGTGCTGGGATTAGTCTCTTTCTCCTGTCGCCTGTCTTTACATCATTGGCCAAACTCAAGGAACATGCCAAGCGGGTAGCGGATAAGGATTTTCCTGCAAATTTGGAGGTTCAAGGACCTGTAGAATTTCAGCAATTAGGCCAAGCTTTCAATGAAATGTCTCATGATTTGCAGGAAACTTTTGATTCCTTGGAAGAAAGCGAACGAGAAAAGGGTTTGATGATTGCCCAGCTGTCGCATGATATCAAGACCCCCATCACTTCGATCCAAGCGACGGTAGAAGGGATTTTGGATGGGGTTATCAAGGAAGGAGAACAGGACCATTATCTAGCAACCATTGGGCGTCAGACGGAAAGACTCAATAAACTGGTTGAAGAGTTGAATTTTTTGACTCTAAATACAGCTAAAAATCAGATGGAAACGACCAGCAAGGACAGTATTTTTCTGGACCAGCTCTTGATTGAGTGCATGAGTGAATTTCAGTTCTTGATTGAGCAGGAGGAGCGAGATGTCCATTTGCAGGTAATCCCAGAGTCTGCCCGGATTGAAGGAGATTATGCCAAACTTTCTCGTATCTTGGTGAATCTGGTCAATAACGCTTTTAAATACTCTGCTCCAGGAACCAAGCTGGAAGTGGTGGCTAAGCTGGAAAATAACCAGCTTTCAATCAGTGTGACCGATGAGGGACAGGGGATTGCCTCAGAGGATTTGGAGAATATTTTCAAACGCCTTTATCGTGTAGAAACTTCGCGTAACATGAAAACAGGTGGTCATGGTCTTGGTCTTGCGATTGCGCGTGAATTGGCCCATCAATTGGGTGGAGAAATCACAGTTACCAGCCAGTACGGCCTCGGAAGCACCTTTACCCTCCTTCTTAACCTCTCTGGTAATGAAAATAAAGCTTAAAAACCCTTTACAAATCTAGCCATTCATGGTAAAATGGATTTTGTGTGAAATATCAGCAGGAAAGCATGAAGCTCGTCAACAGGTGTCTTATGATAAGTAACCTTGGCTGTTTAGGCGAAGGGCATCTGCACGAATCAGGGCTTTCTAAGTGACTATTTCCACCGAAATATTATTTATATCAGGAGGACATTCACATGTCACGTTATACAGGACCATCTTGGAAACAAGCTCGTCGCCTTGGCCTTTCACTTACAGGTACAGGTAAAGAATTGGCACGTCGTAACTACGTACCAGGACAACACGGACCAAACAACCGTTCTA
>ERZ1699259.612-NODE-612-length-14268-cov-5.768616_pt1 | contig 14268 bp, 16 predicted proteins | sample MGYA00581525_ERZ1699259 | MGnify/ENA primary metagenome ERZ1699259 (study PRJEB42319, sample SAMD00040332) | human oral metagenome | material: saliva | host: Homo sapiens | study: EMG produced TPA metagenomics assembly of PRJDB4115 data set (Metgenomic analysis of... | reverse complement strand
TATCTAGTGCATCGCTGCCTCACGCAGCGCATTCCTACTCATTCCCACGTGGTGTGCGGATAGGTTGTTGCTTCATGGATAGGTTATGAGCATACGGATAGCTTATTAACCTATCCGTATGGCGATAACCTATCCGCATCGTCACAACCTATCCGCGCAGGGGCTTTCCTCTTCTCAGTCATCGCCAAAATGCTTGTTGCAGTGAGGTGTACACCCGATAAGGAGGATTCAACCCCTTCCGATCAGGTTGAATCCTCCCGATCAGGTTGAATCCTTCGGAGAGGTGTATCGCCTTCTGAGTAGTCGTGGCGTCAGTGCTGTGTCTAGCCCGGTGTTCAGAAATTTCGCACGTAATTCTCCCGCGACTCGTTCAAAACCTGAAATCGCATCGTTGGAATTGCAGTGTTTTAAGGCTGTCTTAAAAAGTTACCGCTTTAAATTACGTGCGGAATTGAGGTTGGGGGGCGTGGAGAGGGTGCTTCAGGAGAATCGATGCAATTGCCCCGAGAGAGTCCGTGGGCAGTGTCGTCAGCTAGGCCTCTCTACGGGCTGGGGTAACCCTTCAATCGGTGGGTGCGCGATCAGCACGATGCGAGTCGAGGCCGTACCCTGGGGTCAGGTCGACGCCGTGAGGCGTCGCGGCAAGTGGGGAGGAACAGCATGGAGTACGTGGCGCTGCTGCGCGGCATCAACGTCGGCGGCAAGAATAAAGTCGTCATGAGCGAGCTGCGCGAACAGATCGCAGCCGAAGGTTTCGGACATGTGCGCACCTACATCAACAGTGGCAACCTCATCTTCGAAGCCGAGGATGACGCCCCGAGCGAGGACGTTGCCCAGGCCGTCGAACAACTCCTGGAGCTTCGCTACGACTTCCCGATCCGACTGGCCCTCCTGACGGCGCAGGACTACCTTGCCCAGCTCAAAGAGCTGCCCGACTGGTGGCACGGCGAGGTCGCCCGCCGTGACGCGCTCTTCTACACGCGAGGCCTGGACCGCGACCACGTGCGCGAGCGCATCGAGGCGATGGAACTGGGGGATGAGGCCGTGTACTTCGGCGAGCACGCCGTTTTCTGGGGCAAGTTTGACGAGAAGAGCTTTCTGAAGACCGCTTATCACAAGCGCCTGCTGCGCGAGGACTTCTACCGCCAGGTGACGATCCGCTCAGGTTCGACGGTTGAGAAGATCGCGGCCATGCTGTCGCAGGACTGAGGTTACCCCTGCCCAATCGTGATTTTGGCCCCCGCGCGCGCCCCTGCGGCCCCGATGCAGCCTAAAACCCGTACGCTTGTGTCAGTTCACGAGAAAACGAGGAGACACCATGGCCTCACACAGCGGGCGCCCCGGCGCCATCCGTAAGAAGGGCACCAAGAAGGGCGCGCAGGTCGGCACCGGCGGCCACTCGCGCCGCCGCCTCGAAGGCAAGGGCCCGACCCCCAAGGCCGAGGACCGCACCTACCATCCCGCCCACAAGCGCAAGGTCAAGCGCGAGGCCCGTGAGGCCCAGGAGGCCGCGATCGCTCGCGCCCGTGCCAAGTCCTCGATCCGCATCAAGCCCGGCCACGAGCTGATCGCCGGCCGCAACCCTGTCGCCGAGGCCGCCCGTGCCTCGGTCCCGATTGAGCGCGTCTTCGTCCTCGACAACGTGAAGGACGACCGCGTGGAGGAGGTCGTGCGCCTCGCCTCGACCATGGGTGCGCCCGTCTACGAGGTCACGCGCCGCGATCTGGACGTCGCGACCGACGGTGCCGTCCACCAGGGCGTTGCCATCGAGGTGCGCGGCTACGAGTACGCCGACGCCTCGGATCTGATCGCCGGTTCCCTGCAGCAGCTGGGCCACCCGCTCCTCGTCGCTCTCGACCAGGTGACGGACCCCCACAACCTGGGCGCGGTCCTGCGTAGCGCGGGCGCGTTCGGCGCGGACGGCGTCATCATCCCCGAGCGTCGCAGCGCGGGCGTCAACACGACCGCGTGGAAGGTGTCGGCCGGTGCGGCCGCCCGCGTGCCCGTGGCTCGCGCGACGAACCTCGTGCGCGCCCTCGAGGAGGCTAAGCAGGCCGGTTACTTCGTGGTCGGCCTGGACGGCGGCGGTGACGCGCCCCTGCGCGGCCTGTCGCTGGCGGACGGCCCCCTCGTGGTCGTGACTGGTGCCGAGGGTGCGGGCCTGTCCCGCCTCGTGCGCGAGACCTGCGATCAGATCGTGTCGATCCCGATCACGTCGACCGTCGAGTCTCTTAACGCGGCCGTTGCGACGGGCATCGCCCTGTACGAGGTGGCGTCCCTGCGGGCGCAGGGCTGATCCTTCCGGACTGTCTGTCGTCTCGCCGTGGGTGCGCGCTAGCGCCCGCGGCGAGACGACTTTTTGCCGCTTAATGCGTCACGAAAGCGGCTCTGTGCTCGCCGCCTGTCGCATGGCGGCGAGACAGTTCGCCGTGAGGGCGCTGTCAGCGGGAAGGTCCTTCTGGTTGACGTAATGCGGAACATCGAGCAGGACGTCCTGTTCGGTGAGCTTGCGTTCGAGCCATTGGAAGGCCTCGTCGATCTGGTCGTCAGAACCCAAGGATCGCTTTGGTGAATCATCGCTGAGGAAACACCACAGCTGCGCAGCCTCCTTCTCCTGATCGGGGAGTGCGCGGGCTGCGACCACGATGCGGAATTTGCCGGGTTTTGGCAGACGTTCCTTGCGCCAGGTTTTGGATGCGAGGCCCGACACGAATCCACCGACCTTGTTCGCGGCGCTGGTGGCACCCTCGTATGCGGCGCTACCGGCGAAGTAGGCAACCTCGCCGACTGTTCCGGTTGCCTCGACGACTGTGTCCACGACCCCGCCGGCGGCTTCTCGCGCGGCGCTACCGGCGAAGCCGGCAACCTCGCCGACTGCGCCTACGACCTCGCCAACCGTGTCGGTGACCGCACGAAGACCCTCGGGTGCGGTTTTCTTGTATGCCATGTGGAGATGCTTCCCAGCGTCGCTCACGGCGTCCATCACGTCAGTGAGGTCAAGTGACGGCTTCTTCGTTGCTGTGCTCGAGGCGTCGACCGTGATCTCTGTGCCGACCCAGCCGCGGCGTGCAAACTGCTCGGGCATGCCGTGTGTTTGCTCGCGTACGCCAAGCGTCACCCACAGGTCGAGACACCGCCTGACCGCGTCCTCGGGGGAGCCGGTGACCGTGTAGACGCCAAGAGGCGGGCGTCGAAAGAGGTTCCCGGTCCACGAGGCCGGGGGAGTCGTTGTCATCTTCATGTGCGGTTCTACTCTCGTTCATTCACGTCTGCGGTCCGCCGTATTGTGCGGGTGTTGTGGATCGTGAAGAGGTAGTTTTTCGGTGGGAGTTGGCGAGTCTCAGTTTACTGAGAAACGCCGGGGTTTGCGGCCGTACTCCTTTTTGGCGGCCCTGCGCATCGACAGGACGCCGTCCATGGTGAAGAGGTGATCTTTCGGCAGGTCTCCGCCGTGGAAGAATCGAGGGGCTTCCAGGAGGAGCCCTTGGCGCTCTAGCGAGCCCGCAAGCTCGCCGAGCGACATGTCCATGAATGCGTCTGTCGCCCATCTGGAGTCATGTACCACGCGGGCTTCGCAGACCCAGAGTTCGGAGGCGGGGCGTCCTCCGACCGAGCAGGATCGTGCTGCGACGAGGATCTCGGTCCTCTCCTGACTAGTGCGTTTGATCGACGTGGGCGCTGTAGACGGAACGAGATTAACGCCGGGAATGGCATCGAGGAGAGGCCTGAATGCGAGGCTGCGCAGGTCGCTGCCGATAATGACTTCCGCGCCGACCCAACCGTGCTGGGCGAGCTGCTCGCGCATGCCGTTCGTCTCGCCCCAGGCTCCTTTGGACACCCAGTAGTCGACAGCATGCGTGACCGTCTGATGTGGGTCGGCCGCGACGAGCGCGTAGAAGTACCTGCGTCGGTTGACGGCCCGACGGAGAGAGAAACCTGAATGACCCGCCCCCATGAACATCCTCCTCGAGGAAAGACAAGTGTCAACAACAAGCCTCAGCACTCTGCCGCAGTGCGTTGCTGCTGAGCGCCGCTGCTCACCAGGATACTATCCGCAGGGAATTATCGGGATTGACGAGGCATGGGTACCCGCGCGGTGACCGGCCGAAGAGAGGATGCTACCGGTTGCGCTTCTTTGCTGCCTGACGCATCGACACGAGTGTGGGGAGCGAGAGGGGACTGTCCGGCTCGATGTCCCTGCGATCGAGGTGACGGACGGGGGCGGACAGGATGCCCTGCGTGTTGAATGACTCTTCGAGCGAGCGCATCGACGATTCGATGTAACTGTTCTCGAAGCCGCTGAGGTTGATCCGCGTCGCCCAATCAGCGAGGCACCACAGTTCGGTTATCGGCCCCGATTCGGTTTCGATCGTGCGTGCGATGATGTCCACGTAAATCTTGGTGATGGCGGCTCTCTTGACACGGTTGGGCAGGAGAGAGATTGCCTGTGAGAACAGGAGGGTGAGCCCTCGCGTGTTGAACAAAAAATCAGTGAGGAGTGCGCGCCCGCTGTGTCCGATGATCAGCTCTGTTCCCGCCCATCCCCGCTGCTTGAATTGTTCGCGCATGCCGACTGTCTCGGAGCGGATGCCCTTCATCTTCCAGAGGCCGACGCAGCGAGACACGGCGTCGTCGGGGGGTATTGCCAGGCGAAAAACGGTGATTGGGCTGAAAGATGCGTCGTAGTCTCGCTGCATCGCTGAGACAAGAGAGTTCATCGTTTATCTCCCGTGTGGCGTCAGTAGCGCCTGTTCATCTTCGCGTCCCTGCGCATGATGGCGATGTTCTGGAAGTAGAACAGGTGGTCTTTGGGCAGCGCGCCTCCGAAGAAGCGCTTGGGCGTGCCCAGCAGCGTCCCCTGCTTGTGGAGCGCGATCGCGAGATCGCGCAGGGCGGTGTCCATGAAGGCATTGGACACCATCGGGTCCGTCGAAGTGATGTCGCCGTCGAAGCACCACAGCTCGCTCGCCGGGCGGCCAGCTACCTGACAGGCGCGAGCGGCGATGATGATGCGCTTGGGTGCCTGCTGTGCGTGCTTGAGTGACCTGGGAGCGAGGGAAGGAAAGAAGCCGATGAGGGGGATGCTCTCGAAGAACGAGGACATGGCGCAGTGGCGTGCGTAGCTGCCGGTGATGAGTTCGGTGCCGATCCAGCCGTGGCTGGCGAGCTGCCCGCTCATCCCTGGCGTTCCGTTGCGCGCCCCTGTGGACACCCAGTAGTCGGCGCAGCTCGTCGCCGCCTGGTGCGGGTCGGTGGCCAGCTGCGCGTAGAAGTAGCGGTTTCGATTGAGGAGGCGCCCCTTCGACGAGGAGGTTGGTGGTGCCGTGTTCATCGCTGTCCTTTCCGGGAAAAGACGGAGGAGAGAGAAGCGAAGGTGCCCCCGCGCGGTGCACGGTCGCGGGGCTGCGTGGTGCTGAGGGAGGCTTGCGGGTGGTTCACTGGCGGTGTGACTCGTCGCGAACGAAAGCTGTGGCGGCCCGTCGCAATGCGAGGAGACCCATGTCGGAGAAGACGTGATCACGGGGGAGATCTCCACCTCGGAAGAATTGCGGGGTGCCCAACAAGATGCCCTGTTGGGTGAAGGACTCACTTATGCCTTCTAGAGCAGACTTCATGAAAGCGTCCGTGATGACGGGTTCCCTGAGGGCATCTTTCGCGAGGAAACACCACAGCTCCGATGCCGGTCGCCCACCTACCGAATGTGGGCGAGCGGCGACCATGATGCTGGTCGGCTCCTGGATGGAGTCCCTGAATTTCTTGGGCATGAGCTTCGGGAAGACGCTCATCAGCGGAAACATATTGTCGAGGGAGCGGAAGGCGTAGTACCGACCGGTTCCACCGATCGTGAATTGGGTGCCGACGAAACCGAGGCGCGCGAGCTGCTCGCGTACCCCAGCCTGCTCGGCGAACCCTCCGATTGAGCGCCAGAAATCCAGGCAGCGGTCGGTTGTCTGCTGCGGGTTCAGCGCGACGAGGTACGTCGCGTACTGGCGCTTGTCCCAGCGGTTGCGGGACTCTCCTCGTGAGGCTTTGTTGACCATGATGATGAGCTGACGCGCGCGTCGCCAGCCGACACCTCCCTCCCCAAACCGTGCCCGTGATCGGTTTCCGCTGTGACGGCCCCCGGGCGCTCGCTTTGATCAGGTTTACTCGACGCCTTAGAGGGACCACAGCGAGGAAACGTTTTGCTCCGTTTCCTCGTAGGTCTGGATCGCCTCGTCGAGGAGCTGCCGGGCGCGAGAGAGCGCTTCCGCAGTGTCGCGGAGAGCCTCTTCATCCATCCTCATGCGGTTCAAAGCTGCCCGCGCAGCCTCGCCCTCCCAGGTGCTCGCAAGGTAATTCTGCGCCTGTGGGATGGTGTCGATGATTGCTTCCATGTGGTCCACACGCTGGCTGAGCGTGCTGGAGAGGGATTGAAGTTCGCCCTCGTCGACGTAGAGATCGGGCATTATGTCTCCTTCTGGAATGGCCCTTTAAAAGCCCTGAAAATGACGGACTCGTTCTTCAGTCGCCTTGCTCAGAGAGCTGAGCTTCTCCTGAAACGCAGCGAAGGGATCCTCCTCATCGTTCTCCTCGGCTTCTTGGCGCGCCTGCTGCATAACCTTCGTAACGTTCTGTTGTGCTGTTTTCCGAATGGTCTCAGCTGCTTCGGACGTATCCTTACCGGAGAAGACGTCTTCCAATGTCGTCTCTCCGTTGTCAATACGTTCCTGGATTGTCTTCCAGTCTTCACCGAGTTCTCCGCGGCGTGCGGCCTCAGCGCGCCGCTGCCGGTGTTCTGCATTGTCTCGCTGATTTTGCTCGCGTTGTTTGTTGATCTCTTGAGACAAGTTGTCGAACGAGCGGAACAACTCTTCGAAACGTGCGATGTATCCTTCGTTGCTCATACTCGTGCTGCAGCTCCTCGAACAGCGGCCTCGGCTAGGTTCGCAATAGTAAATCGGACTTCAATGAGTTTGTCCTTTGCTTCAACAAGAGATTCCATGATGTCGAAGACCATGTTAATGATGTCGTAGATGCTCATAACCATCTGTATGAACTTCCAGGCATCCTTGGCAATATCGAAGGCGGCTTTTACCCACCCGGCTACCGGGACTCCAGCGTCTCCAAGTAGCTCCAGGCAAGCGATTTGAAGATCGACAAGCAGCTCACCAATTTCATTTGCCGCTTTTTTGACGAGTAGCTGGATTCCTAAGAGAACTGTCGACATCACGCCCGCTGCGCCTTCCAGTGATGTCGTTCCCCACGAAAGAGCGGCGATGAAAACATTCGCTGCCTCGGAGCCTCTCCCTGTCCACTCTGACAGAGCAGGGAGAATTTCGGAGTCGTTCTGGCCGACTGCGACGAGGGCGTCGCCGATCTCGGACCAGGCAGTCCTCGCTCGATGAATGACGCGCCAGTCGCCGACGGTGTACTTGAAAATGATGTCGTTCAGGACGGAGACACCGGTGAGCTTCTCAATCAGCCAATCGACACCACCCAAGACAGGCCCCGCTTTCCAGCGAAGGTTCTCCATCTCTGATTCCGGGGCCTCTGGTGTGACGAGGTACGAACTTGCATCGTGAGCCTCGGAGATCGAACGGTTTGCCGAGAGTGCCTTCTCGCCGCGTTGCACGACACGGTCCGAGAGACCAGTAACGTAATTGCGGAACGCGTCAATATCCTGCCCCATTTGCGCGAATACGTTCGGATCTGCGCCTCCATACCATTGTGAACCGCGTTGCTCCGCAGCGCCGCGGGTAGGTATTGACGCGCGTGGGCCATTACACGGAAGCGCAGCACCGCCGAGGGCCTGTGTCGCAGCGGATAGAGCAGCGTGAATCTGTTCATCGGCGCTGACATAGGCATCGATTGTTCGGCCCATGTGGTTTGCCGTACCGGTATGAGCGTTTTCTAGGAGTATTAGGACGCCCAACCCGGCTTGTACTGCAATCTCGTTGAGGCCATTGAAAGCCATGAGGAGAAGCCCGTAACCAGTTTTGTAGACAGCTACCGGCGCAACGCCTCCGGTGACAATATGGCCCCACTCGTCGAGGAATGAATGCATGTTCTGCACGTGTGTTCCCTGGCGCTCCAGCACCTGCTGTGCCAGCGACAGGTCCGCGTATTCGACAGATAAAGGCATATTCCCTCGCTATGTCTCGAATCTTCGACGGTGGATCCTCGCCGATGAGGTGCGCTGTGGTGCTCAGCGGTGAGCCGATCATAAGTCCACCAAAAATAACACAGGTAGTCAAAGTTCGTGGTCAGCTTCTTGAGGAGTGTACTTCGTGCCCGTATGATCGCCTCATGAGCGTCCTTGGAACCGTCATCGTTGGCATCGTCATCCTCATTGGAGTGATCGGCGCGGTCGTGCAGATCTGGCCGTCCGCGCCCGTCGTTGGGGGTGCGATCCTCGTGTGGTCGTGGATGACCGGCACGCGCGCCGCGTGGATCATCTTCGCCATCGTGGCCGTCGTCCTCATTCTGGGCACCGTGCTCAAGTACGTGATCCCCGCCCGCGGCATGAACAAGGCGGGAATCCCCCAATCCACGCTCGTGTGGGGTGCCGTCGGCGGTGTCGTCGGATGGTTCATCGGCCTGCCCCTCGGCCTCGTCCTCGGCATGGTTGTCGCTATCTTCGGCGTCGAGTACCTGCGCAGCCGCGACACTGCGACCGCCTGGAAAGCCACCCTCCACGCCCTCAAGGCCTTTGGGTGGACGATCGCCATCGAGCTGATCGCCGCCCTCACGAGCGCCACCCTGTGGGGCGTGGGCGTCGCCCTGGTCGCCGCCGGAAACTGACGCGACCAGCCGGTGCCCCGGCCTCGTCGTTCCTCCGGTACGATGGGTCTGTTGCGCGCACCCGCGTAACAGACCCAACTAAACGGAGATACTCATGCCCGCCGTCATCGTGCTCGGCGCCCAGTGGGGCGACGAAGGCAAAGGCAAGGCCACTGACCAGCTCGGCCAGCACACCGACCTCGTCGTGAAGTTCAACGGAGGCAACAACGCCGGACACACCGTCGTTATTGACGGCGAAAAGTACGCGCTGCACCTCCTGCCCGCCGGAATCCTCTCCGAAGGCGTCACCCCCATCATCGGCAACGGCGTCGTTGTCGACCTGGACGTGCTCTTCGAGGAGCTCGCGGAAATCACCGAGCGCGGCGTTGACTGCTCGCGCCTGCGTATCTCCTCCAACGCGCACATCATCCCGCCATACAACCGCCTCATGGACCAGGCGAACGAGCGTGCGCGCGGCAACAACCTCATCGGCACGACCGGCCGAGGCATCGGCCCCACCTACGCCGACAAGATGAACCGCATCGGCCTGCGCATCCAGGACCTCTTCCACCCCGAGGAGCTGCGCGCCAAGGTCGAGGCCGCCCTGGCCCCCAAGAACACCATTTTCGAGGCCGTGGACATTCCCACCCTCGACCCCGCCGAGGTGTCGGATCACCTGCTATCCTTCGCGGACCGCATCAAGCCGATGATGTGCGACGTGTCCCTCGTCGTTAACGACGCGCTGGACCGCGGCGACACCGTCCTCTTCGAGGGCGGCCAGGCCACGATGCTCGACATCGACCACGGCACCTACCCCTTCGTGACCTCCTCCAACCCGACCGCGGGCGGCGCGCTCACCGGCTCCGGCGTCGGCCCGACCCGCATCGACCGCGTTGTTGGCGTCGCTAAGGCGTACACGACGCGTGTCGGCGAGGGCCCGTTCCCCACGGAGCTGGACGACGAGGTCGGCGAGGCCCTGCGCACCAAGGGCGGCGAGTTCGGCGTGACCACGGGTCGCCCGCGCCGCACCGGCTGGTTCGACGCAGTCATCATGCGCTACTCGACGCGCATCAACGGCCTGACCGACATTTGCCTGACCAAGCTCGACGTGCTCTCCGGCTACGAGACGATCCCCGTGTGCGTGGCCTACGAGGTCGACGGCGTGCGCACGGAGGAAATGCCCCTCGACCAGGCCGGCTTCGAGGCTGCCGTGCCCGTGTACGAGGAGCTGCCCGGCTGGAGCGAGGACATCTCGCAGTGCCGCTCCTTCGGCGAGCTGCCCCAGGCCGCCCAGGACTACATCAAGCGCCTGGAAGAGCTGTCGCGCTGCCGTATCCAGTCCATCGGCGTGGGCCCGGGCCGCGAGGCCACGATCGTGCGCTACCCGCTCATGTGACGGTTCACTGAGACGATAGTGGGGGCCGGTGCTGCACTGCAGCACCGGCCCCCACTCGTTTCACGCGCCACCGTCGGCGCGCATGTACGACAAAGCACGCCGAACCGAATGCGCCTGTCGGCGCGAAGGCCGCTCGTAGCGGCAGAGTTTGGAGCCCGGGGCATACCGGTCCGGCGTGCCCCACAACTGTACGACCAGTCAACGCTGGCGCGCATCCCGTGGCGGCGTGCATCAACCCACACGGGGCGTGCGCCACAGCGCGCACCTCATCGCTGAGGCCATGGCGGCGTGAAGTGGGACCGACACCCAGCCCCACGCACGGGCAACCCGACCCGCGCGAGTGGCCCCTGCCTCGTCAAGGGCGCAGATGTGGGACCATGGAAGCGTGATGACCTCGACCCCGCCCACTCGGCGCCGCAGCGGCCAAGGCCGCGGGCGTCGCCGCGACACCCTGGCCACCCGGCACGTGCCCAACAGTATCGGTACACTCACCGTTACCCTGCTGGCGGCGGCAACCATCGTCGCGTGGTGGCTACCCGGGTCTCGCTGGAGCGTCGGTCCCATCGTTGCGCTCGCCTCCTTCCTGCTGGCCCTCGGCTGGCCGACGCTGGCGCGCTTGCACATGCCGTGGCTCGCGCAGGCAGTCCTCGCCCTGGGTGGGGCGCTCACTCCCATGGCTGTCGCCTACTGGAAGAACCTCGACATCGCTGTGCCCCTGACGGGCATCACGCTGGTCGCGCTGGTCGCGTCGACGATCCTGGACGCGCCCGCGCCCCGCGATCACTCCGTGGGACACACGAGCGAGCACTGGGGATCCACGGCCCTGAGTGCGGCGCTTGCCTCGTCGGTCACCGGTCTCCTCATTGTGACCTCCGGGTCCATGTGGGTCTCCCTGACCGTCCACGAGCGCTGGTCCGTCATCGTGCCCATGGCGGCCCTGATCGCCATCGTCGGCGCAGCGGCCGCGCGCGCCGGGCGCAGTGCGAAGGCTGGTGTCGTCGTCGCGATGCTGACCGGCATCATCGCGGGTCTTGTTGCAGCGTCGATCGCCTGGTTCCTCGGTCAGACCTCGGACCTGCTGCCCGTCGTCTTCCCCTTTATCGCCAAGCGTTTCGGTGAATTCGCCGCCTTCCTGACCCTGGGCGGCGTCACCGGCTTCGGCGTCGGCTTCGCCGTGTCGGTCGTCGACGCGCTCCTGGGTGAGCGCGCTTCCTCCGCTCAGTTCGCCAACGTCCTGGGCCGCGGCGCCGCGAAGTTCCTGGTTGCCGCCCTGCCCGTCTACGCGATGATCCGCATCGGCGGAATCTGAGGCCCTGGGGCGCTCGGGTCTCCGCGTGGCCGCGCCCCGGCCTCGTCCCTATTTCGCTGCCAGCTGCGCACGCCCCGGCTCGCGCGCCCACGTCCAGCCAAGGCGTTAGGCTGGAGTCATGATGGTGATACCTACTGACCTGCCCGCACTCGTCGCTCCCGTTGCGTGGATGCTTGGAACCTGGGAGGGGTGGGGCATGTACGCCTCCCCTGCCGCCCCCGGCCAGGAAGAAACCACCGAGGATTCCCCCGTCATCGAGGAGATCCGCGGCGACGTCGTCGGCGAGCAGATGCGCCTGGTGACCCGCGTGTACGCGGGCGTCGCCTCCGAGCCGATCGATCCCACGTGGGACGCAGCGAAGGGCCTGTCTGCTATCCAGAAGGGCGACCTGATCAGCGAAGAGACCGTGTATGTCTCCGTTGCCCCCTCCGATGCTCCGCTGCCCCCGCCCGGCCAGTACAACTCCCGCGAATTCACGGCGACCTCCGCGTCCACCGAGGGCCACAGCGCGGTGTGGGACGGCGTGAGCGTCGGCCCGCGCGTGCAGATGGTCTCCGACGCGATCGCGCTCGGTGTGGGCGCGACCCGCGTGACGCACCTGGGCCGCATGTTCGGTCTGGTCGCGGGCGAGCTCATGTGGACGCAGGAGCGCACGCTCGACGGCGAGGATGAGGCCGACGTCGAGATCTCCGGCCGCCTCATGCGCACCGCGCAGGCCTCCACTGAGTCCGGCGAGGTCATCGAAGGCATCGACGACACCCAGGGTGGCTTCCTTGTCTGAGTCCGCGCCCGATTCCGAGTTCGTCGACGAGGCCGTGGCCTCCTTCGGCGCGACCCCGCACTTCGGCGATCCGTCGGGGGAGCAGTGGGCCCTCGAGGGTGGTCGTGCGCTGGTGCGCCGCCCGGACCTGGCCGTCATCTCTGTGTCGGGGGCCGATCGGCTGACGTGGCTGACGTCGCTGGCCTCCCAGATCGTCACCGACCTCGTCCCTGGCGCGAGCCGCGAGCTGCTGATCCTCTCGCCCGAGGGCCGCGTCGAGCACTGGGCCGGCGCGAGCGACGACGGGGAGGCGCTGCACCTGATCGTGGAACGCTCGGACCTGTCGGGGTTCGTGGAGTTCCTCGAGTCGATGCGTTTTGCGCTGCGCGTCGCTGTTTCCGAACGCGACGTCGCCGTGTTCTCCTCGGTCCGCGCGGGCGCGAATACGCCCGAGTCCGTGGCCGGCCTACCTGGACACCTGTGGACCTGGGAGGACCCCTGGCCCGGCGTCGTGGACGGTGGCGCCGCCTACTTCCAGGGCGAGCGTCATCCCGGCGCGCGCACCCCGATGATGTTTCACGCTGTTTCACGCGAGGCTGCGGACGAGTTTGAGGCCGCGTGGCTGTCCGCGTCGCCCGAGGACGGGTCGCGTCGCCGCGCCGGATACCTGGCGTGGGAGGCGATGCGTATCGCCGCGTGGAAGCCGCGTCTGGGCCGCGAGACCGACGCTCGCGCGATTCCGCCCGAGGTGGACTGGCTGCGCACCGCCGTCCATACGACGAAGGGCTGCTACCGCGGGCAGGAAACTATCGCCCGCGTCCTGAATCTCGGACGGCCCCCGCGTCGCCTCACCTACTTGCAGCTGGACGGCTCTCGCGGCGACCTGCCTGCGCCCGGCACGCCCATCGAGGTCGGCGGACGCCAGGTCGGTGTCATCACCTCCTCGGCCCGCCACGCGGACGAGGGGCCGATTGCCCTCGCGCTGATCGCCCGAGCCGTGCCCGTGACGACTGTCTTCGATATCGACGGCGTTGCCGCCGCCCAGGAGGAGATCGTGCCCGTCCACGGCAAGTCCTCCGTGTCCCCGGAGACTCGCCCGGGCGCCGACCTCTCTCGCGAGGCCGGCCAGCGCGGCGGTTCCACGGGGTTCGGTGGCCTCGGCTCGGCCCTAGGGTCGCGCTGATGCGCGCCGTCATCCAGCGCGCGACCTCGGGCGAGGTCCGCGTCGACGGCACCGTCGTCGGCCGCCTCGCCCTTGACGTGTCCGCCGAGGCGGGGGAGAAGCGCCAGGGCCTCGTCGTCCTCCTGGGTGTTCAGCGCGGCGATGGCGCCGAGCAGGTGGCCACGGTCGCCCGCAAGATCGCCGAGCTGCGCATCCTCGACGATGAACGCTCCGCCCTCGACGCGGGCGCACCGATCCTCGTCATCTCCCAGTTCACCCTGTACGGGGACACCCGGAAGGGCCGGCGCCCCTCGTGGGCGCACGCCGCCCCCGGCGAGGAGGCTGAGCCCCTCGTCGACGCGGTCGTCGCCGACCTGCGAGGCCGGGGCCTGCACGTCGAAACCGGCCAGTTCGGGGCGATGATGGAGGTCTCGCTGGTCAACGACGGCCCGTTCACGGTCCTCGTCGAGGCGTAGTTGCGGGGGCTGCCCGCCGCGACTGTGCTTGCGTGAGAGTCGTGCTGTGACGCTGCGGACCAGTACGGCCGAGCAAAACTGCACTCGCACTTGCTACCGATGAGGTGTTACACCTGATCGGTAAGGTTCAACCCCTACTGATCGGGTTGAATCTTCCCGATCGGGTTGAATCCTGCCGATCGGGTTGAATACTCTCGACAGCTCCGTGTCCACGCTTGTTCCTAAGTGGTGTTACACCACTTAGGTGGGTATTACACCAGCTGGGAACTGGTGTAATGCTCCCTAACTGGTGTAATGCTCCCTAACTGGTGTAATGCTCCCTAACTGGTGCATTGCTGCGCTCAGTCGCGTGCAGCGCTTCTTCTGGGTCCGACTCCTCGGCCTTTCGGCGTCGCCGCTTTG
>ERZ1699259.611-NODE-611-length-14276-cov-5.300657_pt1 | contig 14276 bp, 10 predicted proteins | sample MGYA00581525_ERZ1699259 | MGnify/ENA primary metagenome ERZ1699259 (study PRJEB42319, sample SAMD00040332) | human oral metagenome | material: saliva | host: Homo sapiens | study: EMG produced TPA metagenomics assembly of PRJDB4115 data set (Metgenomic analysis of... | reverse complement strand
ACTTATCGGTGAAACCCTTATCTTTCTTGCCACTGAAGAAACGGATTCCATCACCCGACTTCTTAAACTCCTTGAACTCAGAACGGCTGTCAGGAGCTGCGAAAACACCCGACCACATACTACCATCTTTCGTCTTCAGACGCTGCCAAAAGCCTGGCCATGCATCATCTTCAAACTTAGACACATCACTGTTGAAGTATTGTGTCGGTACCATTGTCTTCTTGTAAATGTTATTACCGAGGTATTCCAGCTTCGCAAAGTCAGACGAATTACCACCATGACCAGCATCTGGCTCAGTTGGCTGCCATGCCCATAGATAGAGGTCAACACCCTCCTGAAAACCGACATCGGTCATATCGTAGTAGAAAGTAACCTCTTCATCAGCCGTGAAGACAGCAGGAACTGTCCAGCACTTTGGTGCCTTCGGTAGTTCTACACCATCAGCAAACAATGCCAAGGGGAACAAGCACATCAATGCAAATAATATTTTCTTCATATTGATTCTGTTATTTTAGGTGAGACAGGAAGTTATGTCGAGTCGATGTAACTTAGTGCTTGGGCCTACAAAAGTCTATCTTTTGTAATAGCTGTCAGCTCAAAAGCACAAGAACAGATAACCTCCAACCTCCGTATTTACTTTACTGCCTGAGTCAGATTGTAAGTGTAGGAGACAAAAGGCTGCCCATTTGTCTTACGTGTCAAACGGTATTCCAACGTCTTCGTATTACCCGGTACGGCCGTTACAGTGAGTGCTGTCTCAGCCTTTCCATCGTTGAGAAGGAGTCGACTTGGCGTGTTGTCGCTCTTAGTGAAGTTATAGTCCATCTTCCATGTACCACTTGTTGGCAACAGCATCGGTGCACTTCCTTCCACCGTGAAGGTCGATGGGTTGCCAGCTTCATCTTGGTTTAGATTGATGACAAACGTGTCAAATTCGAGCAAATCAGTCAATGTCTTTGTGTGAGCATTCGCTTCATCAGTCTGCATAACAGAGTTAACCACCCACTTACCACTAATCTTCTCGCTCAGTGTTATCGGTGCTGTGTAACTTCCGTCATCAACTGTAGAACATCCCGTGAACGCCATTGCCGTAGAAAAGAGTAGTCCAATAGCGAACAAATTACCTGTGATTGTTCTCATAGTGAATCTTGTTTTTAGTTATTGAATAGTTGTTTTATAATTTCATTCTCTATTGGCAAAGTTAGCTATCAAATTCCAATAAGTAAAGAAAACTACCAATTGTATAAACATAAAAGGGTGATGTGAAAATGCAAATGACTGAAAATCAGTTCTTATCTGTTGCCCTTTAATTATAATGATATAACTCTAATATTACAGTTTTCAGCCCTGTTTAGCATGTAATTGAGCCTTTTCAATCAAAAAAACAGTCGATTTTACGTCTTTCTGTTGACGTTGATATTCATCCCACAGCGGTCTACTACGGAATTTTTTTCATGAAAAAAAATAATTATTTTCATGAAAAAAAATATTTCCACTCGTGAAAAAAAATATTTCCACTCGTGAAAAAAAATATTTCTCTTCATGAAAAGAAATCGTTTGTGCACATTTTTGAATAGCTTATCAAGTGTCTATGACTATCGTGTTGAGCAATGAATAAGAATAAAAAGAAGGTCGAATGACGTATCAGATGAGGCTTGTTAGGAGTGAAGAGAAAGCCGAACAGTAGTGGAGAGGATAAAAAATATAGAGCCTATCTCACGACAGACTCCACACTCTTGAATTAACTTATAAAATGAGTTTAATTAATTCTATATTACTTAAATTACCCAAATAACAAATATATATACCAAATATTATAACGAAGTTCACACTCCTAAATAAACTAAACCTAATCCGTATTATTATTATATGAAGCTCTTCATTCCACTGAATAAGAAACCAAACAATCTGTTTCTATAGTCGAAAACGAAGCTGATAGACTTGTTTTCGGTTAGCGAAATTACTAAAAAATACATGGATGGCAAGTGGTTTAGATGATTGTCAATGACAAATATAAAGAATATGAACGGTAGATAAAGATGCACACCAATATAAGAAGCTGGTTTACAGATTGTTTGTGAAAAATGTGTACGTCATATAATATAAGCTTGTTATTTGATGAGAATGAAGGTAAAAACCCTTGTTAAGTGTCTTCTTGACGTAAGATAATCTTTGTATTAAGTTCAATTAATATTCGTTTAATACGTTGATTATCAGTAGTATAGACTCTTCATGACGCGTAAACACTTAGAATTGGCTTTTTTAACTTCATATTATAGTATGAAAACTCTATTTTTGTGATTGTAAAGTCTAACCTTAAGACCTTATTAAACAAGAACTAAATTAAGTGATATGATGAAGAAAAAGTTATTAATCGCACTGACACTTCTATTGTCTTATACAATGGTGTCAAAGGCATCAAAGGCCGACGAGTGGAAGATACCATCGGCTGATGCCAAGGGACGAGTGGGTGCTTTGATGCCTTACACACGTTACGACTCAGAGACTGCAGCACTGGGAGGAGGCGCAACATTGAAGACCTCGCCTACATGGGACCGTAAGAACATTGCTTCGCAGGCTTCCCGTCAGTCGTATGTTGACCTCCCAACGAATGGTGCTTACGCCGAATGGACAATGAGAGGAGACGCTAATGGCGTCACATTACGCTTTACTATGCCTGATTCTCCTGACGGGATGGGACTAAATGGTTCGTTGGATGTCTATGTAAATGATAAGAAGGTGCAGACAGTCAATCTGACGTCTTATTATATGTATCAGTACTTTGCTGGTGGTAATCCAGCTGATAAAAATGACGGAGGAACGGCTTGTTTTGCCTTTGATGAGACCCATTTCCTTCTGAATAAAGCCCTTCGTGCAGGCGACAGAATCCGTATTCAGAGTTCTGGGGCCAATGGTTATGACTATGGAGTAGACTTCATAGAGACTGAGGTAGTGCCAGACGAGATAGAATGTCCTGCTGGTGCGGTGAACGTAACAGACGCCAAATACCGCAAGTATGTCAAAGGGAATGATTATCTCAAGGCTTTTGAAGAAGCATTGAAAGATGCAGATGCAGGGTCAAAGATACTTTATATCCCTGCTGGAACCTTCGAATTGAGTAGTATTTGGTATATCTTTGCCTCCGACGTAACAATTACTGGCGCTGGTATGTGGTACACTAACCTTAAGTTTACGAACCCTAATCCATTCGGAGGAGGTATTTCGGGCGGTAATGGCTCACATGGTAGAGATGGCTATTGTAGTAATGTTGAAATCTGTAACCTATACCTTAACTCCAATCTAAGGAGTCGACACAACCAGCAAGCAGTGTATAAATGCTTCATGGATGTCTTCAAAGACGGTAGTGTTATCCATCATGTATGGGAAGACCACTTTGAGTGTGGCTTCTGGCTAGGCGACTATAATGGTGCTGTGGATTACAGCAATGGACTGAAGATAGTAGACTGTCGTATCCGTAATAACTTTGCTGACGGAGTGAACTTCTGCCAAGGAACATCTAATGCAACGGTTTATAACTGTAGTGTTCGTAACAACGGAGATGATGGTTTGGCAATGTGGAACGATCATACGATGGGGGCGGTAGACGAAAAGAACAACACCTTCGCTTACAATACCATAGAGCTTATCTGGCGTGCAGGCGGTATTGCCCTCTATGGTGGTGATGGTCATAAAATCTATAACAACTATCTTGCTGACATGTTCATGGCTTCAGGTATTCATCTGAATGATGTATTCTCTGGTCCAAAGTACACGAACACACAGAAGATTAGCTTTGACAACAACATACTCGTGCGTTGTGGTACTAACGATGACAGCTGGCATGAGGACTTAGCTGCCATTGACATCAAAGGTGGTGTACGTAATGTAGTCTTCAACAACACCAAGATCTATGATTCACCTTTCGATGCTATCCGTGTCATGTCAGGCCCATCAGGCATTGAATTTAAGAACACAGAGATTCTTGGTGCATCCCTTGCAGGACAGACAACAAAGTATTCTACATGGGAACACTCTACTGGTGCTATCCGTTTGGACGTCGATGGCGTGAAGTTTAGCAATGGTATTAAGATTGCAAACGTGGGCGAAGACAAGATTAAGAACAACCAGACATGGCCTGTATGGACTGATAATAACAAGGCGCGTGCGGCAGCTATCGGTTATGAATACCTAAGTGACGCTACGTATAAGGTACCTGATTTCCCAGAGGCAGACACCAGTCAGCAGGGAGGAATCGTCAATCCGTTAGAAGGAATCAAAGGATATGACGTCGATCTACAGGGTTTACGATGGGAGAATACCGATGGTAGCACCTCACTGAAGGAGGGAGATGCTGTTACCTTTAAGTTTGCTCTTACGAACGTAAGTAATGTTGACATTCCTGCAGGGGTCAATCTTGGTGTGAAGGTGACTGTCGATGGACAGGAGAGCTTCGTCACAACAAGTTATAAAAAAGGCTTGAAGGCAAAGCAGACTATTATCCTTACGACACAGACAGCATGGAAGGCAGTAGCCGGTGGACACGTGGTAAAGGCAGAAGCCGACTATCGTAACCGACTGACAGATGAGTTAACAAGAGACAACAACAATCGTGAGAAGAAATTTAATGTAGCTGAGAATGAGGACGATGGCGACTATACTCCTGTGACAGGAGGCTATGACCTCGTTGTAACAAAGGTTGCCTTCGACAAGAAAACCATTAACCCTGGTGATGAAGTACGCTTCACAGCGACGATTGTCAACGCTGGTGACAGAGACGTACCAGCAGGTACAAAGCTCGGTGTTCAGTTCCAGATTGATGGTAACACGAGTGTTATCACATGGAACGATAAGCACTATGGCGGTTTGAAGTCACATCAGAAGATAACGCTTTCAGCAACTGGTGGTACGAACGGAAAGAGCACTTGGACGGCAACAAACGGTGTTCATACCCTCACAGCATGGGTAAATGACACGCACGACTATAGAGACGAGGTGAATGGCAGCGATGATGCAAATAAGAAGAGTATTGAGTTGAAGATCCCATTGGGAGCTGTCAGATTCTTCTCAGCAGGTGAAGTCAGTTCGCCAGACGACCTGAATAACCTCAACCAGGCGAACGCTATTGACAGAGTGAAGGGTAGGACAGAGGCGGAAGGTGCCTACTATGACCTCCAAGGAAACAAGGTGGCCACAACAAAAGAGAACCTTAAGCCAGGGCTTTATATCCACAATGGAAAGAAGATCATCGTAAGGTAATAGCAGAACTAATCATGGGAAAGAGTAGGAAACACACTTTCCTATAAAAGATAAAAGTATCGGCCGTAAGAAAGTTACGGTCGATATTTTTTTGTAGTTATTAATAATTGTTTTATTTTTGCAGGTAGATTAGAAGGAAAGAAACCTTCTGATTGTCAATAAACAATACCTCAGATGAATACGCTTATGAAGTTATACCTGTCATTTCTATTCCTGCTTATTCCCTTGCTTGGCGTTGCAAACAATGGAGAATGGGAGAAGCGACTATACCAACTCGACCAAAGTTTAGAGAAAAAGAAGGTATATGAGCATGAAAAACTTGAGAATATCAAACGATTGAAACAACGTTTGAAAACGACTCCAAGGGCTGACAGATTTGATATTAACCGACAACTCTTCAACGAATATTCATCCTATCAATATGACTCGGCCTACGTCTATGCCAATCACCTGCTCGCTGAGGCTCACAGACTGCAAAACTCTAACTATGAAGTAGAGGCACGCTGCGACTTAGTCTTCTGTCTGTTGTCTGCAGGACTGTATTCTGAAGCCTTTAACGAACTACATTCTATCCACATCGACGGGACAAGCGCCAACGTAAGAAAGCTTTATTTCACAATGGCATCACGCCTCTATTATGACGTGTCAGACTATACCCGCACCGAACCTTACCAGAGTCAGGATGTGAAGCAGGCTGGTGTTTATACGGACTCTTTGCTTCATTAACTCCCTAAGGGGTCGGCTGAGCGACTCTATGCCATAGGAATGAGACAGATAAAGGAACGGAAGTATGAGGCATCACTCGATACTTTCAAGCAGTTCCTACAAGGAAGAAGAGTAGACCTGCACCATAAGGCGATTGTTACCTCTTGTATTGGATGGATTTATCTCTTCCTAAAAGAGGACGACCAAGCCATGGACTATCTTGCACAGGCTGCTATCTATGATAACGAAGGGGTTGTAAGAGAGACCACAGCGCTATGTACCTTGGCTAAACTACTTTATAGGGAAGGTGACATACAACATGCAACCGAGTATGTCAGAGAGTCGCTTTCGAATGCAAACTTCTATGGAGCACGACAACGAGTGATAGAGGTTAGTAGTGTGTTGCCCATCATCGAACAAGATAGATACAAGATAATGCATGCGCAACGCAATGCTATAGCCATCGCAGCAGTCGTCTTCATCCTCTTTCTTATTGGTCTGTTGATGGCAGGATGGTTCATCCGTAAACAGATGATAAAGCTGAAGAAGGCGCAAGCAATTATCGCACGGCGTAACCAACAGTTAGAGGCTAAGAACGAACAGTTGGAGGAGGTGAATAAAATCAAAGATGAATACATTGGTAGATCGTTCTATATTAATTCGGAATACATCAATAAAGTGGAGAAGCTCTACCGTTCTATCGATCGTAAGATATCGATGAAACGATTTGATGATCTGCGTTCCTCGTTGAAAGAAAGTGAATTAGGAGAAGAGAGGAAATCAATGTTTATTGATTTTGATGAGACTTTCTTAAAACTCTTCCCACAATTCATAGAGAACTACAACAAACTCTTTGACGAACCCGACCAAAGACCTGTTGAGAAGAGACAGCTCACGACAGAGATGCGTATCTTTGCCCTTATCCGATTAGGTATTACTGATTCTGAACGTATTGCGTCGTTCTTAAACTATTCTGTACATACCATTAACACTTATAAAACACGTGTTAAGAACCGCTCAAACGTTGATAATGATAAGTTTGAACGTTATATAATGGAGATTAATTAGGGGTACTCTTTATGTGCGATGAGGCCCCGAATGTGCGTTAGTGTTCGTAAACTCCAATCGTGCTAAGGCTTTTCATTAATTGAGCTAAGGCTTTTCAACAATCGTGTTAAGGCTCTTCTTTAAGCAAGTTAAGGCTTCTCATCAATCGTGTTAAGGCTTTGTGGTAAACGTATTGGATGCAAGGTGTTGTATAGGCTTGTATGCCATCGAATGAAGGCCATCAAAGGAAAGAAAACAAACAAGCGTTTATAGGTGATGATAAGTAAATGACTACGGAATAATAGTAGTCTACTTATAACCAGCTATAAACGCCTGTTCTTATTGTGTTAAAACAGTATTTTAGGCATCAAAGGCCTCTTCTTCAGCCGCAGCAATGATAGCCTCGCGGTCAATATCCTTTGAATGAGAAATGTCTGAGAGGTCGAAAGTATCGGTGTTATCCCCTTCTTTCGTCTTTTCCGAAGCCTCCGTCTGCTCTACCTTCTTCTCATCAGCAGCCGATGACTTCTCATCAAACACCTCTGTATGGAATGGATTCTCGTGTTTCTCGACATCTATTTCAGAACCAACGATAAAGTTCATGTCTTGAGAGGTCTCTGGAACATTGAGGACAGGTTCCTCTTCCATCTTTGTACGGTTGGCCTTTGCTACAAATATCTCGTCTATGAACTGAGGTTCCCGACGAAGTCGTTGTAGGGTGAGCTTGGACGCCTCTTGCTGACTCTCCTTCTTAGAATAACCATGACCTTCCCCACATGGGATATCCTCCATAATCACTTGGAAATGGAAAGTAGGACTGCCCTGTTTGTCTTTCTGGTTTTCAATCAGCTTAAACTCCATCTTAACCTTGTTCTTCTGGCTCCATTCGATGAGCTTAGACTTGAAGTTTACCTCCTTATAAGCTACCTTATCAATATTGATAAGCTTACCAAGAACCTGCTGTTTCATAAACTTCATGCAAGCATTATAGCCGTGGTCAAGATAGAGCGCACCAACAAGTGCTTCGAAAGCATTACCACCAAGATAACTGTTATGCGAAGATGTGTGGCCGTTAGAGAGTATCAACTGACCGATTCCCATCTCCTTTGCCAGACGATTCAGCGTATCGCGTTGTACTAATTTAGAACGGGTGTTCGTTAAGAAACCTTCGCGCTTCCCAGGGAAATGCTCGTAAACAATGTCACCAACAATGGCGTCCAATATAGCATCACCAAGGAACTCAAGCCGTTCATTGTTTACTGGCTTGCCTTTCTCGTTACGACGCGCTACGCTCTTGTGTAAGAGTGCAGTCTTATAATAACTGATATCGTGGGGGATAATGCCGATGATTTGGTACAAAGACAAATAAAGCTCCTTCTCCTTACGGAAAGGGAGCTTTATTCTATCGATAATCTTATTCAGCATACTTCTTGAATATGACACAAGCATTGTGGCCACCAAAACCGAAGGTGTTGCTGAGCGCAGCACGTACCTCACGCTTCTGAGCCTTGTTGAACGTAAAGTTCAAGTTATAATCCAATTCTGGATCCTTGTCATCATCTTCATGGTTGATGGTAGGAGGAATGATGTCATCCTTAACAGCCATTACGCAAGCTAAAGCCTCTACAGCACCAGCTGCACCAAGAAGGTGACCTGTCATACTCTTTGTAGAAGAGATATTCAACTTGTAAGCAGCCTCACCAAACAAATCCTTGATGGCCTTTGCCTCTGAAATATCACCTACAGGAGTTGATGTACCGTGAACGTTGATATAGTCAATGTCCTCTGGCTTCATACCAGCATCTGCAAGTGCTGCCTTCATAACGAGCTTAGCACCAAGACCCTCTGGGTGAGAAGCAGTGATATGATGGGCGTCAGCTGACTCGCCTTCACCAACCATCTCTGCGTAAATCTTAGCTCCACGAGCCTTTGCATGCTCTAACTCTTCAAGGATAAGACAGCCAGCACCCTCACCCATTACGAAACCGTCGCGGCTTGCTGAGAATGGACGTGATGCGTGCTGTGGATCATCATTGCGTGTTGAAAGGGCGTGCATAGCATTGAAACCACCTACACCGCAAGCGCATATAGCTGCCTCGGCACCACCACTAACAATGATGTCAGCCTTACCAAGACGAATCTGGTTGAATGCTGCAGCCAAAGCATTGGTTGAAGAAGCACAAGCTGAGGTCGTAGTGTAGTTTGGACCGTGGAAGCCAAACTGAATACTAATCTGGCCTGAAGCAATGTCAGCAATCATCTTAGGGATGAAGAATGGATTGAACTTAGGACCATTCTCAGGATGCTGTGCATAATAAGTCACCTCATCTTCGAAGGTCTTGATACCACCAATACCTACACCATAGATAACACCTACACGGTTCTTATCAATCTTCTCCATGTCAAAGTTGGCATCCTTAACACCCTGAATGGCACTAACCATTGCTAACTGAGTGTAACGATCAAGCTTACGAGCCTCCTTACGATCAATATAATCATTGATGTTAAGGTCTTTTACCTCGCAAGCAAACTTTGTCTTGAATAAGCTTGTATCGAAATATGTAATAGGAGCAGCACCACTCTTGCCTGCAAGCATATTCTTCCAAGTCTCCTCAGGAGTGTTACCCAATGGAGTAACAGCACCAAGACCTGTTACAACTACTCTTTTTAATTCCATGTGTGAAATATAAAATAAAAAAGTAAAGTAAAAAAAAGCCAAGCAAAGGAATAGACGCTTTGCTTGGTTCTTTTATCTTGAGTAAACCTTACTTAGCGTTCTCCTCGATGTAAGAGATAGCGTCGCCTACTGTAGAGATCTTCTCTGCCTTATCGTCTGGAATAGAAATACCGAACTCCTTCTCGAACTCCATGATGAGCTCTACTGTATCCAAAGAATCAGCACCGAGGTCGTTTGTGAAGCTTGCCTCTGGTTTTACCTCAGCCTCGTCAACACCAAGTTTCTCTACGATAATAGCCTTTACTTTTGATTCAATTTCTGACATAATTGTAAGTTTTAAATTGTTTAATATTGATTTCCAAATTCAAAATGCGGTTGCAAAGGAACTGTTTTTTTTCCATGTATGCAAGTTTTTTGATTAAAAAAGCACTCACTATTGCACAAATCATATATCTTTGTGCATGTTTTTATACGTTTTATCACATTATAATGCGGTAAATCAAACAATTATATAGTATTATTCTAAACTTTATTTATGCCTCAGATTATAGCTGAATTAGTTTTATAAACTGGTACACCTTATTATTATAGAGACAAAATCAAGGTCTTCAGACTTTTGGAGTGATAATGATCAGCCTAAACTTTAGGTCTCTGACGAAATGTCACACAGAGAAATGGAGAGTACGGAGGGATATCAAAACAAAGCACTGGTAGGCAAGGAGGCATCATCAGTGTGTGGAGCAATGGAGATTGTTTGTCAATTCTATGGTTCTTCCGTTAAATGCGTAGATTGGAAATAGAACAAAGGCTTATGCACTTGCAAGGTATGCCTGTCCAAAATCATCTGGTCTTATATCGGAAGATAAACTACAAGATAAGATGCAGAAAAGGCAAATTGATACTGTGTCTGTTCATTAGCATGTCTTTCTGCCTATACATACAAATTATTACCATAACATCGGTGTCTGTAAATATTTTTACGCAGTTCAATACTGACACATACTCTTCTGGCTTCTAAAAGACGCCTGATTACCGTGCAATAGATGCTCTTTTAGCGTGTTACTAACGCCCTTTTGAAGTCTAATTAAGCACCTTTTAAGAATGACTTGATAACCAGTTGATTGGCTGCTGGTTATAAACTTACATTTTTGCATTTGTTTTTTATATTTGCAGATGATATGTCTGAAATTATGTAATGACTTTTCAAACTCTTGTCTGTATTTTGAATGTATTAAAATGAAAAGGTTGTTTTGCATAGGAGGGTGATGATAGAATGGACAGTTGACTGCCTTGCCCATGTTTTTGTTTGATGAATTATTTTGGGGCTTCTGTTAAAGCTGTACGAAAAGCATCTACGCATTTAACGGAAGAGCCGAACTTAAAACCACTTCTGTTCAACTCAACAAGCATTTTTTGTTCTTCCTCTGGTACATATTTCAAATAAAAACTATATCCCAATTCCTTCACCTCCTTTGCTGTATGACCACAAAGAAACAAAGGGTTATCTGATACATAAAGAAACTCCTGCTTATAATAGTCTATCAAATAAATGCTCTGATAGGTTACACGTGCAAAGGACTCTACTGTATGAATCAATGTGGACAGTACATTAGAATCATAATCTGGTGCATTGCTTACAGTATTCAACGCTATAAAGAATTCTTTTATATCTGTCATATATGTTCAACTTAATAAGGTCCCTCTATTTTATTTTCTACAAAAGTACATTTTTAATGCAGAATATCGCAAGAGAATTACACAAAAGTGTAAAAAACAAAGAGTGAGGAGCAAATTTACACAAAAGTGTGATAGGTGATATTTGGATAAGAAGTATTTTTGCCATATAAATCAAGAAACAAAAGAAATTATGTGAATATTGTATTTATAAAGCAACATAATCACACTTTGATGTTAAATTTAAGCAAACAACTAAGAATTATACTTTTGCGTAGTGAAAAAAAATATTACCTTTACAACATCGAAAGACAAGAAATGCTGTCGGCATCTCATGATACTGACTCCAAAATTATAATAAGACAATACATATAATAAATAAGCTAATTTTTATGAAAAAAGAAATTCTTACACTGTTCATGTCTGGCTGTTCTGTTATCCTTGCTGCACAAACTACGGGAACGGTAGTAGATGAAAACAAGCAACCATTACCAGCTGCAACGGTTTCGTTATTTCGTGAAAGCGAAAATAAGATGATTAGTGGAGTGGTAACTGATATGAATGGCGGCTTTGAGCTGAATACGCATGAAGGAGAGAGCTACAAAATAAGGATATCCTTTGTGGGATATTCTACACAGGAAATTAAATGCCAAAACATTTCTAAGCATCTATCGGTGGGCACAATAGTGTTGGAGCCAGAGAGTAAGCAGCTTAATGACGTGACCGTGACAGCCAATAACGTAATACAAAAAGTTGACCGACAAATTATTATCCCTAACCTGCTTCAGCAAAAAACATCAAGCAATGGTTTAAGTTTGTTGCAGCATCTTCAGCTATCACGCATCTCAGTAAATACTCTCGACAGTAAGGTGACTACCACAATGGGGGATGCAGTAGAGTTGCGTATTAATGGTGTAAAGGCAGAGATACAGGAGGTGAAGGCTCTCTTGCCGGCAGATGTGTTGAAAATAGAATATCATGATAATCCTGGTCTAAGATATGGAAATGTAGCTGCCGTAATTGACATTATCTTAAAAGAAAAGAAGAATGGAGGAAGTATCTCTGGAGAGTTGATGAACACTATTAACCCTTTAGGTATAGGAGATTATCAGCTATCGGGTAATTATCATGTAGGTAAGTCAAACTTTAAGACGTCTATAAACTGGAATCGGCGTGATATAAACTGGTTACGTGAAAACATGGAGGCTTTCAATGCAACGACACCCAGTATCAACAACTATGAGATAGGGCAAAAGACAAAGGCACGATATGATAACATCAATCTATCCATAGGATACGATTACATAAATAGCGGAAACATATTGAGTGTTACTTTTCGTGATTTATATAACAATACACCTCATGCGGTATTTGATAGAAATTCCAAACTTATTCAGGATAGCAACACATTCGATATCATGGACCGCACCAAGTCAAGGAGTAACAATCCATCCTTAGATATTTATTATCAACATGAGTTTACCAAGGATAAGCATCTTTTCTTTGACCTGATAGGAACATATATCAATACTAAGAACGACCGTTTATATCGCCAAACTCAGGGAAATTCTGTACAAGAAATATCTTCCCATGTTGATGGTAATAAATATTCAGCTATAGCTGAGGTTATTTACGAGCAGAAAATCAAGGATTCGCGGTTGTCATTCGGTCTGCGACATCAGCAGATGTACACAAAAAACGCATATGATGGAAACACATCCTCAAGCGTAAAGATGAATACAGGTGAGAGTTATGGTTTTGGAGAATGGGCTTCAAAGTTAGGGAAACTGGATTATATGGTAGGTGTAGGTGCTATGAGAACCTATGTTAGCCAAGGAAATGCAAAACAGGTAAAATATATATTTCGCCCGACTATTCAGCTGGGGTACCGTTTCAACAATTATCTGTCAATACGCTACAAAGCCTACATGGGAGGCTACGCACCCTCACTTGCCGAATTAAGCGATGTTGAACAGCACATAGACATTTACCAAATACGCCGTGGAAATCCAAATCTACAGGCGGTCAGATTTTTCTCTAATGAACTGTCAATTAGCGTAGGAACAAAGTATATTAGTGCAGAATGGTTTACCCGTTACAGCTATGACGACAAGCCATATATGGAAGAAACGACCTATTCGAATGGCTTCTATGTTAGGAGTTATGCCAATCAAAGAGGCTTCCATCGTCTGAACTCTCAAATAAACCTAAAAGTACAACCTTGGAAGGATTATATGTCTATCCAATTAACCCCATTTGTCAATCGCTATATCAGCAATGGCAATACTTATACGCATACACATACCAACTGGGGTTTGCGTGCCAACTTAATGGGAATGTACAAGAATTGGTATGTAGGCGCCAATCTTGAGACAAGTTTTCATAGACTGTGGGGGGAGACACTTAACAAAGATGAGAAATCACATAGTATAGTTTTTGGGTACAATAGAGAAAAATGGGGTGTAGAACTCCAGTTGCAGAACATCTTCAGTTCACGTTATGAAATGTCTGTAGAAAATCTTTCCCATCTTGCTCCTTATAATCAAATGGTATGGTCGAAAAATCTATGTAAAGTTTTTGGCATAGACTTTCATTTCAACCTGAACTTTGGAAAGCACGGTTCTGAGGTGAACCAACGTATTCATAACTCTGATACTGATGCAGGTATTGTACCAACAACGAAGTAGTAGATAAATATAAATCCACACAGATAAAGAGGAAATCGAAAATCTTTCAAAGAGTAGACGTTATATTAGTAAGGTCAAAGATAAATCCTCTCGAACACCAATAGCAAGTTCAACATAGAACTGCAATCCCAAGTGCTGGTGTAGCTTAATAATCTATACCTGAAAACACCGAGGGGTTTGGGGGCGAGAAGCCCCCATGAGAAGAAAATCAACAAGCAATGCATAAAAAT
>ERZ1699259.609-NODE-609-length-14297-cov-8.577135_pt1 | contig 14297 bp, 16 predicted proteins | sample MGYA00581525_ERZ1699259 | MGnify/ENA primary metagenome ERZ1699259 (study PRJEB42319, sample SAMD00040332) | human oral metagenome | material: saliva | host: Homo sapiens | study: EMG produced TPA metagenomics assembly of PRJDB4115 data set (Metgenomic analysis of... | reverse complement strand
CCACCAAAAGAACTTGACTTATTTGATTAGGGGGGCTTGGATTTCAAAAAAGAATGCGGAATTACCTATATAAAGGCTATTCCGCAAGGATTTATATGTTATTTAAGTTTTACCGGACAGCAATAATCAGATAACACCCATTTAGTAGTAGTTTTTATGACCCCTTTAATACTGATATAATCGGTTGATGTGCTAATTAAGTAGCCCTTTTCAATCAATCCTTTTATAATCTTATTAACTAACTTTGTATTATTATTTTTGTCCTTTCCTCTTTGTCCGCAAAGGGTGGCAATGTGTGACTTTTGGGTCTGAATTTCTCTTTTACCTTGTGATATTAAGTGCAACATTGTTATTATCTCATTTGCACTTGTTAGGTCTTGTAATTGATTGAGTATTAAAAACTCATTTATTTGATAACTCATAATGTTTGGGTTGTGAGGTTATTATTATTTGTTGGGTTCTTTCTTTTTAATTAAAATTGGTGGTGGGGGCAAACCCAAACAAAAAGCCCCCTTTTATACCACCTTTATTTATATCTTTTTCTTATTCGTCAAGCATACATTTTTTATATAACTCGTTCATCTCAATCAGTTTACGGGCTGCGTTAATCTTTTCCCATTTTGCCTTAATTGCTTTAATACGCTTTTCCTCTTGGGCTGGTGTCATATTAGCGTATCTTTTCTTTTGCGCTTCACTAATTTTCTTTTTTGTCGCTTCTGAATGTCTATATTTTTCTTTTTCCATTTTCTTTATATTTCTAAATCGTTATTATTGGAGTGTATATTTTAAGTACCCCTCTATATAAATAAGTATAATTTAATTCGAGAAAGTCAAGTATATTTTATAAAGTTTTCTGCAAATTGTCTTGAAAACCTCTAAAACAAAGGAAAAATAATTTAAAAATAATTGAAAATAATTTTGAGTTTTCTATATTTTTTCAATTAATAAGGGAAAATAGGGGGATATTTGGGGTATTAAGTGGCTGGGGGTGCTGCTGGTTGGGGTGTATTACTTTCCCTTTCGCTTGATGTATTGTGTTGCTGGTGGTGGTAATATTGGGAATAAGGCAAAATAAGCCCTTATAAGGGGCTTTTGCTGCTGTAATGATAAAAGTATAAATAAAGGGATAATAAGCCATCAAATCGCAAAATATATGCTTATATGGTGGCTTGGGTGTATTAATGGCTGTAATAGGGATATTTTAGCGTTAATTTCCAACCCTTGAAGGGGTTGTTATTAACTTGGGTTGGTTTGTTTTATTTCATTGCTTCGCTTTCTTTCCTTGCTGTGTTATTCCCTTGTACTTTACACTCATTCAGTACAATAGCATAATATATCATATAAAAATATAATACCAACCCAAATTATATCCCCACCACTAATTAAAGGTGGTGGGATATAATGCTATAATCTATTATTATTTTATTACTATTATATTATGTTAGGTATTATAGTACCTAAGGGTATAGGTATTATAGTACCTAAGGGTATAGGTAGTTTATTTATATCATATATAAAATATATGGGTATATTTCATATATAGATAGGTGTCATAGTACCTAAGTAGATACTTTTATACATTGTAAGATGATAGGTATTATAGTACCTATGTAGTTACTTTCATATATGACTATATAGGGGGTAATTTATTACCCCTACTATACTATTATATAATAGAAAATACCCCTACTATACATTTACTATATAATGATTTTACACCTTATTAGTTTAGAAAATAAAAGCGATATTAGCCGTTAATTATGTGTGGGTTGGTAAGTAATAGGGAATTAATAAGATAAGCCGTTACAAATCAAATAAAGGGGGTGTTTGTGGCTGCTTGGTGTGTTGCCTGCTTGGTGTATTGGCTGCTGGGGGTTGTTGTGCTGGCTGTCCCTGCTGCTGGGTGTGTGTTTGCTGCTGTTGTGTCTGTCCCTGCTGGAAGGTGTCTGTTGTATTCGTGGCTGCTTGGTGTATTGGCTGCCTGCTGCTGTCCCTGCTGCTGCTTGGTGGTGTCGTGCTGGCTGCTGGAAGGGGTGGTAATTGGAAAGGGAAAGAATAAAAATAAAATAAACATACCAACCCAAATTATATCCCCACCACTAATTAAAGGTGGTGGTATATAATGCTATATACTACAGAAAGAAAAAGGGAAATAGCCGTTAATTGGTTAGTTCCCTTTGCTTGCTTATGCTTCCAATATGTCACAAAGTACGTTTATTTTAGTTATTAAATCGTCCACTTCTTTATCCTTGCTTTTTGGTTTGCTGAATAGTACCTTTATTTGCCCTTTAGTTATGTACTGCAATAAGTCCCCACGCATAAGATAAAGCGTATTTATTAACTCCTCACTGCTTTTGTTACTTATTTGTTCCTTTGGGTAGTGCAATTTAAATAATACCTTTTTGCACAACTCATTATAAACCTTTAAAAGGTTGTTTCGCTGTGCTATATATCGTAATGAGTAATCAAATACCCCTTCACTCATTACGTTACTTTCTCTTAACTCCTTTAATCGTGCTAATTTGCTGTTTAGTTCCTTGTTAATGAAATAGTTATCAAAATCACTACCCCCATGTACCTGCAATGTTACATCATATCCCCCTATGTTTTTTGTTGCTTCTATTTTCTTACTTTGTGGTGCTGGCTGTGCCTGCTGTGTCGGTGCTGGCTGTAGTTTAGCAATTATATCGCTATCGGTTTCATGCTTGTAAACACGTTCTACCATTTCTTTAGAGTTACCCAATTGTAACGCAATTTGTTCATCTGATAGCCCCCTTCTTGCCAACTGCGTGGCTACTGTATGCCTTGCATAATGGTTACTTATTTCCTCGAATAATGGCTTGCCGTTCTCGGTTATTCTGTCAAGTCCTGCCCGTTCTGCCAATACCTTTATATTGCGGTTTACAAGGTCTTTTAGTGCGTTGTCCGTGGCTGGTATTAATTCACTACCTTTTAAAGTTTGCAATAAGTCGCTAACTTCCTTTGTCATAGGGATATATGACTTCTTTACTTTTGCCCCCTTTGTTGCCTTTTTATTGATAATTATAATAAATTCGTTGCCGTTGCCGTCTGATTGTGTTGTATACTCCTCCTTTAATATGGTGTATGTGTCGCTAATTCGCTGACCTGTAGCAAGTTGTAATAGAAAAACGTTACGTGAAAATGTTTCCTTTTCGGTCTGTGTTGCCACCTGCTTTAATGCTTCTAATTCTTCTTTTAATAGTTCACATTTAACCTTCTTATTAATAACGGCTAACGTCTTGAAAGTCACTTCTTTTACTCCATACTTTGCGCCCTTGCCGTTAACTAATTCCTTTATAATACGTGCTATAGTGCTACATTTGGTATTGATGTTTTGTGCGCTTTCTCCATTATTTAACATCCAATCCTTGAATGAATTAAACGCTACCTGACTAAGTGCCTTTGCGCTATCTTTCTGATTGGTGGTAGTTAGCCATTTACACCATTTTTTGTAATCGACACGATAAGTGTTAATAGTGTTCTTTGATTTGCTACCTTGCTGTTCCCACATAGTTAACACCTCTTCTATCATCTTTGTTGCTTTAGGTGTCTTTTTTGCATTAATAAATTGCGGTGTTACTGCCATATCGTTATCGGTTAAGTTAATGTTTTCTTTTAATTCTGCAAAGGTAGTAAAAGTATTGGATAAAGCCAAAATACGGACTTGTGCTATATACTGATATAAATCCGCCTGCTCGCTTAACTGCTTATCTGTTAAGTCGATACCTTTATTAACCATTATTGGCTGCTGTCGCTTACTATCCCACAAAGAAGGGTGTACTTTCCTTCTTGTTGGTATCTTTGCTTGTACTGATTTTCCTTTGTCATCAACATAGTACACCACCATATATAAAGGGGTGGGGGTTGTACTCTTTGGCTGCCTTAAATTGAAATTAACACTAATTAACTGACCTAATTCCATAATTACACACTTTTTTGCCGTTTTTGGCGTTCTTAATATTGGTTCTTATTCCCACATATTAAGAATGTGCGTAAATACGTAACTGCTTGATATTCAGTGTTGGGGATAAATGGTAATCATAATTATGAATTGTGAATTATAAATTATGAATTATAGTAGTAATCATAATTATGAATTCTGAATTATGAATTCTGAATTATCTATGCCTTCTAAAAGGAGTACGCCAAGTTGACCAATATCGAGTTGCTGGCTGCATGATACTTACCGTAAGCAAGGTTGAGTTTGAATTGTTCAAGGTTGATACCAGCTCCGACACTGAATCCTGCACCATGCGCACTGGCATTATCAGCTTTACCGATGGTCATTTCGTCTGCCTTACGGAAGTTGTAACCACCACCAACCCAAATACTTTCAGACAATAAGACTTCTGCTCCGAGGTTAAGATGATTGATAAAACGATAGTCATAATGCGTAAGATCGACGAGCGTAGCAGACACTCTGACAGGGAGGGCAGCGAAAGTCTTGCTCACACCTACCTGCACATCAATCGGCATCTTACCATACTCCTCTTCGTATGCCTTAATCTGTCCACCGAGATTCTTGGCAACTAACGATACCGACCACTGTCTTTCAGGTTCAAACCAATTAAGACCAAGGTCTACCCCCACCGCCATAGAGTTATAATTACCAATGTAAGAAGTAATGAATTTTGCCGTGATACCACCCACCAAATTACGTGCTAATTCGTAGGAGAAGATACCTTCAACAGCGATTTCGCTGGCATTGAAAGTACCAGTTTGTACGTTGTTAGCATCGACTTCCTTCATCTTTCCGTAGTTCATATACTGCACACCACCTGCAAGCGTAGCTTTCTCACGCAATGCTTTCGTATAAGAAGCACCCATATAATGAGCTCCACGCATATAATTCATGTAACTAAGTCCCACGGTTTTATCGCTTACGGAAGAAGCCAAAGCAGGGTTAGAGAACATCAGTGAAGGGTCGTCTTCAATGATAGTAATATTCTCTCCACCCAATGCAGCAGCATGCGCACTCACTGGAAGACGTAGAAAGTTGTATTCAGTTTGACTCTCCTGCGCTCGTATAACAACCGCAAAAAGGGCTAACAGGAGGGTGAAAACGATTTTTTTCATTTAATCTAAATTAATTTCTCGGCAAAGTTACATCTTTTTCCGAATATCTTATTACTTTTGTCGTTGCAACTTATAATGAGGCGTTTTTGTGCCCATTATGGATTGTATAACGGCAGAAAAAGGTGTTTAGTATATCTTATCTTGGAAATAAAGAAGTCAAATAGAGCAGATTTAGAGAATAAGCGGTGGGTTGGTTTCCTCTTGGGAATCATCGTTGCACTGTCTTTCTTCTTTGTTGCCATGGAGTATAATGCAACGGGGAGTGACGATGATTCGGCTAATACTAAAGCCATCAAGAATGTCACACTCCACGATATGGACATGCTGCCTGCCATTGACCAGCAAGACCTTGCCAAGACACAAGAAGACAAGAAGCCTACGATGGAGGACCTGCTCAACCTTAAACGCCGTGATATCCCGAATAAGGTTACGCCTCACGATGCAGGAAGTATGAACTCGAACGATAAGAAGACGGGGGCTCCACAGGTAAGTAACGAACCGATTGTTATGCCGATGGTAACTACTACTCCTGAACCTCCGAAGATAAAGGAAGAGGCTAAGAAGGAGATGGAGAAGATGACCGATGACAATTCCGACAAGGTTGTAGAACGCTATGACGACAAGGTTAGCAAGCGAATACTCTCCGAAACACCAACACCACCGGGCGGATGGGTGGAGTTTATGAAGTGGCTTACAAAGACATTGCAATATCCTGCTGCTGCAAAGGAGAACAAACTGCAGGGAACGGTGAATATTACTTTCATCATCAATGCTGATGGTACGGTTGATGATGTCAGTATCAAGAGTGGTAAGGTACCTGTTCTCAACGACGAAGTACTACGCGTTCTCAAGACAATGGGTAAGTGGAAGCCAGGCATTGAGAAGAATAAACCATGCCGTTCGCTGATAGAGATTCCGTTTGTCTTCCAACTTGCATAAGACTTTTGACCCGCCCAAAAGCCTTCAACGCTTATTTTGAAAATAACTTTTAACTCCAATTCTATATGTACACTGCTAATGAAATTCTGAGTAAAGTAAACGAGTATATAAACAACCTTACTTATGACCGCAAGCCACAAAGCTTGTACGAACCGATAAAATACGTCCTCTCATTGGGAGGAAAGCGCATCCGTCCTACGCTGATGCTGCTTTCTTACAATCTTTTTAAGGACGACCCAGAGACGATTCTCTCACCGGCTTGCGCCCTTGAGACCTATCATAACTATACACTCTTGCACGATGACCTGATGGATGATGCTCCGCTTCGTCGCGGACAGCAGACTGTTCATGTGCGTTGGGATGCCAATACGGCTATCTTATCGGGCGACTCTATGCTCGTTTTAGCTTTCGAAAGAATGGCTCAGTGCGACAGCAGACACCTCAGTGAGGTGCTTCGTCTCTTTACCGTTACGGCACTTGAGATTGGTGAGGGGCAGCAGTACGACATGGAGTTTGAGAATCGTAATGACGTAAAGGAAGAAGAATACATCGAGATGATTCGTCTTAAGACCAGTGTTCTGTTAGCTTGTGCGATGAAGATTGGTGCTATCCTTGCCGATGCTCCTGCTGAAGATGTGGAGAATCTCTACAAGTTTGGCGAGCAGATTGGTCTTGCTTTCCAGCTGCAAGACGATTATCTTGACGTCTATGGCGACCCAAAGGTATTCGGTAAGAAGATAGGTGGCGATATTATTTGCAACAAGAAGACCTACATGCTCATCAATGCTTTTAACAAGGCGAATGCTCGTCAGTGTAAGGAGTTGGAGAAGTGGATTGGCTGTGAGAACTTCAATCACGAGGAGAAGGTTACTGCCGTCACTGAGTTGTATAACAACATCGGCGTTGACAAGATGGCTATTGAGCGTATCAACTATTATTTTGATGAAGCAAACAAATATATTGCAGCAGTAAACCTCCCTGATGAACGCAAGGCTGAACTGTTAGCGTATGCACAGAAGATGCTGCATAGGAAGTGGTGAAGCCTCCCCCGACCCCTCCGAAAGGAGGGGAAAAGCCCCACCCCAACCCTCCCCGAAAGGGGAGGGAGGCAAATAGGATAAGGTTAGGATAAAGGGAAACAGGTGCATTGATTGTTGAGAAATACTACTCGTCAAGAACTGTCATCCAACAAATCAACAACACCAAACAAACACTTCATTAACACCCAACACCCAACATTCAACACCCACCACCCAATAAACATTCCATCAACACCCAACATTCATCACCCAACACCCACCACCCAATGATAATAGACACCCACGCCCATTTAGATGTAGAAGACTTTGCTGACGACCTCCCAGAGGTTATCAGTCGTGCCCACGAGGCAGGTGTAGGAAAGATTTTCCTACCAGCTATCGACCTCAAATCAGTGGATACTGTATTGGCTGTTTGCCGACAGTTTCCTGACACCTGCTATCCAATGATTGGACTGCAGCCAGAGGAGGTGCGCGATGATTGGCGTGAAGTGTTGGACGCTATGCACGAACGAATCCAACTCTCGCTTCGTCAGAAGGCAGAAGGAACAGCCAAACCGGGTGAGACAGTGATTGCGATTGGTGAGGTAGGACTTGATTTCTATTGGACACGTGAATACGAGAAACAGCAGCTTGCAGCCTTTGAGGAGGCTGTGAAATGGAGCGTTGAGACACGTCTTCCGCTGATGATTCACTGTCGTAAGGCACAGAACGAAATGCTACATATCATGCGCCCGTACGAAAAAGAACTGCCGGGTGGTGTCTTCCACTGCTTTACCGGTAATCAGAAGGAGGCAGAGGAGTTCCTTCGTTTCGACCGTTTCGTGCTTGGAGTGGGTGGTGTATCAACCTTTAAGAGCAGTCATCTGCGCGAAGATCTCCCTGCAGCAGTGCCCCTTGACCGCATCGTTCTTGAGACCGACAGCCCCTACATGGCTCCCGTTCCTCATCGTGGTAAGCGTAACGAGAGTGCTTTCATCGTTGAAGTTATGCGCACACTTGCCCTTAGTTATGGCGTTGATGAAGCCGAATTTGCCCGCCAAACCAATGAGAATGTACGTAGGGTGTTTGGTATTGGGTGATGGGTGTTAGATGTTGGGTGATGATGATTTGTTAAGTTGTGAGTGATAATGAGTTAACAAACTATGGGTAGAGTATTTGGTGTTGAATGATGGGTGATAATGAATTGACAAGCTGTGTGTAGCAATAAACATATCAAGCAATGGTAATCATAATTATGAATTATGAATTGTGAATTATGAATTAAGTAGATGTGAATTGTGAATTATGAATTAACAAAGTATATGAAGAAAATAACTATCGCCATCGACGGCTTTTCATCATGTGGAAAGAGCACAATGGCAAAAGACCTTGCCAAAGAGATTGGCTATATCTATGTAGACACGGGTGCTATGTATCGCTCCGTTACACTCTATGCGCTACGTCATAACCTCTTCAACGCAGACGGAACCATCCGCGAAGAGGAGTTGCAGGCACTGATGAAGGATATCAACATCAGTTTCAAAATCAATAAGGAGACGGGGCGTCCAGACACATATCTCAATGGTGAGAATGTTGAGAACGAAATCCGTACGATGGAGGTGTCATCTCATGTTAGCCCTATCGCCACACTCGCCTTTGTGCGTAAGGCACTTGTCGAACAGCAGCAGCGCATGGGAGCAGAGAAAGGAATCGTTATGGACGGTCGCGACATCGGTACGGTGGTATTCCCGAATGCCGAACTTAAAATCTTCGTTACCGCTTCAGCAGAGGTACGTGCGCAACGTCGTTACGATGAGTTGAAGGCGAAGGGAATGGAAGCAGACTTTGCCGACATCCTTAAGAATGTGCAAGAGCGTGACTATATCGACTCTCATCGTGAGACATCACCGCTTCGCAAGGCTGATGATGCCCTCGAACTCGACAACAGTCAGCTCACAATTGCCGAGCAAAAGCAGTGGCTTTACAACCAGTATTTGAAGGCAGCTGAGGTATAACGAGCTAATAAAAAGCTTATTCTTTCAGGTTCTTTCGTTAAAACGATGTGCAATCGTCGTCCATACATTTAGTCCAAATCAGTTTAGGCTATAATGAGCGATATGGGGTTAACGAAAGAACCAGTTTTTTTATTGTTCAAAAGTAGCCTACAATCTGCCAACTATCCATCGTTAGCCTACCCTATTATACTGGAAATCGTCTCATTTTAATATCGTAAAAGTGGCACATTCAATTAGTAAGTACAAAGTTTTCAGATAAGTAATAGTTTATAAAAACCATGAAAAATACCAGGAGGACTTGTAGTAAGAGAGCCGTAACCCTAAGAGCATATTCAAGTGCCAAGATATAAAAATAATAGAAAACTCAGAGGAAATTTAAAGAATAAATCACAATATATGTTTTTTACAAAAAAAAATGATTAAATTTGCACTTGGTACTTGAATCTATCAGTTAAACAATAATATTTTTTAAATAATTTTATATGGAAATTAAAGTTTATGTTGACAAGTTAAATGCATGTGAAGTATGCGATCATTGTGCAGAAACAAAATATCCTTGGTTTACATGTCTTTGTAATAATGAAAAATTTGGTAAAGTTGACAACACAAACGATTGTGAAGAATTTGAATTAGCACAGTATGATGATGATTTTGATGAAGATGATGATGATTTTTATCGCCCAAGTTCTATTGAATGTCCTCGTTGTGGATCAGATGCTTATGATATTGGGAATGGTTATGAATGTGACAATTGTGGTTGGGTCGAGTAGACTTCTATCGTGCTCTTGCACTCAATGGCGCACCTTTTAACCACTTTCCTTTTTGTGCTAATCCCTGTGAGGGCAATTTCTCTATTATAGTGTCTTCTGATTCCACTGCTATGTCTTAATTCACGAGACATTGTACTTCGACTTACATTTATCGCCTTGGCAATATCTTTAATTTCATTCTATTTTGGAGTAGCACAGAAATTGTGTACCTGTATTTCGAGGTTAATCGTTTGTATATAGCAATGCAAAAGTAATTAATTTTTAGGAAACAAAGACCTCCTTTTTATTATGCATTGCTTGTTGAATTTTCCTGCCATAGGCACTGACCGCCCCTCGGTGCTCTCAGGTATAGATTATTAAGCTACACCAGCACTTGGGATTGTAGTTATATGTTGACCTTGTGCACTTGTACTTTAATCAACCTTGACTTCGAAGTGTTGTAAAATAATTTACAAACTCACATTGAAAAGGGAGTTGTTATAATAGTAGCAAGCGAGAAAACTAACTAACACAAGGAGTAATAAATCTAAGATTTATGAATTAAGAAATACTAAAATCAACAGAATTATACTTTGTTCAGACTGCTATCTCAACTTAAAATGTTATCTTTGCATCTATGAAGTTAAAAAAGATAATAATGCTCATCGCCTGCATATTCTCTTTTGCAGGTCTGAAGGCACAATATACTATCCAATGCGAAGACACCTGCAGCCATGTTCATGGGCTTGACATGAGCCATTACCAAGGCGATGTATGGTGGGAAACAGTAGCTGAAAACAGCAATCATAAGCTCAATTACGTTTACTTAAAAGCCACTGAAGGCGGTACACGTATTGACCAACGCTATCTTGAGAATATCGAGGCAGCACAACGCTATGGTATGAATGTCGGTTCTTACCACTTCTATCGTCCTGCTATTCCACAAGAGGAGCAGTTGCGCAACTTCCGCATGCAGTGTCGTCCACAAGACCAAGACCTCATCCCAATGGTAGATATTGAGACTACTGGCGGACTGAGTACGGAGGCTTTACGCGATAGTTTACAGAGGTTCCTCGTACTTATGACACAGGAGTATGGTGTTAAACCATTGGTTTACACATATACAAACTTCTATAACAGATATCTCAGCGGTGCACTCGACGGCTATAAACTTTTCATTGCACAGTATAACGGACGCGAGCCAGAGCTGAACGATGGAAGAGACATCTTTGCTTGGCAGTACACTGGCAAGGGACGTATCAACGGTGTGAGAGGATATGTTGATAAGTCTCGACTGATGGGTAACCACAGTATGCGTGAGTTGCGATTCCGACGAAAGCGTTAGCTTCAACACCAAGAGAAAAGGAAATAGATAATTATCCACACTACTATAATCTTACGTTAGATAAATGATCATCAAATGCCCTGAATGTGGCCATCAAGTGAGCGACAAGGCTCCCGTATGCCCAAGCTGCGGTGTAGAGATTGCCGGACATATCATTAAATGTTCTCATTGCGGTGAATTATACCTCAAAGAGGAATCATCATGTCCAAACTGTCATCATACGGAACACCATGTAGAGAGTTCTGTAACGGCTGCAGAGCATCACACAAGTGAGGCTACGAACGAAAGTAAGGTGCAAGAGCCTGTTGTTCTCATGTCAGTTGACAAGGAGGAAGCAACAGGAAACGATGATGTTATCATCCCGGTAGAGGAAACGGAAGAACACGAAACGGATAATTACGACGATAAGACACAAGACACTTTCAACGAGCCAAACACGGAGGAAGAGGCTGTCGATGCCGACTTCATCATGGATGATAATGCTGACGAGGAGGTGATTGCTAATGCCGAGGCTATAGCTGAGGACGAGGAGGAAAGCACTCCGGATAAGAATAATCATCTGTCATTGGCAGTCTCACTGCTCATCGCTGCTATCACTGCAGCCGTATTGCTCTTCCTTTACAACCAAGGGGTGGGAGCAAGCAAAGCTAACAATGAGCAGGAGGCTTTCGCACAAGCAATGAGTAGTAGCGAGCCGACCGTACTAAAGAATTATCTCAAAGAGAATCCATCAGCTTCTAAGACACATCGTGATAGTATATCAGCCCGTCTAAAGGTGCTGACAACTACCACTCAGAATATGCAACAGTCTGATAATGACCTTTCTGTGGCATTGACCAGCAACTCAAAAGAAGTGTTGCAGCAGTTTATTGCTAAGTATCCAGACTCAAAACATCGTGGTGAGTTGGAAGCAAAGATTGACGAGATAGACTGGGCAGGAGCTGTAGCTAAAAACAACGAGAATGCTTATCTTGGCTATAAGGCGCAGCATCCGAATGGCATTCATAGTAAGGAAGCCGATGAGAAGTTGAAGAATATTCTGACACCAGAGAAGGCTGAGGAGTCAGCTGTTGCAAAGGTAACGGATGGTGAGAGAGCAAAAGCGGTTGCTGCGGTGCGCCAACTCTTACAAGGTATCAACAGTAAAAGCACGGATAAGATTTCTGGTGCTGTTGCGCCATCATTAAACTTCCTTGGTTCAGGTGGTGCTACGGTGAAGGATATTCGCCGTTATATGACCGACCGACTTTATCAAGCTGATGTCAAGACAATCAACTGGCACCTTGGTTCGCCTGCTGAAGTAACCAAAAAGAGTAATGAAGCGGGTGCAGATATTCGCCTAAAGATACCAGCTACATTGGATATCGATCGCAAGGGTGGTAAGTCAAAACGTAGTTATGTTATCTCTGCGACAATCAAGAACGGCAGAATAACCCATATTAATTGGTAATAGGTTTACCCTTTTAAGGTAAATAAGATTAGCACTTCAACAAGTTTTGTTTTATTGTCGAACGAACTAATTGTCTTTATATTAGCGTTGTAGCGAATTACTTCAAGACAGAAAGACTGACAAAATACCGACAATAAAACAAGACTATTCAAAAACAATATGCTTTACATTGGGGTTAATGGCTGGTAAAATAAAACTTGCTGTCACTCCTGTCAGCCATTTTAGGCTCATAAGTACCAACATTTCATCCATTTACACGAAATGTTAAAAGTGACAGCAACTTATTTTTAAAAATACCAAGTATATATAACTTGATATTCTATATGAGATGTTAAATATGATAGCAGTTCATTTTACAAACCATCAACACCCAACATTTAACACCCAACACCCCCACATTAATTCTCAATCTGGTCAATCGTAGGCTTTTTAATCTCAGGCACAGGAGCCTTTACAACTGGTTCAGTCTGACCTTCTGGAACATTAGGAACGATAACAGGGTTCTCTGGATCTGCTGTCTCTTCCGACTCAGAAGATTCTTTCTTTGGAGCTTCTGTCTTCTTCTCCTCCTTCACCTCTTCATCTTTCTCCTCTTCCTTTGTCAATACAGGAATCTTCGGACCATTATCAATACCGATAACTTCACCCGACATATCCACCTCGTACTTACGAGGAGGAGCCATCTCACGTGTTTCCATGAGAACAGCAAGTACTATAGCACCCACCACAAGCACAATAGCACAGATGGATACGGGTACCTTATAGGTTGGTTTCTTCTTCATTATCTTCGTTTTCTATCCTTTTATCTTATTGTCTTTTTCGCTTACTCGGTAATCTGCACACAGTAAGGAAGTGGCTGCTGGAGTGTCAGAAAGCTAATTGTTGGCTGATTATCCTTCGTACAAATCAGCGTAGCCTTGTCTCCCTTCACAGCATTACCCATATCATATCCCATCGCTTTCACCTGTGCCTGCAAGCCCGCAAAGGCAGTACGGTTAAAGACATAGATATAAACCGTCTTGCCATTTTGTGCCAAGAGCACCATACTGGAGTTACCACGTCCCATGGCAGTTGGCAGGAAGTCGCTGGTTAGGTTCATATTCTTCACCCAGTTATAGTCCTTTCCAAACTCGTCCGATGAAACTCCTTTATAGCTGTAGCCTTGCTTCTCAAGCACTTGTTTCCCCACTTGTAGTGTCTTTGCTTGAAAGATTTTAATCGCATCAGCCATCGAAACAATATCTTTTTGCGCACGTGCTCCCATTGCAAAGAGTAGCACTGTCAATAATAGTAGTATTTTCTTCATTCTTCTTCTTTCATTTATTTCGTGTCTTCATCTGCCTTTATCATTTTAAAACAATGATATTATGACACGATACAAATTTATGAAAAATATGGAGAATGGGCAAGAAAAGGAGAAAATTTACTTTAAACTATTTTATCCTTTGACCATTGAACTTTGAACTTTGAACTTTTTGATTTGTGCTTTAACTCTTAAGTTTTGAGCTTTCCCAACAATGATAATCATAATTACGGATTTTTAATTATAAAATAAAGTATTGCTGTCCGGTAAACCTTTTCCACATATAAAAGTTAAGGGCTAAAATCCGTATTTGGATTTCAGCCCTTTTTGTTACTTTTGTTTCTGCGATAAAACTTCAATAACATGGGCAAAAGTACACA